>Ga0308175_100003652_pt1 | contig 10709 bp, 11 predicted proteins | sample PhyCR1_3_FD_203893 | JGI IMG/M metagenome (GOLD analysis project Ga0308175, IMG submission 203893) | Soil microbial communities from UC Gill Tract Community Farm, Albany, California, United States - DLSLS.C.R1 | ecosystem: Environmental > Terrestrial > Soil > Agricultural land | place: USA...
CCGGTTTCAAGTGCTGCTGTCTCCAGAGCGGTAGCTACGACGGGGTCCATCGGGACTACTACTTTTAGGGACTGATCGGCCAAGGAGAGCGAACCCGAACAATGGGTTCGCTCTTTTCCGTTGGAGCCGTCAGCCTGACGACTGCCACCTGTCACTGCCGCCACGCGCTAAGTCGGGTGACGAAGTATCCCGCCATGAACCAGTCGTACGCCGCGCAGAACACACCATAGGCGAGTGGAATGTTGGTGAACTGGCGGCCATCGCCGGGCGCGGCGCCGAGGTGCACCGCTACCTCGTGCACGAGGTCCCAGCCGCCGTGCAGCGCGTAGCCCAGGATGAGCAGCGCGGGAAGCCGGAGGCCCAGCACCGCGAGCACGACGAACACCGCGATCGCATACACCTCGGGCCGGACCGCCGAGGAGTCGCCGAAGTACCGGACGAAGATCAGGTATATGCCGGCGACTGGAATGAGCAGCAGCGCGAAGAAGACGTGCTCGACCCTGGGCGAGAACCGCGACCGGGTGATCGTCACCGTCCCGATGGCCGCCAGCACGCCGATAACGATGTACCACGACATGATCGCCGCCAGCGCCATGACTATCTCCTGAAAGGGATCAACGGTCGGTCAGCGGGTCCGGCGGGCCAGTACGAAGGCGACCGTGAGGAGCAGGTGGATCACCAGGAACACCCTGGCCTGCGGGCGCGCCTCACCACTGAAGACTCCCCAGATGTCGTTCGCCGTGACACAGGCGAAGCCGACGAGGTTGCCCATGACGATCGCGTCGCGGGTCGGAGACGGCGCGGCGTCGCGAGCCATCCAGTTCATGACGGCGATGCCGACCATCGGACCGCCAAGCAATCGGAGGAGGGCGAGGAGCGCGGGCGAGGCGTCGGAAGGAACGGCGTCGATGCCGAACTGCCGGGGAAACAACAGCAATCCGAGGCCGACGAGGCCGAGGTAGATCGCCGAGACCGTGAGGACAGTCTTGAGCTTCATAGGTGCGGTACCCGCGATGGGCTAGGCAGCAATGACGTACTCGCTCTGCACCATGCCACTCGGGAAGGCCCGAGTCCCAACGTGCTTCAGCCGAATGTCGTGGCGGAGCGGACCAAACAGCGGAATCCCGTCTCCTAACAGCACCGGGATGCGGGTGATGACGACCCGCTGGATCAGGCCGGCGTCCAGGAACCGTTGGATGGTTATCCCTCCATCCACGTAGAGATGCGTGAGGCTTCGCGCGCTCAGTCGCTCGACGACCTCGGAGGGACTGCCGGTCATGAAGTCACAGACCGCGCCCTCCGGCGCCTTCAACCGCGATGGCGTAGAACTGAGAACGATCACCGGCCTGGTCCCGTAGGGCCAGGAACCGAAGGTGAGCACCGTCTCGAAAGTATGCCGGCCGATCACAATCGCGTCCACCGTCGCGATGAACTCGTCGTATCCATGGGGCTCGCCACTATCATGGGGGAGCCAGTCCAGTCCCCCGTCCCTGCGGGCGATGAAGCCGTCGAGGCTCGTAGCGATGAATACTGATGCCTTCATGGGAGTCCCAAGGTGGATTGTTGCCTAACGGAATGAGCATCAGGGGCGCAGCGTGGCCTCGTGCCCGGGCCCGCACAAACCTACGCTTGCTCAAGGGCACTCACCGGAGGGCGCTGCCGCGAGCGGAAGCCCGGCGCCCCGTCGGCGGCATGCGCGGGTTAGGCCCCGGCCGGGCGATGCTCGGGGGGCCTCATGATGATCTTACTGCACCAGATGTTGGACCCGGGGCGCTCCGAGCGCTGCGACCTCGCGCCCTCCCGCGTCCCGAACCGTCACGCGCGGCTCACCATTCAGCTGAAGCGACGCGGTGACCCGGCCCCGCTTGTCGTACACCGTAAGGCTGACCCCTGTGGTATCGGTGCCCAGGGCGGCCCGAGTTGCTCCCTGCGCGTCGACCAGTTCGACGCGCTCCGCCTGGATCACGCCCGGCCCGGGACGGGCAAACCCTGTAGCGGCCGCGACTATGGAGGCCAGTGCTAACGCGGTCAGCGGTGGGAACAAGCGCTGCCGGCGCTCGAGGAAGGCGATTCGGGCCGCGAGGTCCGCAGCATTAGAGGGAGTCGACATGGGTGCTCTCCAGATGTGAAGGCGGACCGAGGTGATGCCTCGCTCAGCAATCCTTGCACACGCCTCCCCTCCTGGGAGGGCGAGGCTTCAGCGGAGCGGCGGCCCACCTTGGCCTGTCGGCCGCGTTTGCGGTCAGGCGGCGCGGTGCAGGAACTAACTCGCCGTCGTGCCAAATAGAGCCCCGATGCCGGCCGTCAATCCCATTGCCAACGCGCCCCAGAAGACCACCCGGGTCGCCGCCCCGAGAACTCGCGCACCGCCGGCGTGTGCAGCGAGGCCGCCCAGTACCGCCAAGCATGCGAGTGAGATCCCTGCGACCGCGGGCACCAGCCAACCTCCGGGGACGAACATTACGATCAGCAGGGGCAGCGTCGCACCGACGGCGAACGTCAGGGCAGACGTGAACGCCGCTTGCACTGGACGCGCCCGGAGCGCGGCAGAGATGCCAAGTTCATCGCGCGCATGCGCCCCTAGTGCATCGTGGGCCATTAGCTGGTCAGCGACTTGATATGCCAGGTCCGACGCGAGCCCGCGCTCCATGTAGATGTTCGCCAGTTCATCGCGCTCGGCGGGCCCCTGGGCCGCGAGTTCGCCACGCTCGCGGGCAAGGTCCGCCCGCTCCGTATCCGCTTGGGAACTCACCGAGACGTACTCCCCGGCAGCCATCGACATCGCGCCAGCCACAAGCCCAGCCACGCCGGCCACCAGCACACTCGACCGCGTGGCTTCGGCGGCGGCAACGCCCAGGACTAAACTGGCCGTCGAAACGATGCCGTCATTGGCGCCGAGCACCGCAGCGCGCAGCCAGCCGATGCGTTCGGTACGATGGCGTTCCTGGTGACGCGGCAACGTGTCCAACTCCTCGAGGAAGCGTGCTTCAACCGGGCGTCGGCGCCGACCTCGACGCGTTCCTCCGCGTCAGGGCACGATGAATTGCGTGTACATGCCATGCTCGTCGTGCGGGCGCCCGTCCGCCGCATCGCGAACACGGCAGACCACACTGTAGGTACCCGGCCGGAGCTGCACGTCGATAACCAGGGTGCCACCCGCCGGCAGATCGGTTGCACCACCCGACGCCGTCACAGGGGGCGATCCCCGCTGGGTATTCATCCATGCGATGAAGTCCCGGGACGTCTTGCCGGGCGCGAGTCGGGAGAGAATCAATTCGTGCCTTTGCGCCGCCGCGTTCCGCACCGCGATCCGGTGCCACCCGCGGGTCGGAGGCCGGGAGAAGGCGAACGAGTAGTCGCGCAACGTGACTGTCAGGTCGGCCGGCGGCAGCGGGGCGACTGGCCCGTCCGCCCGGGTCACAATCAGGGTCTTTATCATCCCCTTCGCAAAGTGGAGCACTTGGTCAGGGCTCTTGACGTGGCAGAAGGCGACGTAGGACCCCGGGGTGAGCAGGACGGTGCCGACCGACTCGCCCCCATAAGGCACTGCGTTCGGGCCGCCGACGGCATGCATCCAGGCCGGGTGCGCTCCGCCGGCGTTGAGGGCCGCCCACACGTCGCTGAGCCGTTTGCCCGGCTCCAGTCGGTAGAGCATGAGGTGATGAGGCTGCCGGCCTTCGTTGCGCAAGCGAAAGGTCGTCAGGCCGGCCGGAAGCGAGTCGGGGAGGGTAAAGGCGAAATCGTGAGTGACGACCGGGACGACCCGCGCCCCCGGCGGGGCGGCCCGGACCGTCTGACCCACCAAGGCGCGACCAGACCCGGCCGCAACAACAACGGAGAGAAGGAGCGACCACCGAACTTGAAGGAGCATGAGACCTCACTCTACCGCGGTGGCAGGCGCCCGTCGAGAAGCGACTTGATTACCGTCTCGATGACTGGCCACGCCGACGTGCGAGGACTCGCGAGCTCGAAGTGCCCGGCACGCGGAATGACGATAAGCCGTACGTGGTCCCCGGCCCGTGTCGCGGCTTGCTCGTACGCCTCGACGAGCGGCCGTGGCACGAACTCCTCGTGCTCACCGATCACGAGCACCTGCGGGAGTCCGAGGGGCAGTAGCCTGATCGGTGAAGCCTCTGCATACCGCTCTGGCATGGTGGTTGGAGGACCACCGAGCAGGCTCGTGATCACCGTATCGCGACACAGGCGCTCGTATCCCGAGATATTTGCCGTCAGGTCGAGCGGCCCGGCGAGATCGATCACACCTCGAACGGACAAGGGATCCCTGACGTGCAGAGGGCTGCTCGTCGGCTCGCGGGCACGGGCCGCAGCCCACATAGCCAGGTGTCCCCCAGCCGAGTGCCCGAGGAGGACCACCCGCCCGAGGTCGAGGTGGTGCTTGCCCGCCAGGACACGGAGGTAATCGACGGCACGGCCGACGTCGAGGTACGTGCCTGGCCAGCCGCCACCGGACTGGCCGAGCCGGCGGTACTCGAGACTCCACGTCGCGATTCCCTCCGACTTGAGGGCGTCACCCATCGGGGCCAGGTCGCGCGGGGTAGCATAGGCCGCCTTGAAGCAGCCTCCATGGATGAGGACTACCACGGGATGTGGGCCAGGGCCCGTCGGCAGCCGGAGTTCACCATACTGGCTGGAATCCTCGCCATAGGCGAGCCGCCGGTCGGGTGCCTGGCTGGGGATCTCCTGAAGGTCTTGTGGAGTCATGAGGCGTCCGGCGCTCGCCGGCGCGGTCCGCGGCCCCGCCTTGGTCCGTTCACATGCCGAGGCCAGCGCCAGTAAGCTGCCGACGAATGCGGCAGCCATGCACCTGGAGTTCATGCCTCTAAGGACTCGGCAGAGCGGTGGGATCATGGGTCCGCCTAACGAACTGCAAATCAGCCGCAGTCGTTCTACACGCCGGACGCGGAGCCGGCGCCCGCGCGGCACGCCGCTGCTTTCGGCCCGGCGGCGGAGCACCCGGGACATCGGTCGCCTCATGGAGATCCCCGGTGGAGTGGCGGCGGGATCAGCGCCTGGAGTCGCTGCGCAATGGCTCGCAGCGCCCCCGCGCTTGCGACATCGTCCGTCCGCTCCGCCGCGTGGAATACCGCCTCGACGTCGGCAGATGTGAAGCCGAACGGCTGATGCGCCAAGGCGAAGGCCGCCAAGGCTGGCCTGGCCGGTGGCGGCACCAGGACCCGGTCATGGGCCCGGTTCATTGCGATGACCGCGCCGCTGGCACTGAGACCCAGTTTGGCGACGTATTCAGTCGTATCATCGGCCGCGGCCTCGCGCTGCGTCCGAGCCCACTGGTCGAGTTCCCGCGCCGCCTGTCGATAATCCTGCGCGTCCCATTGTTCGGCCGTGAGAGCCGGAGGAGTTTCGTTCGCCATAGAACCCCTGCTTTCGCCACGCCAGTCTGTTGCTGGGCGCGGTCCGCCTACCGACTGGCTAATCCGCTGCAAGCGACTACTAGGTGTTCGCCGCTTCCATCCGAGCGCGTATCGCCTGCATTTCCTCCCGATTCGGGCCATACAGCCCCGGCGGCGTTCCGTCCGCCATCCGACACAGCAGCACGAGCTGCCCGCGATGATGAATCAGGTGATGCAGCAACTCACCCCAGAGCACGTCTCGAATGGCCAATCGCCGGCCATCGAAGAAGGTCACCGCCTCGTCAAGTTGATCATCCTCAAGGCGTTCAAGCCGTGCCACGGCTTCCGCGTGGACCCGGCGATACCCTGGACCCAGCAGCTTGATCTCGCGCGGACGTTTGAGGTTGGGAGGCTCGTCCTCGAACCGGAACCGTCGCGCGGCGATTCCGAAGCTCAAGCACGCGTCGATTTCGCTCAAGTGCCAGGCCAACTCCCCGATGGAGCGGCCCTTGGGATCGGGACGAAAGTCGTAAGCCTGGATCGGGAGTGCGTCCAGAAGACGGCTCGTGGTTTCGGCCTCCGAGTTCCAAACCGTGCGGAAGGTGTCGAGTTCAGCGAGGGGAGGCATAGGGGCCCTCCGTGAAGGGGTAGCTCGTCTAAGGTGATCTATCAAACGGTAGCATACCTGTCGGAGGAGGGCCAGAATGGAGCCTGGTTGCCGGGGTGATCCCCGGCGAGCGAGATGATCGCGCGTCCCCTAACGGCTGACGAATCAGCTGCAGGCGATCATCCTACCGCCCGCACAGATCGACGGTTCCACTGAATCGGCTGCGTGCGCGGGTTAGGCTGCGACCGCCGCTTGGCACGTTCAGGTGCCCCGAACTAGCCGCCGCTTGCGGAGAACGCCCAAGCAATGCCGTCGAGCCGGGTCGGTAAACACGAGGTAGACCGTGTCAGCGAACGTCACCCCGTGAACGATGACCTGATCATCGACCGCCGCGCGCAGAGTGGCGAGTAGGCCCGGATAGCCGTCGGTGCGCACTCGGGGCTGGTCGCCCTGAGCAGCCTTGCGCTGGTAAAGCTCGTACGCCGCTCGCCGCGAGTAGGGGCGCGTCGCTCTGGCCCGGGTCGGCGCTTGCTCTCGCAACCGGGCCACCAGATCGCTCGCGAGCGGATCGCCGGTCGCGTGGAGCGCTGCTTCCAGGATGTTCACTGAAATGGTAGCCATCTCTTCCCGCTGTGTTGCGGAGCTCAGCTCGGACGCGCTTGGCCGAGGATGTCTTGGTAGAGCTGCTCGGCTACCCCGATATCGGCGGCCGCGATATCGGCGGCCGCGATGGATACGAGGCTGCCTAGCAGTCTACCTTCGGCCCGGCAGCTCGCGGAGCGCGCGGGCCACCGTGTCCACGACTTGGTCGGCGTCGGCAAGCGAGAGCGGCATCGGGCCGCGGATCTTGATGACGTTGTGGTACGGCCCGTCGGTGCCTGCGAGCACGCCGCGCTCGCGCATGCGATCGACCACGAACGTCGCTTCGTCTGGTGCCGGCTCGAGGGTGTGCCGGTCGTGGACGAGCTCGACGCCGAGGAAGAGGCCCGATCCACGCACGTCCCCGACGATCTCGAACTCACCCATCAAGGGCCTCAATCCGCTCAACAACCGCTCGCCGACGAGGAGCGCGTTCCGCTGGAGCTCCTCGTCGAGGGTCACCTGCAGCGTCATGCGGCCGGCCACGCACGCAGCCGTGCTGCCACCGAAGGTGCTGAAGAACTCCATGCCGTTGTCGAAGCTGTCGGCGATGGCGCGCGTGGTGATCACCGCCCCCATCGGATAGCCATTCGCGATCGGCTTGCCGAGGACGACGATGTCGGGCGTGACGTCATGGGCCTCGAAGGCCCAGAAGTGGGTGCCCAGACGGCCGAAGCCCGTCTGGACCTCGTCCGCGATGCAGATCCCGCCGGCCGCGCGCACGCGCGCGTACACGTCGGCCAGAAACCCCTTCGGAAGCATGATCTGCCCGCCCACGCTCGGGCAGGTCTCGGCGATGTAGGCCGAGAGACCTCGTCCCTTCGCGGCGAGATCGGCGATCACCTCTCCGACCCGCGCCGCGAACCACGAGCCGGGGTCGGCGTGAGCGCCGCGGGCGCGGTACACGTCGGGGAGCGGCGACCGGTGCACCCAATCCGGTGCGCCCTCGCCGCCCGGGCCCGCATGTTTGTATGGGCTGATGTCGATCAAGGTCGTGGTGTGACCGTGATAGGCCGAGTCCATCACGATCACATCGCGCGCGCCGGTCCGTGCGCGCGCGAGGCGGAGCGCGAGCTCGTTGGCTTCGCTGCCCGAGGCCGTGAAGTAGCAGACGCTCAGCGACGCCGGCAACAGCGCCGTCAATTGCTCCGCATACTCGGTGAGCTGCTCCTGCAGGTACCGGGTGTTCGTGTTGAGCACGGCCAGCTGGTCGCTGACGGCGCGGACCACGCGCGGGTGGCAGTGGCCCACGTGTGCCACATTGTTGTACGCGTCGAGGAAACGGCGGCCCGCCTCGTCGTACAGGTACTGACGGTAGCCGCGGACGATGTTGAGCGGGTTGGCACCGTACGACACGCCTACGTTGCCACCGAGGTGCGCGTGACGCGCCGCCGCGATGGCCGACTTCGGTACCTGGTGCGGGAGCTCCTCCGTCCGAATCCCGAGGATCAGGTTCGGGTCGGGACAGAGGCTTTTCCACACCCGCCGCTGGCTCGCGCGAACGACGCCGTCCAGGTTGCACGGGACGTCGAGGAGGTCGGTGACCAGTTGGACGTGGACGTGCGTCCACCAGTCGCCGTTGGAAGGTGCGCTGCCGACGCGGGCGAACACCGCGCCCTTCGCGATCGGCTGTCCCACCCGGAGCCCCTCGAGCGAGTCGCACGACAGGTGCCCGTAGAGGGAATAGAACTCCACGGCGTCCGGACCCTCCGTCCGATGGCGCAGGACGATGACGGGCCCGTAGTCGTGGTGGGCGGCAGCGTTCTCGAATCCATGCACCACACCGTCGAGCGGCGCGTGGAGGGGGGATCCGGGAGCCAGCGAGAGGTCGAGTCCGATATGGATCGTGCGCGGCTCGGTTCCCGTCGGCTCGTCTGGCCAGGCGTAGATCAGCCGGGCCTCGTCGTATCCCCCGGCACCGACCGTCGCGCCGCGCTCCGCGAGCCGGCGCTGTATGCGGCGATCGAGCTCGGCCGGAGTGTTCTCGGACGGTTCGCTGGAAACGAGCGCGCTGCCGGCGCTGAGATCGATCGGTGCCACCGGGGTGGTGCGCAGATCCCGGCCGATCAGGGGCGCGAACCCTGCCGATTGCTCCGCCAGCCAGGCTGTGACCCGGGGGGCATGCGGCACGGGCGGCAGGCCACAGGCGTCGCGAAAGGTGTAGTGCGCGAATCGTGGATGGATCGCCGCCAGGATCGGCAACGTCCTGGCCAGGGGTCCCTGGCTGATCCGAAGGTAGTCGTCCCCCGGGCGTTCCGCCGTCTGCTTCGCGGCGACGCACGCGCTCATGCAGAGTCGCATGCACATCAGGCTGAAGAGTGCCTCCAGCTCGGGCTCGGTCAGCGGGTACATCTCGTGGTGACCGGACACGACTGCGGCGGCCGCCGCCAACGGATCGTCGGCGCTGAGGGCGACGTAGGCCATCGCGATCGCGACGTCGTTGACGATATGGCTGTACACCATGTCGCCAAAGTCGAGGATCCCCGTGACGGACTGGCGCGCCTCGTCGATGAGGACGTTGTAATCGTTGGCGTCGCCATGGATGACGCCGCGCCGGAAGTCCGGGAGCATCGGGACGACATGGGCTCGATGGTACGCGGCGAATGCGGCGATACGCTGGGCGAGCGCCGTGTCGGCCACCAGGGGGAGATACGTACCGATGACGCGCTCGGCGTTCGCGAGGTCCCAATGGAACTCACGATGGAAGGCCGGATGATCGAAGCTCGTGAGCGCGCGGCCCAGGCGACCGACCGCGCGGCCGAGGTCCCGCCGCAGGGCGTCCGTGTGGAGACGCGCCGTTCCGAGTGTCGTGCCCGGCAGCACCGAGATGAGTCGCACCAACTGGGGACCGTGCATGCCGATCGCGGAGCCGTCGACGGTACGGATCAGTCGCGGGGTGAGTCCGGTTGGCTCCAGATGGAGCATCACCGCGCATTCGGCCTCGAGCACCTCACGCCGTTCGGCGGGATTGGCCAGCTTGAGGACGAAGCGCTCCCCTGACTCCGACTCGAGGAGGACGTTCTGGTCGCGTTCGGACGGAAGGTCGAACGCCCTGGCCCGAACGTGGTACAGCCGCTCGGCGACGGCGCTCGCCTCGGCTAACGAGAGGCGTGCGCCGCTTCGATTCGGCTGAGACGGAGCGCTGTCGATGTTGCCCGTTGATCGTGTCACGTGGCCGCGAGCCGGCGGTTGAGTTGGGTCGCGGCCATGTAGCCGGGTGTTCCGGCGATCGACCCGCAGGGATACGAGCCGGCGCCGCAGTAGGTCAGGTTGCTCCAGCCGCCGAACCGGTAGAACTCCTGGGCCGGGTCGGCGGCGAACTGCCGATCGGCGAATTGCTGGCCGCCCGTCAGCTCGGTGTGATCCAGGTTGCCGCCAGGGAAGAGAAACAGCTCCTGGAGGTCCTTCGGTGTCAGGAGCCGGCTCCAGATGCAGTCCTCGGGGTTGGCGACGTGGGCCAGCACTTGGGCGGTCACCCGTGTCTTGACGTCGTCGAGCTCATCGCCGGTGCGGCCGAGGCCCAGGTTCTTGAAGAACAGGGTGAGCCGATCGTATGGCTCGGCGAGCCCGAGCCGGCGCATCGCGGCGCCTTCGCAGTAGACCTGGGTGTATCCCGGCTCGTAGTCGACGTCGCCGGCTCGGACCCGGACGGTCGCCCGCTCGAAATCGGCCAGGGTCTCGGTCGAGAAGATGAATCGGAACGCGGCGTCCCGATCGGCGTCAGGCCCGTCCTTCCACCGGACCGGCTGGCGGAAGAACAGGGTGATCTTGCCGCTCGAGCCGAGGACGCGTTGCTTGGCGATCCGCTGGACGGTCTCCTCATCGCCGACCAGCCGGGCCGCCGCCGTCGGGTCGGTGGCGAAGACGAGATGGTCGAAGGAGCTGACCCGGTCTACTCCATCGTGGCGGTAGCGGACGGTGCCCCGTTCCGGCTCAACCCGTTCGACCCGGGCTCCGAGCTTGAAATCGATCCCGATCTCGCGGTCGATCGCCGCCAGCTCCTCGGTGAGCCGCCAGAGTCCCGGCTTGACGAACCCGTAGTACCCGCCGAACACCGAGCCGGAGTCCATCAGTGGCAGGGTGAAGGCCGAGGA
>Ga0308175_100003653_pt1 | contig 10703 bp, 5 predicted proteins | sample PhyCR1_3_FD_203893 | JGI IMG/M metagenome (GOLD analysis project Ga0308175, IMG submission 203893) | Soil microbial communities from UC Gill Tract Community Farm, Albany, California, United States - DLSLS.C.R1 | ecosystem: Environmental > Terrestrial > Soil > Agricultural land | place: USA...
TTTCATTGAAAGCAGGTTTATTGTTTTGTACCGTAAAAAAACAAGACGTGAGAATTTTCCAAGGCGTTCATGATGCCGTTTTGGGTAACAATACCCGATGTTTTACACAACGTACGTACGCCCACGGAGAGCGGTATTGCACTTGCCGGCGTTGATGGTGTAATGGCGTATGGCCGCCAGAGCTGCGTAAAATATTCTACCTGCGGTTGAGAAGAAATAACCGGGTTGTAACCGAGACCCGTATTTTTTGTGTATTCAAACGATACAGCTACCGTGTCGCCGCTTAACGCCGTAGGATAAAGTGCGCCGCTGTTTGTAAGCGTACTGTAAGGGAGGGGTTGATGAACCTGGTACATGAGCAAGGAATCCTTTGTGCCCCTTACGTTGTTCTTCAGGTAATAAACGAGTGAGTCCAGGGCGAATTTTGAATTCTGGTTATAGGCGTTTTGCACGAATATCGTGCGGGCATTGAGATAACTGAAAATGGCGTAATCGGAAGGCGCAAAGAAAGTGGTGCCTTGTTCATTCACCTTGTCTTTCAGGCCCGCGGCATCAATCAGTTGTACCAGGGTATCATACAAAGGGTCTTGCTTTAGCACGTCGTAGGTGCTGGTGTTTTTGTAGGTGTTTACGTCTTCCGGAACGCCTCCGGTGATGTAGTCTTTCTTGCAGGCGCTAAAGAGCAAAACAACAATGCTTAACGCTGCCAAATTGAGGAACAATATCTTTTTCATTCTGTGACGATTTAAAATTTATTCAACGCATGGGACAGAGTAATTCTCATTTCCTCGCACCTTATTTGTGCGTTGCCCACCAAGGGTTTTGGGTCAATAAATTATCCTGCGGGAATAGAGTTCCCATGTCTAACGGCCAGTAATATCCCTTGTTAACGGGACTTACTCTGTCGGCTTGGTAACCAACGTACTCAAGCCATTGCTGCGTGGGCTCTGTCCGTATCAGATCGTAAAACCATTGTCCTTCACCCATTAGTTCGCGTCCGCGTTCTATCACCACTTCGTCAAGCACATCGTATTGCGTAGAAGGAATCTGGTAAGAAGTGATGCCTGCCCGGCCTTCGGTGAGTGCGAGCCTTTGCTTGGCGCCGGTGATATCGCCCTGAGATGCCAACGCTTCCGCGTCCAATAAAACAACGTCGGACAGGCGGAACAAAACCAAATTATTGTTGATGTAAGGAAGCGTTTTTGAATCAGGCTTTTGATAAAAAAAGTTCGCATACTTTAAAAGCATGTACCCTGCTTTATCGCCCCCCGTGGCCGGCGTATAAGTAAGCGTGGATTTGTAACGGGCATCGCGAGCCGTATCCATAAACTGGTCAACAAAACCGTCTTTGAGCGAAATCCAGCAGGTGGAGTTTACGTTGTCAACAATGGGTCCTTTTAAAAATGTCTTGCCAAAAAAATCAAATTTTGCTTCGGCCCAATCGCCCTGGCCACTGAAGTTCGGATCGTTAGGGTTGTAGGTCATGGACAATTCAAAAATGCTTTCGTTCGACGATTGCCCTTTCCAGAGGTTTTTATAACTCGCCATCGGCTCCAACGAATAACCGCCGTTGTTCATTACCTGCTGGCAGGCCAGGTGAGTATTGGCGTAATCGTGTCTCCAGGCATAAATGTGTGCCAGCAGAGCGTACACCGTTCCTTTGTTTGCCCTCGTTGATTTGGCAGGCGACCCCCCCGCAAAATCAAGGTAACCGGCGGCCTTGTTTAAATCGGCAATGCAACTGTCAAGCACAACGCTTTCTTTTGAACGTGCTATCGGTGGAATTTTTCCGTAGTCAACGTCATTATAGGATTGCGTCACAAAAACCGGGTCGCCCCAAATGCGGGTAATGTAGAAGTACGTGTAGGCACGCATAAAAAGGGCTTCTCCCAAATAACCGCTGCGCACACTTTCGTTGGTAAAAAGCGAAGACGACATCTGCGGCACGTTTTGCAAAATCAGATTGGCTTGGGCAATGATCTGGTAAAACCGCGACCAGTTTTGCAACGAACCTTCCAGATAGGGAACGTAAGAAAAATTAAAGTTACCGCCGGCATAAGGATTGTGCGTACTCACAGGACTGTAGTTCCACCAGTTGGGATAGCTGGCCTCAAACATTCCCGAAGCGAGGTCGCCGTTTATAAAATAAGAACGGTCGCTTCGCAGGCTGGCCCGCAACTGTCCGTACATGGCCAAAGAAGCTTGCTCCACGGAGGTTTGCGAGGTCCAGAATTCTTTCCCGTACGTTGACGTAATGGGAGCTTCGTACAAATATTTTTTACAGGAAGCGCCAACGATGGCAACGCCTATCAGCAGCGGTAGGGCAAGTTTTAAAAAAGAAGATTGCTTATTCATGCAAATGCTTTTAAAAATTAAAATTGAATGTCAACACCGAGGGTAAACTTGGTGGGTGTAGGATAAAGTCCGCCTGTGTAATTTCCCAACTGGTCCACCAGTTCGGGGTTGGGCATGGTGCTGTTTTTAAACGTGGCTATGTTGTCCACAATAGCGTAAACCCTGGCGCCGACAAGCTTTGCGCGGTTAATAAATGTCCGGGGCAACTGGTAGCTTAAGACAACGTTTTTAATTTTGAAGTAGCTGCCGTCTTCGTTAAACTGACTGGAGATGGGGATGTATTGATAATAGCTGGGACCAAATGGATTGAGCGAAGGAAAATCCGCTTTGTAATTGGGATCATCCTTTAACTTCTGCGGCGTCCAGTAATTCAACTTGCTTAAATCAGGCAGACGGCTGTTTGCAAAACTGTTGATGCTGCTGCTATAGCCGCCCACCACGTGACTGATCTGCTGCTGAAAGAAGGTGTTGATAACGTCCCTTTTCCAAGTGAAGATGCTGATAACGCTTAGCGAAAAGTTTTTGTAACTAAAGTCGTTCACAAAGCCGCCTGTAAACTTCGGGTTCGGGTCGCCGGTAGGAATACGGTCGCCGTATTGGGCGCCGTTATCTTCGTCGGGCCACACGTCGCCGATGTTGTTTACATCCAGCCATATCGGATCGCCGGGAACCACTTTGTGATTGCCTTTAAAGTACGTGATCACGTTGCCTGTTAAGGGGTTAAAAGGAATGTCGCTTTGCTTGTTGTAAACACCGAGGTATTTCAACTGGAACATTTCATAAATGGGCTGGCCTACGGCAAAAATTCTTGACGCGCCGTACGCATCATCCACCACAAACGTGCGGTTGTTGTTCGGTAATTTGGCAACGGCGTTTTTGTTGTACGACACCGTCAGTTGGGTGTTCCATTGCAAAGGACTTGTGCGTGAAAGGTTGCGGGTTGAAAGCGTAATATCGAGCCCTCTGTTGCTCACCCAAAGGTCGTGCGCATTAAATTCAATGCTTTGAAAACCGGTGTAAAAAGGAAGTTCAAACGTATAATAATCGTCTTTGGCAAGTTTATCGTACGCATCTACCGTAAGAGATATTCTGCTGTTGAAAAACTGCGTTTCGATGCCAATATTCTTTTGGATCGTTTTCGTCCAGGTCAGATTGTTCTTGGTTAAACCGTTGTTATAACTGGGTTGTATGGCAACGCCTCCGTTGTACGTACCGGGAATGACGTAAGAATTATAAGGCGCATAAAAGTTTCCTGAGTTCAAGCCCGAAATGCCGTAACTACCCCGGACTTTCAGGTAGTTTACCACACTCTTTGCTTTACTCATAAAACCTTCATCGGAAACAATCCAGCCGGCGCCGACGGCGGGAAAATAACCCCATTTGGCATTCTCGCCAAAGCGAGACGATGCGTCGCCGCGATAAGAACCGTACAACAAATATTTGCCGTCGTAATCGTATTGAAGTTGTCCCGCAAAAGAGAGCAGTGCGGCGGCGGCGTAATTGGACCTGCCGGACAAGTCAGATTGTGGTATGCCGCTTACAACCTGTATGTTGTTGGAAGGAACGTTGTAGCCGCTCGTGGAACTGGTGTTGGAAACATCGGCACTGAATTGCTGCGATCCGGTTAACGCAAAATTGTGCACGTGGCTGGAAGCGGTGGTGATTCGCTTGGTAAAGTTGAGGGCATTGGAAAGAAAATAAGTAGAGTAGGTTCCTTTGTCGGACTGTGCGAAAGAAGGCTGCGCACTTCCGCCGTTTGCTACCGACACGGCATCAATGTTCGAAGGTTGAAAGTAATCCCTGTTGGACGTAGAGATGTTGGCCGCGCCCTGGAAAGTGTACCGCAACTCGGGCAGGATTGAATAGTTCAAGGTCAGCGAGGCGTTGTACAAATCGTTGACGTTCTTGTTCCGCAGTTTGCTAAACAAGCCGGTGAAATTGGATGAGTCAAAAGCCGTCAACCGGTAAAAAGATGAAGGCTGACCAGCGCCGCTTACCGGTGTGTTGTCATCGCTGTTTCCGTAGTACTTCATGCCTCGCTGCCTGTCGTTCTTCGACAAGGCCACGATAAATTGGCTGTTTAATTTCGGACTGATTTTAAAATCAAAATTTCCCCGCACGCTGTACCGTGTAAAACCAAAGGACTGGATGATCCCTTTCTCATCGTAGTAATTGGCGCTGATGCGATAGCTTACGTTTTCGCTGCCGGCGGAGATTGTCGCGTCAACATTCTTTACGTTGCCCTGCCGGTAAAACAACCCCTGCCAGTCGGTGGCGTTATTAAAGGAAGGATTAAAACGGTCGGTTAAAATCTGCGGCAGGTTTGCCAACTGTGCCGGTGACGCGTATTGGTTTATCAACTCCAATTTCTGGGATCTTTCCGCCGCGCCGGTTAACGTGGGCAACAACTCAGGCCGTTGCGTAATGCCGCCGTAGATATTCACCCTGAATTCCGGCTTTGCGGAACGGCCTCTTTTGGTGCGGATATAAATCACACCGTTTGCGCCTCTTGAACCCCAGGCGGCAGTAGCCGCGGCATCTTTCTGCACATCTACACTTTCAATGTCGTTGATGTTAATCCCGGCCAAATAGTTTGTGCCCGTAGCGTCAATGTTGTTGGAAATGTCTTCGGGGTTGGTGGGCACGCCATCTATCACGTATAAAGGGCTGCTCAACGCATGTGCCTGCGCAACGTTTTCATCGCTGATGTTTGTGTTCACTCTCGAGTTTCCCCGCACTACAATCGTTGGCGCCACACCCGGCTCGCCGCTACCTATTTGCACGTTCAAGCCCGCTACCCTGCCTTGCAACAACTGGTCAACACTGGGCGCCGGGAGGTTCTCAATATCCTTGGCTAAAACAGAAGTGACGGAAGCCGTCGTTGTTCGCCTTAATTGTCGTTGCACACCCACAATTACCACGTCGGCCAACGCAGAAGCATCTTCCGCAAGTATCACGTCCACCGAAGAATTTTGTCCTACGGCAACTTCCTGTCGTTTGAATCCCACGTTGGTAATCAGCAACGTTTTTGAGGAACCTTGTAACGTAATAGAAAAGCTTCCCGCCTCGTTTGTTTTTGTAGCGTTTTTCGAAACGCCTTTTTCACTTACGGTAGAACCTTTAAGCGGATTGCCTTCTTTGTCTTTTACAGAACCGGTAATCTTTTGCTGGGCAAAAACGAAAGAAGAACAAGTCAACGCAACTGCATAGAGAAGCAGTCTTTTTCGCAGCATCGTAATAAGCATAGACGTATGATTTTGGTAAAATGAAACGTTAACGTTTTCCAACCTAAGTTGACACCTTTTTTAACACAATGCTGCAATGCCAACTGCGTTCACAAGTGGATTTGGCTTGCGCAAACGTTTGTTCAGGCCGCGCAAACGTTTGCGCAATTTTTTATATCAATGCGGTTTGAAAAGACATAAAACTTCCGCGAAGAATTTAAAGTAGATGCGTTGTTTAGAAGGGATAAATATTGTCTGCAAAGGCTATAGACCTACAAAGACGAATCAGTTGGCAACGATAAATTGGTACGAACAAAATAACCGCGTTTGCACTGCTGCAAAAGAATTTTGGAAAGCAATGACGTATTGTTAAACAGCAAAACTGAGCAGCTTTTCTCCGCTTGGGGAAAGGGGCATCTTAGCCAAATCAGCACTAAGCAAAGGATCAGAATTTCACCATGTTCAGGTACTTGTCAACCAGCAAGCCATCAACCGGCTTCGGATCGAAATTCACCTTGTGCTTCGCTTTCAATTTAATCACAAACAAGTCTGTTGTTCCTTCCAATGCTGGCTGCTCACCTACGTTTACAAACGTGGGGTACAAGGCTTTTTGTCCGTTGCTGTGCAGGCGGTCAGTTGTCATGTTCTCCATCTTTTTGATGCTTATCGGAACAAGGCTTAGAAATTCAAAATCCTGTGTGTTGTAAGGAAGTGCGAAGCTTAAGGCGTTTACTGATTTCAGGTTGACGCCTTTGACTTTTATTTCAACGATTTCATCCTTGCTAAAGTAGTTTTTACCGGTGCTGATTTCCAGTCTTCCGGTTAAGCTATCCTTTTGGTCTGCATCCACGCCCCCATCCAAACGAATGGCTACGTTGGAGACGTCGTAAGCGTCTATCAAATCGTTTTTGTTGACGTCTCCCTTGCTTACGTAGCCCTCAAAGTCCGCATCGCCTTTTCGCAAACCGATGTAATTAATGTAAGAGGTAAGGTCATTGTTGTCAATCTTTTTGTCGTTGTTAATGTCGCCGGGAATAATGCTTTCAGAACCGGGAACTTTAAACACATACAACTCACGGCCAGAGCCGTAATCGCCCACGGCCTCCGTTAGTTTTATTTTGATGTATCGCGCCGTTGGATGATGGCTAAAGCCAAACTCCTTTGTGTCTCCGTTTCGTGTCCATTCAAACGTACCGGCATCGTTCCAAACTATTTTGTCCAAGCTGTAAGCAACGCTTCCTTTTAAAAAAATTCCGTTGCCCCGGCTGCGTGGCAAGTATTGAATTTTATCGAGCTGGTTTACGGATTGCAAATCCAGCACTACCTGAAAAGGAACAGCCTTCGTGCTCCACTTCGTGTGCCACATGCTGCTTTCGTCAAAGTCAAACAATTTTGAAATCTCGTTGTCTTCCTGAGAAGGCGCTGAACTTTCGGCCACGATGTCTTTGATTGCGTATGCCAACGGGTTTACTTTTGTTTTAGCCGAAAATTTTGTCCAGACCGAAGTACCGGTTTTGTTTACCGAACTCAGTTTGAAACTGTATGTTGTTTGCGGCGCTAAATCATCGAACAAAAGAGCCGTGTCTTTGATAGTGGTGTAACACTGGCCGTTGAAATCAATTTCGTAATAATCGGCGTTGCGCACTTTACTCCACGTAGGCCTCAGTGTATAAGCCTGTGCGTTGGAATCCAGTACCTGCGCCTTTGCCGGTGCGGTTAAAGCGCCGGATGATTTGCGCAAACGGCCTGCGGGTGCAAAACGAAAACCATTTACAGTAAGCGTCACTGTGTTGGCCGTAATATCCGTTGGCGCAATCTTTACCAGCAATTGGGGATTCTTTCTTATGACTAATTTTTCAAACTCACTGCCTTTGGTAGCAAATCGGTTCAGGTTGGGCGCCGCGTCATAGAAATATACGTTCGTGCCGTTTAAAAAATCATCTTTGGAAACAGCCTTCGTTAATCGTACGGCGTTATTGCCCACACGCACCGCTACGTTCGTTGGGAACTGCGTCAGGTTGATGCAGAACTCTGTGATTTTATTTTTTACAAAGCCGTCGAAGCTTCCCTTTGCAGAATGCACGGTAACGATGGAGGTCTTGTTTGCAACCGAAGATTCAATCAGCGTCGTAACGCCTTTTCCCTCTTTATACGCTTCGGTAAGCCCGTCGTCATCGTATTCGGTAAAAGATGTTTTGCCCGCAGGATAGACTTCGTAAATGCGCAAGCTTTTGTCAATCTCTGTAACGTGGTTATTCGGATGTGTCAAAGGAATGATAGCGCCGCTTTTTACAAACACAGGCAGCTTCCAGATGGGTGCTTCAAAATTGTTGAGAATGCAACCCCCTTCGTAAACATCGCCGGAGAAATAATCAATCCAGGTTCCCTTTGGTAAATAGATCCCGTTGCGAACGTCATTGCCCTGCGCATCCGCCCGGGTTTCTTTGTAAACCGGCGCCACCAAAAACCACGGACCGTACAGGTATTGATATTGCGTTGACTTTCCAAACGTGTAAGAATTCGGGTATTCTAAAAACGTGGCTCGCACAATGGGCAAACCGTTCGTCGCTTCTTTGGCAATACTGTATGTGTAAGGAATGAGTTCTGATTTTAGTTTTAAATAAGTACGGTTGATGGAAGTAGTTGGTTCGCCCAGGGCGTGCGGGTATTTTTCATTGGCGCCCCAACCGTCCATATTCAGTTGCATGGGCGTAAAGGTTTTCCATTGAAAATCCCTTGCGTTTACGGCCGAATTTTTCCCACCAAAAATGCCGTCCATGTCCGAAGTAATGTTTGGTTGCCCCGACAAACCCGAACCTAAATAAGTTGGAATGTGAAAGCGAATGTATTCCCAGAGGCCGCCGGTTTGGTCGCCGGTCCACACGCCGGCATAACGCTGCGTGCCTGCCCATCCGTCGAGTGTAATGATAAGCGGACGGGCATTGTTGCCGTACTTCGGCATGATCTGCGCCACATCCGCCACGCCGTTCAACCCGAAGGAATAACCGCGTCCTACCCAGGCAACGTCTGTTTTCAGCACCCTTACGCCGGCCACACCTACTTCCTTCACAATGTCACGTTGCAACAAGGCGCCGATACTGTCTTTCGGATGCAGGTCCGATTGTGTCCACAATCCAATTTGCACTCCGTGTTGACGGGCATAATCGCCAAAAGTTTTCAGGTTTTGGATATTGCTGTCCAAGGTGATTGTTTGACCATAGCCCGCGCCATAGCCGTCGTTGGGAAGAATCCAGCCCAAAGGCATGTCGTGTGCTTTGTAGCGGTCAATTACGCCACGGGCCGAGAATTGGTAATTATTCTTTTCTCCGTTAAGCGACTCTTTCACACCACCGTTGTCCTTTTGGCTTTCTTTGTAACGAAGACCGTCTTCGAATAAAATACCACTGCTGTCTACCTTCCAGTAATCCCGGTTGTAGGCGTTCAAATGGCCTTCATAAAAACCAAACTTTGGCAACAATACCGGCTTGCCGGTGAGGCCGTAAAAATCCTTCAGCAGGGCAACGGGTTTTTGATCAACGAGAAAAAAAACATCGAGATAGCCGACTTCGTGCGAAAGGTTGACGACGCCTTTTTCCCTGGAACCGAAATCGTATTTTCCTTTTGCAAACGTGTGCCATAGCAATCCGTAACCGTTGGTAGACCAGTAAAAGGGTGCAGGAGAGGCAACGCCGCCTTCGGTCCAGCTATTTTGGTTTTCTATGGCAATGCTTTCCCCTTTGTGTGAGAACCGTCCGTTCTGCACGCCGCCGCCGTAAAAATATTCCTGCGGCGTTTCTTTCAGTTTTAGCGTTACTCCTTTTTTATCAAACGCAACCGGCGCCAGCGTTTCCATCACTGCCTTGTTGTCTTTGGTCACTATTCGTATGCGAGTTGAAGGCTTGCTCAACTCCACAGTTATGTTTTTGGTACTGATGTTGATCTTGTTATTGTCGTTACTGACTACCAGTTTTGAAACCGGTTTTCGGAGATTGTCCACCAGGATTTTTGCTGGCGGATTGGCTTCGGGATCGTGCAGGAAATTGCCGGCCCTGTCGTAATACAGCCGGAAAATATTGTCGCTGTAAAAATCAAGCAACATTTTTTGTCCGTTGGACAACCGCACTTCCACCGTGGTGGCATTTGTCTTCTTTGCGCCGATGATTTGAACGGTATCCGTTTGTACTTTATCGGGAACACTTTTGTGCTGTTGCGCTTCCGCGGAGATACGGACCGTAGCCAAAAAAATGAGCAATAAAGGGAGCAGTTTTACACGCTGCAATTTCCTGTTCATTGACAATTAGGGTGTTTTGAAAGTATTTGATAAAGGTAGAAGGGTTTCAACTGCAAATGCTCGGCGAACAGATGATAGAAATTGGTCTGATAGCTCAAACCGTACAAAAAGCGCTTGCCTCTCTGCTTGCCAATCCCTTTGCAGGCATTGCCGCTGGCATTGCCCTGGAAGCATATTGGGCACAGTCATCAAAAACTCTTTTGGTTCGCTGCCGTCTCACCGAGACGGCCTTGACTTCGTGCCCTTCGACGGTTACACGGCTACGCCGCACAAAGGCGAAATGGTTTTAATCTCTGCACAGGCCTCGGCTTACAGATCTGCTTTCCTTTCGTTTGGACACGTATCTACAGCGAACGCGGGACAGTCGGCGGGTACGGCTGGTGGTGCCATGGGAGTGCAGACGGTGGTTGTAATGGGTACGCTAAGAGGAAATGACATTACACTTTCTAATGCAAGAACAAACAGAAGCCAACGAAGGAGTTTCTAATTATGACTTATCATGCAATTATTACAAAAGACAACTCGCTAATCTTTGCCCACGCATTCAACCAGAACATTCCACTGTTGAACCGGCGCCACGCCATCCGGCGAATGAAAGAGGTAATTGAAGTGATCAAAACCGATGTGCCTTATTCGTTGCTTGAAAAATTGCCACTCCTGCAACTGCTACCAGAAGCAACAAGAACCGACTTGGTTAAGAATGTGCGTACGGAAATAAAGCAATGCGTTTTCTCTGTCTTCGCTGAGCACGAAGCTGGCCGCGAGGGCGTGGTGATAATTGAAAGTTCGATTAAGAGCGAAGAGGAGCTTGACCTGGAAAGGGTTGTTGAGAG
>Ga0308175_100003654_pt1 | contig 10702 bp, 11 predicted proteins | sample PhyCR1_3_FD_203893 | JGI IMG/M metagenome (GOLD analysis project Ga0308175, IMG submission 203893) | Soil microbial communities from UC Gill Tract Community Farm, Albany, California, United States - DLSLS.C.R1 | ecosystem: Environmental > Terrestrial > Soil > Agricultural land | place: USA...
AGCGGACGGGACCGGATCGCCCCCGCTGCCCAGGGTGCGGGCGAGCAGGGCCCCGGGCCCGCCGGGGCGTATCAGCGAGGACGCGTCGGAGCGGAGGGAGAGGCCGTAGCCATTCCCCGTGAGCCGGCCGGTGTTCAGCAGCGCGGGGGCCGGGGCGAATCCCGCCGACGCCGTGTTCACCGCCGGGGAGACCTGGTCGTCTCCCTGGCCGGACGCGGCGCGGGAGCCCTGCCCCGGACCGTTGCGACGGCCGACCGTGGCGCCGCCGCCCGTACGGGTGTCGGAGCCGACCGGGGTCACGCTGTTGCCGGAGCCGGACGCGCGGTTGGGTGTATCGGAGCCGGCGCTCGTCGGCAGGGCGCCGCCGAGCGCGATGGCGGCCAGCGAGACGGCACTGGCGGCGGCGAAGGCGAACCTGCGGCCCCGCCAGGGGGAGCGGTCGGCCTCGCGCCCCACCTCGTGGATGCGGAAGCCCGGGCTCGCCGGAGCGGCGGGCAGTGCCGCGGCTCCGCCGCGGACGGTGGGGAGGTAGCCGAAGCCGTCGAGGGGGCCGGGGCCGGTGGTGAGGTCCGCCCGGCCGCCCGGGGGGCGCGTCCCGGGGAACAGTCCGTCACCGAACCGCCCGGAGCCGCCCACGGGTCTTCCCTGCCGGTCGTCGTCACCCCCCGGCGGTCCGCCCGGAAGCCCCTGGAGGCGGGCCAGGAAGCCTTCGGAGGGCGAGGGCGGGGCAGCCGTCGCGAACACGTTCTTCAGGCGGCGCTGGGCGGCAGCCTCGGCCGCGCACCTGGTACAGGTCGCGAGATGGGCGAGCACCCGGTCGCGGGCGTCGTGTTTGAGCTCGCCGTCGACGAGCGCGGCGAGGCGGTCCCCCAGGTGTTGTTCCGCAGGGGTCGGATCCGTTTGGCTCACGCCGTGCCGCCCTCCCCGGCCAGGAGGGCACCCGCCAGCGAGCGCTGCTCGGCACGTGCCTCGGGCGAGCGGTGCCGCAGCGCCTTGCGCAGGTGCGAGCGCCCGCGGTGGATACGGCTGCGCACCGTGCCGAGCTTCACGCCGAGCGTCGCGGCGATCTCCTCGTACGACAGTCCCTCGATGTCGCAGAGCACGACCGCGGCCCGGAATTCGGGCGCGAGGGTGTCCAGCGCCTGCTGGACGTCCGCGTCGAAGTGGCTGTCGTTGAAGACCTGCTGGGGCGACGGCTCACGGCTGGGCAGCCGCTCGGCGGCGTCGTCCCCGAGGGAGTCGAAGCGGATGCGCTGCTTGCGGCGGACCATGTCCAGGAAGAGGTTGGTCGTGATGCGGTGCAGCCAGCCCTCGAAGGTGCCGGGCGTATAGGTCGACAGAGAGCGGAAGACACGGACGAAGACCTCCTGCGTGAGGTCCTCCGCGTCGTGCTGGTTTCCCGTCAGCCGGTAGGCGAGGCGGTAGACGCGGCCGCTGTGCGTGCTGACGATCTCTTCCCATGTCGGCGGGGTCCACGCCTGGGATTCCGCATCTGAGGCGAAGGTCGCGGTCGGTGCGGAGTCTTTGGAAGAACGGTCAGCAATGTCGGTCACGGATTTCGGCTCACCCGCTGACCTGAGAAGACGCCGGAGCACTCCTCCCCGATCCACAGGCTCAGCCGCACCTCCCCTATCGGCTCTGGTGGTGTCCAGTGGAGCCCCTACCATAACCACCTCGCCCGTTAGCTCCGGATAAGCCTTTTTCCTGCTGGGGCCGGGGATCTCCCCGGAAGCTCACCCGTGCCACGGGCCCATTGGCGGGCCTCGTCACCGGGCTTGTCCCCACCTTTGGACAACGCCCGGTCCCATCTGCGGGTTCCCGGGTCCAGCGGATACAGTCACCGTTGCGCCAACTAAGGGGACAGGAGAGGGTCATTACCGCCAACCGGCAGACGAGCTGGGCGTTCGCCGACGCCTTTGTCGCCGAGGACGAAGCTCTGCACTGGGCCCGGGACCGGGCCCGCGAGGCAGGGCTCCGCTCGGTGTCTCCAGGCACCGGCGCAGCGCTGCGCCTGCTCGCTGCCACCACGGACGCCAAGGCCGTGGCGGAAATCGGCACCGGCACGGGCGTGTCCGGCATCTATCTGCTGCACGGCATGCGGCCCGACGGGGTGCTGACCACGGTCGACCCGGAGCCCGAGCGCCAGCAGTTCGCCCGTGAGGCCTTCCGCGCGGCGGGCTTCGCGGCCAACCGGTCCCGTTTCATCCCCGGGCGCGCGCTCGATGTCCTCCCCCGGCTCGCGGACGGCGGCTACGACCTCGTGTTCTGCGACGGCGACCGGATGGAGAGCCTGGACTGCCTCGCTGAATCGTTGCGCCTGCTGCGACCTGGGGGTCTCGTCTGCTTCGAGGGCGTCTTCGCGGACGGCCGTACGGTCGACTCGGCGGCCCAGCCGGCGGAGGTGCTGCGGCTGCGGGAGCTGCTGCGCGCGGTCCGCGAGAGCCAGGAGCTGATGGCGACCCTGCTGCCGGTGGGCGACGGGCTGCTGTGCGCGGTGCGGCGCGGCTGAGGCGGACGCACGCCCGCCCCGTGCGCGTACCGGCCCCGGACGCACCGCTGCCCCGGCACGGGAACCATGCCGGGGCAGCGGTGAAGTCGTGAGAGCCTCTGCTCAGCCGACGACCTGCTTGAGGGCGTCGCCGAGTGCGTCGGCCTCGTCCGGCGTCAGCTCAACGACAAGCCGACCGCCGCCTTCGAGCGGAACTCGCATGACGATGCCCCGCCCCTCCTTTGTCACCTCGAGCGGGCCGTCGCCCGTCCGCGGCTTCATGGCCGCCATGCTCGTTCCCCTTCCTGAAACCAGCTCATCGCAACCGGCGGCCCCATGACAGGCGCTGCCTCACCGGCATCGAACACAGTGCTTCCACGCCATTATCCCGCATCACAGACCCCGATGACCAACATCGCTCTGCATCGCTTGGGCAACGCGCTCACTCAAAACCACCCAATTCGGGGACCTCACTGGGATACTCCGGCCCCTTCGGCCCCTACCCGGCACGGAAATGTTTGACGCAGGTCACATGTCCGCCCACGGCGAAGTCGGCCATGCTTGCGTGGACATGCTGGTGAACGACACGCAAAGGGGACCCCTCATGGCCGATCACGACGACGCGGTGCTCCACGACCTCAGCGACGGGCTCGCGACGATCACGATCAACCGCCCCGACGCGATGAACGCCATGAACACCGCGGCCAAGGTCGCGCTCCGCGACGCCCTGCGGTCGGCCGCCGCCGACACCCGGGTACGGGCGGTGCTGCTCACCGCGGCCGGCGGGCGCGCCTTCTGCGTCGGCCAGGACCTCAAGGAGCACCTGGGCAAGCTCGCCGAGGCCGAGGGGCAGGAGGGGGGCAACGCGCTGAGCACCGTGCAGGAGCACTACAACCCGATCGTGCGGGCGCTCACCGAGATGCCGAAGCCGGTCGTGGCCGGGATCAACGGCGCCGCCGCCGGCGCGGGCTTCGGCTTCGCGCTCGCCTGCGACTACCGGGTGGCCGCCGACACCGCCTCCTTCAACACCTCGTTCGCCGGGGTCGCGCTCACCGCCGACTCGGGCATGTCCTGGACACTCCCCCGGCTCATCGGCCACAGCCGCGCCGCCGACCTGCTGCTGTTCCCGCGCTCCATCTCCGCGCAGGACGCCCATGAGTTGGGCATCGTCAACAAGCTGGTGCCCGCCGCCGACCTCGCCGCCGAGGCGGCCGCCGTGGCCCGTGCCCTGGCCGACGGGCCGACGGTGGCGTACGCGGCGCTCAAGGAGTCCCTCGCCTTCGGGGCCGGGCACACCCTGGCCGAGGCCCTGGAGAAGGAGGACGAGCTCCAGACCAGGGCCGGCGCGTCCGAGGACCACGGGATCGCGGTGCGGGCCTTCCTCGCCAAGGAGAAGCCGAAGTACCTCGGGCGGTAGGCCAAGCCCTAGACCGGGGTCGGGCGGGAGACGCAGTCGACCAGGTGGTCGTCGACCAGGCCGCACGCCTGCATCAGGGCGTAGGCCGTGGTCGGGCCGATGAACCGCAGCCCCCGCTTCTTCAGGTCCTTCGACAGGGCCGTGGACTCGGGGGTGACCGCCGGTACGTCCCCGAGGGTCTTCGGGGCCGGACGGCCCAGCGGGTCGGGGGCGTACGACCAGATCAGCTCGTCCAGCTCACCGGCGCCCCAGCCGGCCAGCACCCGGGCGTTGGCCATGGTCGCGTCGACCTTCGCGCGGTTGCGGATGATGCCCTCGTCGGCGAGCAGCCGCTCCCGGTCGGCCTCCGTGAACTCCGCGACCGCCGGGATGCTGAACCCCGCGAAGGCGCTGCGGAAGCCCTCGCGGCGGCGCAGGATCGTCAGCCAGGACAGCCCGGACTGGAACGCCTCCAGGCACAGCCGCTCGAACAGGGCGTCGTCGCCGTGGACCGGGCGGCCCCACTCCGTGTCGTGGTACCAGAGGTAGTCCTCGGTGGACAGACCCCACGGGCAGCGCAGTCCGCCGTCCGCCGCCGCCACGGCGTCGCCGCTCATCGTCCGGTCTCCTCGTCGTGAGCCGCCGGCGTCCCCTCGGCCGGTCCGCCGGTCTCCTGCGGCGGCTGCCAGGGCCGGGGCGGCTGGTCCTCCTTGAGCAGGTCGGGGCGGTCGGCGCGGGTCGCCTGCGCACCGGCGAGCGCCGCCTCCAGCTCCGCGATCCGCGCGTCCCGCTCGGCGAGCTCGGCGCCGAGCCGGCTCAGCGCGTCGTCCACGTCGGCCATCCGGTAGCCCCGGGGGCCCACCGGCAGCCGCAGCGCGTCGATATCCGCCCGGCCGACCGGGCGCGAGGCGGGCAGCGGGTCCGTCAGCACCTCGGGCGCCACGTCCTGCAGGACGGCGCTCCTGCCTCCACCGACCACCGCGAGCGTGACCGCGGCAACCACCACCACCATCGCCAGCAGCAAGAACCAGAACACGCGTATCTCCCCGGGAGCGGAATTCGTCCGGGTCCGATCGTGCCATGCGGTACTGACAGTTAGTGTCGGCTGTTGCCCGGTGGGGGTTCTTCCGCCGGTGGATTCACAGGAAGGGACACGGATGGCAAGCGGTGTGCTCCGGCTGGGGCGGCGCGAATTCGGGGCGCACGAACAGGTGATCATGGCGATCGTGAACCGCACCCCGGACTCCTTCTACGACCGGGGCGCCACCTTCCAGGACGAGCCGGCGCTCGCCCGGGTCGAGCGGGCCGTGGCCGACGGCGCGGCGATCATCGACATCGGCGGCGTGAAGGCCGGTCCCGGCGAGGAGGTCACCGCCCAGGAGGAGGCCCGCCGCACGGTCGGGTTCGTCGCCGAGGTGCGCCGCCGCCACCCGGACGTGGTGATCAGCGTCGACACCTGGCGCCACGAGGTCGGCGAGGCGGTCTGCGAGGCGGGGGCGGATCTGCTGAACGACGCGTGGGGCGGGGTCGACCCGAAGCTGGCCGAGGTCGCCGCGCGGTACGGGGCGGGGCTCGTCTGCACCCACGCGGGCGGCGCGGAGCCGCGGACGCGGCCGCACCGGGTGGGCTACGAGGACGTGATGGCCGACATCCTGCGGGTGACCGTGGGGCTGGCCGAGCGGGCGGTGTCCCTGGGGGTCCGGCCGGACGGGATCATGATCGACCCCGGTCACGACTTCGGGAAGAACACCCGGCACTCGCTGGAGGCGACCCGGCGGCTCGGCGAGATGGCGGAGACGGGGTGGCCGGTGCTGGTCTCGCTCTCCAACAAGGACTTCGTGGGCGAGACGCTGGACCGGCCGGTGAAGGAGCGGCTGCTCGGGACGCTGGCGACGACGGCGGTGTCGGCGTGGCTGGGGGCGCGGGTGTACCGGGTGCACGAGGTGGCCGAGACCCGGGATGTCCTGGACATGGTGGCGTCGATCGCCGGGTGGCGGGCGCCCGCGGTGGCGCGGCGCGGATTGGCGTAGGAGGCGCGGGGCGGGTGCGCTTCGCCTGCGGCGCGCCTGTTCCCCACCCCGCCCCTTACCGAAACCGGGGCTCTGCCCCGGGCCCCCGCGCCTCAAATGCCGGCGGGGCTACAAGTAGCGCCCCGCACCCCTCAGCGCCCGACCTCCTTCGTCACCAGCGCGACCGCCTCGTCCACGTCGTCCGTCACGTGGAACAGCAGGAGGTCCTTCGCCGACGCCTTGCCCTGGGCGACCACCGTGTCGCGGAGCCAGTCGACCAGGCCGCCCCAGTACTCCGTGCCGAAGAGGACGATCGGGAAGCGGGTGACCTTGCCCGTCTGGACCAGGGTCAGCGCCTCGAAGAGTTCGTCCAGCGTGCCGAGGCCGCCGGGGAGGACGACGAAGCCCTGCGCGTACTTCACGAACATCGTCTTGCGGACGAAGAAGTAGCGGAAGTTGACGCCGATGTCGACGTGCGGGTTGAGGCCGGACTCGAAGGGCAGCTCGATGCCGAGGCCGACCGAGACGCCCTTCGCCTCGCGCGCGCCCCGGTTCGCCGCCTCCATCGCGCCCGGTCCGCCCCCGGTGATGACCGCGAAGCCCGCGTCGACGAGCGCCCGGCCGATCCGTACGCCCGCCTCGTATTCCGGTGCCCCGGCGGGCGTGCGGGCCGAACCGAAGACGCTGATGGCGCTCGGCAGCTCGGCCAGCGCGCCGAAGCCCTCGACGAACTCCGACTGGATGCGCATCACCCGCCAGGGGTCGGTGTGCACCCACTCCGAGTCGTCCTCGGAGTCCAGCAGCCGCTGATCGGTCGTGCCGGGCTGTACCTGGTCCCTGCGGCGCAGCACGGGGCCGAGGCGCTGTTCCTCGGGTCGTACCGCGCCTTCCGGGACCTCCGCACCTTCGGGGATGCGCGCGTCCTCGCGGTTGCCCATGACCTGCTCCCTCCGCCGACGTCGGATGCGCCCTGCGACGCCTCCGTCTCACGCCAGCGTAGATCGCCACGGGTTACGGACAGGGGAAGGCGGAGGGTCGGGCGTGGGTCAGGACGTGAGCCAGGAGCGCAGCCGCTCCTCGCAGTGGGTGATGCGCTCGACCTTGACGTGCTCGTCGCGCTTGTGGGCGAGAACCGGGTCGCCGGGGCCGTAGTTGACCGCGGGGACGCCGAGCGGGCCGAAGCGGGCCACGTCCGTCCAGCCGAACTTGGGCCGCGCGACACCGCCGACGGCGTCCATGAACGCCTTGGCAGCGGGGTGCGAGAGCCCCGGCATGGCCGCGCCGGAGTGGTCGTCGACCGTGAACTCCGCGACGCCGCAGTCCGCGAAGACCTCGCGGACGTGGGCCAGCGCCTCTTCCTGGCCGAGGTCCGGGGCGTAGCGGTAGTTGACGACGACCGTGCAGGCGTCGGGGATGACGTTGTTGGCGACGCCGCCCTCGATGCGCACGGCGTTGAGACCCTCGTGGTACTCCAGGCCGTCGATCACCGGCCGGCGCGGCTCGTACGCGGCGAGGCGGGCGAGGACCGGGGCGGCGGCGTGGATGGCGTTGGACCCCATCCAGCTGCGCGCGGAGTGCGCCCGCTCGCCCTCCAGGTGGAGGAAGACGCGCAGGGTGCCCTGGCAGCCGCCCTCGACCTCGCCGTTGGAGCCCTCCAGCAGGACGGCGAAGTCGCCCTTCAGCCAGTCGGGGTGGGCCTCCGCGATGTGGCCGAGGCCGTTGAGGTGGGCGGCGACCTCCTCATTGTCGTAGAAGACGAACGTGAGGTCGCGGTTGGGCTCGGGGACGGTGGCGGCGATGCGCAGCTGTACGGCGACGCCGGACTTCATGTCGGAGGTCCCGCAGCCCCAGAGCAGGCCGTCCGCGTCGAGCCGGGAGGGCACGTTGTCGGCGATCGGCACGGTGTCGATGTGCCCGGCCAGGATGACGCGTTCGGAACGGCCGAGATCGGTCCTGGCCACGACGTTGTTCCCGTACCGCTCGACGGTCAGGTGCGGCAGTGCGCGCAGCGCCGACTCGATGGCGTCGGCCAGGTCCTTCTCCTCCCCGCTGACCGAGGGGAAGTCGACGAGCGCGGCGGTGAGGGCGGGCCCGTCCAGGGTGAGGTCAAGCGTGCTTTCGGCCATGGCGACGACCATAATGCCTCGCGTACGGTGACCCCGTGACCAGGACCGATTCCGCTGCTCCCCGACGTCCCGGCCGCAGTCGGCGGCTGAGGATCGTGGCGGCCGTCGGCGTGCTCGTCGCGGTGGCCGGTTATCTGACCGTTCAGTACGTTTCGGGCGGGCGCGGGTCCGACCAGTGCACGGTGCGGTCGGCGGACGGCTCGTACCGGCTGACGCCGGAGCAGGCCGCGAACGCCGCGACGATCTCCGCGGTCGGCACCCGGCACGGGATGCCGGAGCGGGCGGTGACCATCGCGCTGGCCACGGCGTTGCAGGAGTCGGCGCTGCGCAACCTCGACCACGGCGACCGGGATTCGCTGGGGCTGTTCCAGCAGCGGCCCTCGCAGGGCTGGGGCACCGAGCGGCAGATCATGGACCCCGTCTACTCGGCCGGGAAGTTCTACGAGCACCTGGCGAAGATCCCCGGCTATTCGCGCCTGCCGCTCACCGAGGCCGCGCAGCGCGTCCAGCGCAGCGGTTTCCCGCAGGCGTACGCGAAGCACGAGCCGGACGCGGCGCTGCTGGCGGCCGCGCTGACCGGGCGCACGCCGGGCGCGCTGGACTGCGAGCCGCCCCGGACCACGACGGGGACGGGCGATGCCACGAAGGTGCGGGCCGCACTGGTGAGCGCCTTCGGCAAGGACGTACGGCCGGCTGCCGCGGCCCCCTCCGCGGGCGCGGCGGCCTCGGACGCGCTCGCGGTTCCCGTGCGGGCGGACCGCCGCGCCGACCGGGACGGCGTGCCGCAGCGGGGCTGGGAGCTGGCGCACTGGGCGGTGGCCCAGTCGGAGGCGCTCGGCATCGACGAAGTCGCGTACGGGGGCCGGGTGTGGGCGGCCGGCTCGGGCTGGCACACGGAGCGCGCGGCGCCGCGGCGCGAGAAGTCCGACACGGACGAGGTACGGCTCCGCCTCGTGCACTGATGCACCCGAGGGCATCGCGCGTACGTACGAGCCCTCGCCCGTCCGGGCGTACCGTCGTGCGCCCCCGGCGCCCCCCGGGCGGCCGGCCGGGGGGCGCTCGCACGCCTCCCGCAACCCTTGCCGCGCAAGGGAAGTGACGGTTCGGCGGGCGGTCGCGGCGCGCACCGTTTGCCCGGGTTCCTCCGCTGAGGATTATCCGACGCATTGCTCAGTCTTTACGTCACCGCACCGCAACCTCACCCGCCCCCACGACGGTTGTCATGGCGTCCGGCTCACGGACAGCCCGAATTCCTCTCCCGTCGAAGGAGCATCATGTCCCTCCCCCTGACCCGTCGGATCGCCCGTACCGCGCTGCTGATCGCGGCGGGTGCGGCCCCCGTGGTCGGTGCGGCCGGTGCCGCCGGTGCCGCGGAGCTCCAGCAGGCCCCGGACCTCGGCGGTCTCACCAGCGTCGAGGGTTCCGGTCTCGGCAAGACGGTCGAAGGCGCCGCCAAGCCTGCCTCGGGCGCCGCGAGCGAGACCGGTGGCAAGCTCGTCGGCACCGCGCTGCCGGTGGCGGGCAAGACCCTCACCGACGTCGGCGGCAAGGCCGCCCCCGCGGCGAAGAAGGTCTCCGGCACGGCCAAGGGCGCCAAGGGCGGCGACGCCACCGGCGCTCTCACCGGCGCGGCCAAGGGCGGGCTGCCCACCGACGTCCTGGCCAAGGGCCTGCCGCTCGGCTGACCCGTACACGTGCGAGGGCCCCGGGAGTGCGCACTCCCGGGGCCCTCGCGTACGCCGGTGCTCAGCCCAGGCGCTTGACCGCGGCCGCCACCCGCTCGTCGGTGGCCGTGAACGCCACCCGGACGAAGCGGTCGCCGGCCGGTCCGTAGAAGTCGCCGGGCGCCACCAGGATGCCCAGCTCCGCCAGGTACGCCACGGTCTCCCAGCACGGTTCGTCGCGGGTGGCCCAGAGGTAGAGGCTCGCCTCGCTGTGCTCGATGCGGAAGCCGTGGGCCTCCAGGGCCGTGCGCAGGGCGGCACGCCGGGCGGCGTACCGGGTGCGCTGCTCGGCCACGTGCGTGTCGTCGCCGAGCGCGGCGACGGTCGCGGCCTGGACGGGCGCGGCCGTCATCATCCCGCCGTGCTTGCGGATCTGGAGCAGCTCGCCGAGCACGTCCGCGTCGCCCGCGATGAACGCGGCGCGGTAGCCCGCGAGGTTGGACCGCTTGGAGAGCGAGTGGACGGCGACGACGCCCTCGTACGTACCGCCGCAGACGTCCGGGTGGAGCACCGAGACCGGATCGGCCTCCCAGCCCAGCTCCAGGTAGCACTCGTCGCTGAACACCAGCACGCCGTGCTCACGCGCCCAGGCGACGATCCGGATCAGCTCGTCCTTGGCGAGGACCCGGCCGGTCGGGTTGGACGGGGAGTTGAGCCAGAGCAGCTTGAGGCCGGCCGGGTCGAGCTCGGTCGGGTCGTCGTAGACCACCGGCTCGGCGCCGCAGAGCCGCGCGCCGACCTCGTACGTCGGGTACGCGAGCCGGGGGTAGGCGACCTTGTCTCCGGCGCCGAGGCCGAGCTGGGTCGGCAGCCAGGCCACCAGCTCCTTGGAGCCGACGACGGGCAGCACGTTCTCGTGGGCCACCGAGACCGCGCCGAGCCGCCGCTCCACCCAGCCGGTGAGCGCGTCGCGCAGCGCGGCGGTCCCCCACACCGTCGGATAGCCGGGGCTGTCCGCG
>Ga0308175_100003656_pt1 | contig 10699 bp, 11 predicted proteins | sample PhyCR1_3_FD_203893 | JGI IMG/M metagenome (GOLD analysis project Ga0308175, IMG submission 203893) | Soil microbial communities from UC Gill Tract Community Farm, Albany, California, United States - DLSLS.C.R1 | ecosystem: Environmental > Terrestrial > Soil > Agricultural land | place: USA...
GGGCTGAAGTTCGGTGTCCGGGTGCTCGACCGGTTCATCGACGCGTCGTGACGCCTTGGGCCGAGGTAATAGGGCGACTGTGCGAAATCGACTGAGAAGAGTGAATGCGACGATAAGCTCGTAGCCCCATTACCCCCTCCTCGTTACAGGTGATGTGATCCCCGCACCTTGGGATCGCATTGCCAACTAGGAGGAATAAATGATCAAGAAGGTCGTCGCTGCCGCGGCCGCCACCGGTGGTCTGGTTCTCGCGGGCGCGGGCCTGGCCGTCGCCGACTCGGGTGCCCAGGGTGCCGCCGCGCACTCGCCGGGTGTCGTCTCCGGCAACGTCATCGAGGTGCCCGTCCACGTTCCGGTGAACGTCTGCGGCAACACGGTCGACGTGATCGGGCTCCTGAACCCCGCCTTCGGCAACGGCTGCGTCAACGACTGACGCCGGCTCCCCGAGGGGCGTCTTTTACGAGCCGTCGGCCCCGGAGCGCGCGCCATGCGCTCCGGGGCCGACCGGCCTTTCTCCGCGGAATTCCTTTTCGCGGAGGGTGCAGAAATCATCGAAGGCAGGGGGGAATTCCGTAATGCGACAGAGTACCCGCAAGGGTCTGATGACCATGGCCGCCGCCACCGGCGTGATCGCCGCCGCGAGCGGCTACGCGCACGCCGACGCCGGCGCGGCCGGCTCCGCCACCGGTTCGCCCGGCGTGCTGTCCGGCAACACCGTGCAGGCGCCGGTGCACGTGCCGGTGAACGTCTGCGGCAACACCGTGAACGTGGTCGGGCTCCTCAACCCGGCCATGGGCAACGCGTGCGCCAACCACGGCGGCAGCGGCTCGGGCGGCCACGGCAGGTCCGGCGGCTCCCACGCGAGCGGCCGCAGCGACCACTCGCCCGGCGTCGGCTCCGGCAACACCGTCCAGGTGCCGGTCGACGTCCCGGTGAACGTGTGCGGCAACAGCGTGAACGTCGTGGGCGCCGGCAACGCCGCCAAGGGCAACGACTGCGCCAACGGTGGCGGGCACCACAACCCGCCCGGCAACCCCGGACACCGGGGCCACCCCGGGAACCCGGGCACTCCGGGTCACCCCGGTACTCCGGGCCATCCCGGAAAGCCTGGTCACCCCGGTACTCCGGGCCACCCTGGCACCCCGGGCACTCCCGGTCACCCGGGAACGCCGGCCACTCCGCCCGCCGACACCGGCCGGACGCCGCACGGTTCGTCCAAGGTCAGGACCCAGGACGGCGGCTCGGAGCGGTCCGTGGGCGGCGGTCAGCTCGCCCACACCGGAAGCGAGGTGCCGCTCGGTCTCGCGCTGCCGGCCGGCGCGGGCGCGCTGCTCGCGGGCGCGGTGCTGTACCGCAAGGCCCGGGCCTCCGCCTAGCCGGAACGCCGTGGCCGGAAGGCCGTGAACAGCGGAGCGGGCCCCGCCGTCCCGGCGGGGCCCGCTCCGCTGTTCACGCGGACTGCCTCACCACGTGGCCCGCACCTGGCGGATGATCCGTCGGCGCAACCGCACCTTGCGGCTGCCGTCGCGCAGCAGGCTCAGTCGGTCCAACTCCCAGTGTCCGTACTCGGCATGGTCCGTCAGCAGGCGTGTGGCCTCCTTGCGGGACACCCCGCGAGGCACGTACACGTCGACAAATTCGTATTCCGGCATCGCATCTATTGTGCGGGCTGGTGCCCGGTACGGATAGCGTCTGCACTATGTCTGATGCTGCGCAGCCCACCGCTGCCGAGGTACGCGCCGCCGTCGAGGCGGTCAAGACCGCGCTCGACCGTCACCTGGCCGCGGTCGAACGCAGGACGGGGGAGGACGACCAGGCCGTCTACGAGGCGTTCAACGAGCTGGCGTCGGCCGCCGAGACGTACGACGAGCTGCTCTACGACCGCTACGACGAGGTCACGCCGTTCGAGATCCCCGGTGCGGAGGACTCGCTGCCGCCGTACGCGGGCCCCGGGGAACCGAACGCCGTCAGCGTGCTGATCCGCCGCGACTACTCCGTGGCGGAGCCACAGCGGCTGCTGGCCCAGGCCCAGCGGGTCGAGGCGGCGGAGTACGAGGACGGTGAGGGCGCGAACGACGATGCCGCCGCCACCGTCCCCGGGGCGCTCGGTGTCCTCTTCGGCGAGTTCGAACCGGACGAGATCGCCTCCCGGCACAAGGAGTTCGGCCTGGAGGAGGGCGACTCCACGCTCTGGGTCACCGCCGTTGACGAGCCTGCGGAACCCGGTGAGTGGCTGGAGGCCCCGTTCGACCAGGTCGACCCGGAGCGGGTGCTGTGCCGGTTCGACGTCAGCGCGGTGTTCGACGAGGACCACGAGGACGACGACGAGGACCACGAGGACCCCGAGGACGACGACGAGGGCCTCGACGAGCTGGATACGGACGACGAACTGGACGGCGACGACGATCTGGAGCCGCTGGACGCCGAGCGGTGACCCGGTCCGGCGGTGGGGCGCCGGCCCCGGGCCCGGGGGCCCCCCCCCCCCCCCCCCCCGGGGGAGAGGCGGGGCCCCGGACCCCCCCCCCCGGGCGCGGGGGGGCCCGCCGGGGGGCGCCCGCGGCGGGGGCGGCCCCCCGGGCCCCCCGCCCCCCCCCCCACCGCCGGCCTCCGCCGGGTGCGAAGCCGGCGGCCCGGTCAGCCCGCCGCGGGGACCTGGGCGCGCAGCAACGTCTGCAGACGGGTCGTCCGGGGCTTGGCCGGGACCTCCGCCACGGCCCTCGGCAGGGCCTGTTCCACACCGTGCACCACCGACACATGGCGCTCGGCCCGGCCGAAGGCCGTGTACACCCAGGGTCTGGTGAGGGTCGGCGCTGCGTCCCCGGGCAGCACGACCACCGCGGCCGGCCAGCGGCCGCCCACCGCCTGGTGCGCGGTCAGCGCCCAGCCGTGCCGCACCGACTGCTCCACCCGCTCCCGGGGCACGACGACGGGCTCGCCCGCGCACTCCAGACGCAGCCCGTCGGCGTCGGCGTTCACCACGCGGCCCGGCACCGTACGGCCCGGGGCGGGGGAGTAGGCGATCCGGTCGCCGGGGTCGAAGCCGCCGAAGCGGCCGGGCCCCGGGTTGAGGCGTTCCTTCAGAGCGGTGTTCAGGGCCCGGGTGCCGGCGGCGCCGCCGTGACCCGGGGTGATCACCACCGTCTGCTCGGGCGGCACCCCGATCGCCCGCGGCACCGAGTCCGCGACCAGTTGCACCGTCCGGTGCACTGCCTCGCCCGCGTCCCGCACCGGAACGATGACGATCTCCTTGCCGGGCGCCTCCACCTGGTTCAGCTCGCCGGCCCCGATGCCGGAGACCAGCTCGCCCAGCGGGCCGGGGTCGGGAGTGCGGGAGGCGAGCTGCGGGCAGGCGCGGGCGGCCAGCAGATCGGCGAAGACCCGGCCGGGCCCGGCCGACCACAGCACCGCGGGGTCGCCGCTGAGCACCAGCCGGGCCCCGTCGGGCAGCGACTCCACCAGCATCGCGCCGCTCTCCACGTCGAGTTGGGGCGCGTCCAGCACGATCAGCAGATCCAGGTCCAGCGCGCCCTCCGCGTCCCGGCCGGGCCCCTCGGTCCCGGAGAGGACACCGGCGACCGTGCCGACAGCCGGGGCGCCCTCTGCCTCACCGAGCAGCGCGGCGAGGCGGCGGCTGCCGCCCGGGGTGTGGCAGACGGCGAAGGCACGCAGTCCGGCGGCCCGGGCCGCACCGAGCAGCGCGGCCGGTTCGGCGCGGGCCGCCTCGCCGCCGGTGTGCAGCACCAGAGCGTGCCCGGCGACCGCGCGGGCCAGTTCGGCCGCGCCGCCGGACGCCCCGGCGGTGACCGCCTCCCACGGTCCGGCGGTCTCCTTCGGCAACGAGCTGACCAGCCGGGCGAGGCCGTCGGCGAGGCTTTCCTCGGCGAGCGCGTACCGCTCCAGACCGGCGAGGACCCGGACCGGGCGCTCCTCCTCCTCGCCGTCCTCCTCCCGCGGGGCCGGGGCGCCCGGCTCCTCCAGGGCGTCCTGGAAGACCAGCGCCTCCGCCTCGGCGATCGTGCTCTGCACCGCCGCGTCCGGGTCCGGCACGCCGCGCTGCGCCAGGGCCGCGGTGAGCGCCGTCAGTTCGAGCGCGGTGTGCCCGGCGAGCGCCGCCTGCTCCAGGAGCCAGACGGTCACCGCGCGGCCCCGCCGTTCGTCGTCCGGGCGGCACTCCGCGCCGAGCAGCGCCCGCGCGAACCCGTCGGCCTGCTCCGGCCGCACCCCGCCGATCCGCAGCAGCTGCCAGGGGTCCTCGCGCAGCACGGTGTCGGCGCCCTCGCCGAGTCCCGTTGCGGCCTGGACGGCCAGGGCCTCGGGCGCCCCGCCCTCGGCGAGCACCCGCCGCACGGCCTCGACGGTCTCGGACCCGGGCGCGTGGGCGGCGGGCGCCGCGGCGGGGGCGGGCTGCTGCGGCCGCCGGACCGGCTCGGGGGCCGGGCGGCGGGGGGCCGGCGCGGGTTCGGCGAAGACCGCGGCGGCCGGCTGCTCGCCGCTCTCCACCGCCCGGACCGCGGCGAGCAGGTCGGCCGCCTTCCCGCTGAGCGCGGTGCCGCTCGCGATGGGCGCCTTCCGCTCGGACTTGCGCCGCTCGATCCGTTCCCGCTCCAGCCGCTGCGCGGCCAGCTCGGCCTCCGCCTCGGACGGCTCGGGCCTGCCCGCGTCGCCCGCGGGCTGCGCACCCGTGCTCCCCGGGTCGTCCCCGGCCGCCGTGCCCTGCTCCGGGGTCCGCTCAGTGTCCGGGCTCTCCGGGGTGTCCGGGGCCTCCGAGGTGTCCGGGCTCTCCGGGGTGTCCGGGGCCTCGGGCGCGGTGTCCTCCGTGGTCTCCGGCTCCGTGCTCACAGCGTGCTCCAGTCGTGATCGGGATAGCGGTGCACGGGCGCCGACACATCGTCCAGCGCCCGGCAGATCTCGTCAGGAAGACTAAGCGCCTCCACTGACAGTGCCGCCGCGAGCTGCTGCGCGTTGCGCGCGCCGACGATCGGGGCGGCGACCCCGGGCCGGTCCCTGACCCAGGCGAGGGCCACCTGGAGCGGGGTGACCGCGAGCCCGTCCGCGGCCGTCGTGACGGCGTCGACGATGTGGGAGGCGGCGTCGTCGAGGTACGGCTCGACGAACGGCGCGAGGTGCTCGGAGGCACCGCGCGAGTCCACCGGAGTGGTGTGCCGGTACTTGCCGGTGAGCACACCGCGGCCCAGCGGGGAGGAGGGCAGCAGACCGACGCCCAGGTCGAGCGCGGCGGGCAGCACCTCGCGCTCGGCGCCGCGCTGGAGCAGCGAGTACTCGAGCTGCGTGCCGGCCAGCGGGGTGCGGCCCGGCGCGGCGAGCTGCCAGGTGGCCGCCTTGGCGAGCTGCCAGCCGCAGAAGTTGGCGACGCCCACGTACCGGGCCCGGCCGCTGCTCACCGCCAGGTCGAGGGCCTGGAGGGTCTCCTCCAGCGGGGTGCCGGGATCGTGGGCGTGGATCTGCCACAGGTCGACGTGGTCGGTGCCGAGGCGGGCGAGGGAGGCGTCGAGAGCGGCGAGCAGATGGCCGCGGGAGCCGTCGACGAGGCGGTCCGGGTCGGGGACGCTGCCCGCCTTGGTGGAGATCACCAGGTCCCGGCGGGGCACCAGACCCTCCATGAGCCGCCCGAGCAGGTACTCCGCCTCACCGTCGCCGTACACGTCCGCGGTGTCGACGAGGGTGCCGCCGGCCTCCCAGAACGTCTTCAGCATGTCCGCGGCGTCGTGCTCGTCGGTGTCCCGGCCCCAGGTGAGGGTGCCGAGTCCGATCCGGGACACGCGCAGGCCGGTACGGCCGAGATGCCTCTGCTCCATGTGCGCGAGATTACTGGCCAGAACTGGTGCCGTGGGTTGCCTGTGGACAACCGGATCCGCCCCGGTGGACGCCCGGATTCCCGGGCCGCACCGGCACCGGTGCCGGCGGGAGCGGCGGGCGGGGGCTGTGCGGGGACGGCCCCGGCTCGCTAAGGTCGCAGCCAACGGACGTTACTCATGGGTAAGGGGATTCGGCCATGCAGCTCGGGATCAACCTCGGCTACTGGGGTGCCGGGATGGACGCGGACAATCTGGCCGTCGCGCAGGAGGCCGAGCGGCTGGGCTACGCCGTCTGCTGGGCCGCCGAGGCGTACGGCTCGGACGCGGCCACCGTGCTCAGCTGGGTCGCCGCCCAGACCGAGCGCATCGACGTCGGCTCGGCGATCTTCCAGATCCCGGCCCGGCAGCCGGCCATGACCGCGATGACCGCGGCGACCCTGGACTCGTTGTCCAAGGGCCGCTTCCGGCTCGGTCTCGGCGTCTCCGGCCCGCAGGTCTCCGAGGGCTGGTACGGCGTCAGGTTCGACAAGCCGCTCTCCCGCACCCGCGAGTACGTGGAGATCGTACGGAGGGCGATGACCCGCGAGCGGCTGTCGTTCGAGGGCGCGCACTGGACGCTGCCGCTGCCCGGCGGCCCGGGCAAGCCGATCAAGCTGACCGTGCACCCGCAGCGCGAGCACATCCCGCTGTACATCGCCGCCATCGGCCCGAAGAACCTCGAACAGACCGGCGAGATCGCCGACGGCGCCCTGCTGATCTTCCCGTCCGCCGAGCACCTCGAGGACACCACGATCACGCATCTGCGCGCCGGACGGGAGAAGGCCGGCAAGACCCTCGACGGGTTCGACATCTGCCCGACCCTGCCGCTGGCCGTCGGCGACGACAAGGACGTGTCCCGGCTCGCGGACACCTTCCGTCCCTACACCGCGCTGTACGTCGGCGGCATGGGCAGCTTCAAGCAGAACTTCTACAACCGGCTCGCCCAGCGCATGGGATACGAGAAGGAGGCCGCCGAGATCCAGGAGAAGTACCTGTCCGGCGACAAGCAGGGCGCCGCGGCCGCGGTCCCGCAGGACCTGATCGACAAGACGACGCTGCTGGGCTCCGTGGACCGCATCGCCGACCGGATGAAGGCCTACGCCGCCGCCGGCGTGACCACCCTCTCCCTGGCCCCCGCGGGCTTCACGCTCGACGAGCGGATCGCCTCGCTGCGGGCCGGCAGCGAGGCCCTGGAGCGCGCCGGCCTCGGCTAGCACTCGCATCGCGGGAAGTTCTGCGGCCGTGGTGGGGGCTCGGGGGTCTTCCCCGCCACGGCCGTCACGCAGAACAACGCACCGGACGCCGGGTGGTTACGACCTCCGGCGCTCCTTCTTGCGGACGGCCCGCTCCCGGCCCTCCGACGGCCCGCTCACAGCCAGCCGCGCCGCTTGAACTGCCGGTACAGCAGCACCTCCAGCACGGCCATCAGCACGACCACCACCGGATACGACCACAGCCAGTGCAGTTCGGGCATGTGGTCGAAGTTCATGCCGTACACGCCCGCGATCATCGTCGGCACCGCGGCCATCGCCGCCCAGGCGGAGATCTTCCGCATGTCGTCGTTCTGCCGCACGCTCGTCTGCGCCAGGTGCGCCGACAAGATGTCCGACACCAGCCGGTCCAGGCTTTCCACGGACTCGTTCACGCGCGTGAGGTGGTCGCTCACGTCCCGGAAGAAGGGCCGTGCCTTGTCGTCCACGAACCGCACCCCGCCGCCCCCGCCGAGCGGTCCGGTGCCGGCCAGCCGGGTCAGCGGCACCGCGAGCGGCCCGGTCGCCCGGCGGAACTCCAGGACCTGCCGCTTGAACCCGTAGATCCGCGACGCGGTGTGCCGCGAACCGCCGCCCACCGGCTCGAACACCTCCGCCTCCAGCTCCTCCAGGTCGGTCTGCAGCTCCGTCGCCACCTCCAGGTAGTGGTCCACGACGGCGTCGGAGATCGCGTACAGCACCGAGGTGGGGCCCGTGCCGAGCATCTCCGGGTCCTCCTCCAGACGGCGCCGTACGGCCGCCAGCGGCGCCCCCACGCCGTGCCGGACCGTCACCACGAAGCCGTCGCCGACGAACACCATGACCTCCCCGGCCGAGACGGTGTCGCCCTCCGGCTCGTACACCACCGGCTTGAGGACCATGAAGAGCGAGTCGTCGTACACCTCCAGCTTGGGCCGCTGATGGGCCTTGAGGGCGTCCTCGACCGCCAGCGGATGCAGTCCGAACTCCCGGGTGACCAGGTCGAACTCCCGTTCCGGCGGCTCGTGCAGCCCGATCCACACGAAGCCGCCCGCCGCCCGCGCCTCGTCCAGCGCGTCGGACAGGTCCTCGGGGCCCTCGGTACGGAGCCCGTGCCGGTACACGGCGCAGTCCACGATCACGGAGCGCATTCTCCCTTCGACCGTTCACCAGTGCATGTACTGATGCGCTTACCCTGGGCCGCATGCCCACGCTGATCCTCGTCAGGCACGGACGGTCGACCGCCAACACCTCGGGTGTGCTCGCCGGGTGGACGCCAGGCGTCGCCCTCGACGAGCGCGGCGCCGCACAGGCCGCCGCGCTGCCCGGACGGCTCGCGGAGCTGCCGCTCGCCGAGGTCGTCGCGAGCCCCCTGCAACGCTGCCAGGAGACCGTACGGCCGCTGCTCGACGCCCGGCCCGGACTGCGCGCCCACACCGACGAACGCATCGGGGAGTGCCACTACGGCGACTGGTCCGGACGCAAGCTCGCCGAACTGAAGGACGAGCCGCTGATGGAGGTCGTCCAGGCCCACCCGTCGGCCGCCGCCTTCCCGGGCGGCGAGTCCATGCGGGCCATGCAGACCCGCGCCGCCGAGGCCGTACGCGAGTGGAACGCGCGCGTGGAGCGCGACCACGGCGCCGACGCCGTCTACCTCATGTGCTCGCACGGCGACGTCATCAAGTCGCTCGTCGCCGACGCCCTCGGACTCCATCTCGACCTCTTCCAGCGGATCTCCGTGGAACCGTGTTCCATCACCGCGATCCGTTACACCCGCCTCAGGCCGTTCCTCGTCCGCCTCGGCGACACCGGGGACTTCGCTTCGCTCGCCCCGCGCGAGGAACCCGGGGAGGGCGACGCACCGCTCGGTGGTGGTGCGGGCGCACCGTGATCGTCGGCCGCAGTAGGGTGAAGCGACCCACCCCGCCGCACCCGCAATGGCCCGCACCGCAGCAATCCCCGAATCCCCATGGAGACAGGACGTGTCACGTCAGGTGTTCCTCTTCGACCCGCCGGACCGCTTCGTCGCGGGCACGGTCGGGCTGCCCGGACGCCGTACGTTCTTCCTCCAAGCCATCGCGGGCTCCCGGGTGACCAGCGTGGCCCTGGAGAAGACCCAGGTCGCCGCGCTCGCCGAGCGCATGGACGAGCTGCTGGACGAGGTCGTACGGCGCAGCGGCGGCAGCGCCGCCGTCCCCGCCGTGGCGCCCACGGAGGTCGCCGACTCCGGCCCGCTGGACACCCCCATCGAGGAGGAGTTCCGGGTCGGCACCATGGCCCTGGCCTGGGACGGCGAGGAACAGCGCATGATCGTGGAGGCGCAGGCGCTGGTGGAGCTGGACGCCGACACCGAGGAGGACCTCGCCGAGGCCGAGGAGCGGCTGCTCCAGGACGAGGAGAACGGGCCCCCGATGCTGCGGGTCCGGCTGACCGGCGCGCAGGCCAGGGCCTTCGCCAAGCGCGCCCTGGACGTCGTCAACGCCGGGCGGCCGCCGTGCCCGCTGTGCAGCCTCCCACTCGACCCGGAAGGACACGTATGTCCGCGCCAGAACGGATACCGCCGCGGAGCGTGACGGCCGCGGACGACGGCGCCGCCGAGCTGCTCGCGCGCGGTGAGCTGTCCGTGCGCGGACGCATCCGCGAGGCGTCCAACGCGGCGCTGTTCTGCACGGTCGCCCTGGACGGCCGGGAAGCCTCCTGCATATACAAGCCGGTGGCCGGGGAGCGCCCGCTGTGGGACTTCCCCGACGGCACCCTGGCCGGCCGTGAGGTGGCCGCCTACGAGGTCTCCGTGGCCACCGGCTGGGGACTGGTCCCGCCGACCGTGCTGCGCGACGGCCCGTACGGCGAGGGCATGTGCCAGCTGTGGATCGACGCCGCCGCCGAGGCGGACCTGCTCGCCCTGGTGGACGCCGAGGAACCGGAACCCGGCTGGAAGGCGATCGGGCTCGCCGACGTCGGCGAGGGCCGTACCGCGCTGCTCGTCCACGCCGACGACGAGCGGCTGCGCCGCCTGGCCGTCCTCGACGCCGTGATCAACAACGCCGACCGCAAGGGCGGCCACCTGCTGCCCACCGCGGCCGGCCGGCTCTACGGCATCGACCACGGGGTCACCTTCAACACCGAGGACAAGCTGCGCACCCTGCTGTGGGGCTGGGCCGGGGAACCGCTCACCTCCGAGGCCGTGGAGGTGCTGCGGGCGCTGCGCGGGTCCCTCGCCGGAGGCGGTGAGCTGGCCGGGCGGCTGGCCCCGCTGATCACCCCGGCCGAGATCGACGCCACGCGCGCGCGTGTCGACGCGCTGCTCGGAACCGGGCTCCACCCGGAACCGGGCGGGGAGTGGCCGGCGATCCCCTGGCCGCCCGTGTGAGCACATCACGGCCTGAAGCGCAAGAACGCACAACCGGCCATCCGGGCCGATCCCGTTCGTATCCGCAGCTCGCGGCCGGTTAGGCTCATGTACATGCATGCCTGGCCCGCTTCCGAGGTCCCCGCCCTGCCTGGTCAGGGCCGCGACCTGAGGATCCACGACACCGCGACCGGCGGCCTCGTCACCCTCGACCCCGGTCCCGTCGCCCGTATCTACGTCTGCGGCATCACCCCGTACGACGCCAC
>Ga0308175_100003657_pt1 | contig 10698 bp, 8 predicted proteins | sample PhyCR1_3_FD_203893 | JGI IMG/M metagenome (GOLD analysis project Ga0308175, IMG submission 203893) | Soil microbial communities from UC Gill Tract Community Farm, Albany, California, United States - DLSLS.C.R1 | ecosystem: Environmental > Terrestrial > Soil > Agricultural land | place: USA...
GTGCGCCCGAAGGGATTTTGAGGGCAGTGCGCCGCTCCGAGCTGAACGCGTGCAGGACCGGCGAAGGAATCTCGGGTGCGTATGAGTTCGCGGTGTTGCTCAGACCCAGCGGCCCGAGGACTTTGTCCTGCAACAGCTTCGGCATGTCCTGGCCGGTGGCCTTCTCGAGTGCGAGACCGAGCAGCACGTAATTCGTGTGCGCGTAGTTCCAGTTCGTTCCCGGCTTGTACAACAATGGTTTCGACGTTGCGAAGCTCAGCAGCTCCTCCGGTGTCCACTGACGGAACGGGTTGGCATACAGCGCGTCGTTCATCGCGGTGTTGCCGATCACGTAATCGACGTAGCCGGAAGTCATTTGGGCCAGCCGCCCGAGGGTGACGCGGTCGGCGTGCGGCACGTCGGGCAGCCACTTCGACAACTTGTCGTCGAGGCTGACCTTCTTCTCGTCGACGAGGATCAGCAGCAGAGTGGACACATACGAGATCGCGACCGCACCGTTGCGAAAGTGCATGTTCGTCGTCGCAGGGACAGCCGTCATCGAGTCGCCGACGGCCTGGGTGACGACTTCCTTGCCGTCGATGGTGGCCCGGACGATCACCGCCTTCAGGTGGGCCTCCGCCACCGTGTCGCGGACGATCTTCATCGCCGCGTCGGCCTTACGGGTTTCGGTGGTGGGGGCGGGTGCCTCGGGCGGTTGAGCCGTCGGGGCACAACCGGCCGCCAACAGGAGCGCGCAGACCAGGCCGAACAAGCGACGGGGGCGGGGCATGCCCGATCTTGGCAGACCGGGGCGCGGCCACGGCGAGTTTGGACATCAACACCCGTGGCTATCCGGGTGGCGTGGCGGAGCTCGCAGAGTGGTTCCTCACGGCAGACGAGCGAGGCAACCCGGCCAGCAAGATTCCCGCCTGGTGTGTGGGCAACCGCGCCGAGCCGTTGATTCACGGCGCGACCTATTTCGACCAACTGGTCACCGAGGTCGAGGCGCTCGGCGAGGGCGACTACCTGTTCTTCACCGATTGGCGCGGCGACCCCGACGAGAAGATGCGCGAGGACGGCCCGACCATCAGGGAGCTGTTCTGCAAGGCGGCCGAGCGCGGCGTCGTCGTCAAGGGGCTGGTGTGGCGCTCGCACCTGGACAAGTTCGCCTACAGCGAGGAGGAGAACCAGCACCTCGGCGAGGCGATCGAGCGGGCGGGCGGAGAGGTGCTGCTGGATCAGCGCGTCCGGTTCGGCGGTTCGCATCACCAGAAGCTGGTGGTGATCAGGCACCGCGGCCAACCCGAGCGCGACGTCGCGTTCGCCGGCGGCATCGACCTGTGCCACTCGCGCCGCGACGACGAGTCCCACCGCGGCGATCGGCAGGCGATGGGGATGTCCGAGCAGTACGGGGACCATCCGCCGTGGCACGACGTGCAGCTTCGAGTGCAGGGCCCGGCCGTCGGCGCGCTGGATACGACGTTCAGGGAACGCTGGAACGATCCCGCGCCGCTGGACATGCTTTCGCCGATCGCGTGGATTGCCGACAAGCTGCGTGGCGCAGACCTGAAGCCGGGGCCGCTGCCGGAGCAGCCGCCCGATCCACCGCCGTGCGGGCCGCACGCCGTGCAGGTGCTGCGCACCTATCCCGACGCGCACTTCGAGTACGACTTCGCGCCGCATGGTGAGCGCACCATCGCCCGCGGCTACTCGAAGGTGGTTAGGCGCGCCCGGCGACTGATTTATCTTGAGGATCAGTACCTGTGGTCGAAGAGGGTCGCCGACCTGTTCGCGCGCGCATTGGCGGCCAATCCGGCGCTGCACCTGGTGGCCGTCGTGCCGCGACACCCCGATGTCGATGGACGGCTCTCGTTGCCGCCCAATCTCGTCGGCCGTCAGCAGGCCATCGAGGCGTGCCGAAGCGCCAGCCCGGAGCGGGTGCACATTTTCGATGTCGAAAACCACGAGGGCACGCCCGTATACGTGCATGCCAAGGTATGTGTCATCGACGACACCTGGGCCAGCGTGGGAAGCGACAACCTCAATCGCAGGTCGTGGACTCACGACAGCGAATTGTCCTGTGCGATACTGGATGACACCGGTGTATTCGCGCGCGACCTGCGGCTGCGGTTGGTGCGTGAGCACCTGGATCGCGCCGCAGACGGCACCGAGGACGAGGGATTGGTCGACCTCGACACCGTCGTCGAAACGATAGAAGCGTCGGCCAATGCACTCGAGGAGTGGCATGCCAACGGCCGCAAGGGTCCCCGGCCGCCGGGCCGGCTGCGCCCGCATCGTCCGGAAGATATCGGGCGGATGACCCGGTCGTGGGCGGTTCCGATCTACCGGATGATCTACGACCCTGACGGGCGGTCCTATCGCGCTCGGCTCAAGCGTGAGTGGTGAGTGCGGAGAGTTTCGGTTTCGTGCAGTTGGCCCAGGAGGCGGTCCGCCAGGGCTGACCGGACTGTCGGACGGTGCGTGTATTGTCGAACGTATGTTCGATACATTCGATGAGGCCGCGCTGGTCGAGGAGATTTCTCGGCTGGAGGCGGTGAAGTCGGCGGCGGCGGCGGGTCAGGCCCGCGCTGCGGCGTTGGACGAGTTGCGCCGTGCCGACGAGGCCGCGTCGGGAGTGCCGAAGGCCAGACAGGGCCGAGGAGTGGCCAATGAGGTGGCGTTGGCGCGGCGGGATTCACCGGCGCGCGGCGGCAGGCATCTGGGGTTCGCGAAGGCATTGGTGTACGAGATGCCCCACACCTTGGCGGCGTTGGAGTGCGGTGCATTGTCGGAATGGCGCGCGACATTGATCGTGCGCGAGTCGGCCTGCCTGGATGTCGAGGACCGACGACGGCTGGACGCCGAACTCTGCGGCGACGTGAGCAATCTCGACGGGATGGGCGATGCGCGAGTGGCGGCGGCGGCCAAGGAGATCGCCTGCCGGCTGGACGTGGAGGCCGTCGTGGACCGGGCGGCACGGGCTGAGTCCGACCGCACGGTGACCATCCGACCGGCCCCCGACACCATGACGTACGTGACAGCACTGTTGCCGGTCGCCAACGGTGTCGGCGTGTATGCGGCACTGAAACGCGCCGCCGACACCACATTTGATGATCGCTCACGCGGGCAGGTCATGGCCGACACCCTGGTAGAGCGCGTGACGGGAAGGCCTGCTGAGGAACCGGAGTCCGTCGCGGTCAACCTGATGATCTCGGACCAGACGCTCCTGGCAGAGGACAACGGCTCGGCGGTGATCAGTGGATACGGGCCCATTCCCGCGGCCGTCGCGCGCCGACTGGTCGATGGCGCCGTGACCGATAAGCGCTCGCGGGCGACGCTGCGGCGGCTGTACCGTCATCCGGCTACCGGCGCTTTGGTGGCAATGGAGTCGCGGTCGCGCTGCTTTCCGCGGGGCCTGGCCGGGTTCATCGGTTTTCGCGACCAGACTTGCCGCACACCGTACTGCGACGCGCCGATCCGCCACCGCGACCACGCCCAGCCGTACCGCCGCGGCGGGCCGACCAGTGTCGGGAACGGGTTGGGCAAATGCGAAAGCTGCAACTACGCCAAGGAATCTCCCGGCTGGCGAGTGACTGCCGGTGACGAGAACGGAGTGCACACCGCGGAATTCGTCACACCAACGGGAAAGTCCTACCGTTCGACGGCTCCGCCGACGCCAGGACCCGCGTTGGTAGAGATCAGCGAGCTCGAAACGCGAATCGGCGTGGCGCTGGCAGCGGCTTAAGGTTCAGCGGACAGCGCGGTAGCGACGCGCGGGACGGCCGATGCCGTACTGCAGCCGGAGCTCTAGTACACCGGTGCCGAGGTAGTGCTCGAGATAGCGGCGCGCACTGACCCGCGAAATTCCCACTCGCTCGGCGCATTCCGCAGCGGACACTTCGCCAGCGTCATTGACCGCGTCGAGCACCAGGCGGCCGGTCTCCGCGCCGAGGCCTTTGGGAAGCACCTCCTGAGCTGGCGGCGCACCTACCCCTCCGAAGAGCGAGTCGATCAGCGATTGGTCGACGCCGTCGGCGGACTCCAGCGCATCGGCGCGTGTGGCGAACGCCTCCAGCTTGACCTTCAGTTGGTCAAACTCGAACGGCTTGATCAGGTAGTCGGCCGCACCGCCGTCGAGTGCACCGCTCACGGTGTCCAGCTCGCGCGCGGCGGTGATCATGATGACGCCGACCCGATCGCCGCCGGATCGCAACCGCTGCAACACCTCTAGACCTGTCATGTCCGGCAAATAGACGTCGAGCAGGATCAGCTGCGGGTGCAGTTCGCGGGCCGCCGACAATGCTTCGGCGCCCGTGCGGGCCACGCCGACGGCGCGGAAGCCCTCGACCTGTTCGATGAACCTGCGGTGGATCTCGGCCACCATGAAGTCATCGTCAACGACGAGCACGTCACGCATGCGCGGCCTGCTTGGCAGTGACCGACTCCGGTAGCCGCACCACGAACAGCGCGCCACCGGCCGGGGCGTCGCTCACATCGACCGTGCCGCCGTGTTGCGTGGTGACCAGCCGCACCAACGCCAGTCCGATGCCCCGGCCGCCGGGCACATCCGGCTTCGACGTGACACCCCGGGCGAAGATCTCCTCTCGAAGATGCTCGGGCACACCGGGTCCGGAGTCGGTCACCGAGATCGTCAGGCCGTCTCGGTCATCGATGTGTACGGTGGCGCGGGCGGGGTCGGCTCCCACCGACACGTCGACCGCATTGTCGATCAGGTTGCCCAGCAACGTGATCACATCGGTCGCCACCGCCGGGGTCAACGCGGCCAGATGTGACTCAGGCGCGAGCTGCAGTGACACACCGCTTTCGGCGGCCAATGAGGTCTTCGCGATAAGCAGTGCCGCCACCGCAGGGTCGGATATTCGGCGGGTGACGGCGTCATTGATCTCCGCGCGCCGGCGGGTGAGAGTACCGACGAGGTCGCGGACAGAGTCATACTCGCCGAGTTGGACCAGACCGGAGATGGTATGCAACTGATTGGCGACCTCGTGTGTCTGCGCGCGCAGTGTGTCGGTGTCGCTCTTGTGCGACGATTGTTGGCCCTGGAGTGCGGCGAGCTCGGTGCTGTCACGCATCGTCGTCACCGTGCCGATTACCTGACCCTGGCTCGTCGCTGAGCGCCGGTTCAGCGCCAAAACCCTGGTGCGGGTAACGATCACGACATCGCGGCGGTCGTCACCGGACAGCAGGAATTCGACGACCGCCGGATCGAGCCCGATGCCGTCGACGCGCCGACCCACCGCGTCACCTCCGACACCGAGCAGCTCCTGGGCGCTGTCGTTGAGGAGCGTGATGTCGCCCTCGTTGTTCACCGCGACCACACCCTCACGAATGCTGTGCAGCAAGGCTTCCCGGTGGTCGGCAAGGCCGGCGATCTCGGCGACCTCCAACCCGCGGGTGTGCCGTTTGACGCGCCGGGACAGCAGCCATGACGCGAGCAGACCGAGCGCCGCGCCCAGGCCGAGATAGAACAACAGCCGCTCGCCTGCACCGCTGAGCAGTTCCCACACCGATGGATATGGCTCGCTCACAGACGCGACCGCCAACACGTCGCCGTTGGTCGAAAGGATCGGCACCTGGCCCACAAGGCTGTGCACACCGTCGATGTCGTCGTCGCCGAACCACGCCCTGCCCTCGTCGGCCCGACTCGGCCCCAAGTCCATCCGCGATCCGACACGCGAAGGATCAGACGAGACCCGGATGGTGCCGTCCGGATCGAGAATCTCCGCCAGGCCTGCGCCCGAGAGCGCCACGGCTCGATCGACCTCCGGAGCCAATACCTTGGCGGCGAACGGATCCGCGAAACGGTCGCGGACGACGGGCGTGGAGGCCATGTTCTCGGCCACCGCGATCACCCGCTGACCCCGCACGTCACGAAACTCACGGGTCGACTGGGCCACCGAGACCGCGGCAACGGCGAACAGCACCACGACGACCACCAGCAACTGAAAGACCAGGAACTGGCCGGCCAGGCTCCGTGACCACGTCATGTACTTAATGACCACTACTTCCTTTGCGTCCTAATCAGTGACACAGGTCACTGTCGGGGTCCAGTATTGCTGAGCATCACAACTGGAGTGATTGGGGACGTCTGTGAAAAGGGCGATCGTGGCCGCCGCAATGGTTGCGGCACTGGTGCTGACGGCGTGCGGTGTCACGCGCGGCGAGGAGAGCGGACTGCATCGATTACGCATGATGGTGCCCAACAGCCCTGGCGGCGGCTATGACCTCACCGCGCGCACCGCGGTGAAGATCATGGAAGACGATGACCTCACGGGGCGGGTCGAGGTCTTCAACGTCATCGGCGCGGGCGGCACGGTCGCGATGGCGCGACTGATGAATGAGAAGGGCAACGACGACCTCATGATGACGATGGGGCTCGGCGTCGTCGGCGCCACCTACACCAACGGATCGAAGATCAAGGCGTCCGATGCCACTGCGCTGGCCAAGCTGATCGAGGACCCGGGCGCCGTGTTTGTTCCAGCCGATTCACCCTTCAAGACCATCCAAGACATGGTCACGGCGTGGAAGGCGGATCCGAGCAAGGTGACGATCGGCGGAGGTTCGTCTCCCGGCGGGCCCGATCATCTTTTCCCGATGGAACTGGCCAAAGCCGTAGGGGTCGACCCGAAGTCGGTCAACTTCGTCACCTATGACGGCGGCGGCGACCTATTGACCGCGCTTCTGGGCAAGAAGGTCACGGTGGGCACGTCGAGTCCCGGCGAGCTCATCGACCAGATCGAGGCTGGTCAGTTGCGGGTGCTGGCGGTGTCCAGCGACAAGCGTGTCGAGGGCGTCGACGCCCCGACGCTGAAAGAGTCGGGTATCGACATGACATTCGCCAACTGGCGCGGAGTCCTTGCGCCGCCGGGCATTTCCGACGGTGCCAAACAGGCGATGGTGAAGGTGCTCGAGGAGTTGCACGGCACGCAGCAATGGAAGGAGGCGCTGGTGAAGAACGGCTGGACTGATGCGTTCGTGACCGGTGCGCAGTTCGAACAGTTCCTGAAAGACCAGGATGAACGGGTTTCGTCGACACTCACCGAGTTGGGGCTGATATGACAACCACCAAAGAGCCACAACAAGATTTCGTAGCCAGACGGATCGACAAGGCGCAGTACCTGGTCTGCGTCGTGCTGGTGGCGGTCGGCGCCTTCCTGATCTATGACGCGGTCACCCTCGATGCAGGTTTCGCGAAGGTGGATCCCGTTGGACCCAAACTGTTTCCGATCGCGATCGGCATCATCCTCATCGTGCTTGCGGTCATTCTGGCCGTCGCGATACCGCGCGGGTCGGTTGGCGAGGCCGACGCGGGGGAGGATGTCGACCCGAACATGCCGGGAGACTGGCGCACGGTCGGACTGCTCGTCGGCCTGTTTGTCGCGGTGATCCTGCTCGTTGATCCGCTGGGATGGGCGATAACCGGCACGCTCCTGTTCGCCGGTGCGGCATCGATCCTGGGCAGTCACCACTACATCCGCAACGTCGTCATCGGGGCGGTGCTTGCGGTCGGCAGCTTCTATGCGTTCTATTCCGGGCTCGGAATCCCGCTGCCCGCAGGCATTCTGGACGGGATTCTTTGACATGAACAATCTCGACTGGTTGATTCAGGGGTTCGAACAGGCCGCCACCCCGATGAACCTGCTCTATGCGGTCATCGGTGTGCTGCTGGGCACGGCAGTCGGTGTGTTGCCGGGTATCGGGCCCGCGATGACAGTGGCATTGCTGCTGCCCATCACCTACAACGTCAGCCCCAGTGCGGCGTTCATCATGTTCGCCGGCATCTTCTACGGCGGAATGTACGGTGGTTCCACGACGTCGATCCTGTTGAACACCCCGGGCGAGTCCTCTTCGGTGATCACGGCGATCGAGGGCAACAAGATGGCCAGAGCGGGGCGTGCGGCCCAGGCGCTGGCCACCGCCGCGATCGGATCCTTCGTGGCGGGGACCATCGGCACCATTCTTCTGGCCGCCTTCGCACCGGCGATCTCGAGGTTCGCGGTGACGCTGGGCGCCCCGTCTTACCTGGCGATCATGCTGTTCGCACTGGTAGCGGTCACCGCGGTGCTCGGCGCTTCCAAGATGCGCGGTGCGATCTCACTGTTCCTCGGCCTCGGAATCGGCGTGGTCGGCATCGACTTCCTGACCGGGCAGCCCCGAGCGACATTCGGACTGCCACAGCTGTCCGACGGAATCGACATCGTGGTGGTCGCGGTAGCCATCTTCGCAGTGGGCGAGGCGCTCTGGGTGGCGGCCCATCTGCGGCGTCGCCCCGCCGAGGTCATCCCGGTCGGCCGGCCGTGGATGGGACGCGATGACTGGCGACGGTCCTGGAAGCCGTGGCTGCGCGGGACTGCCTTCGGATTTCCGTTTGGAGCACTGCCTGCCGGGGGCGCCGAGCTTCCGACGTTCTTATCGTATATCACCGAGAAGCGGTTGTCGAAGCACAAAGCCGAGTTCGGTAAGGGCGCAATCGAAGGTGTCGCCGGCCCTGAAGCGGCCAACAATGCTTCGGCCGCAGGCACTTTGGTGCCGATGCTCTCGCTCGGCCTGCCGACCAACGCCACCGCGGCGGTGATGCTGACCGCTTTCGTGTCCTACGGAATCCAGCCCGGGCCCACGCTTTTCGAGAAGGAGCCGCTGCTGATCTGGACACTGATCGCGAGCCTGTTCATCGGCAACCTGTTGCTGCTCGTGCTCAACCTGCCGTTGGCGCCGATATGGGCCAAGCTGCTGCGCACGCCTCGGCCGTACCTGTACGCGGGCATCCTGTTCTTCGCCGCGCTCGGCGCGCTCGCGGTGAACGTGCAAGCGGTGGACTTGGCGCTGCTGCTGGTCTTCGGCCTGCTCGGCCTGATGATGCGGCGGTTTGGGCTGCCGGTGCTGCCGCTGATAATCGGCGTCATCCTTGGTCCACGGATCGAGCGCCAGCTACGGCAGGCGCTGCAGCTCGCGGGCGGAGACTGGACCGGTTTGTTCACCGAGCCCGTGGCGATCGTCGTGTACGTGCTGATGGCGATGCTGCTCCTCATGCCGCTGGTGTTGCGGCTGTTGCATCGCAGCGAAGAGACACTTCTGGTCGTCGAGGACGACCGGGACCAGCAAGAGAAGGCGGCACAGGCATGATCGTGGTCGGTTACAGCGCGGACCCGTTTGGCCGCGCGGCGCTCGAGCACGGCATCGCCGAGGCCACACTCCGCGGCACCACGCTGCGGATCGTCAACTCGACCGCGGGTGACGCATACGTCGACGCGGCGTTCGCACAGTCCGGCGAGGTAGACACCATCGAGGAGCGGCTGGCGAAATGCAGTCTCGAATTCGAGCTCAGCCAGCCCGTCGGGGTCGACGCCGCCGAGGAACTGCTGAAGGCGATGGAGCCCGATGATGCCGAACTGCTCGTGATAGGCGTCCGGCATCGCAACCCGGTGGGCAAGCTGCTGCTGGGCAGCGTTTCCCAGCGGTTGCTGCCGGAGTGCCCCAAGCCCGTGCTCGCGGTCAAGCCGGAGCAGTGATTGTTTCCGGATTGTTTCGGGCGTGAGTCGGTCGTGAATATCGTTGCGCACCTGCCGCCGCGGGTAAGGGTGAGTTGGTTTTGACACGTCGGTGACCACGGGGCAATCGACGCGGAATGGGTTGGACGTAAACCTCTTTCAACGGGATTTCCATTGAGAGGAAAACGTGACGACAATCACTCGTGACCGCAATATCGAGCACTGGGACGCCGAAGACATCGAGGCTTGGGAAGCCGGCGGCGCCAAGATCGCGAAACGCAACCTGATCTGGTCGATCTTCGCCGAGCACGTGGGCTTCTCGATCTGGTCCATCTGGTCGGTGATGGTGTTGTTCATGCCGCAGGTGACCTATCACATCGACGCCGCGGGGAAGTTCTACCTGGTGGCGTTGCCCACCCTTGTCGGTGCCGTCATGCGCATCCCGTACACGATCGCACCGGCCAAGTTCGGCGGGCGGAACTGGACGATCGTCAGCGCCCTGCTGCTGCTGATACCGACCGTTTTGACGATGTGGGTGATGAAGCGCCCCGACACGTCGTACACGACGTTCATGGTCGTCGCGGCGTTCGCTGGCTTCGGCGGCGGAAACTTCGCGTCGTCGATGACCAATATCAACGCGTTCTATCCGCAGCGGCTCAAGGGCTGGGCGCTGGGTTTGAACGCGGGCGGCGGCAACATCGGCGTGCCGGTGATTCAACTCGTCGGCCTCCTGGTGATCGCCGCCGTCAGCAACACCGCACCCGAGATCGTCTGCGCCATCTACCTTGTGGCGATCGCGCTGGCGGCGACCTGTGCCGCGCTGTTCATGGACAACCTGCGCAATCAGCGGTCCAACATGGGCGCGATGGCCGAAGCGCTGCGATTCCGCGATTCCTGGGTGATGAGCTTCCTCTACATCGGCACCTTCGGCTCGTTCATCGGATTCTCCTTCGCGTTCGGCCAGGTTCTGCAGATCAACTTCCTCGCAGGCGGCGACACCGCCGCGCAAGCATCGCTGCACGCGGCGCAGATCGCATTCATCGGCCCGCTGCTCGGCTCGATCGCCCGGCCGTACGGCGGCAAGCTGTCCGACCGCGTCGGCGGCGGCAGGGTCACGATGTACACATTCATCGCGATGATATTCGCGGCCGGGATCCTGGTCGGCACCGGCATGATCGACGACGGGGCAGCGGGAGCCCCGAGCGGTGGC
>Ga0308175_100003658_pt1 | contig 10696 bp, 5 predicted proteins | sample PhyCR1_3_FD_203893 | JGI IMG/M metagenome (GOLD analysis project Ga0308175, IMG submission 203893) | Soil microbial communities from UC Gill Tract Community Farm, Albany, California, United States - DLSLS.C.R1 | ecosystem: Environmental > Terrestrial > Soil > Agricultural land | place: USA...
CACCGAGGGGACACGCTTTGAGCTACGCGCCGAGTCATTCAACACGTTTAACCACACCCAGTTCAATGCCTTCCACAATAACTTCAGTGGAAGTGACTTTGGTGAAGTAAGCGGTGTGCAAGATCCAAGAACATTCGAACTTGGAGGGAAATTCATCTTCTAGTTCGGGTTGAACATAACTGAATGGCGCGGCGATCTTACCATCGCCGCGCCCTCTTTCTTTTGCAGCAGAGACCGGCAAGTATCAACTGGTGGAAGCGTCCAAATTTTGTCTGATTGGAGGCACTCTGGCGAAAATTTCGCCCGGCTTGACGACGTTGTGAGTAAACTGCGCGGGGCCGGCGGGGATCGTTCCCATATCTTCGGGAACGGGTCTAGTGCAGTTCCGGTGCCGAGTGTCAGGCCGTTCCAGCCCTCTTTTTGCGGTTTTTCGGCATTGCGGAACGATGATGTAGTGGGGTGAACAGCTTCTTTCTATTGAGTTGCTTCTGCTTTCGCGCGTGTGTCATGTTGTGCCTAGACCGCCAGCTTCCCACCATGCCAGGGCGCGATTCCTCCGCGCCTTGCGCCTCTGAAGGAAAATACGGATTCCGAGTCGTCCAGCTTACGGAGGAGCATCCTCCAAGGACAGGCGTCCCGACCCCACTGGTCGATGTCAGCCAGCGACCGTCCTCCCTCACATTCGAAGGTGCAAATAAGTGTCCGGAGCATGGTTCGGTTCGATCCAGTGACTTTTGGAGTACACGGCTACCCAAACAGTGCAGCCCGCATGGGTCGAACGGTGTATTGGGTAAGCGGCTTTCAGGCCTAATCTTTAAGGCAAGCAAGTGCGTGTGCAATTGGGCCTTGAGTGCCTCCGCATGGGGTCACCTGAAACTCTGACGTGCTTCGCCGTTTGTGGCGTCTAGCCCGCCAACGTGGCGGGCTTTTCATTTATGGAAACGGAGTTCCGGATCAGTTGGAATCAAGATTGCCATCCTCCGCCTAGGGCGCCATACAGCTGCACGAGCGTGAGCGCCTCGGCTTGCTGAGCGTTCACCAGATTCAGTTGCGCAGTGTATAACTGCGAATCGGTGGTGAGCACTTCGAGATAACTTGTCGATCCTCCCTGGTAGCGGACGCGAGCGAGGCGCGTGGCATCCTGGGCGGCCTCTACGACCTTCTCCTGCTGCTCGCGATAGGCTCGCAGCTTGTTTAGCGCGATGAGCGCATTGGAGACATCGCGGAAAGCGCCGGCTATCGTCTTCTGATAGTTCAGCACCATTTCTTCCTTTGTTTCCTTCGAAAGTTGAAGCTGCCCGCGCAGCTTTCCGCCTTCAAAGAGCGGTTGAGTGAGGGTGCCGATCCCGTAAATGGTTTTGCCTGCAGGATCAAAGATGCTTGAGAGGCTGTCTCCTCCGACTCCACCGGAGCCGCTGATCGAGAGGTTAGGGAAGAACTGGGCGCGGGCTACTCCGATCTGCGCGTTTGCGGCAATGAGTGTTGCCTCTGCTTGCTGGATGTCCGGTCGACGCTCAAGCAGTTGCGACGGAAGCCCAGTAGGCAGATCCTGCGGAGGCGGTGTAAGGGCGTTGGGATCCTTGTGCGCGATCGGTCCCGGATTTTCTGCAAGAAGAAACGAAATAGCATTCTCCTGTTGCTGAATCTGTTCTTCAATCTGGGGAACCTGAGATGTGGCTGTATACAGCAACTGTTCAGCCTGTCGAACATCCGAGAGTGGTACCGAGCCTCCGCTCTCAAGCGTCTTTGTCAGACCTACGGAATCCTGACGAACCTTGATAGTTTCTTTTGTAATTTCAAGCTGGCGATCGAGGGCGCGGATCTGGAGATAAGTGCTCGCCACCTGTTGCACAAGGGTGAGACGGACGGCACGCCGCGCCCAGGTTTGAGCGAGTAGTTGAGCACGCGCAGCTTCGGTCTGCTTGCGGTAAAGACCCCAGAAATCGGGCGTCCATGCGGCCGAGAGATTGAAAGATCCGTTGACCAGCGGGCTTGGGATTTGCGTGCCGAGGGAGGATGGCAAAGTCGCGCCAATACCAGTGCCGCCGATTGTCGCACTTGGGAATTGCTGCGAACGGGTGATCTTTACCTGAGCTTGCGCCTCCAAAATCCGTTGTGCCGCGATGCGGAGATCATAATTGTTGGCGAGTGCTTTCCGAATGAGATCCTGAAGTTCAGGCTCCCGGTAGATGGCTGACCATTGCTGGTCTCCGAGCGAGCCTTTGGGGTCGGAACTCACTGATGTATCGTCCGCTCCGCGAAATACAGGCGGCGCGGTGTAGTTCGGTCGGACATACTTCGGGCCGACGTTACAACCGGATAAAAGCAGTACTAAAACGGCGGAGATGCCAATCAAAGAAGAGGATCGGATGGAGATCATGCCTCGAGCCCTTTCGCATGGCGCTGCGCAACAGCTGCATCAGCCTCCGTTGCTGGTCCGCACAGGCCGTGGGCTGAATCCATCGTGGTGCCTTTCCCGCCTCTGACGAAGCGGTGCGAGAGGTATTCAACGACTGCGAAGGTGACCGGAATGAAAATGAGACCGAGGGCTGTTGAGAGCGTCATGCCGCCAACAACTACCGTGCCGAGGATGCGGCGCGATGCAGCACCGGAGCCGCTCGCAGTCCAAAGTGGCAGACATCCTACGATGAAAGCCAGTGCGGTCATCACGATCGGCCTGAAGCGCAGTCGGGCAGCGTGCAGTGCTGCTTCGCAAATGCTCTGGCCGCCTTCGTAGTTCAGCTTGGCGAATTCAACAATCAAAATGGCATTTTTGGCAGACAGGCCAATCAGCATAATCAGTCCGATAGTGGCGAAGATGTCGTTTTCAAACGCTCTTGCATGCAATGCGACATAGGCGCCCAGAATTGCTACAGGCGTACTCAGTAGCACACTGAAGGGCAGGGTCCAGCTTTCATAGAGGGCGGCAAGAATCAGGAATACGAAAACCAGCGACAACCCGAAAACGGCCCAGGAGGGGACGCCCTTCTCGGCTTGTTCTTCCTGGAATGACATGCCCGAGTAGTCGAAACCCGCGCCCGCCGGCATGGTCTGATGGAAAACCTCTTCGAGAGCTTTTCTAACTTGGCCGGAACTATAGCCGGGAGCACCTGTGATATTGAGCTGAGCGGCTGGGAATTCATTGAATCGATAAATAAATTCGGGGCCGGTGATTTGCTTCACCTTCACGAGCGAACTGAGCGGAACCTGGCTGCCATTCGCACTTCGGACATAGAACTGCCCGATATTGTCAATGTTTGTGCGGTAGCTGCCTTCGGCCTCAACGTAGGTTTGCCACTGGCGGCCAAAGCGATTGAAGTAGTTGACGAGATACCCTCCCATGAATGTTTGCATTGTGGTGTAAACGTTCGAGAGCTCGACTTGCTGTTGGAGCGCCTTCTCCTTGTCAACGTCGGCATAGAGCTGCGGGACGGCCGGTTGGTAAGAGGGAATGGCCGCTGCGATCTCCGGCCGTTTTGAGATTGCTCCGAGGAACGCGAAGACGCTTTTGGTCAACGTCGCTGGATCATCCGATCCCGAACGATCTTCCAGAATCATCGTCACACCGCCGGAAGTTCCAATGCCAGGTATCGATGGCGGCGGGAATGCAAACGCAATGCCGTCAGGGTTTGCAGCGAGTTGCTGCTGCAAGTGGCTTTGGATGTATTCGAGTTGTTGCTCCTTGGTCTTCCGGCGCTCCCACGGTTTTAGATTTACGAAGAAGAATCCGGCATTCGTACTCTGCACCTGGGTGAGGAGTGAGAAGTCTGTCACGGCGATGACACCTTCAACCCCTGGGGTCTTGAGCAATGCGTCAGAAATCTTCTGTTCAGCGGCATCGGTGCGCTGTGCCGATGCACTGTCTGGAAGCTGCAGTGCAAGGAACATATAGCCCTGATCCTCCGTGGGAATGAACCCGCCGGGAAGAGTGCCTCCGAGGTAAACAGCAAGGATCCCAACCAGCACAAGCCCAAGCATCGCGAAGGCCGATTTGTGGATGAGAATGCGAGAGGTGCCGATGAAGCTGTCCGTTGCTCGGCCGAAGATTCTGTTGAAGAGACCGAAGCCCCTGGATAGCAGGCTCTTCTTCCTGGCTTCATCTCGCGGCTTCAAGAGAAGTGCCGCGAGCGCAGGCGAGAGCGTCAACGCATTGAACGCCGAGATCAGCACGGAAATGGCGATGGTAACGGCGAATTGCTGATAGAGGCGCCCGGTAATGCCGGGGATTGCGGCGGTAGGTATGAAAACAGCAGCGAGAATGAGCGCAATGGCGACAACCGGGCCACCCACCTCTTCCATCGCCTTCTCCGTTGCCGCTTTGGGATCCAGTCCTTCATCAATGTGATGTTCAACTGCTTCGACTACGATGATGGCGTCATCGACCACAAGTCCGATGGCAAGCACGAGTCCGAAGAGAGAGAGCGTATTGATCGAGAAGCCGAGCGCTGGGAAGATGATGAACGTACCGATCAGTGAAACAGGGACTGCGAGAAGCGGAATGAGAGTTGCGCGCCAGCCCTGAAGGAACACGAACACAACAATCACAACCAGCCCGAGAGCTTCAAAGAGAGTGATAAGAATTTCGCGAATGCCTGCTGTTACAGCTTTGGTTGTGTCGAGAGGAATGCTGTACGAGATGTCGGGAGGAAAATTACCGGAGAGCTCTTTCATGCGCTGCGTTACAGCACGCGCCGTCTCCACGGCATTGGAGCCGGGAAGTTGATAGATCGCCATTACGCCGGCGGGCGCCTGATTGTACCGAGCTGAGATGCTATAAGCCTGATCGCCAAGCTCAATCCGTGCAACGTCGCGAAGATGCAGGATGGAACCGTCGGGATTGGCGCGGAGGATGATGTTCCCAAATTCCTCTGGTTTAACGAGCCGGCCTTGGGTGCGAACGGTGTATGTGAATTCCTGTCCGTGCGGTATTGGCTCGCCGCCGATCTGACCCGCAGGATTCACGTTGTTCTGGGTTTGAATGGCAGCGATCACATCGGTTGCCGTTACGCCGAGTTTGGCGAGCTTGTCTGGATCGACCCACACGCGTAGGGCATACTGGCCGCCGAACACCTGTACGCGCGATACACCTTTAACGCGAGCGAGTTGGTCCTGGAGATTAATGATGGCGAAGTTGGTCAAAAAATCCTGACTTAGCTTGCCACCGGGCGAGTTGACGGCCACCAGCATCAAAGGCGAGGTGAGCGCCTTCTGGACAGTGAGGCCGGCCGTCGTCACCTGTGCCGGAAGCTGCGACTGTGCCTGATCTACTCGAAGTTGGGCGAGGACCTGATCGATATTTGGATCGGTCTTCACGTCGAAATCGACAAAGAGCTGAGCCACTCCGTTATTCGCGCTAACGGAGTTCATGTAGATCATGTTGTCAACGCCGTTCATTTGCTGCTCAATCGGCGTCGAAACGGCCTGCGCAACGGTCTTCGCATCGGCACCCGGATACGTTGCCGTTACAAGAATCTCCGGCGGAACAATGTTTGGATATTGCGAAATCGGCAGGGTTAAAAGCGAAACCACTCCGATGACAACCGTAACAATAGCGATGACGATGGCCACGATGGGCCGGCGTATGAAGAATTTGGACATGGATTACCGCCCCGCGGACTGCGTCGCTTCTGGAGTAGCCGAAGCGATGAACTTGGTTTCCCGTGGGCTGACAGGCATGCCCTCGCGCAACTTCTGAAGATTGTCGGTAATCACGAGAGATCCGGCCTGCAAACCACTCTCGACAACCCAGCTATTCCCGTATTGCGGTCCGAGAGTGACGTTGTTAACCTGGACCTTCCCGTTTCCACCCACAGTGTAGATCTGTTCCAGACCCTGGAATTCGGTCACTGCACTCTGCGGTACCAACACAGCGTTGTGGCGAACTTCCGTAGCGGCCTTTACCCGTCCGAACTGACCAGGACGAAGAACATTGCCGGGGTTTGGAAAGGATGCAGCAATGCGAATCGCGCCTGTTTGAGCGTTCAGTTGCCTGTCAACGAAGGCGATGTGACCCTTGTACGGGTACGCCTCTCCCGTGGAGAGAGTGAGGGTCAGTGGAATACTCGATGCGCCCTGTATTAATCCCTTTCCGTCTGCATGAGCTCTCTGCGCCAGGGCGAGATACTCACTATCGCTGATGGAGAAGTAGACCTTGATGGGGTCCAGTTGCGACACAGAGGTAAGCACGGATTGGGTGCCCACGAGGTTCCCAACTTGGGTTGAGGCTTGACCAGCCACTCCGGTTATCAAAGACCGCACCTTGGTGAATCCAAGATTCAACCTGGCAGTCGCAACCGCTGCCTGGGCTGTCTTGACGCCGGCTTCGGCTTGGAGCTTTTGCTGAACTTCGTTGTCAAGCTGGCTCTTTGCGATTGCACGCGCCGCAGCGAGCGGTGTGTCTCGATTGACGTTGATTTCAGTGAGGCTGAGCTGCGCCTGCGCTTGTCCGAGCTGCCCTTCTGCCTGAGCTAGAGCTGCTTCAAACGGCCGAGGATCGATTTCGAAAAGGACCTGATCCTTCTGCACAAGGGACCCTTCCCGGTAATCCTGCCGGATAAGATAGCCGTTCGCCTGAGGCTGGATCTGCGCGTTGACGTATCCATCAAGCGTCCCCACCCACTCTTGGGTGACTGGCACATCACTTTGCTCTGCTTTGACGGCTGAAACCGTGATTGATTGCGGAGGACCGGCATGGGCCGATGCCACACCCTTTTCGCATCCGGACATTGCGAGAGAGGCAAAAGCAAATATGACAAAGAGGATTGCTGGGCTCGCTCCATTAAGAGCGATGATTCTTACTGCACGTGAACACGTTACGAACATCTTCCTTCTCCATGAGGGCTCGAAACTTCAGTATTGGAGATGTCAGCTTTTGGGAAAGCCGCGCATCAGTGCGTCCTACACAGATGTGCGGAAGTCCGGAGTAGATTCAGGAAAACGCGCTTTGGGCGAAGTGGGACCGATTTATCTATGCATTCGATCGACAGCAACTGGTTTGCTAGCGGCGCGAGGGATCCGGGATGTTATGCTTTCGCGTGATATGACCTGCTCCAAGTTCTGTGCTCTTTCTCTGCTCCTCGCTTTGGCCGCGAGTGCCTACGCCCAGAGTCCTGATCCCAGGGTGCGTGTTACCTCCCCGGATGGGAATGTGGTGTTCATCCTGGCGGACGGAGTGACGCCGAACCAATCAGAGCCGAAGAAGAATGGGCTTCGGTACGCAGTCGATTTTCACGGCAAGTGGCTGCTCGACGAGAGCGATCTTGGAATCAAAATCCAAGGCGCGCCTGCGATTGGCCCCGACATGCGCGAAGTTGCGGTGCATCCTAGGCAGCACGATGAGACCTACACGATTCCGGTGGGTAAGACCAGTTCAGTGCGGGACCACTACAACTCTGCCGTCGTGGATTTTGCTGACAATGCGGGCCGCAAAATGTCTATCGAAGTCAGGGCGTACGACGACGGGGTCGCGTTCCGGTATTTGCTGCCGGAACAAGCGGGCGCGAAGACGGTGCGGATCGAGAAGGAACTCACCGAATTCAACTACGCAAAGGATGCGACGCTGTACCCACTCATCGTGGATGGATTCCAGTCGTCGTATGAGGACGAGTATCAGCAGAGGCAGGTGAATGGGATTCATCGCGAGTGGCTAATGGCGTTGCCGCTGCTGGCGGAGGTCCCGGGCGCGGGTTGGGTGGCGGTGACCGAGGCGGATATTGAGAACTATGCGGGGATGTATCTGAAGAAGGGGGATGCGCGGAACGGCTTGCGAGCGGAGCTTTCGCCGCGTGTCGATGAACAAGGGAAAGAGGAGAAGGGGATCGCAGTCGAGACGAACGCGCCGGTGACTACGCCGTGGCGGGTGCTGATGATCGGGGATGAGCCGGGGCGGCTGGTGGAGTCGAACATTGTGCTGAATCTGAATCCGCCGTCGAAGATTGCGGACACTTCGTGGATCAAGGCGGGGAAGTCGGCGTGGGACTGGTGGTCGGGTGAAGCGGCGCCGAGCGTGAGCTTCAAGACGGGGATGAATACGGCGACGATGAAGCACTACATCGACTTCGCTTCGACGTCGGGATTTCCATACATGCTGATCGATGCGGGATGGGCGTTGGCGAATCGGAAGGGGCCGGCGGATTATGCGGCGGTGGCGGATATCACGAAAGTTGATCCGCAGATCGATATGCCGGAGTTGCTGCGGTATGCGAAGGAGAAGAACGTACGCATCTGGCTGTGGTCGCACTGGACTTCGGTGGACAAGTACATGGAGCAGGCGTTTCCATTGTTTGAGCAGTGGGGCGTTGCGGGCGTGAAGATCGACTTCATGAATCGCGACGACCAGCAGATGACTGCCTGGTACCGGCGGGTGGCGGAGCTTGCCGCGCAGCATCACCTGATGATTGATTTCCATGGTGCGTTCAAGCCGGATGGATTGAGGCGCACTTATCCCAATGTGGTGACGCGTGAAGGCGTGATGGGGAAGGAGTACCTGAAGTGGAGCGCGCGCGTGACGCCGACGCACAACACGACGCTGCCGTTTACACGGATGCTGGCGGGGCCGCTGGATTACACACCGGGCGCATTTGGCAATGCGACACGTGCGGAGTTTGTCTCGCGCGATAAGGAACCGATGGCGCCGAATACCCGAGCGCATGAACTGGCGCTGTATGTGGTGCTGGAGAGCCCGCTGATGATGGTGTCGGATTATCCGGAGCACTATGCGGGGCAGCACGATTTCGAGTTCATCAAGCAGGTGCCGGTGTCGTGGGATGAGGTACGGGTGCTGAATGGGCGGCCGATGGAGAACATCACGGTGGCTCGGCGCAGCGGGAAGGACTGGTACGTTGGGTCGATTACGAACTGGGATGCTCGGAGGGTGAAGGTGCCGTTGAGCTTCCTGGGCGATGGCAAGTACACCGCAGAGATCTATGCCGATGCGGCGGATGCCGGAACCGACGCCAAGCACACTGAGTTCTCGAAGCAGACAGTGGATCGGAACACCGTTCTGGAAGTGAAGATGGCTCCGGGCGGCGGAAACGCGATTTGGATGCACGCGGAGTGAAGAGCGCTTGTGCGCACTTCACTCCGACCTTTAATTCTGCTGAAGTGGGTTAGTCGCCGCGAGATGCGATCCAGGTGAGGAACGCGCCCGTAAGCATTCCGGCCGCAAAGATTACGCCGGCAGATTCGACCGGTTTGCGGCGCATCATGCGCTTGCCGTCGCTGATCATATCTTCGGTCGCGTGACGGCCTTGTTCTACTGCTTTGACGGCCGTTTTGAATCCATCTTCGACGGCCTGAGTGACGGTTGTGCTGAGGCGGGAAACTTCGCGAAGAACCTCGTCAACCGAGGGAACGTTTTCGAGTAGATCTGAAGGCATGACGTGTCTTCTCCTTGATAGATATTTTGATCCTTTGGGAGAGCTTTATATAGGGGGTCGAAATTCAACGCCTTTCGAGGTGAGATGTACTCTGGATGCAAGCTGTTGTATCTCTTCGCCGCCGAGAGCGAACAATCCGCGTTTCCGCCCCGAAATTCACCCATTCAAATGGATTTGGCCCCCGATTGCTGCAATGTAACTTGCACGGTCGATGACCCTGTGATAAAAACAAATCATTCAAGTTTGCCTCCAAAGGGCAAGCCTGGATTTCATGCAGAGTGGCTGAGGGACGGGCCCTGTGACGCCACGACAACCTGCCTGGGCAAACCAGGAGTATGGTGTCAACTCTCGCTCGCCAAATAGAGGCGGGGAACATGAGATTCGGGGTCGACAAGCCATCACCGCTTGCCGGCTTCTAAGGTTTAACGAATCACATCAGGTTCGCTCAGTTCGCTGAGCCGGTCACGTGCCCGCAGTTCCGTAGTCGCTCGCAAAGCGAGGGACCTTGACTACTGCGTATTGGTTGCGATGTCGGGAATGCGGCAAGGCCTACGGCCACCAGCCGCTTTCCATCTGCGATGAGTGTTTCTCCCCCCTCGAGGTGGCCTACGACCTCGAGTTCGCAAAGACTCGATTCACCCGCGAGACCATCTCCCAGGGACCGCTGAACATGTGGCGCTACCAGGCCCTGCTCCCGGTCAAGGACAGCTATGTTCCGCAAACACCGTCGGGTCTCACGCCGCTCGTCAAAGCGCCGCGCCTCGGAGCCCAGTTCGGCGCGAAGAACCTCTACATCAAGAACGACGCCGTCTGCATGCCCACGCTCAGCTTCAAAGATCGCGTGGTGGCCGTGGCCCTCGCCAACGCGCAGGACTTCGGCTTCGACACCGTCGGCTGCTCCTCCACCGGCAACCTGGCCAATGCCGTCGCCGCTCACGCTGCGGCCGCGGGCCTCGAGTCCTACGTGTTCATCCCGTCCGACCTCGAGGAGCAGAAGGTGCTCGCCACGGGCGTCTACGGGACCAAGCTCGTGGCCGTGCGCGGCAACTACGACGATGTCAACCGGCTTTGCACCCAGATCTCGGGCGACCGTGACTGGGCGTTCGTGAACGTGAACATGCGGCCGTACTACTCGCAGGGGTCGAAGACCCTCGGGTTCGAGATCTGCGAGCAACTGGGCTGGTCGATCCCCGATCGGATCGTCTCCCCGGTTGCGTCCGGGTCGCTGTTCACGAAGATCGCCCGCGGCATCGAGGAATGGCGCGAGGTCGGTCTCGTCTCAGGCGAAGGTCCGATCATGAATGGCGCCCAGGCGCTGG
>Ga0308175_100003659_pt1 | contig 10695 bp, 10 predicted proteins | sample PhyCR1_3_FD_203893 | JGI IMG/M metagenome (GOLD analysis project Ga0308175, IMG submission 203893) | Soil microbial communities from UC Gill Tract Community Farm, Albany, California, United States - DLSLS.C.R1 | ecosystem: Environmental > Terrestrial > Soil > Agricultural land | place: USA...
GACTACCGCGACGCCGAGCTTTCCGTCCACGATCTGCTGCAGGAGCTGAAGACGCATCCGATGCTGAAGGAGCTGCTGTGGGGCGGCGAGCGCGTGGCGTGGGGGGCGAAGACGATCCCCGAGGGCGGTTTCCTCTCGCTGCCGAAGCGCCTGCACGCGCCCGGTCTGCTGATCTGCGGCGACGGCGCGGGGCTCGTCAACGTGCCGGCGCTGAAGGGGATCCACTACGCCGTCGAGTCGGGGCGGCTGGCGGCCGAGGCGGCGTTCTCGGCGCTCCAGCGCGGCGAGAGCCCGGGCCGGCGCGGCGCGCTGGCCGGCTACGACCAGGCGTTGCAGGAAAGCTTCGTCTGGAGCGACCTCAAGCACGTGCGCAACATGCGGCCGGCGTTCGGCCGCGGCCTCGTCCTCGGCGGTGCGCTCGCAGGGGCGATGACTGCGACACGCGGTGCCTTCCCGCCCGGTGACGCGCGGATGGAGGCCGACGCCGAACAGGAGCTGATCCGCACCGACCGCGCGAAGAGTTATCCGTTGTCGGACGGGAAGCTGACCTTCGACAAGCTCTCGTCCGTCTTCCTCTCCGGTAACGCGACGCGCGACGACGCGCCGGACCACATTCGCGTGCAGCGGGAGGTGCCGCGAGAGATCGCCGAGCTGTGGACCCGTATGTGCCCGGCCGCGGTCTACGAGGTGGCCGAAAACGGCGTCGAGGTGACGCCCTCGAACTGCGTCCAGTGCGGCGCGATCACCGCCAAGGGCGGCCGCCTGACCCCACCCGAGGGCGGCGCCGGCCCGGACTACAAGCTCACCTAGCGTGGTCGAGCTGGCCGACGTCGAGACGGCGCGTGAGGCAATCCGCGGCCGGCTGCACCACACGCCCACGTTCTCATCGGCCACGCTGAGCGAGCTGACCGGCGCGCGGGTCTCGCTGAAAGCGGAGCTGTTCCAGCGCACGGGTTCGTTCAAGCCGCGCGGGGTGCTGACCAACCTCGCCGCGCTGACGCCCGAGGAGCGGGAGCGTGGCGTGATCGGAATCTCGGCGGGGAACCACGCGCAGGCGCTCGCCTGGGGCGCGAGCGTCGACGGGCTCGACGCGCTCCTCGTGATGTGGCAGGGCGCGAGTGAGGCGAAAATCGCCGCGACGCGTGGCTACGGTGCCGAGGTCGACCTCGAGGCCGCCGATCCGACGGAGGCGTTCGCGCGGCTCGACGAGCTGATCGAGCAGACGGGCCGCACGCCCATCCATCCGTTCGACGACCCGCGCACGATCGCCGGCCAGGGCACGGTCGGGCTCGAGGTGCTCGAGGACGTCCCGGACGTGGACGTGGTGGTCGTCCCGGTCGGCGGGGGCGGGCTGATCTCGGGGATCGCCACAGCCGTGCGAGAGCTCAAGCCCGACGTGCGCGTGATCGGCGTCGAACCGGAGCTCTCGCCGGCGATGCACGAAGCGCTTGCCGCCGGCGAGCCCGTGCCGGTGTCTCCCGGTTCGATCGCCGACGGGCTCGCCGCGCCGTTTGCCGGCACCCATGCCCTCGAGATCGTGCGCCAGCGCGTCGAGCGCATCATGCTCGTCAGCGAGGTCGAGCTCGAGGAGGCCATGCGCTTTCTGTACACGCGCTCGAAGCTCGCTTGCGAGGCTGCCGGGGCGGCCTCGACAGCGGCGCTCCTGGCCGGAAAGGTGGAGCTCGAGCCGGGCGAGAACGTGGTCGCAGTGGTCTCGGGCGGCAACGTGGCCACCGATACCGCCGTTGCTATCCTGGGCGGACGATGAAGCCTGAGATCCATCCCGAGTACATGCTCGCAACGGTGCACTGCGCCTGCGGAAACGAGTTCCAGACGCGCTCGACCAAGCCCGAGCTGCACGTTGAGGTGTGCTCGAACTGTCACCCGTTCTACACGGGCAAGCAGAAGCTGATGGACTCCGGCGGCCGCGTCGAGCGCTTCCAGCGCCGCCTCGAGAAGGCCAGCAAGGCCTAGAGCCGATATGAGCGCCCCGATCGGCGGGCAAGCCGTCCTCGAGGGCGTGATGATGCGTGGCCCCTCGAACTGGGCCGTCGCCGTCCGCAAGCCGAACGGGCAGATCGCCGAGGTCTGCCGCCCGATCGAGTCCGTGATGAAGCGGCATTGGGCGTTCCGGCTGCCGATCATTCGCGGCGTGGTCGCACTGGGTGAGTCGCTCGCGATCGGCTTCCGTGCGCTGTCGATCTCGGCGAACTATGCGGCTGCCGACGAGAACGAGGAGGCCGAGACGGAGCTCTCTCGCGGCGCGATCATCTTCGCGTTCCTGATCGCAATCGGCTTCGCGATCTCGCTGTTCAAGGTGGGCCCAGCGCTGCTCGCCGACCTGCTGCCGATCTCGAACGGCACCTTGTTCGTTCTGGTCGAGGGCGCGATCCGGGTGTCGGTCTTCATCGCCTACCTGGTCCTGATCTCCTTGCTGCCCGACCTGCGGCGCGTCTTCCAGTACCACGCCGCCGAGCACAAGGCGATCAACGCCTACGAGGCCGGCGAGGAGCTGACGCCGACCACGGTCCAGCGCTACAGCCTGATCCACCCGCGCTGCGGCACGGCCTTCCTGCTCTGGGTGATGGTGATCGCGATCTTCGTCTTCGCCTTCTTCGGCCGGCCGGTCTGGTACTGGCTGATCGCGAGCCGGATCCTGCTGCTGCCGCTGATCGCGGGGCTCGCGTACGAGCTGATCCGCTTCGCCGGCAAGCACACCGACAACCGGGTCGTGATGACGCTGCTGGCGCCGGGCCTCTGGTTGCAGCGCCTGACGACCCGGGAGCCGACGCTCGACCAGCTCGAGGTCTCGATCCGCGCCCTGCGCGAGGTGCTCGCGCTGGAGAAGGGCGACACCCTCGGCGCCGAGCGCGTCGAGGTCATGGCCTAGCGAATCTCGTCGCCAGCGTCGCCGCGGTCAGGCTGACGAGCGGAATCGCGAAGGCCGCGCCCAGGAACACGCTTCGGGTCGCGGCGACGGCAAACAGCGGCGAGACGAGCAGCAGGCCGCTCGCGTGGGCGCCGCGGTGCACGAGCGAGATCAGGCCGGTCACGCGTCCGAGATGCGAGTCGGGAATCTCGGTCTGGGCTGCCGAAAGCGTGAGCACGAGGGCCGCGCCCTGCCCGGCACCGGCGACAAATGCTCCGGCCAGCGCCGGCCCGAGCGAGTGGGCGAACGCCAGCAGCAGGTAGGCGGGCAGATAGGCGAGCCAGGCGAACAGGCTCGCGCGTGCCTTCCGCCGGACGGGCCGGCGCGCGAGCACGGCTCCGGCGACGATCGAACCGAGTGCGTAGGCGACGATCAGCAGCGAGAAGCGTCCCGCGCCGCCGTGGAGGCCGCGGCGGACGAGTTCGGGTACGCCGACGATCCAGGTTCCAGCCGAGATCGTCACGGCCACGCCTAGCGTCGCGATCGAGGCGGCAAGCCACGGGTGCGGTCGCAGCACCGTGAACGCCTCGCGAAGGCGCGGCCTCGTCCCGTCTGCGTGCACCGAGCCGTCGAAGCTCGGCAGGCCGGAGAGCAGCAGTGCAGAGAGCAGGAAGGAGCCGGCGTTGACGGCGAAGAACGCGCTCAACGGGACGATGCTCAACAGTCCCGCCGCCACGGCCGAGCCGGCCAGCCAGAGCGCGTCTGCGCTGGAGCGGACCAGCGCGTTGGCGGCCTGCACACCGTCGCTGCCGGCCAGCGCGGGGAGCACTGCGCCGTACGCCGGGTCGAAGTAACTGGCACACGTCGTCAGCACGAAGGCGACGACGACGAGCGACCAGAGCGGGAGCGAGCCGGTCAGGCCGGCAATCGCGATCGGTACGAGCGCGCCCGCGCGTACCAGGTCGGCCGCGACCATCAGCCGCCGGCGCCCAGACCGGTCGGCAAGCAGGCCGCCGTGGAAGCCGAAGACGAGCGCCGGCAGGCTGTCCGAGAGCCGCACCGCGATCACGCCGAGCGGCCCGCCCGCGAGCAGCGCCGCCCACATCAGCGCGATGTACTGGAATGAGTCGCCAAGCTCGCTGGTCGCGACGGCGAGGTACACGCGCCGGAACCCGGGCCGGCGCAAGAGGGCGAGCGCGCCGACGGGCGGCAGCGCCTCCAGGGCAATTGCCTCTTCGGGAAGCGCGGTCACGGGATCGGCCATCGCCACTACCCTTCCGCAAATGGCCGGCTTCGAAGACCTGATCGACGAGCTCGAGCGCTCCTACCGCGAGGCACAGGAGCGCGCCAGCGATCCCTCGATCTACAACGACCGCCGCGAGGCGGCCGAGGTCGGGCGGCGGGTGAAGGACCTGACGGGGCCGTACGAGCTGGCGCAGCATTGGCGGGAGGTGTCGAGCGACCTCGACGCCGCGCGCGACGACGGCGACCTGCGCGAGATGATCCCGGAGCTCGAGGAGCAGCTCGCGAAGCTCGAGGAGGACCTCAAGCTCGCCCTCGTCGAGACCGACCCGGCCGATCGCAAGGACGTGATCGTCGAGATCCGCCAGGGCGTCGGCGGCGACGAGGCCGCGCTCTGGGCCGTCGACATCTTCCGCATGCTGACTCGCTATGCCGAGCGCCTGGGCTACAGGGTCGAGCAGCTCGAGGCGAGCGGCAACGAGTCGGGCGGCTTCAAGGAGGTCGTGTTCGCGGTCAAGGGCGACGGCGCGTACTCCGTCTTCAAATGGGAGGCCGGCACACACCGCGTCCAGCGTGTTCCCGCGACCGAGTCGCAGGGCCGGATCCACACCTCCACGGCGACGGTCGCGGTCATGCCCGAGGCCGAAGAGGTCGAGGTCGAGATCGACCCGAACGACCTCAAGATCGACGTCTACCGCTCGACCGGGCCCGGTGGCCAGAGCGTGAACACGACCGACTCGGCGGTCCGGATCACGCACGTGCCTACCGGGATCGTGGTCGCGATGCAGGACGAAAAATCGCAGCTCCAGAACAAGACGAAGGCGATGCGCGTGCTGCGAGCACGGCTGTACGAGGCCGAGCGCGAGCGGCAGCAATCCGAGCAGGCGGCAACGCGGCGGACGCAAATCGGCTCCGGCCAGCGCGCCGAGAAGAACCGCACCTACAACTTCGCCGAGAACCGCGTGACGGACCACCGCGTACACCTGACCGTGCACCGGCTCGACAAGATCCTCGAAGGCGAGCTCGACGAGTTCACCGAGGCGCTCGCCGCCGACGACCGCCGCCGCGCGTTAGAGCCGACAGGGGCATGACCTCGATCCAACTCAGTCGACCGGTCATTTCAGACGGACGCGCGGCGGCGCCGCGCGTCCTGAGGCCGGCGCCGACAAGCGGCGCCTCACCGGCGTGACCATCGGCGACGCGCTTGCGAGGGCGACCGCTCGGCTCGCCGGGGCCGGCGTGGAGTCGGCGCGGCTCGAGGCCGAGCTGCTGCTGGCCAAGGCCTGCGACGACTGTGCCCGCGCACTGCTCTACGCCGAGCTCGACCGCGAGATGAGCGACGAACAGATCGAGGCCTTCGACGCGAACCTCGTCCGGCGCGAGCAGCGCGAGCCGCTCGCCTACGTCCTCGGCGAGTGGGGCTTCAGGCGGCTGACGCTGAAGACCGACAAGCGCGCGCTGATCCCGCGGCCCGAGACGGAGGTCGTGGTGGAGCGCGCCCTCGCGCACATCCGCGACCTCGAGGAGCCGGTCGTGCTCGACGTCGGCACGGGCACCGGCGCGATCGCGCTCGCGATCGCCGACGAGTCGCCTCGCGCGCGTGTAACTGCGATGGACGTCTCGCCGGAGGCGCTCGCGCTCGCGCGCGAGAACCTGGAGCTGACCGGCATCAACGGCCGCGTGCGCCTCGTCGAGCACGACCTGACGATTGGTCTCGGCGAGCACGACTTCGATCTCGTAGTCTCGAACCCGCCGTACGTCGAGCCGGACGAGCTGCCGACGCTGCAGCCCGAGGTGCGCGACTGGGAGCCGCACGTCGCGCTGATCGCCTCGGGCGCGACCGAGAAGCTCGCGCTTGCCGCCCGCGAGGCGCTCCGGCCGGGCGGCTGGCTCGTGCTCGAGACCGCCGCGGGCGCGGGCGACCGCGTCGAGCGGCTGCTATCGGACTTCGGCTTCTCGGACGTTACGATCACCCCCGACCTCGCTGGGAGGGACCGGGTGGCGGAGGGCAGATGGAACGGCTGACGACGGCGGATGGGCGGACGCTCGCCTTCCACCGCTCAGGCTCGGGCCCCACGCTCGTGTGCCATCCGGGCGGGCCCGGCTTCTCCTCGCTCTACCTCGGCGACCTGGCCGGGCTCGGCGACGAGCTCGAGCTCGTGCTGCTCGACCCGCGCGGCACCGGCGGCTCCGATCCTGCCGACGACGCGGGGCAGTATGCGATCGCCGACTACGCCTCCGACGTGGAGGAGCTGCGGGAGCACCTCGGGCTCGAGCAGCTACTCCTGCTCGGCCATTCGCACGGCGGCGTCGTCGCGGTCGAGTACGCGGCGAGTCATCCGGACCGCGTCGAGCGGCTGATCCTCGCGAGCACGCTCGCGCGCAACGGGCCGGAGCAGGCGGCCGCCATGCAACAGGCCGTCGAGTCGCGGAAGGACGAGCCCTGGCACGCCGACGCGGTCGACGCGCTCCAGACCGAGCTGCAAGGCGAGTTCGCCGACGGCCGCCAACTGATGGAACTCACCCGCCGGATGATGCCGCTCTACTACGCCGACTACGGCGAACGGGAGCAGCGGCATGTCGCCTCGCTCGATGGCGATTCCCTCTGTGTCGACGCGACACGGCTCTGGGAGAAGGAGATCTGGGGGCACTTCGACCTGCGGCCGCTGCTGCCGAATCTGACGATGCCGACGCTCGTGCTCACGGGCGAGCGGGACTTCATCACCGGGCCCGTTTGCGCGGCCGAGCTCACCGAGGGCATCGCTGTGCCCGAGTCCGTGGTGCTGCCGGGCACGGGCCACATGATCTTCGTCGAGGCGCCGGAGCAGTTCCGGGAGGCCGTGCTCGGGTTCCTGCTCGGAGCGCGCGCCTGATCGGGCAGGCCGTCGCGGCCCTTCGCGAAGGGCGGCCGGCGGTGCTGCCGACCGACACCGTGTACGGGCTGTGCGGCGACGCGCACCGAGAAACCGTCGCGCGCGAGATCTACCGGCTGAAGCAACGGCCGGCCGAGCAGCCACTGGCGCTGCTGGCTCGCGACGTCGACACGCTGCTCGAGCTCGTTCCCGAGCTCCCGCGAGCCCCGCTGGCGCTGCTGCCGGGGCCGTACACCCTCGTGCTCCCGAACCCGGAACAGCGGTTCCGCTGGCTGACGGGCTCGGCGCCCGAGACGATCGGCGTGCGCGTCCCGGAGCTCGCCGGCCCCGGCGCCGAAGTGCTCGCCGCCGTCGACGTGGTCGTGGCCACGAGCGCGAACCTGCACGGTGGATCGGAGGCGGGGACGCTCGAGGACGTCCCGGCCGAGATCCGCAGCGCCGCGGCACTGGTCGATGGTGGTGAGCTGCCGGGAACGCCGTCGACGGTGCTCGACCTGACCCGGGCCGAGCCGCGCATCCTGCGTGAGGGCGCGGTGCCGGCAGTCGAGGCCCTGGAACGCTTTCGGCAGGTGACCTGAGTACCATCCCAGGCGTGGCGATCGCGCAGGAGACGTTCGAGCACCTCAAGACCGCCGGCCTCGACGAGATCGACCCGGCGATTGCCGAGCTGCTCGGCCGCGAGCTCGAGCGGCAGCGCGACCAGATCGAGCTGATCGCCTCCGAGAACTTCACCTGGCCGGCGATCTTCGAGGCGCTCGGATCGGTGCCGACGAACAAGTACGCGGAGGGTTATCCGGGCCGCCGCTACTACGGCGGCTGCGAGGTCGTCGACGAGATCGAGCAGACGGCGATCGACCGGGCCAAGGAGCTGTTCGGCGCCGAGCACGCGAACGTCCAGCCGCACGCGGGGGCGCAGACCAACATGGCCGTCTACCTGGCGGCGCTGCAGCCCGGCGATGTGATCCTCTCGCTCGAGCTCTCGCACGGCGGCCACCTGACGCACGGGCTGAAGGTCAACTTCTCCGGGCGGCTGTACACGATCGCCCACTACGGCGTCTCGCGCGAGACCAACGTGGTCGACTACGACGACGTCCTCGCCCTGGCCAAGCAGCACAAGCCGAAGCTGATCGTGTGCGGCGGCTCGGCGTATCCGCGCACGGTGGAGACCGACCGCTTCCGCGAGATCGCCGACGAGGTCGGCGCGCTGCTGCTCTGCGACATGGCGCACTTCGCGGGCCTCGTCGCCGCTGGGCTGCACCCGAACCCGGTCAAGGACTGCCACTTCGTCACCTCGACCACGCACAAGACGCTCGCCGGCCCGCGCGCCGGTTTCATCCTCTGCACCGAGGAGCACGCCCAGGCGATCGACCGCGCCGTCTTTCCGGGCATGCAGGGCGGGCCGCTCGTGCACACGATCGCGGCGAAGGCCACCTGCTTCCGGATCGCCGCAACAGATGCTTTCCGCGAGTACCAAACCCAGGTGCGCGGGAATGCCGACACCCTGGCCTCAACGCTGCAGGAGGGCGGGGTCGACGTGCTCACCGGGGGTACCGATACGCACCTGCTGCAGGTCGACCTGCGCTCGACGGAGTGGTCCGGCAAGGACGCCGAGGAGCGGCTGGCCGAGGCGAAGCTGACCGTCAACCGCAACACGGTTCCCTTCGACGAGCGGCCGCCGACGGTCGCCTCCGGGATCCGGATCGGCACGCCCGCGGCGACCATGCGCGGCTTCGACGAGGGTGACTTCCGCGAGGTCGGCTCGATCATCTGCAGCGCGCTCGCCGACGGGGCGGACGTCTCCGCGCTGGCGGCCCGCAGCCTGGCGCTGTGTGAGAAGCGGCCGCTCTACCCGGGCTTCCGCGGCTATACCACGTACGTCGCGTGACGGAGACCCTCCAGGGCGTGACCGTCGTCACGCACCCTCTGGTCCAGCACAAGCTCTCGTACCTGCGCGACAAGGACACGCCGACGGTCCACTTCCGCAAGCTCGCGAACGAGGTGACGCTGCTCTTGACCTACGAGGCGACGAAGGACTTCCCGACCGAGCCCGTCGAGGTCGAGACGCCACTCGAGCGCACCGAGGTGCAGCGCATCGCCGGCAAGAAGGTCGCCGTCTGCCCGGTCCTGCGCGCGGGCCTCGGGATGCTCGACGGCGTGCTCTCGCTGGTCTCGAGCGCGCGGGTCGGCTTCATCGGCCTGTACCGCGACGAGGAGACGCTGCAGCCGGTCGAGTACTACGTGAAGCTGCCCGAGCTCGGCGACGGCGAGCGTGACGCGATCGTGCTCGACCCGATGCTCGCCACCGGACGCTCCAGCGCGGCGGCGGTCGGCGCGGTCAAGGCGGCCGGTGCGCGCTCGGTGACGCTGGTCTGCCTGGTCGCCGCCCCCGAAGGGATCGAGCACCTGCAGGGCGAACACCCGGACGTGCGGATCGTCACCGCCTCCGTCGATCGCGGCCTGAACGAGAAGGGCTACATCGTGCCCGGCCTGGGCGACGCGGGCGACCGGCTCTACGGCACCAAGTAAGGCGACGACTTGGCGGCGCCGAACATAGAGGACGCGCGGGCCTTGCCCGGCGCCGGAGCGAGCCTCTAATGGTCTGGGAAACGCTCACCGACAATCCCGAGGTCGTCTACGGGGCGGTGCTGGCGCTCGTGATCGTCGTGCTGTTGACGCCTGCGGTCGGCGGGATGGCGCGGATGCTCGGCGCCGTCGACCGGCCCGGCGCGCGCCGGGTGAACCGGGGCTCGGTGCCGAGGCTCGGTGGGCTCGCGCTCTTCTTCGGGATCTTCGTGCCGGCGCTCGCCTTCCTGCCGCTCGGGCAGGAGACCAAGGGCCTGCTGCTCGGGATGGCCGTGGCCACCACGGTCGGCGCGATCGACGACTTCCGCGGCCTCGTCTGGTGGGAAAAGCTCGGCGGGCAGATCGCCGCCGCCGCGATCCCGACCGGCTTCGGGATCTGGGTGCACCGCTTCACCTTCCCGATCCTCGGCGTGCATGCGCTGCCGGAGTGGGTGGGGATCCCGCTGACGATCGCCTGGATCGTGGCGATCATGAACATGGTCAACTTCCTCGACGGGCTCGACGGCCTGGCCGCGGGCGTGTGCGCGATCTCGGGCGGGACGTTCTGCGTGATCGCGCTCTCGCTCGGGCGCCCGGACACTGCGATCCTGGCCGCGATCGTGCTCGGCGCCTGCCTCGGCTTCCTGCGCCACAACTTCTACCCGGCGCGGATCTTCATGGGCGACTCGGGGGCGCTGCTACTCGGGTTCACATTAGGGGCGCTGGCCGTGCAGGGCCTTTTGAAGACGGCCGCCGTCGCCACGCTGCTCTTTCCGTTACTCGTGCTGGCGGTGCCGATCCTCGACACCTCGTTCGTGGTCGCCAAGCGGATCAAGTACGGACAGCCGGTCTACGGGGCCGACAAGACGCACCTGCACCACCGCTTCCTGGACATCGGCTTCTCGCAGCGGCGCGCGGCGCTGACGATGTGGGGCTGGTGCGCGATCCTCGCCGGCGCGGCGCTGGCAACGCGCTTCATCCACCCGCACGCGCACGGCGACTGGCAGCTCCGCCCGACGCTGGCCGTGGCGTTGATCGGCGCGCTCGCCCTCGGGGCCTCGATCTACATGGTCTACCTACTCGAGATCGTCAAGCTCGCCAACCCGCGCATCCGCCGCCGCGAGGCCGAGGCGCGCGCCGCGGCCGAGC
>Ga0308175_100003662_pt1 | contig 10688 bp, 8 predicted proteins | sample PhyCR1_3_FD_203893 | JGI IMG/M metagenome (GOLD analysis project Ga0308175, IMG submission 203893) | Soil microbial communities from UC Gill Tract Community Farm, Albany, California, United States - DLSLS.C.R1 | ecosystem: Environmental > Terrestrial > Soil > Agricultural land | place: USA...
GGGCCTCCGTCGAGGACATGCGGGCCGTCGACCCCGACCTGGTCGAGCACGAGTGCCGCCTGCTCGGCTCGGCCCTCGGCAGGGTCATCGACGCACTGCCCGAGGGCGGGCGGGCCCTCGTGGTCGGACACAGTCCGACCAACGAGGCCGCAGTGCTCGGGCTCACCGGTCAGCTGGTCGGCCCGATGGGCAAGGGTGAGGGTGTGCTGGTCACTGAGGAAGCCGGCCGGTTCGCCGTCCGATCCCTGTGAGCGCTGGCAGGATGGCGCGGATGGCTACCGACCCGAGGATCGGCGTGCCCCGGGTCGACGAGTGGGAGCTCGCCGAGCCGATCTGGTACTGGCGCGGGCCGGCGCCGTACCACTACGTGACCGTGCCCGAGGAAGTACGCGACGGGCTGCGCGAGTGGGCGTTCATCAGCTACGGCTGGGGCATGATCCCGGTGACCGCGACCATCGGGGACACGACTTGGCCGACCTCGCTGTTCCCCAAGGATGGTGGCTACGTCCTCCCGCTGCGCGACAGCGTCAGGGCGGCCGAGGGGCTCGAGATCGATGACGTGCCGGCCGTGACCCTGCGCATCCGGCAGGACGGCTGACGCAGGGGCTCCGCTCGGCTCGGATCAGTCCTGGGGCGGATCTCCCCACGCCTCCCCGTCCCACCACATCCACCTGCCGTCGCCCGACGAGGCCTCGTACCACCCGGGAGGGGCAACCGGGACGGACGGATCCGACGCCTTGAGGAGTCGTCCGACGTGATCCTGCCCCAGGACCGCCACCGCAGCCACGAAGGAGCCGACGGCCAGGGCAAGAAGCGACAGGCCGAGCATGCCGCCGCCGTCATCGGTCGCTTCATCGACCTGGAAGAACGCACCTGCCGCTGCCCAGACGGAGACGCTGCCGCCGACTGCAAGGACCATCGCCTGGACCCGTCTGCTGCGTCGAGACAAATCCTCGTCCATGACTGAAGTATGGACCGCGAAGAGCCACCCGCCGAGAGCGAGCCGGCCGTCGCCGAGGAGTCGACAGACGCTCCGGAGGACTCGGAATGAGGGACGCTGTTAGCAAATCCGTTAGCAAGGGCCGCCAGGTGGGCCCCGGGCAGCGCAACAGCCCCGGCCGTGTGGGGCGGCGCGGGGCTGTGACCTGCGGTGTTGTCTCAACCAACAACGTGCGCCCGGAGGGATTCGAACCCCCAACCTTCTGATCCGTAGTCAGATGCTCTATCCGTTGAGCTACGGGCGCAGATGCTGCTCTGGGTGTCCTTGTGGGATGGCCAGAGCAACGACGGGAAAGACTACCGGCACCGGGCGTCGGGCACGAAATCGTTCCGCAGCAGGGCCGAGGCGCCCACGCCGCATACCTGAACCCGTCCCCGGCCACCACGCGAAGCCGCCGGCCGGCGCACGCCGACACCCGACGCGATTCGGCCACCGCCACAACAGATTTCGGAACACTTTCAGCAAGACGTGCAAGAACCCGGCAACTCTCCGCGCCCCACCGCGAGGTTGTGAGCCGACTCACCGCGATCTCATGCTGGCGTGGTACCTACTGGTGCGTAGGCGGGCGTACGGTGGCGGCATCATCGCGTTCACCATGTGGACATTTCTGTCGGCGTGAGCGCATCTATCTCAGTGCTCCGGGGAACTCCAGTGACCACCGGACGAAAGGGACGGCCGACCAGATGACGACCGAGGCGACGCAACAGACCGACGAACGGACCGGCGGCACCACCCACGAGGCCCTGCAGGCCTGGGTGGACGAGGTGGCGGCGATGACCACCCCCGACCACATCGAGTGGGTGACCGGCTCCGACGCCGAGTGGACCCGGCTCACCGACAAGCTCGTGCAGGCCGGCACCTTCGTGAAGCTCAACGAGGAGAAGAAGCCGAACAGCTTCTACTGCGCCTCCGACCCCTCGGACGTCGCGCGGGTCGAGGACCGGACCTTCATCTGCTCGGTCGACGAGAAGGACTGCGGGCCGACCAACAACTGGATGGACCCCGGCGAGATGAAGGACCTCATGCGGGACCTCTACCAGGGGTCCATGAAGGGCCGCACGATGTACGTCGTCCCGTTCGTGATGGGCCACCTCAACGCCGAGAAGCCGATGTTCGGGGTCGAGATCACCGACTCCGAGTACGTCGTGGTGTCGATGCGCGTCATGGCGCGGGTCGGCGTCAACGTGCTGCGCCGCATCGAGGAGCTGGGCGAGCAGGCCGAGTGGGTGCCCGCTCTGCACTCCGTCGGGGCGCCGCTCGCGGAGGGCCAGCAGGACGTCAAGTGGCCGTGCAACGACACCAAGTACATCGTGCAGTTCCCCGAGGAGCGGATGATCTGGTCCTACGGCTCCGGCTACGGCGGCAACGCGCTGCTCGGCAAGAAGTGCTACTCGCTGCGCATCGCCTCGGTGATGGCCCGCGACGAGGGCTGGCTCGCCGAGCACATGCTCATCCTCAAGCTGACCTCCCCCGAGCAGCAGGTCTACTACATCGCGGCGGCCTTCCCGAGCTCGTGCGGCAAGACCAACCTCGCGATGCTCGAGCCGACCGTGAAGGACTGGAAGGTCGAGACCCTGGGTGACGACATCGCGTGGATGCGCTTCGGCGAGGACGGCCGGCTCTATGCCGTGAACCCCGAGTTCGGCTTCTTCGGCGTCGCCCCCGGCACCAACGAGCACACCAACCCCAACGCGATGCGCACCATCAACAAGGGCAACTCGGTCTTCACCAACGTCGCACTCACCGACGACGGCGACATCTGGTGGGAGGGCCTCGAGAACGAGCCGGCCCACGCCACCTCGTGGAAGGGCCAGGACTGGACCCCCGAGTCAGAGGAGCCGTCCAGCCACCCGAACAGCCGCTACTGCACCCCGATCGAGCAGTGCCCGATCCTGGCTCCGGAGTACAACGACCCCAAGGGTGTGCCGATCTCGGCCATCTTCTTCGGCGGCCGCCGCAAGGAGACCATCCCGCTGGTGACCGAGTCCCGCGACTGGACGCACGGCACCTTCATGGGCGCCACCCTCTCCTCGGAGACGACCGCCGCCGCGACCGGGCAGGTCGGCGTCGTGCGTCGCGACCCGATGGCGATGCTGCCGTTCATCGGCTACAACGCCGGCGACTACTTCCAGCACTGGATCAACATCGGCAAGGACGCCGACGCCACCAAGCTGCCGCGGATCTTCTACGTCAACTGGTTCCGTCGCGACGCCGACGGCAAGTTCCTGTGGCCCGGCTTCGGCGAGAACAGCCGCGTCCTGAAGTGGGCCATCGAGCGCATCGAGGGCAAGGCCGCCGCGGTGGAGACGCCGATCGGCCACGTCCCCACCCCTGAGTCGCTGGACATCGAGGGCCTCGACCTGACCGCGGACGAGCTCGAGCAGGCCCTCGCGGTCAACCCCGAGGACTGGAAGGCCGAGATCCCCCAGATCGAGGAGTGGTTCGCCAAGTTCGGCGACCAGCTGCCTACCCAGCTCCGCGTCGAGCTCGACGGCCTGAAGGACCGCCTCGGCGTCAGCTAGGACGGCCCGTATGCCGCGTGGCCGGCACACCGACGAAGGGTCCGGGACCGTTGTGGTCCCGGACCCTTCGTCATGCGGCGTCAGGGGGCACGGTCACCGAACTCCGCCGGAACGCGGACCAGGACGGCGGTTCCGGACGGCGAGGCGCGCAGCTCCAGCGTTCCGCCCATTGCCGCGACGATCTGGCGCACGAGGTAGAGCCCGAACCCGACCGGCTCGTCCTGTCCGGCACCCCGGCGCCGGAACGGGTGGAGCGCCCGCTGCTGGGTCTCCGCGGGGATGCCGGGACCGTTGTCGGACACGGCCAGCTCCACCGTGACCCCGAGCCGTCGCACGGCGACCGTCACGCGGGTTCCCGGCTCGGTGTGCCGGTAGGCGTTGTCGACGAGGTTGCGGGTGACCTGGTACAGCCGCTCGTGGTCGAGGCTGCACTGCAGCCTGGGGAGGCTGAGGTGCAGGTCGTGGTTGCGGCGGTGGCGCTCGCAGGCATCGACCGCCCTCCTGACGCTCTGCCCGACGTCGTCGGTGCGGGCGCGGATGGCGATCCCACCGAGGCGGTCCGGACCCGCCGAGGCAAGGCTGGCGACCAGCTCCTGCACCTGGCGGCCCTGGGACTCGATATCGGCCAGGAGGGCGTCGAGCTCCGCAGGGTCGAGCCGCTCCCGCTTGGTCCGGGCCGTCTGGGCGGCGCCCACGATGACGGCGAGCGCGCCACGGAACTCGTGCGCCGTGGCGGCCACCCCGCGCTCCTGGGCCTCGAGCGCGTCCGCCAGGGCGAGGGCCTGGTCGCGCTGCTGCCCGACGCGACGTTCCAGCAGGTGGCTGAGGACCGCCATCACCCCGGCGACGCCGAACAGGGTGCTGAGGGCGAAGACGGCACCGACGAGCGGGGTGTGCTCGCCCGTCACGACCTGGTGGACCCGCGCCTGTACGAGGAACACCACGACGCCGAGGAGGTACCCGGGCACCGCCCCACGCACGCCGTACCGGTAGATCGCGTCGGCCAGCATCGTGAAGGCGACCGACCACGAGACGCTCGGTTGGATGTGGGCGAATGACACGGCATACCCGAGGATGAGCAACCCATCGACGGCGAACCCGACGTGCACCAGCGCCGGGTTGGTCCAGCGGCTCCGCCGTCCCCAGGCCCACGTGAGGGCGGTCGCGACCGTGAGCAGGGCCAGGGTCGTCACGGCGGTGGTGCGCAGGCCCTCGTCGGGGAAGCTCGTCAGGCCGACGAGCAGGAGCCCGGCGAGCAGGCCGAAGACGCGCAGCGGCGCGACGAACCGCTCCACCTGCCCACTGGACATCGCGCGACCCACGCCGCCTCCCGCCTCCCGACCCAGGGGGACCATATCGGTCCGGGCGCGCCCGACAGGCAGGCATCCGCGCGCAGCCTGCCACGCGGCATACTCACGCCATGGCAGACAGCACGCACGGTGACCAGTCGCCGCGCGGCGTGGTCTTCCCGCAGGTCGACGGGAGCCGCAGCACCTCCGCGCTGGGGCGCGCGGTCGTCGCCGACGCGCTCAGGGCCGTGGACCCGGTCGGCGCCCAGGCCGCCGAGCGCGAGACCAACTGGCGGCACGGGTACCTCACCCACTTCCGGCGACTGGTCGAGGCCGGGCTGCTGTGGGAGGGGCGCGCCGCGGTCGAGGTCGCGCGCGCCGGCCTCGAGTCCCTGCACGGCCGGATGCGGACGACAGGGCCCGCCGGCGAAGAGCTGCCGCTCGACCAGCTGTTCAGTTCGGGCGTTGGTGGCGACCGGCTCGAGACCGTCACGGTGAAGGGAACGGGCGAGCGCGCGACCGAGCTGAGCATCCCGCTGCACGGCGACCGGCTGCGCGGGGACTCGCTCCACCGGCAGCTCGACGCCTGGGTCGAGCGCGGTGTCATGGAGCCGTCGGCCGCCGAGGCGGTACGCACGGTGATGGCCAACCCCGACTGGCTCGACCTCGCCGACCAGCAGCTGGTGGTGCTGGGCGCCGGGGCCGAGATGGGACCGCTGCGCGCGGCCCTGTCGTGGGGCGCGGAGGTGGTGGGCGTCGACCTGCCGCGGCCGGAGATCTGGAGGCGGGTCCTCGACCTGGCCGGAGACTCGGCAGGCACTCTGCACCTGCCGGTGCGCGCCGGAAGTGCTTGGAGCGCAAGCGACCTCGCCGCGCATGCCGGCGCCGACCTGCTGCACGGCCTGCCGGCCGTCGCCGACTGGCTCGGTGGGTTGGACGGGCGGCTGGTGCTCGGCAACTACGTGTACGCCGACGGCGCCACCAACGTGCGTGTCTCCACCGCCGTCGACGCGTTGAGCCAGGAGCTGCTGCGGCGCCGCGACGACGTGGACCTGGCGTTCCTGGCCACCCCGACGGACGTGTTCGCCGTGCCACGAGAGGCGGTCGAGTACTCGGCCCGGGCCTACGCCCACCCCCGCACCGGCCTGCGGCTCGCCCGGCCGGCGTTGCGCACCGTCAGCGGCGGGCGGCTGCTGCGCCGCAACTACGCGCCGGGCCAGGACCCCGGCCTCAACGACAGCCTCGTGCCCCAGCAGGGCCCGAACTACGCGCTCGCCAAGCGCCTCCAGCGCTGGAGGGCGACCACCGCCCAGGGCAACGGGACGACGGTGTCCCTCAACGTGGCACCACCCACCCGCACCCGCTCCGTCCTGAAGAACCGCGCGCTCGCGAGCGCCTACGCCGGCGCCCACCGGTTCGGCATCGAGGTGTTCGAGCCGGCCACGAGCAACACCCTCATGGCCGCACTGCTCGTCCATGACCTCCGCGCGGCGCCGCACGAGCCGACCACGCCATGGCGAGAAGAGGCCGCCGGTGCGGTGCACGGCGGCCTGTGGCGCACGGCATACGACCCACGCAGTGCGCTGGGACTGGCCGTCGTGCTGGGACTGGGGTCGGCGCGCACCTGAGAAGTTCCGCGTCGGGTGGGACGCTGGCCCCATGCACGACCGTGGCCGCGAGACGGCGCTGGGGCGGGCCGTCCACCGGCTCGACCCCGCGGACTTCTCGGCGGTCATGGCGACCGGCATCGTCTCGGAGGCGATGCACGTCCTCGGCCTCGACGTGGTCTCCGTGCCGCTCCTTGTCCTGGCCGGCGCGGCCTACGTGCTGCTCGTCGCTGCCACCGCCTGGCGGTTGGCCCGGTGGCCGCAGGCGGCGCTGACCGACGCCGAGGACCCGGGGCGCGGCTTCGGCTACCTCACTTTCGTCGCCGCCACTGGGGTGCTCGCCTCGCGGCTGGCCGTGGACCGTCATGTCGTCGCGTCGGTGGTGCTCGTGGCGGTGGCCGTCGTCGGGTGGCTGGCCCTGAGCTACCTCGTGCCGGCCGTGCTCGTGCTGCACCGGTCCGACCAGTCGGTGCTCGGCGGGGTGACCGGTGGCTGGTTCATGTGGGTGGTCAGCGCCCAGTCCATCGCGGTCGGGTGCGCCGACCTGGCTCGCATCGGGCGCCGTCATCCGTCGCTGCTGCTGCTGTCCCTCGCGGCGTGGTCGGTGGGGGTGCTGCTCTACCTGCTCGTCTCGACCCTCGTCGTGGTGGCGCTGCTGCGCCGGCCGGTGCGTGCCGAGGCGCTGACGCCGTCGTACTGGATCTTCATGGGCGGCACCGCCATCTCGGTGCTCGCGGGGTCACGGATCCTGCAGGTGGCGAGCGACGCGCCGTTCGACCGGATGCGTCCCGCGGTCGAGGGCATCTCGATGCTGCTGTGGTCCTTCGGCACGTGGCTGGTGCCGCTGCTGGTCGTCGGCAGCGTGTGGCGGCACGCCCGCCGCGGGCGGCACCGCACCTACGAGGTGGGGTTGTGGAGCGTCGTGTTCCCGCTCGGGATGTATGCCGTGGCGTCCAGGGCGTTCGCCGGCGCCACCGGGCTGCCGTGGCTGGGCAGGATCGGGTCGGGTGCGGCGTGGGTGTCGCTCGCGGTCTGGCTCCTCGTGGCCGCGGCGTTCATCGCCTCGGTGACGCCTCGACGCGCCCGCGCTGCGTCGCGGCGAGCGGCCTGACCACCGAGTCCGCGGCCGCGACCTGCCGAGGTCGCTGAGCCGCTCGGCACAGAGCGCTCACAGGAAGTCCACAGGCGGCGTGTGGCTCGGCCCCAGCGACACGCGGTCTCCTTGGACCATGCGAACCCAGGCCGACCCCTCCCCCCGCCTCAAGCGCCTCGACGGCTCCCCCGTGCGGGTCCTCGTCGTCGACGACGAGAGCAACCTGACCGAGCTGCTCGCGATGGCGCTGCGTTACGAGGGGTGGGACGTCCGTACCGCCGGCAGCGGAATGGCTGCGGTGCGGGCGGCGCGCGAGTTCCAGCCGGACGCGGTGGCCCTCGACATGATGCTGCCGGACTTCGACGGGGTCGAGGTGCTGCGCCGGATGCGCGGTGACAACCCGAACCTGCCGGTGCTGTTCCTCACCGCCAAGGACGCCGTCGAGGACCGCGTCGCGGGACTGACGGCGGGCGGGGACGACTACGTGACCAAGCCGTTCAGCCTCGAGGAGGTCGTCGCGAGGCTGCGTGCGCTGATGCGTCGGACCGTGATCGTGGCGGACGAGTCCTCGTCGGTGCTGGTGGTCGGTGACCTCGTCATGGACGAGGACAGCCACGAGGTGACCCGCGGTGGCGACGGGGTGCAGCTGACGGCGACCGAGTTCGAGCTGCTGCGCTACCTCATGCGCAACCCCAGGCGGGTGCTGTCGAAGGCCCAGATCCTCGACCGGGTGTGGAACTACGACTTCGGCGGCCAGGCCAACGTCGTCGAGCTCTACATCTCTTACCTGCGCAAGAAGATCGACGCCGGGCGCGAGCCGATGATCCACACCCTGCGCGGCGTCGGGTACGTGCTCAAACCCACCCCATGACCGCGACCCGCGACCTGGGCCACCTCGCGGACCGGCTCCGACCCGGCGGCTGGTCGCTCGGCGCCAAGCTGGTCGCCACGGTCGTCGGGCTGTTCCTCGCCGTGACCGTGGCCACCGCGTCGCTGACGGTCGTCGCACTGCACCACTACCTCCTCGACCGGCTCGACCAGGACGTGCAGTCCAGCGTGGTGCGGGCCGGGGGGCGCCCGGACCTCGACGGGGACCACGACCCAGGCCCCGGAGGTCCGCCCGGCGGTGGGGCCGAGTCGCTCACCCTCGTCCTGCGGGGCGGCACGGCCGAGTACAGCCGGGTGGCGCACGGGCGCGAGGTCACGGCGTTGACCGATGCGCAGGTCAGCGAGCTGGCGTCGGCCGGCCTGGGCCTCACGCCCAGGACCGTGAACCTGCCCGGTCTGGGCGGCTACCGCGTCGCCGCCGGACGGTCGCCCGACGGAGACACCGTGATCTCCGGCCTGCCGCTCGCAGGCGTGACCAACACGCTGAGCCAGGTCGTCACGCTCGTCAGCGGCGGGACCATCGTCGGCCTGGTCGTGGTCGGGGCAGGCGGGTTGTGGCTGGTTCGTCGCAACCTCACGCCCCTGCAACGGGTCGCGCACACCGCCACCCGCGTCTCCCGGCTGCGGCTCGACTCCGGTGACGTGGCTCTCGCGGAGCGGGTTGCCGAGCGCGACACCGACCCGCGGACCGAGGTCGGGCAGGTCGGCCTGGCCCTCAACGCGATGCTCGACAACGTCGAGGGCGCCCTGCGGGCGCGCCACGAGTCCGAGCAGCGGGTGCGCCAGTTCGTCGCGGACGCCTCCCACGAGCTGCGCACGCCGTTGGCGTCGATCAGGGGGTATGCCGAGCTGTCCCGTCGCGAGCGCGACCCGGTTCCTCCCTCGGTCACCCACGCGCTGTCGCGCGTCGAGTCCGAGGCGGTGCGGATGAGCGCGCTGGTCGAGGACATGCTGCTCCTGGCACGGCTCGACGAGGGGCGGCCGCTGGCGCGGGAGCCGGTCGACCTGTCCCGGCTCGCCGTGGACGCCGTGAGCGACGCCCACGCCGCCGCACCCACCCATCAGTGGGAGCTGGACCTGCCCGACCTGCCGATCCAGGTCAGCGGCGACGAGGCACGGTTGCACCAGGTCGTCGCCAACCTGTTGGCCAACGCCCGGACCCACACCCCGGCGGGGACCGTGGTGACCACGTCGCTGCGACAGGTGGACGGATGGGTGCAGGTGGCGGTGCACGATGACGGCCCCGGTCTGCCCAAGGCGCTGCAGGGCAACGTGTTCCACCGCTTCACCCGAGGGGACACCGCACGCGTCCGGTCGGCTGGCAGCACTGGCCTGGGGCTGAGCATCGTGCAGGCGGTCGCGCACGCCCACGGCGGACGGGTGGAGCTCACGAGCGCGCCGGGCAGCACGAGGTTCACGGTCCTGCTCCCAGCGAGCTGACGCAGCGGAGGGCTCGGTGGGTTCACATCGAACCCGCTCAGCAGCACCACAGGAACGGCACAACCAGGGGTCCCACCGTGAACACATGGACACCCAGGGCCTCGTTCCCACCGTCGCCCCCCCTCGCTGAGACCGCCGAAACCAGCGACACCGATGCAGACCGGGGACGTCTTGCCCGCCGGTTCGCCCGACCGTGGCGGGGTCCCGAAGAGGACCCGCGATGGGGCCGCCCGGCCCTGCTGGCCCTGCTCCTCGGGACGGCCCTGCTCTACCTCTACGGCCTGACCGTCAACGGCTGGGCGAACTCGTTCTACTCCGCCGCAGCCCAGGCCGGCAGCCGGAGCTGGGAGGCGTTCTTCTACGGCTCATCCGATGCCGGCAACTCGATCACCGTCGACAAGCCGCCGGCCTCGCTGTGGGTGATGGCGCTGTCCGTGCGGCTCCTCGGGCTGAGCTCGTTCGCCATCCTGGCGCCGCAGGCGCTCATGGGTGTCGCAACCGTCGGCGTGGTCCACACCACCGTCAAGCGCGGGTTCGGCGCAGGGGCCGGTCTGCTGGCCGGCCTGGTCATGGCGCTGACCCCCGTGGCGGTGCTGATGTTCCGGTTCAACAACCCCGATGCCCTGCTCGTCCTCCTCATGACGCTGGGGGCCTGGGTGACGCTGCGGGCCATCGAGAACGGCTCGGCGAAGTGGTTCAGCGTCGTGGGCGTCCTGCTCGGCCTGGGTTTCCTCACCAAGGCGCTCCAGGTGCTGCTGGTGGTGCCGGCGTTCGGGTTGGCGTACCTGCTCCTCGCGAACACGACCCTGCGCCGTCGTGTCATCGGCACCCTCGCCGGCACCGCGGCCA
>Ga0308175_100003663_pt1 | contig 10683 bp, 12 predicted proteins | sample PhyCR1_3_FD_203893 | JGI IMG/M metagenome (GOLD analysis project Ga0308175, IMG submission 203893) | Soil microbial communities from UC Gill Tract Community Farm, Albany, California, United States - DLSLS.C.R1 | ecosystem: Environmental > Terrestrial > Soil > Agricultural land | place: USA...
GGGGCGATACGCCGCGGCGGGAATGTGGCGCGAAGCGCCGCGAAATGCAATCTGTCTCCTGCGCGCGCGAAGCGCGCGCACTCAATCGCACCGCCGCTTCGCGGCGGTGCCTCAATTCCCGCGGAGGGGTATCGCCCCCGCCCGTTCGCCCCGCCTAACGAACCCTCAGTCGTACGAGTAAAACCCCGCCCCCGACTTCCGCCCCAGCTTGCCCTCGCCCACCATCTCCTCGATCAGCCCTGGAGGCCGGTGGGTCGGCTCTTCGGAGTCGGCGTAGAGGGCGTCCCCGATCGCCTTGGCGACGTCGAGGCCGACGAAGTCCAGCAGGGCGAGCGGCCCCATCGGGTGGCCGGCGCCGAGCTTCATGCAGGTGTCGACCTCGCCCGGCTCCATGCCGGTGCGCTCGACCAGCCTGACGGCGTCGAAGAGGAAGGGGAAGAGGAGGCGGTTGACCACGAACCCCGCCTGGTCGGGGACCTCGACCGCGGTCTTGCCCAGCGCCGCGCACCAGGCGAGCGCCTTCTCGCGGGCGGCGGTCGCCCCGTCGGGGATGCAGACCTCGACCAGCGCCATCCGCGGGACCGGGTTGAAGACGTGGAAGCCGAACAGCTTGTCGGTCCCGGCCGCCGCGGCGATCGCGGCGATGCTGAGGGAGGAGGTGGTGGTGGCGAGGTCGGCGCCCGGGCAGGCCGCGGCGATCCGCTCCAGCAGCTCGCCCTTGGGGGCGACCTCCTCCACGATCGCCTCGACGACGACGTCGCAGTCGGAGAGGTCGGCCGGGTCGGTGGTGACCCGCAGCCGCGAGGGCTCGGCGCCCTCGATCTTGGCGCAGGCGGCGACCACCTTCTCCTCCGCGCGCCAGGCCGAGGCCTCGCTGCGGGCGAGCAGGATCGTGTCCGCCGTAGTGGTCGAGACCGCGGCAAGGCCGGTGGCGATTGCCCCGCTGCCCGCGATCCCCGGACTGATGTACCCCTGGTTAGCGCTCATTGGCCGGTTTCCTATCACGCCGCCGTTCGCCGGGGAGGCGAGGGCGGAGGCGCGCGCCGTCCTGGCCAGCCAGCCAGATCAGCTATCTTTCAAAAAGAAAGTGACCCCCGAGCCGGCTCCTCTCCCAAGCGGGGCGAAGGCGGCTCCCGAAGCGACGGAGGCGACGATGGAGAACGGCAACGGCAGGTTCGGCGGCCGCGAGGTTGTCATCGTCGAGGCGGTCCGGACGCCGATCGGGCGCGGCCACCCGGAGAAGGGCTACTACCGCGACGTGCACCCCTCCAACCTCCTCGCGCGGACCTACTCGGAGCTGATCTCCCGGTCTGGAATCGATCCCGCCGAGGTGGGCGACGTGGTTGCCGGCTGCGTCCAGCAGTTCGGCGAGCAGGGCCTCAACATCGGCCGCAACGCCTGGCTGGAGGCGGGCCTGCCACAGGAGGTGCCGGCCACCACCGTGGATCGTCAGTGCGGCTCTGCCCAGCAGGCCGTCAACTTCGCCGCCGCCTTGGTCGCCTCCGGCGTCCACGACGTCGCGATCGGCGGCGGCGTCGAGCACATGGGCCACATCTCCTTCGCCGACTCCTACTCGGTGATGGAGGAGCACGGGATGGCGTTCTCGCCGGAGCTGATGGAGCGCTACGACCTGATCCCGCAGGGGCTCTCGGCGGAGATGATCGCCGACAAGTGGGAGATCCCCCGCTCCGAGCTCGACGAGATCGGCCTGCGCTCCCAGCAGCTGGCCGCTCAGGCGACCGAGGAGGGGCGCTTCGAGCGGGAGATCGTCCCGATGCAGGTCAACGGCGACACCTACGTCACCGACCAAGGGTTGCGGGAGACGACGATCGAGGGCCTCTCGAAGCTCAAGCCGGCCTTCAAGGAGGACGGCAAGGTCACCGCGGGCAACTCCTCCCAGGTCTCCGACGGCGCGGCCGCGGTGCTGCTGATGGCACGTGAGAAGGCGGAGGCGCTGGGGCTGCAGCCGCGGGCGCGGATCTACGACCTGACCACGGTGGGCGTCGACCCGGTGATCATGCTCACCGGCCCGATCCCGGCGACGCGCAAGCTGCTCGAGCGCAACGGGATGCAGATGGACGACATCGACCTGGTCGAGATCAACGAGGCCTTCGCCTCCGTCGTCGGCGCTTGGCGCCGGGAGCTGGATCCCGACATGGAGCGCGTGAACGTCAACGGCGGCGCCATCGCTCTCGGCCATCCGCTCGGCTCCACCGGCGCCCGGCTGATCACCACCCTCCTGCACGAGATGGAGCGCTCGGACAAGGAGATGGGCCTGGTGACGATGTGCTGCGGCGGCGGCCTCGGCACGGGGACGCTGATCCAGCGTCTGTAGCCGGTTGGACGGGCGGCTTGTCGCCCGCCGCCGGGCCGGGTAGGTTGCCGCTCGGCAACCAACGGCAGAGGAGATCGAAAGTGAGCAAGCCGGCATTGGCGCTGCTCGCTGCCCTCGCCGCGCTCGCGATTGTGGTCGCGGGATGCGGAGGCGGCGGCGGGAGCGGCGAAGGGAGCACCGAAGAAGGCAGCAGTTCGCTGACCAAGTCCGAACTGATTCAGAAGGGCGATGCGATCTGCAAGAAGGGCGAAGCAGAGCTCGAAGAAGAAGCCAACGAATTCGCCAAGGAAAACGGCATCGACACCAGCAAGCCGACCAAGGCCCAGCAGGAAGAAGTGATCGCCCAGGTGGTGGCGCCGGCGCTGCGCAAGCAGGCCGAAGAACTGCGCGAACTGGGGACCCCCAGCGGCGAAGAAAGCACGGTTGAAGGGATCTTCGACAGCCTCGAAGAAGGAACCGAAGAACTCGAAGAGGAACCGGGCAAGCTGCTCCAGGGGAACAACCCCGTTGAAAAGGCGAGCAAGCTCGCAAAGGAATACGGCTTCAAGGAATGTGGGAACGAATGAACAAGCCAGTGGTGGTACTGCTCGCCGTCGTGGTCGCGATCGGCGTCTTGATCGCGGGATGCGGTGGCAGCAGCGACAACGGCAGTGAAAGCAGCACCCTGACGAAGGCCGAATTCCTCAAGCAGGGGAATGCGATCTGCGCCAAGGGCAACGACGAAATCGAAGCTGGCTTCGAAAGCTTCGTGCAGCAGCACCACATGAAGAAGAACCAGCGCCCGACGGCGGCCGAGCTGAAGGGCGTTGCCGAAGAAGTCCTGGTGCCGATCATCAGTAGGCAGGTGAAGGAAATCCGCGCCCTCGGCACTCCGGAAGGCGATGAACAGAAGGTCGAAGGGTTCCTCACGGCGGCCGAAGAAGCGCTGGAAAAGGCCGAACAGAACCCCAGCATCCTGACCCAGGAAAACAACGACCCGTTCGAAGCGGTGAACAAGAAGGCCGCTTCATACGGCCTCACGAAGTGCGCTGAAGAATAGGCCTTAGAGGTCTCCTGGCCGGCTGGCCAGGAGACCTCTATATGCTGGCGGCTCGATGGACCTGACCCTCTCCCCATCGGAGCAGGAGTTCCGCGACGAGGTCCGCGCCTGGCTCGAAGCGAACCACCCGGGCCCCGAGCCCGAGGCCGGCCTGGACGAGGTGATGAGCTTCCGGCGCGAGTGGCAGCTGAAACTGCACGGCGCCGGCTGGGCCGGGATCTCCTGGCCGAAGGAGTACGGCGGACGCGGGGCGACGATGATCGAGCAGGCGATCTTCGCCGCCGAGGCGAGCCGGCAGGAAGCGCCCAGCCCGGCCAACGTCCTCGGCTTGGCGATGGGCGGGCCCGTCGTCATCGCCCACGGCACCGAGGAGCAGAAGGCCCGCTACCTCGAGCCGATCCTCACCGGCGAGGAGATCTGGTGCCAGGGCTTCTCCGAGCCCGAGTCGGGCTCCGATCTGGCCTCGCTGAAGACCCGTGCCGTCAAGGACGGCGACGAATGGGTGGTCACCGGGCAGAAGGTGTGGACGACCTTCGCCCAGTACGCGAAATGGTGCATGCTCGTCGCCCGCACCGACCCCGACGCGCCCAAGCACCAGGGGCTCACCTACTTCCTGATGGACATGCAGCAGGACGGGGTGCAGACGCGGCCGCTGGTCCAGATCACCGGCGAGGGCGAGTTCAACGAGGTCTTCTTCGAAGAGGCGCGGGTGCCCGACGCAAACGTCGTCGGCGGCGTCGGCAACGGCTGGTCGGTTGCGATCACGACGCTGATGAACGAGCGGGCCGGGCTCGCCTTCGGCGCCATCTCGCAGATCCAGAACAGCCTTCGCCGGCTCGGCGACCTCGCCGCGACGACGCGGGCAAACGGCGGCAGCGCCGCCGAGGACTCCTACTTCCGCCAGCGCATCGCCCAGCTCCACATCGAGGTGGAGACGATGCGGCTGAACGCCTACCGCGGCCTGACCAAGACGATGGAGTCCGGGATCCCCGGCCCGGAGGGCTCGCTCGGCAAGTGGCAGTGGGCCGACATCAACCAGGACCTGACCGAGCTGGCGCTGGAGATCGAGGGCGCCTACTCGCCGCTGGCGCGCGGATCCGAGCACGCCGTCTCCGGGGGGGCCTGGCAGTACGGCTTCCTGCGCTCCCGCGCCAACTCGATCGAGGGCGGCACCACCGACATCCTCAAGAACATCATCGCCGAGCGGGTGCTCGGGCTGCCGCGGATGCGCTGAGGTCGGCGGGAGCGTTCATTCATGTACTTCGACCTCACCGACGAGCAGCGCGCGATCAAGTCCACCGCGCACGACTTCCTGGCCTCGCGCTTCAAATCCGAGCGGGTGCGGGAGATCGCGGCCAGCGAGGACGGCTTCGACGAGGGCGGCTGGAAGGAGATGGCCGAGCTCGGGTGGGCCGGGCTGGCGCTGCCCGAGGAGTGGGGAGGACAGGGCCTCGGCACCGTCGAGCTGGCGATCCTCTTCGAGGAGATGGGCTATGCCCTGGCGCCCTCGCCGCTGCTCTCCAACACGATCGCCGGCCTGGCGCTCGCCGCGGGCGGCACCGACGAGCAGCGCGAGCGCTACCTGCGGCCGCTCGCCGACGGCGAGCTTCGGGTGACGCCGGCGCTGATCGACGCGGGGGGCCCGGCCGTTCCCGGCCGCTTCACGCTGGAGGCCCAGGCCGACGGGGACGGCGTCCTCCTCGACGGGGAGAAGATGCTCGTGCTCGACGCCGCCAGCGCCGACTACTTCCTGGTCGCCACTGCCGACGGGCGCCGCCACCTCGTCGCCAGCGACGCGGCTGGCGTGACGGTCACCCCGGAGCAGGCGATCGACCCCACCCGCCGCCTTTCCTCGGTCCGCTTCGAGGGGGTGCGCGTCGCCGCCGCGGACTCGCTCCCCGGGGGCGAGGCCGACTACTTCCCGGTTTTCCTGCGCGGCTGCGTGGCGATCGCCGCGGAGTCGACCGGGCTCGCGCAGCGCGCCCTCGAGATGGCCGTCGCCTACGCCAAGGACCGCCAGCAGTTCGGGCGGCCGATCGGCGCCTACCAGGCGGTTTCCCATCGCTGCGCGCAGATGCTGCTGGAGACCGAGAACTCGCGATCGGCCGTCTACGGGGCGGCATGGGCCGCCGACGCCGAGCCCGAGTCGCTGCCGCTGGCGGCCGCGATGGCCAAGGCTTATGCCTCCGACGCCGGCTGGCGGGTTCCCGACGCCTCGATCCAGACCCACGGCGGCATCGGCTTCACCTGGGAGCACGACCTCCACTTCTTCCTCAAGCGCGGCCGCCTCAACGCGGCGACCTTCGGCGACGCGAAGTGGCACCGCGAGCGGGTGGCGGCGGCGGTGCTCCCGGACGCCGCGCCGGTCGCGGCCTGAGCGGCGGCTCGTGGCAGCGCTGGAGCGGATCTCGGTCGCGGCGATCGGCACCTCGGTCGCCGACCTGGAGGCCGAGACGCTGCGCGCCGAGGCGGCGGGGGTGGAGTGCGTCTGGGCCCCGGAGCTCTTCCGCAGCGCCGTCACCCAAGCCGCCTTCCTGGCGGCGAAGACCGAGCGGATCGGGGTCGCCACCGGCATCGCCTGGGCCTTCACCCGCAGCCCCTTCATCCACGCGGTGAGCGCCCTCGACGTCGACGAGATGTCGGACGGGCGCTTCCGCCTCGGCCTCGGGGCCGGCGTCAAGCGGCTGAACGAGACCTGGCACAACGCCGGCTACGGCCGCCCGGCCCCGCACCTGCGGGAGGCGATCGAGGCGACGCGGCTGATCATGCGCCAGGCGAGCGCGGGCGAGCCGATCCGCTACCAGGGCGAGTACTACGACATCGACATCAAGGGCTGGGTGCGGCCCCATCCCGCGCCCCGCGAGGCGGTGCCGATCTACACCGCAGCCGTCCAGGCGGGGATGGCGCGGATGGCGGGCGACGTCGCCGACGGGCTGATCGGCCATCCGATCCAGAGCCTGCGCTGGATCGACGAGGTGGTCGTGCCGGCCTTCGAGGAGGGGTTGCGCCGGTCGAACCGGGGGCGTTCGGGCTTCGACTACCTGCCCACCGTCTGCTGCGCGATCGACGACGACGAGGGCCGGGCGCTGGAGATGGCGAGGCGCACGATCTCCTTCTACGCCACCGTCAAGACCTATATGCCGCTTTGGGAGCTGCACGGCTTCGCCGAGAACGCGGCCGCCGCCGGCGACGCGTTCCGGCGTGGCGATCTCGCTGCAGTGCCGGCGGCGATCTCCGACGAGATGGTCGAGGCCTATTGCGCCGCGGGGCCCTTCGACAAGGTCCGCGCGAGAGTGCAGGCCACCGCCGAGCGCGCCGACGGCCTCTTCCTCACCCCACCGACCTACTTCATCTCCCCCGAGGAGCTGAGCGAGTACCAGAACCGCATCATCGACGCCTTCGGCCCGGCGGCGTGAGCAGCGAGTCCGCGAAACGCGTCCCTGAGGGACGGTTTTCGCGGACTCGCGATCTGGAGCTGGAGGTGCTGGAGCGGGTGCGACGGATACCGGAGGGGTTCGTCAGCACGTATGGGGACGTTTCGCCGGGGGCGCCGCGCTATGCCGGCACCGTCCTCTTCGCCGCCGAGGAGCCCGACCTGCCCTGGTGGCGGGTCGTGCGCGCCGACGGCTCGCTCGCCAAGGGCGACCGCCAGCGTGCTCTGCTCCGCGCCGAGGGGGTCCCCCTCCGCGGCACCCGCGTCGACATGCAAACCGCTCGCGTGGTTCCTTAGTCGCCTGGGGCAGGACAAAGGAACCACGCAGCCCGAACGCACCTCAGGGCAGCGGCAACCCGAGGGGCGCCTCAGGGACAGACGACCAGCAGATGGAAATCCGCGTCCTCGTTCTTGCCTTCTTTGTCGCGGGTGTGCACTTCGATCGCGTTCGGGTTCGCCGCCGAGGCGTTCGTCTGCGCGTAGCCGGACTTCGGCGTCGAGGTGCCGGCGTTGTTGCGGCCGGCGAGGTCGGCGCAGCCGCTGACCTCGAACGGGAAGGCGACGGTGACGGCGCCGCCGGCCTCGGTCGCGGTGATGTTCGGGCCGCTGGCGCGGGCGAGCACCGCGTTGCCGGGGTTCGGCGGGTTGTCGACGACCGCCCAGAAGGTGTGGGTGGAGACCTTCGCCAGCGGCACGGTCCCCAGCTTCCTCAGGTTGATCTGGTACCCGGTGAGGGTCTTGTGCTTCAGCTTGCCGGCGCCGATCGTGTGCTTGATGATCGCCCCGCCGTTGATTCGCTGCGCGGCGTAGGCGGTCCCGGCGAGCGCCACCGCCAGCGCGATGAGCGCCACCGCCATCGCCGGCGACGGGCGCCGCTTCCAGAGCTTGCTCATCCCGACTCCCTTCCAGTTGAGTACCCGAAATCAGGTAACCCGCTTCGGCGGGGATAGCTGCGGTGGTGCTACCCGGGGAGGGCGGCGACGAAGCGCTCGAAGGCGGCGACGTCGGTCACCGCGGGGCCGTGACCGGGGAGGATCAGGCTCGGCTCCAGCTCCGCCAGCCGGCGGATCGAGCGCCGGTTCTCCTCGGGGTCGTAGGTGAAGACGTCCGGCGGCTCCTTGATCCCGGGTAGGCCGGTGGCGTAGCTGATGTTCCGGATCACGTCGCCGCAGATCGCCACCCTGTCGCTCTCGCGGAAGAAGATCACCTCTCCGCGGGAATGGCCGGGGGCGTGGATCACGCGGAAGCCGGCCACCTCGTCACCCTCCCGCAGCACGCGCTCGACCGGATACGGCGGCCCTTGCCAGATCGCCCTGACGACGCGGTTGACCAGGTTGCCCGGCGCCGCCTCCTGCATCGTTCGGGCCCCCTCCATCGCGGCCACGTCGTCGGCGTGGCAGGCCAGCGGGACCCCGCGCGCCTCGCAGACCGCCTTGGCGCAGCCCTGGTGGTCGGGGTGGACGTGGGTCAGCGCCAGCAGCGAGATCTCCCGCCCCTCCAGCTCGGCGAAGATCCGCCGCCGGTCCCAGCTGCGGCCGGCGTCGATCAGGACGTCCTCGGCGAGGTAGACGTTGATGGTGGGAGCCGGGAGCTCCTTCAGCCGCCAGACGCCGGGTGCCAGGTACTTCAATGGGAGATTCCGAGGGTGCCGCGAGGCTCGCCGCTGTGGTCGGCCAGGTCCTCCAGTCGGGCGATCTGCCGCTCGCCTTCCCGGCGGGCCGGATGGCCGGCCGGCAGCGGCTCGATCAGGCGTCGGATGCGGTTTCGCACCTGCAGCGCGAAGTGCGGCGTCACTGCCCCGGCGAGCGCGCGGATGTCCTCGGCGGTGACTTCGGGCGCCCGGATCAGCAGCTCGGGGTTCTCGGACTCGCTCACTTTTCGCCGCCGATCTTGGCCAGCTCGGCCAGCTCGTTCACTTCGGCCTGCTCGTTCACGTCGATGGCCTCCTGGTCGCCGATCACCCACACGTGGTTGTAGAACGCGCGGGTGGGGTTGTCGCTGTAGCCGGGCTTCACGTCGAGGAAGTAGCCGTGGACCTCGGCAGGCAGGCTATCGGCGTCGTCGGTGAGGAGCAGCGGGCCCCACGTGCCCGAGGCCGAGAGCGCCGCGGCCGCCGCGGCTTCGGCCGGCGAGTCGCTGCGCGCCAGCACGAAGCCGTGCCCCGGGTCGTTCACGTTCCAGCCGAAGCCGCCGTCGCCGTAGCGGGCGAAGGCGAGGGCGTTGGCGACTGGGTCTTTCCCGCCGACCCGGTTCACGTGCTTGACGATCTTCGCGATTTCGCTCACGGCGTCGTCGGAGATCGCCGAGCTCGGACCCAGCACGTAGACGCTTGCCTTCGGGTGGCGCCTGAGGACGGCGGCGGTCGGCTGCGGGAGCTTCCTCGGGTCGCTGTAGAGCACCGGGTCGCCGGAGCGCGCCGCCCAGGCCGCAGCCGGCATCGCCAGGTCGGGCCGGGAGCTGGGAGCGATCACGTATGCCTTGGGGGAGCCGCCGACGAGGCGGTCGCGCAGCGTGGCGATCTGCGCGGCGGTGCTGGCGGGGTCGCCGGAATCCACCCGGGTCACACCCGAGGCGCCGTCCGGGAGCGCGACGGCCCCAACGGCGAAGATCGCGGCGCCGCCGGTGGCCCGGTCCCCTCGCGGGGCCAGCGCGTCGAGCGCCTCCGCGCTTGCCTGCGGCAGCTCGTCCGGCGCGGAGAAGAGCAGCGGCGCCCGGACCGGGGGGGCCATCAGGACGGCCGCGGCGAGCGCACCCGCCCAGTCTTCTTCGGAGACCAGCGCCACCGCCGCCGGCCGCTGCGACGGGGTGGAGGACGGGAAGACTGCCAGCGCCACCGCCGCGGCGTTCGCGGCTGGGTCGGAGCCGCCGACGCGGGTGGTGTTGTCGGTGGCGAAGCTCGGATATCCGAGCTCTTCGGGGCTCTGAGCCGCCGGCTCGGCCTGCCTGGTCGTGTTGCCGGTGCTCGGTGCCGGTGCCGGGCTCTCCTGCGGACCGGCGCCGCCGCCGCGGCCGGCGAGCACCGCGACCAGGATGAAGGCGACCGCCAGGGCCGCGATCGCCCCCAACGCGATCAGGGTTCCGGGCACCGGCTGGCGCGGCCGCCGCCGCTTCACCCGGCGTCTGAGCTTCGGCCGCCGCGGCCGCGGGATCCGCCTCCGCGCCAGCCGCTCGGTCGCCTTCTCCTCGACCGGGGTGCGCTCCCCCTCGGTCGCCTCCGCGCCGTCCCCGGAGGGCGGAATCGCGGGCGGCAGATCGGCGTTGATCGGGCGGCGCGGCCTCATCGGCGAAACGCTACACGGGCCTTTGCGACGGGAGGTTGGGGTACAGTTGTCGCGACTGGCTGACTGACCAGTCAATCGGCCCGGCAAGGAGAGGACGGCGATGGATTTCGCACTCAACGAGGAGCAGTTGGAGTACAAGGAGCGGTGCCGCAGGTTCGCCCGCGAGGTGATCCGACCGGTTGCCCGCCAGCACGACCAGGAGGAGAGCACTCCCTGGGAGGTCATCCGCGAGGCCCGGCGGCAGGGCTTCGGCGGCCTGGAGGGGATCCAGCGCAACGCCGAAGACCCGCAGGGCCAGATGCAGGTGATCGCCGCCGAAGAGTTCCACTGGGGCTGCGCCGGGATCGCCCTCGCGGTCAGCGGCTCCGGCCTCGCCGCCGCCGGGATCGCCTCGTCCGGCACCCCCGAGCAGATGACCCGCTGGGTCCCCGAGTGCTTCGGCGATGCCGAGAACATCAAGCTCGGCGCCTACGCGGTGACCGAGCCGCAGGCCGGCTCGGACGTCAAGAGCCTGAAGACCACCGCCCGCCGCGACGGCGACGAGTGGGTCCTCAACGGCACCAAGGTCTTCATCACCAACGGCGGGATCGCCGAC
>Ga0308175_100003664_pt1 | contig 10679 bp, 6 predicted proteins | sample PhyCR1_3_FD_203893 | JGI IMG/M metagenome (GOLD analysis project Ga0308175, IMG submission 203893) | Soil microbial communities from UC Gill Tract Community Farm, Albany, California, United States - DLSLS.C.R1 | ecosystem: Environmental > Terrestrial > Soil > Agricultural land | place: USA...
TGGCCAGTGGCGTAGATGAACGTTTGAATCGGAAGGGGCGCGCCGGTCGCGTCGGTGACTTCGGTAATGCCGGCATCAATCGCGGCCTGGATCGGGTTCCGGCTGCTGTCGAGGAACGCGTATCGCTCGCCGGGTTGTCCTGGCGGGGTGACGTTGCCCAGCGCATCCTGACCCAGATACGCAATCGTGATCGGCGCGGCGCAGGAAGGATCGGTGACGGTGCTCGGCACCTGGAACCCTTCGACCGCGGAATTCAGGGCGTCCGTCGCCCGTATGCGATACAGCTGATGGTTGGCATTCGGGCCGGTGAAGTCTCCGAAGGGGCCAGTCGTCATGGCGACGCTTCCGTCGGGCGCCGGCGCCAGCCCAGTCGGGAACAGGTCCCACCCTAACCGCACGATCGAGTGCGTGCCGTCCGGGTTCAAGCGAACCACGACCCCTCCGCATTGGGTACACGTTGCGGGCGAGGAGTAGACGGCGAAGCTGTTGCGGTAGGCGAGCCAGATGATTCCGTCGCGCGATTCCGTCACGGCAACGGGCACGACGGGCTGACCGGCGTGGAAAATTTCAGGATCCGAGAACGTGCTGAGATCCGCGATGACCGTTTTGTCCTGCGTGACGGGATCGACCGCCACGAGGTAGGGATAAGAGGTCGCCGTAGAGGGGTCGAACGACCGCGTGATGACGAGTACGTCCCCGGTTTTCGGCCAGGCGGCTTCTGCTCTCGAGGAGAAACCAATCCAGAAAACAATCAGCGCGAGGACGACGGGTAGATGGGTAATGGTGCGATTTCGCATGACCTGTTCCCGGAGCCGGGATCTCCTTGCAGGCCATTGGAGTTGGAGAGGGGGTGTGTATTACCTCCTCCTGAACCTTATTAGCGGCCGTCCGCACTTATTCTCGGTATTCCAAGGTTCGAACCCGATCCGGGACCGTAGCGACACGAACTCCCTTATCGATTTCCGCGTGCAGCAAGTGCGCAACCTCTCGTCCCATCTCCTCACTGAGCGACCGGTGGAGCGCGCGCAGACGGGTGAGGTCCCATGAAAACGACGCAATTTCGTCAGTGAGCCCGAACAATGGCATCGAGAGGCCGTCGCGGACGGTTTGCCACCTCGCCAGGGCCGCATCTGTACCGGCGAGAATGGCGCGCGCGACTTCTCCGGCGTCGCGCAGCGCGTCGGTGAGGCCGTGCGCCGTGATCGGATCCTTGAAGTAGCCGGCATCTCCAACCAGGGCCCATCCAGGCCCCCAGGCGGGACGCAGGAATCCCCGGTGGCCCGCGAAGCCGTGAACCGCGCCAGATGCGCTGCTGTCGATCGTGTCTGCCAGCGCTGGCGCGACCTCTCGCACCACAGCGTCGAAGCCTGCCCGCAGATCGCGGCGCAATTCAGCCATGAAGCGCCACTGCGGTGCGGCGGCGAAAACCACCGTCTCGCCATGGTTGGTGGGAATCACTCCCACGTTTGCACCAGGACGGTAGTGCCATTGATACCCCTCGAACATCTGCCCTGGAATCAGCCGGTAGATCACCGCACTCGCATTGCGAGCGACTCGGTACGGCATCGCTCCGACGCGCGCGGCGACCGTCGAGTCGACGCCGTCGGCGCCGACGACAACGGATGATGAAATCGAGCGCGTGCGTCCGGCACTTTCGCACACGACTCCCATAACCCGCCCGGTCCGGTCGCGCAGGAGGTCGCGAACCCGAACACGGAACGCAACATCGGCACCGGCCGCCTGTGCGGCGTCACCGAGAACTGTATCGAGCACCGTGCGTCGGGGCGCCAGCAAGGCATCGACGCCATCACGAGCTTTGATTGGAATCTCGACACGCTCGTCACCGTAATAAAAGCTGGTGGTGCGAATCGGCGGGGTACCCGCGGCGATCAGATCGCCGACCAGCCCCCACCGGGAGAGCTGAAGAACGCCGCCTCGCATCAGCGCGAGCGTCGAAAGCGTATCTGCGCCTCGCACGCCCCGCTCGAGCAGAATCACGGAAGCCCCGGCGCGCGCAAGAAGCATCGCTGTGGCCGCTCCCGCAGCACGCGCTCCAACCACGACGACGTCATACGACGAACGGAAGTGCTCGAGGGACGAAGCCACCATAGCCTCCGACACGTTCTCAACCGGCGGCGGTAAATGGAACGCGGCGCAGAATCCGATCGGCCAGAAACGCCGCGTCGTCGCCGACGCCGTCGATGAAAGCGGACTTGCGCCGTCGCTGGAAGTGCATGCCGAGCGCGTAGAGTCCCGGCACTGGGGTGATCCCGTACCTCTGACGGATCTCTCCCTGGCGATCGAGCACAGGAATCCTGAGCCACGGATATTTGCGGGCGAAGCCCGTCGCCCACACGACGCTGTCAATTCGCTCCGCTCGCAGATCGATCTGCTCTTTCCCGACCTGAATCGCCGACGGCCAGGTCGGCTGGAACGATTCTGCCGGCGGCAGCCCGCGCTGTGCCGTCTTCACGATGAAGGCATCGATCCGCTTCAGCAACGCGGCGAGCTTCAGATCCGAGGCAGCAGTGGTCGCGATGAGATCGTCGTCGAACGACGTCTGCTCGCCGTCGACCCCAATCAGCCGTCCGACGACTCGGACACCCTTCGCGGCAAGGCCAGCGAGGTCGAGCGCCCGCCCGTCGGGGCGGCCAATGAGTTGCAGCGAGGGTTGACTCCGCGAAATTACCGCATCGAACACGTCGTCGACTTTCTCGTCGAAGACGCCCATGGCATCGAGCCACCACATGATGTCGCGTCCGCGATATCGGCGTGGAAGCCGGAGGTGGCGTCCGACGGCGAGGGTCACGGGGCGGCCGGTTGCACGGAGTTCATCCGCGAGCTGGATTCCTGTCGCGGACGCGCCGACGACGAGGACACCTCCGTGCGAGAACTGCTCTGCATTCCCGTAGCGCGTCGGCACGATCTGGGTCACCCGCCGCGACAGCCGTCCAGCGAATGCAGGCACGTAAGGCACATCGCTGTAGCCGGTGGCGATGACGACGTTGTCGGCGATCCAGAGTCCGCGACCAGAGCGGATGTGGAAACGCGGCCCGGTACGCTCCACCGCTGAAACGGCAGCGCCGGACACGACGGGCGCGCTGAATGACCCTGCGTAGCGGTCGAAGAACTCGATCACCTCCGCCATCGACATAAAGCCGTCCGGGTCCGTCCCGCCGTACTGGAAGCCAGGCAGCCGTGTCTGCCAGTTCGGCGTCAGGAGGCGCAGCGATTCCCACCGTTCGCTGCGCCACCGCTCGGCAATCCGCCCCCGTTCGAGGACGACGTGATCGATACGGCGATCGAACAGGTGTCGGCTCATCGCGAGCCCTGCCTGCCCGCCGCCGATGACGACCGTATCGATATGGCGAGCGGGCCACGGCGCGTTCATGTCGGCTCCCGAACGCTCACCCGCGGACGCACTCGGCCGTGACGTCGACCGAAGTGCCGTTTGTCAGGACGTCAAAGACGGCCGAACGGGCCTGCGCCTGTTCGACGATCGCCTTCAGCTTCTCAGGTGACGCATCACCGGTCACCCGGAAGTTCACCCGCATCCGGGAGTACCCGTTCCGGACTCGATCGGAGAGGCCGAGAATTCCCAGTAGATCGATGTCGCCCTCGACGCGCGACTCCACTTCGGTTAGCCGTACCCCGCGTGCCGCGGCAATGTTGCCGATGCCGGACGTGATGCACGCGGCCAGCGCATGCAGCAGGAACTCGACCGGGGTGGGCGCGTGATCGGCACCGACGAGCACGGCCGGATGATCAGCATCGAACTCGATCGTTCCTGCATGGCGGTGTTCGCCGCCGGCACCCGCGAAGGTTTCGATCCGGCTGCGGCTGTGCGTTCCCGTGAGCCAGCGGTTCGTGGCTCGGAACTGAAACGCGGCGAGTTCAGGCTGCGCCTTGACGGCGTTGATCGTGGCAAACAGCGTCGGGGTGTCGACGCCGTTCAGCGGGACGCGCTCGCGCGGTCCCGCGTCGGCAACTGGTGTCTGTGACATGAAATGTGCTCCTTCTCTCTGGAAATCGAAAAGCCGCAGCTGAAGACGACAGCCGTGTATGGAGAACCGTGCGTCCACGAAACAGGACAATTAACGCCGTGGCGGGTTCGCCGACTGGTTTTCGATCTATCAGATCGAGGCGACAATCCCGCGCTTCAGGCGCAATATGTAAGGACCGTTCATGAAGGTATTACCGGCGGCTCGCGGGATGCACAACGCGAACACGCTGTTCAACGAGCTCTACTCCGAGCTTCATCGCCTGGCGAGAAGTGCGCTGCGCGGCCAGCTATCCCAGCCGGGACTTGGAGCCACGACGCTGCTGCACGAAGCGTATCTCTCGATATCGGGCAGGCAGGACGTCTCGTTCGTCGATCGAGCGCGATTCATGGGCTATGCGGCGCGTGTGATGCGTGGGTTGATCATCGACGACGTGCGGCGTCATCGATCTCAGAAGCGCGGAGGGCCCTTCGAAATTATCTCGCTGCGCACGTTCCACGGTGAAGTGGCGACGGATCGACGGATGATCTTGCGCATCAACGACGCGCTCGACGAACTGGCGGCGGTCGAACCGGAACTCGCCGACGTCATCGAGCTGAAGTTCTTCTGTGGTCTGTCGTTCGCGGAGATTGCTGCGTTGCGCGGCGTCTCCGAGCGAACGGTGCAGCGCCAGTGGGAAAAGGGTCGCCTGTACCTGCATCAGGCGATCGACGGCGCGGCCACCGCGAACGCGACGCAGCATGCCGCTCACCGCTGATCGCTGGCGAATCCTGAGTCCCTATCTCGACGAAGCGCTCGAGATTCCGACGGGCGACCGCGGCGCGTGGCTCGAGCACGTGTTCGCGCGTGATCCCGGAGTCGCCCGCGATCTTCAAAAGCTGCTCGCGGACCGCGACCTTCTGCAGAACTCTTCGTTTCTGGAATCAGCTATTCCCGTCGAGGCAGCGCTTCTCAACGAGTCGCTGGAAGGCCGGACGATTGGCAGCTACCGGCTCCTCTCGCGCATCGGCCAGGGAGGAATGGGCAGCGTCTGGCTGGCGGAGCGGTGTGACGGCCGGTTCGACGCACAAGCAGCGGTGAAACTGCTCAACGTCGCGCTGATCGGGCGCGCGGGCGAAGAACGGTTCCGCCGCGAAGGCAGAATCCTCGCCAGACTCGCGCACCGGAACATTGCCCGCCTTATCGACGCGGGAATCACGGGGTCGGGGCAGCCATACCTGATCCTGGAGCACGTGGCGGGCGTCGATATCGACCGTTATTGCAACGAGCGCGCGCTCTCGATCGAGGGACGCGTGCGCCTCTTCCTGGAGGTCCTCGACGCCGTCATCCACGCGCACGCCAACCTGATCGTCCACCGCGACATCAAGCCCGGGAATGTGCTGGTGACGGAAGACGGCACAGTGAAGCTGCTCGACTTCGGAATCGCCAAGCTGCTCCACGACGATGGCAGCTGGAACACGGTGCAGGAGAGCGCGCTCACACGAGAGGCGGGAACGGCGCTCACCCCGGAATATGCCGCGCCGGAACAGGTCGCGGGCGGCGCGATCACGACCGCGACGGACGTCTATGCGCTCGGGATCCTGTTGTATGTATTGCTCGCCGGGCAGCACCCCGCCGGCACCGCCGTTCAGTCGCCAGCGACGCTGATGCGGGCGATTGTCGAGACCGAACCCCCACGGCTGTCGGACGTGGTGGCCGAGCGGACGTCCCACCGATCGGTGCACGCATCCAGATGCGGTACCACGACCGGCAAGCTTCGCCGCGCAGTGCGCGGCGACCTCGAGACGATCGTGGCCAAGGCGTTGAAAAAGGATCCGGCAGATCGCTATGCGTCAGCAACGGCGTTCGCAGGGGATATCCGGCGGCACCTTCGCCAGGAGCCGATCACCGCGCGGCCCGAGACCCTGCCCTACACGGCCGCGAAGTTCGTCCGCCGCCACGCACACGGCCTGACGATTGTCGCGCTGTTCGTCCTCGGGCTCGGCGGCTCGACGGCGTTCTACACGACGCGACTCGCCCGGGAACGGGACAAGGCGCAGCGTGAAGCGGCGAAGGCGACGCGCGTCAGTGAAGTGATGGTCGGGCTGCTGAGCGGCGCAGACCCCATCGCAAATCGCGGGACGCCGGACGGGTTGACGGTTCGCGCGCTGCTCGACGGCGGGGCGGAGCAGGCCCGCCGCGACCTCGTCGCTCAGCCGGACGTACAGGCGGAGGTCCTTACCGTGCTCGGGCGGATCTATAGACGCCTCGGCGTCTTCGATCGGGCGCAGAGCCTCCTCGAACAGGCGCTGGTCGTCGGGCGACTGGCGTATGGTGCCGAAGACCTGCGAGTCGCGGAGACGCTCAACGATCTCGGCGTGCTGCTGACGGACACGGGTGATTACACGGAAGCCGCACGACATCTCGAGGGTGCGTTGGCGACGCGCCGCCGGCTGCTCGGGGCCGAGCATCCCGACGTCGCCGTGACCCTCGTCGAGCTGGGTCGCGTGTATCAGGATCTCGGCCTGAATGATCGGGCGGAGCCGCTGTTGCGCGAGTCGCTGGATATCCGACGGAGAGTGCTTGGCAGCGATCATCGCGAAACGGCGGTCAGCCTGGATGCAGTGGCGTCCGTACTGCGGCTGAAGGGTGACCTGGCCGGAGCCGAATTGCTGTTGCGGCAATCGCTCGAGCTGAATCGGCGGACGCGCGGCGAATACCACCCGAACACCGGCACGAGCCTGCACGATCTCGCGGTCGTCATCGCCTCACGTGGCGACGACCGCACCGCGGAATCGATGTTCCGTCAGGCGCTGGTCATCCATCGCCGTGCGCTCGGCGAGAGCCACCCGATCGTGGCGACCACGCTGAACAGCCTTTCGCACGTGCTGGCCCAGGAGGGCCGCCTGGATGAGGCGTCCGCCGCACTCGAACGCGCGCTGGAGATCGCGCGCCCGGCGCTTGGACGCGATCATCAGCTCGTCGCCATCTACACGTTGAATCTCGCGAATGTCCGGTTGAAGCAGAAAGACGCCGCTGCTGCCGAGCCTCTGGCCCGCGAAGGTCTCCGGGTCCGGGCGCTGGCGCCAGGCCTCGTCCCGAAGCGCCGACGGACCTTCATCGAGGACGATTGGAGTCCGGGGGCAGCAAAAAGCCTGCTCGGGGCGTCGCTGTTCGCGCTGGGCCGCGTGTCAGACGCGGAATCCGTGCTGCTCGATGCCTACCATGATCTGAAGAACATGCCCGAGCCGCGGCGGCGCGACGTGAACGATACCGCGGCGCGCATCATCCAGTTGTACGAAGCATCGGGGCAATCCGGACGCGCGGCTCCGTATCGCGCGGCGCTGATGCGCTGACGACGGCCTGTCAACGCGGCGCAGAAGGCCAGCACGATGTCTGGACATGACGCGCCCCGCGGCTTATCTCCTTCACGTTCACGCCTGTTCGGGATCACTGCGCAACCCGTCGGCGCACCTCCTCGAGCCAATTCGTGATGACGGTCAGCGTTGTCGGCGTTGACGCCGTGCTGTGGCGCAGCACTATCAGTCGTCCGTCGTGTCCGACGTCGAGCAGCAGATCGTCGGGCTGGAGCGAGTAGAGCCGCACAGGCGCACCCAGGTCTCCAGAGGATTCCGAAAACGTCGCCTTCATGACGTCGAGTCCTCTCAAGTACATGACGCCGCGGCCGTTCGGCTCCCAGACGGGTCGGACGCCGCCGCCGTCGGACGCCTGCAGTCGTCGGCCGCCGTCGACTGGCTGGAGATAGATCTCCCATGCACCAGACTGATTCGACTGGTAGGCCACCCATCGTCCATCGGGCGAGAACTGCGCCGCGCTCTCCTCGAACGACGTCTTGACGAACGGCCTCGACGTGCGATCTTTGAGCGACATGATCCAGATGTCGGTGTGCGTCTCCGGATCGAGGTCCTCGAACAGCAACCGATCGCCGCTGACCGACGTCGGGAGCTCGTCGTGGTTGTTCGTCGACAGCAGCTCCGGCGCGCCGCCGCCGTCAGCCGCCTGCCAGTACAGCCTTCGTGCGCCGCCGCCGTTGTTCGATCGAAAGATGAGGCGCGATCCGTCGGCCGTCCAGAGCGGATTCGCGTTGTCCCACTCGAACGTGATCCGGCGGGTGGTGTTGCGAGTGAAATCAAGGATCGCGATCTGCTGCGTGGCGCCGTCGGGATCGACCGCGAAATGCCGGCCGTCGGGAGACAGGCTGCCGCTGTTCACGGTGAACCCGGCGTCCGCCAGCTTGACGCTCCCGCCGCGATCGTCGATCGCCACGATCGTGTTCGGCGCGGCCACCGCCTGCCGCGGCACGTAGAAGAGCGTGCCGCTCGACGACAGGGTGTGGTAGCTCGTCCCGCTGGCCGGGAGATTCTCGACCCCGTCAGCCACAATTGCGGGTACGCCGCCGACCGTCAGCCGATCGGCGTCGAACGGCACCGCGAGCAGTTGTCCCGCGCGTTCGTAGAGCAGGTGGCCCGTCGGCAGATACCGGGGCGACGTGCCTCCATCCACCAGCCGGTGGCGGGACCGGTCCGAGAGCCGCAACGCTTCGATCCGCCCATCGTCGAACGACGTGATCTTCGACGTGCCGACGACGAACAGGAGGGCGCGGCTGCCGGGGAGAACGAACGGATGTCTGTGCGTCTTTTCGCCGTTCGCCGCGTCAGGCTCGGTCAGCTTCTCCGGGTCGCCGCCCGCGGCGCGTACGCGCCAGAGCCCGAATCCGGGCCCGGGGCAGTAGTAGATCCATCCGTCGTCTCCCCAACTCGCGCCTTTGACTCCGGTAATGCCGCTCGCGAGCGCGGTCGACGCGCCGCCGGCGATCGGGATCTTGCGGAGAGAGCCCCAGACGGCGGTCCGGATTGCGCCGCCGGCGCCCGACACGTAGGCGAGGAATTTCGAATCGGGCGAGAAGACGGGTTCGCCGACGTCTTTCTCGCTGACGATCGCGCGCGTTTCTCCTGTCTGAAGATCGTGCAGCCGGATCTCCCGGCGATTGGCCGATACATACGCCAGCCATCGCCCGTCCGGTGCAACCGCGATGGTGCCGTCATCCTTGCCGACCATCCGTGACACCGCGATGTCGCCGAGCGGGAGAACCGTTCGCATGACAGGGGCGGGCGGCGGTACAGGACGTGTGCGAAGGGCAAGCCACCACGCGGCTGACCCGCTCAGGCCTACGACGATTGCCGTGAACGCGAGCGAGCGCGAGAAGTCGCGGCGCGCGCGGGGCGCCGACCTCCCAGCCGCCTGCACCGGCCCCGTCGCCGACGCACCGGCAGCCGCCTGGAGCGCGAACGCGAGATCGTGCGCCGACTGGAACCGCTCGGCCGGCTGCTTTTCGAGGCAGTGCCGGACGATCTGGTCGAGCGCGAACGCGATGCCGCTGTCGGTGCCGCGCGGAATCTCGGGGACGTCCTCGCGCAGGATGGCTGTCATGGTTTCCGGGCCCGTCGGACGCTCGAACGCCCGGGTGCCGGTCACCATCTCGTAGAGCACACAGCCAAGCGCGAAAATATCGGATCGGAAATCGACGGCCCGACCGGCGACCTGCTCGGGCGACATGTAGCCGAGCGTGCCGACCACGGTGCCGGGATCGGTCTTGCGAACGAAAGTGGGCGAGTTCGGATCGTCCGCGGGCGCGACTTGCATCTGGCGCGCGAGACCGAAGTCGAGAATCTTGACGTGACCCGACGTCGTCAGAAAGATGTTCTCGGGTTTGATGTCGCGGTGGACGATGCCACTGTCATGCGCGGCCGCGAGCCCGAGCGCCACGGCCCGTGCGATCTCGGCAGCCTTGCGCGGCGGCAGCGAGCCCGTTCGCAGGCGGTCACGCAGCGTCTCGCCGTCGAGCAGTTCCATGACCGCGTACGCCGTCGGCCCTTCGTTGCCGACATCGTGGATGGCGAGGATGTTGGGATGGGACAGCGCCGCGATCGCGTGGGCCTCCTGTTCGAAGCGCGCCTGCGCGTCGGGGTCGGCGGCAAGGATCGCCGGAAGGACTTTGATCGCGACGGCGCGATTCAGCCGCGTGTCGTGGGCCCGATAGACTTCGCCCATCCCGCCGGCGCCGAGCGGCGCGTCGATGCGATAAGGTCCGAGCCGGAATCCCTGGTCGAGCGTCATGGGTATGGAGGCGGCTATTATGATCCACCTCCAACGATCAGGTACCCGGCGCGCGCGCCGGCGTCCGCTTGCGACGGGGGACGGCCCGTCGAAGACCTATCTGGTCGCGCGCTTTCGCTCGCGATTCGAGGTGGGCACCGTTAACATGACGAGGTTTTCATCATCCGTCTAATGCGACCCGCCGGTTGACGCCAGCCGGGAGCTGAAGAACAGGAAGAAGTTCGATCCCACTTCGACCGCGCGCCCTGCCGCTTCGGCGTCGTCCATGGCAGCAGACGACGTGATGCCGCTCGTGCCATCGGCTGACGGCCAGTCGCTCTGGTCCAGGATCAGGACCGGCCGCACCTGCCACCAGATCGGCCCGGTGTTCACGCGCGAGTTGTCGACGACGTGACTGTGGTTGGGGGTGGGGACGAACACGGGCGCGGTGGCCGGTCCCTGGAGCTTCCCGAGCGCGATCAGTACTTTCGAGAGATCGACAGACGAGGCGTGCATCGTGCACGTGCCGGCGACCGGTGTATTCGGATCGGGGCACTGCGTGGTGATCGGCGCGCTGACCTT
>Ga0308175_100003665_pt1 | contig 10678 bp, 12 predicted proteins | sample PhyCR1_3_FD_203893 | JGI IMG/M metagenome (GOLD analysis project Ga0308175, IMG submission 203893) | Soil microbial communities from UC Gill Tract Community Farm, Albany, California, United States - DLSLS.C.R1 | ecosystem: Environmental > Terrestrial > Soil > Agricultural land | place: USA...
GCCGATGGCGCCGTCTTTCACCCATTCCACGATGTTGCGGCAGTCTTCGGAGGAGTGGCCCTGGCAACCGGTCTGCGTGGTCACCTTGTACTTCTTCTCCGCCGCCACCATGGCGCGAATTTCTTCCACCGAGTGGGCCAGCGGCTTTTCGCAGTAGACCGCCTTGCCCCTTTGCATGGCGGCGATGGAGACGATGGCGTGCGTATGATTGGCCGTGGCCACCACCACGGCATCAATGTTTTTATCCTGCTCATCGAGCATGATGCGCCAGTCGTCGTAGCGTTTCGCTTTCGGGTAGTTTTCGACGATTTCGATGGCAGTGGGGTACTCGCGCCCGGTCAGCGGACGCCAGTCCACGTCGCACAGGGCGACGACATTGTGCTGCAGGTTGGCGATTTCCTTAAGATCGAAGGATCCACGCGTTCCGATACCGACGAACGCGACATTCAGTTTCTCGCTGGGAGGCACATAGCCATCCAGACCAAGCACACGCGAAGGCAGGAACGTAAATCCGGCCACCGCCGCCCCCGCGGTCAGCATGGACCGGCGCGAGAGCTTGTTTTCCGCCACTTTCTTGTTTTCCGGCGAGGTGATTTCAGAGCCCATTTGACCCGATACTCCTTTTCTTCTGCCAACTCCCGGCAGGTGCATTCTCGACGCGCAGTGTATCTCCGGGTGGAGCGCTAGTCAAGTATAGGGTCGTTTTATCCGATTTGTGTCGTCCCGTTTGTAAAAAGTGTTGAATTTTTCCTGAGTGCCGTGCCCGGCCAGACCGATACGCATGTTAGGATATAGCCGTACGAAACTCTGAAATTATCCGGCATTCAACTGCCGGTCAGTGTGGGAGCGAACGATGAAACTGTTTCTTTGCCTCGCCTTATCGGTGTCCGCGGCATTTTCAGCCGAAGGATACAAAGTCCTCCAGAAGATCCACATCGGCGGCAGCGGCGCCTGGGACCGCCTCACGCTCGACGAAGCCGGCCGGCGCCTGTACATCGCCAACGACAGCAAGGTCGTGGTGGTGGATATCGATGCCGGGAAGGTGGTTGGGGAAGTGCCCAGCGGCCCCGGAATACACGCGGTCGCGGTGGTGCCGGAAGCTGGCAAAGGGTTCATCACGAATGGCCCAACGGATAACGTCACGATTTTCGATCTGAAGACGCTGAAAACGGGCGCGCAGGTGTCCACGGGCACCGACCCGGGCGCGATCGTGTTGGAACCGAAAACCGGGAAGGTGTACGCTTTCAACCTGGCGACCGAGGACAAGACGGCTACGGTGATCGACCCGAAGGCGGGCACGGCGGCGGCCGATCCGGTGGTACTCGGCGGTAAAGCGACCGCCGCGGTTCCGGACGGCGCGGGCAAGATCTGGCTCGCGCTGCAGATCACGAGCGAAGACTGGAACGTGAGCAGCGAGGTCGGCGTGTTGGATGCGGAGACGGGCAAGATCCTTCGCCACTACCCGATTGCGCCGTGCGACCGTCCGGCCGACTTGGCTCTTGACCTGAAGAGTAAGCGCGCCTATGCCGTGTGCAACAACGCCAAGATGGCGGTAGTGGATATGGATTCCGGCAAAGTGCTCGCAACCGTGACGATCGGCAAACTGGCGAGCGGCGTGGGAGTGGACGGCGGAATTGCCTTCACCGCGAACGGCGGCGACGGCACGATGACGGTAGTCACGGAGAATGCGGGGAAGTTCGAGGCGGCCGAACAGGTGCCGACCGCGAAGGGCGCGCGCGTCTTGCGGGTGGATTCAAAGACGCACAAGGTCTTCATTCCCGCGCAGGGCTCCGAAGGGTTGGAAGTCCTCGTACTTGGGAAGTAACCCCAACGGAGACGCGACCCTAAGGGAGCATGCGCCTTTTGAGAGCGGCGCGGCTCCAGAATGATGTCACCTCCTCTGTCGCGTTCCGTAAAGGTGGTCTTGCGGTTCCCCTATTCCGCCACGTCGAGGGCGTCGAGCGCCAACGCGCCTTCGCCCAGAGGGGAGACGATCACGGGATGGATGTCCACCTCGCGAATCGCGGGCGTGGCGAGTCCCAGATCGGCTAGCCGCGCCACGATGGCGGCGCCCGCCCCGACGTTCATAGCGTAAGAACCGCGGAAAAGCGCGCCGCTTTTCATGCGCAGCACTTCGGCGACGATCTTCGCCTGCGAGATCCCGGCGGCGAGGATGCGCACATCCTGGAACACCTCGGCCGGAACCTCCCGCTCCCTCAAAGTCGCGGCTAGGTCTGAAGTGCGGAGGCACAACCCACAGTGGGGCCTCCGGTCGATCCTAGAACGCCTCGATTATAGAAAGTCCGCGAGCAAGGGAGAGGAAGAAGTCAGCGTGGGACTCGATCTGCAGTGCCGGTCGAGTCCCCGCTGGAACTACATTTCGTTCCAGTTCTTGCCCTGGAACGCATTATTCGTCAGCAGGAATAAGGACGTGAGTCCGTTTCCCTTCTTCTGATCGTCCTGTAGCATCGCCGCCATTTTGGCGAACGTATGCAACTCGAGTGAGGTCATCTGCGTTTCGAGTTCGCCCACCGCCTGGCTTGCCTTGTCCTGCTCTTCCTTAGGCTTATTGGCAGCCACGGCTTCCGCCAAAGCGAGGCGGCTCTTGCTCAACTGCTCTTTGATGGGCGTCGCCTCTTTTTGCGCGTCGTCCATCGCCTGCTTGATGTCTTTCTTCTGATCTTTCGTGAGTTTCAGGCTCTCGGCCAGACGATCGAGCTTGTTGGTGGCGCCGCCGAAGCCCATGCCCCCGCCGCCCATATCGCCACCGCCGCCGCCGCGTCCGCCGCCGCCGCCGCCGCGCTGGGCAAACACCAGCGCCGAAGCCAGCAATCCGATAGCTACAATTCTTCCGAACATTGGGTTATCGACCTCCACCCTGGCGGCCGCCGCCCATGCCGCCGCGGCCACGTCCGCCCGGAGCTGCGATGGTACCGGCAAACATTCCCGCCATGAGCTCAAATGCCTGCGGCGCCTTGGACTGCTGATTCGGCTTCAGAATCGCGTAAATCTTGCCGAATGCCTCCGCCTCGATCTGGGTCATCATACTAGTGACCTGCGAATAGGTGGTCAGGAGCTTTTTGATGTCTTCGTCGCTCTTCTTGGAGATCAGGTCGTTGGCAATTCTGCTCCGTCCCGCGTTCAACTGATCGCGCACCGGCCCAGCCTTCTCGTTGGCGGCCTGAAGAATCGCCGCGGCATCTTCCTTCTGCTCTTTGCTCAGCTTCAGCTTGTCGAACAGCATTTCCATCTTGGTCTGCTTGCGCGCCGGCCCCATGCTCGGCGCCATATCTCCGCCGCCACCTCCGCCGCGCCCGCCGCCACCACCCATGCCACCGCCACCACCGCCGCCGCCTTCGTCCTGCGCCGCGGCAATTCCCACCGCAAGTACCGCTGCCAACATCAATCGAGCAAACATTTGTGAATCTCCATTCCGCCTGGTTGACACGCGCAGTGCCCACACTGGCGACATCCCACCTATTTAGGCTTCCCAACGATTAAATCACGAATTGCAGCCGCTTGCAGCCGTTACCTGTCAAGAAAAACGTTTGGTGTAGCATAAAGACATATGAGAACCTTCGCACTGGCACTCGCCCTGATGCTGCCTGGGATGGCGCTGCCTGGTAGTGCTCTCGCCCAGAGCGGGAAAACGATGGGCAACCCCGCTGCTCCCATCCGCATGGACCTCTTCCACGATTACACTTGCCCCCACTGCAAAGTGCTCCACGACACTATGTTGCAGAAGATTATTGCGGATTTCGTGACGCCGGGTAAGGCCTACCTTGTCTTCCACGAATTCACCTTGACGGGTGGGGGGCACGAGCATTCGCGGACCGCCTCCATGTACGCCGAGGCGGCGGCGCGCATCGGCAAGTATGGAGCGGTGAGCGACGCGTTGTTTGCCACGCAGGGCTCATGGGCGATCACCGGCAAGGTCTGGGAGGCGGTGGCGCCGGCTCTTACTCCAGCTGAGCAAAAGAAAGTTCAGGCACTGGTAAACGATCCCTCGATCGCGGCCGAAGTACAGAAGGGTATCGATCAGGCGATGGCGGCGCACGTCGACCGCACACCCACGATGGTTGTCACCAAGAAAGGCAAATCGACACCGTGGAGCAGTTGGGAAGATTACGGACTGTTCAAGAGCTGGATCGACCAGATGTTGAAGTAAGGTGTGCAATTCCATTTGCGCGCGTGTCACAAAACGGCGTACAGCGGTGTTAGTCGGGTGATCGCACGCGCAGTGAGCTTCGATCTTATGAACAAATTGAAAGCAATCGCCCTCGTCGCGGTCATGCTGCTGCCTACAATGGCCGCCACTCCCGAACAGGAGAAGGGCAAGGCCATGGGGAATCCGGCGGCGCCTCTGCTGCTGGAACTGTACAGCGATTTCATGTGCCCCGCCTGCAAGCACCTGCATCAGGTCGTATTGCCGTCCATCGTGCAGGACTATGTGAAGTCCGGCAAGGCGTATCTGGTTTTCCGCGAGTTTCCGTTAAACATTCCGGCGCACAAGTATTCACGCCAGGCTGCGGCCGTTGCGGTGGCCGCCGGGCGCATCGGCAAGTACCAGGTCGTGAGCGACACCCTGTTCCGCGACCAGGCGGGATGGGGAGACTCCGGCAAAGTACTGGAGGCGGTCAGCCCCGTGCTCGCCCCCGCAGAACAGAAAAAGATCCAGGCACTCATGAATGACCCAACGGTACTGGCTGACGTACAGGCAGACGTCGACCGTGGCATGGTCAGCCGCATCAACCAGACGCCGACCATCATCGTGACGTACAAGCTCCGCCAGCAGCCCTGGACGCAATTCCAGGACTATTCGCTCTTCCGCGGTTATCTCGATGGACTCCTCAAAAAATAGAATTCTGACGATCGCAGTGGTCGTGCTGCGCGTCCTGCTGGGCGCCGTTTTTGTCTACGCCGGCTACGTGAAGCTGATTGAACCGTGGCAGCTCTTTGCGGCGGGCATCGCCGACTATGACGTGGTGCCCATCTCGGTGGCGAAGATCGTCGCGCAGACCCTGCCTTGGGTGGAAGTACTCCTCGGTCTGCTGCTGATTGTGGGCCGCTGGTTCCTGCGTACGTCTAGTTTGAGCATCTCGTTGCTGCTGGTGGTGTTCTTTAGCCTGATTGTGCGCGCCTTTGTCGGCGGCAAGGACATTAGTTGCGGGTGCTTCGGCGGCACCGAAACCATCTCCTGGAAGACCCTGTTGCGCGACGGCTCTATGCTTTTGGCATCCCTCCTTGTGACGTTCTACGCCTTCCGCAATCGCCGGATGCCGGCCGCGTGAGCAGTCCGCACGAGCGCGAACTCGCCTATCACGAGAGACTCTATTCCGGGTTCGCGCAGTCGCACTTCGCGCGTCCCGCGGTGCGCGCCCTCCGCGCACACATGGTGCATCGCATTCTGCGGCGGACGGGGGTGACGCAGCGCTCGCGCGTGCTGAGCCTGGGCTGCGGAATCGGCGACACGGAACTGCTGCTTGCGCCGCACGTTGGCGAGGTTGTGGGCGTGGATCTCTCGCCCGCCGCCATCCGCCAGGCACGCGCCGATGCCGAAAGGCTCGGCATCCGCAACGCACGCTTCAAACTCGGCACAGAGGTCGATGGACGTTTCGACGCCGCCATCGCCATCTTCTTCCTGCATCATCTCCCGGACGATGAATTGGCCGCGCTGCCGCACAAACTGCGCGCGCAGATGCCGGAGGGGGTTTTCTATTCGCTCGATCCCAGTCGCCGGCGCCTCTCCGGGGTGGTGGGGCGCCTGCTGATTCCGGGCCTGATGAAGCGCTACCAGACGGAAGACGAGCGCGAACTCGTGCCCGAGGAGACGCGAGGGTTTTTCGAAGTTGCTGGTTGGAAGGCCGACGTTTCCCTGTACGATTTCGGGTCGTCGCCGTTAGCGGGCCTATTCCCCGGATGGGCCGGCGGTTATCGAATGGCGCGCGCGGTGGACGACGCCATCTTGCGAGCACCGTGGCTGGCACGCCGTGGCAGCAATTTCGAAATCCTGGCGCGACTAGGGTAAGCCGCGCCACTCACACATCCTTTTGTGTTATTCGTGGCTAGGGCGTGTCGGCGGCGAAGCCTTTGTCCAGCCAGTCCACCTTGAAGCCCGTGCCCAGGTAAAGCGCCTTCGCTTTGGTGAACCCCATGGACCTAAGCAAATCCATGGCGGGTTTGACATTTGGACACCTATCCCAGGGGCAGCAACCGCAGTAGACGACCACCTCCCGATCGCGCGGCAGCTTGTCCAGCTCCGCTTTGAGCATCGCGATTCCGGCGGCGCTCGCACCCGGACCGGCAAACACCGCCCCCGGAATGTGTTTGCTTCGATACAAGACATTCGGTCCCACCATAAAGAGCGCTGGTTTGGCCCCATTACCCGCAACCTTTCCGGCGAAATCGGAGGGTTGGATCAACGCCATCTCCGCCGCCAAGGCTATCACCGCGACAGCGGCGAGCATGCCCGCGAGTCGCGTAAGTTTCTCATTTTTCACGCCTGTGAAGATTCCGCCCATTTCAACGGTGCGCATGCGCATGCTTTAATGGTAGTTCGTATGCACCGTAAGTTAGGACTCTTCTCACTCGTGTGTGCCGGCTCCGTGCTGGCTGCGGCGCCCTCGCCTGCCGCCGATCCACTGGGCCAGGCTGCGCTGGCGCGACTACCTCTGCGCTTCGAGGAAAATCGTGGCCAGTGGGACCCGGCTGTCCGATTCGCCGCTCGCTCGGCGGGCGCCACGCTGCAACTAACCTCCCGTGGACCTGCGTTCCTGGTGGGCAGCAGCCCGGTGCAACTGTCGCTGATCCACGGCGCAAACTCGCCCGTAATCACCCCCTCGGAAAAGATGGCCGCAGTCACGAATTATATGGTCGGCCCGCGTGCGCGATGGCACACCGGAATTGAGAATTACGCGCGTGTCCGGTACGCGAATGTCTACCCGGGCATCGACGTGGTCTATTACGGCAACCAGAATCAACTGGAATACGATTTCGTGCTCGCTCCCGGCGCCAATCCAGACGCCATTCGCATGCAGTTCCGTGGAAGCATCAAAGTCAGCCTGACTGGCACGGGCGACCTGACTCTGACCTCAGAGACCGGCGAGATCGTGCAGAAGGCTCCGGTGATTTACCAGGACGGCCGCCGGATCCAGGGCCGGTATACGATGCTGGCGCGCAATGAGGTTGGGTTCCGTTTGGCGGGCTACGATCGTGCCCGCGCACTGGTAATCGATCCCATCCTGGTCTACTGCACCTATATGGGCAGTTCCGGAGACGACAAGATCACCGCGATGAAGATGGGTCCCAAGGGCATGTTGTATCTCACCGGAAGCACCAATACGGGCGAGATGCAGTACATCGATGGCGCCTACAACAACTTCAGCGCCGGACTGACCGATATTTTCCTGGCCATCGTCGATACCAACAACGGCTATCAACTAAAATACTTCTCCTACCTGGGCGGCGCTGCGGACGATATCCCGAAAGCCCTGGACATCAACGGCGCGGGCGTGGCCTTCCTGGGCGGCAGCACCAATTCCTCGGATTTCCCGATGGCCGGCAACTCCATTCTGACGGATGGCCCGTCGTTTTATCAGGATGGCTTTGTGGCCCTGATCGACCCTTCCTTGTATGGCGGCGATTCGCTGATCTATACGACCTATATCGGCGGCACCGACGGCATGAGCGTCGTGAACGGATTGGCGGTCGACAGTTCAAACGCCATCTACATTATCGGCACGGTGCGAGCCACGGATTTTCCCATCACCACGGATAAGGCGTACGCGCAGGTCATGTACGGTGCGCAAGACGCTTTCCTGATGAAGCTCGACCTGGGCAAGAACTCTCCGGTGTACTCCACCTACCTGGGCGGCGAAATCTCGGATGAGGGCCGCGCGATTGCGGTGGGCAGCGACGGACGGGTCTACTTCGCCATCGTGACGGTCTCCTCGCAGTTCCCCCTGGAAGGCGCCAGCTTCCGTCAGACTCTCAAGGGCGGCGAGGACATCGTGATCGGCATGATGGACATGACGAAATCTGGAACCGATTCCCTGATCTACTCCACGTATTTCGGAGGTTCGGATATCGACGAGGTCCGGAAGATCACGCTCGATTCGAAGAATAATGTGGCGCTGGCGGGCTTCACCCTGTCGGACGATTTTCCGGTCACGGCCGACGCCGTGCAGCGCAACGGACAGGGCAATACGGACGCGTTCGTCGCAGTCGTGAATCCCAATAACCCGGCGAATTTCCTGGTGTACTCGACTTACTTCGGTGGAACCCAGGGCGATGTGGCGTACGACGTCAAGCCGGATGCCGCGGGCAATCTCTATTTCACGGGATACACCACCTCCAACGACCTGTTCACGGTGGGCGCTTCGCAGCCATCGTGGGGCGGCGGAATCGACCTGTTCATCGCAGCCGTTAAGCCCGGGATCGCCGGACGCAAAGGCCTGATCTACTGCACGTACGCGGGCGCCACCGGCACCTATGTACCCAGCGCGCTGGAATTGGGCAGCGACGGCAGCATTTTCGTCACGGGTTACGGCAACATCGGCCTGCCGATCACCACGGGCGGCTTCGCCGGCGGCTTGATTGACGCCTTCCTGCTGGTAACGAAGTAAGGGTACGTCCCGCTCCGATGCCCACGGTCGCGGCCCCGCTTGTCGCTGTTTTATTGCGGTCCTGTGTTAGGAAAATGTAATCCCTCGCCGGGACCGGCGCGTCGCACCAAGGCGAGTTGCCCGCCCGCACGCTGGTAGAGCAGTACATTCGGGTTGCGCATAGCCTTCGCGCAGCCATCTTCCCACCCCGTGCGCAAACTAGTCCGCAGGGCGGAATCCACCAGCAGCACATCGGCCATGTGCGTCCCCGCCGCGAGCGCTGCCTCATGTCCCTCGAAGACCCACACAGCATGCCCGATATAGCTCATCCCAACGAGCATTCCGAGAAACGGGATGGCGTCGGCGATCGCGGCGAAGCCGGCAGCACCATCCTCTTCGCCCTCGAATACCGTGCTGGCAATAGCGGCGATATGGCGCGGCGAGTGGCGTGGAATCAAGCGCTCCACGGTACGCGCGGCATCTTCCATCTCGGGGGATGAAGGCATCCGGGGAATCACAATGTGCGTGCGATCCGGCTTCAGAATGGCGAGACCGCCGGCCGCCGCTTCGCGCAGACGTGCGAAGACCTCAGCGATGTCCGAGCGGATGCTGACCTCGGGAATCGGCAACTCCCCTGCTGGCGATGTGCGTGGGTGCGATACGCCCTTGGCATCCACCCAATCGGAAAAATCGGGCTTACTGGACAGGCTGATCGGCAAGTTGCGCCGCACAAGGTTTTGGATCACCACGGTGCCTTGCACCGGCATCGTCTTGCCGGGCGTTTCGCGGTAGAGCCAGACCTGCCCGCCCGATTGCTGCACGTGGTTCAGCGCCGCGTCCACGGTCGCCGTGTCCACCGGCCGTCCGTCAAGCAATACAGTGCCGGAGGCCAGCACGCTGATCTTGAGTCTCATGCGCAGTGCCCCATTTTAGATGCTTTCGTGCAAAATAGGGAGAATACCTTTCGCGCGCGGGAAACGGGAATCGGCGCAACTCGCCGCGCGGGCGAAACGTATCTGGCTTTTTATGAGATCCGCATCCCTTGTGTGCCTCGCTCTAATGGCGGCGCTGGCGTTGCCGCTGACGGGTCCGGCTCAGATCCGCGTGGAAGTCAGCCTGGTGAACGTGGGCTTCTCGGTACGCAACCACCAGGGCAAACTGGTCACAGACCTGGGGGTCGGCGATTTCGAAGTGTTCGAAGACGGCGCTCCCCAGAAGATCTCGTTCTTCGCGCGTAGTACGGACGTTCCGCTCACCATGGGCCTCATCATGGATACGAGCGGCAGCCAGGAGAATTTCATTCGCCCCCATCACGATGCGCTGGAGAGCTTTCTTAAAACGGTACTCCGCACGCAGGACCGCGCTTTCCTGGTCTGCTTCGGCAACACCCTGCGCCTGATGAGCGACTATACGAATTCGGCGAAGGAGTTGGTGGAATCGCTGAAGACGTTCGAGAAGCACAAGGGTCTGGATCGCTACCCCATGATCGGGCCCGTTGAGCACCGTGTTCTTGGCACGGCGTTCTACGACGCCATCTACTACGGGTCCACGCAGATGATGAAGGGAGAAGAAGGCGGGCGGCGCGCGCTCGTGATCTTCAGCGACGGCGAGGACAATTCGAGCGCCCACCACATGCTGGACGCCATCGAAGCGGCGCAGGCAAATAATGTCCTGCTGTTCCCCATCCGCTACACGGAGATTTCCGGCGGGCGGCTGAACGCGCGGAATAAGTACGGGATCAGCGTAATGGAGCGGATTGCGCGCGACACGGGCGGTCGCGATTTCGACGGGATGGAGGGCGGCCTGGACCGCAGCTTCCGCGACATCGATGAGCAACTGCGCTCTTCATTCGAACTGGCCTATCACACCACCAATCCTCCGGACGACAAGACGTTCCACAAGATCGTGATCAGGGTGAAGCGGGAGGGCTTGACCGTGCGCGCTAAGGCCGGCTATTACCCGCGGTGAGCCCTGCTTCAGAAGTGCTCCCTACGGTTTATCTCACGGTGCGCGTCGATCGCACGCAACTTTGACAACTTCGTCGTCGGGCAACGCCGCTTGCAGCACACGGCGCT
>Ga0308175_100003666_pt1 | contig 10675 bp, 8 predicted proteins | sample PhyCR1_3_FD_203893 | JGI IMG/M metagenome (GOLD analysis project Ga0308175, IMG submission 203893) | Soil microbial communities from UC Gill Tract Community Farm, Albany, California, United States - DLSLS.C.R1 | ecosystem: Environmental > Terrestrial > Soil > Agricultural land | place: USA...
CGTGACGACGTACGATCGTAGCGGCCTGATCGACCGTGCGATCGCCACGCTGCGTACACGGCTGGTCGAGGAATTCGTCGTCGTTGCGCTGGTCTGCTGGCTGTTCCTCGGTCACTTGCGATCTGCGCTGGTGGCCATCGTGACGGTGCCGCTCGCCGTGCTCGCCGCGTTCGTCGTCATGCGCTGGCAGGGCATCAACGCGAACATCATGTCGCTGGGCGGGATCGCCATCGCGGTCGGCGCAATGCTCGATGCCGCGGTCGTGATGATCGAGAACGCGCACAAGAAGCTGGAGCTCTGGAGCCACGATCATCCGCGCGAGCGGATATCCCCTGCCATTCGCTGGCAGCTCGTGACGCAGGCGGCCGCCGAGGTCGGTCCTGCCCTGTTCACGAGCCTGCTCATCATCACGCTCTCGTTCGTGCCGGTGCTCTCGCTCGAGGCCCAGGAGGGTCGCCTGTTCGGACCGCTCGCCTATACCAAGACATACGCGATGGCGGCAGCCGCCATCCTGGCGATCACCCTGGTGCCGGTGCTGATGGGGTTGTGGATCCGCGGGCGCATACCGCGCGAGGCGAGCAATCCGCTCAATCGCCTGCTTGCGACCCTCTACCGGCCCATGCTCGAACGCGTGCTGGCATTCCCCCGCACGACCCTCGTCGTTGCCGGAATGCTCCTTGCGACAACACTCTGGCCGCTCGCGCACCTGGGCGGCGAATTCATGCCTGCGCTCGACGAGGGCGATCTGCTCTACATGCCGACCGCCCTGCCCGGCTTGTCGGCTGCCAAGGCGTCCGAGCTGCTGCAGCAAACCGATCGCATGATCCGGACGGTCCCTGAAGTGGCGCGCGTATTCGGCAAGGCAGGCCGTGCCGAAACCGCGACCGACCCTGCGCCGCTCGAGATGTTCGAGACCACCATCCAGTTCAAGCCGCGAGACGAGTGGCGCCCGGGCATGACGCCGGAGCGGCTCGTCCAGGAGCTCGATGCGGCCGTACAGGTGCCCGGTTTGGCCAACCTCTGGGTGCCACCGATTCGCAACCGGATCGACATGCTCGCAACCGGCATCAAGAGTCCCATCGGCGTCAAAGTCTCGGGCAGTGACCTCGCTTCGATCGACCGGGCGGCGATCGCGATCGAGCGCGCCGCCAAGACCGTGCCCGGCGTCACGTCCGCGCTCGCGGAACGGTTGACGGGCGGTCGCTACATCGACGTGGCGATCGACCGGGCCGCTGCCGGACGTTACGGACTCAGCGTGGCGGACGTGCAAAGCGTCGTCTCATCCGCGATCGGTGGCGAGAACGTCGGGGAAACGGTCGAAGGACTCGCCCGGTTTCCGATCAACGTCCGGTACGCGCGCGAGCAGCGGGATTCGATCGCGGCGCTGCAGGTGTTGCAGATCCTCACGCCGCGCGGTCAGTCCGTCACGCTTGGCGCCATCGCGTCGATCAAAGTGAGCGAAGGCCCACCGATGATCAAGAGCGAGAACGGCCGCCCGTCCGGATGGGTCTACGTCGATACGCGGGGGCGCGACCTCGCCTCGGTCGTGTCGGACCTGCGGCAGGCCGTGGGGACGCAAGTGAGCGTCGAGCCGGGCATCGGCGTTGCCTATTCGGGACAATTCGAATATTTCGAGCGCGCGCGTGCACGCCTTTCGATCGTGGCCCCCGCGACGCTCGCGATCATCGTGTTGCTGCTCTACCTGACCTTCAGCCGTCTCGACGAAGCGTTCCTCATCGTGGCAAGCCTTCCATTCGCGCTCATCGGCGGCATCTGGCTGCTGTATCTGCTGGGACACCAGGTGTCCGTTGCAAGTGGTGTCGGTTTCATCGCGCTTGCCGGAGTCGCCGCGGAATTCGGCGTCGTGATGCTGCTGTACCTGAAGCACGCCCTCGAGGCACGCCCCGGCGTGTTGTCACGCGACGACGTCGCGGCCGCCATGCGGGAAGGCGCGCTGCTCCGCTTGCGGCCGAAGTCGATGACGGTCGCCGTGCTGATCGCCGGGCTGCTGCCGATCATGCTCGGCGGCGGAACCGGCTCGGAGGTGATGAGCCGGATCGCTGCTCCAATGATCGGCGGAATGGTCACCGCACCGCTGCTGTCGATGTTCGTGTTGCCCGCCGCCTATTTGCTGATGCGCCAGCGGAGCCTCGCGCGGCAGCCTCGACGGCTCTTGGCCGGCACATAGAAATCGAGCGGTCCAGCGGCGGCGTGTCGATGCCGCCGCATGCCGATGGAGGGCCGACATCGCAGTCCTGATCCGTACCGCGAGCGGCCGGTGGATCGCACGCTGTCTCCGTTTGCAGGGTTGGGCCGTATATCCGGTCAGAAGGCGAACCCCGCTTTCTCAACCGCACCCTCACCCTTCAACGGAGACACCGTGCATACATCGTTGCGCAAGTCAGTGCTCGTTACCGCCCTCGTCCTTGGCATCGTGCCAATCGCGCAGGCCCAGCAGGCCTACGTCGCGCGCTGGCAGTCCGTCATCGGCATCATCCAGGGTTCGAACGTTGTCGGCACCGGGACCGGCGCCGTCACGGGCGCACCTGGCCCGTGGTCGGCTCAAGGTGGACATGTCACGGTGGATTTCGCGCGCGGAAAGATGGAGTTCAACGTGCGCGGACTCGTGCTTGCGGCCGGCAACAGCATCGGTACGCCCGGTGCGGTCGACCAGGTCAAGGGAACGCTCGTCTGCGACACCAACGGCAGCGGCTCGGGCGGCAATTCGGTTCTCGTCGACACGCCGCTCGTCGACCTCGATGACGAGGGCGACGCGCGCTTCAGCGGCGCCGTGGCGATCCCGGCCGCATGCGCGACCGAGCCCGACATCGCCTTTCTGATCCGGACGGCCGGCGGCAAGTGGATCGGCAACGGTACCGTGCTGCGCTGACAAGGTCGTCCTGCGATCGACTCGGAGGCGAACCCTTCGGGTCGATTCCAAATGTCGTTGGCGTGATTGCGACTTCAGTGCCCGAGCCCGCCACGCTCGCTTTGCTCGCTTGGTTTCGTCGGGCTTGCAGCGTTGCGTCGACGCAGGCCTGAGAACGCTTCCTGAGAGCAGAGGCCGGATCCGGGACGTGCGCAGTCGCAGCCCGAGTCACCGGGCAATGGGATGGCGTCCGGCCCCCAAAAAAAAGCGCGGCCGGAGCCGCGCGAGTTTCCCTCTGGAGGAGGAGGAAACGAGATGCGCCTACGCTGGCAGCGTTCGCGGCCAGCGTGGCGCGCGCACGCTATAGCAACGCTTTAGCGGGCTTCGCTGCCGGCTTCGCTTTCCCGACCTGCGCGCCGCTCTTTCCCGTGGCTGCCTCATAGGCCTGCCTGTAACCGCGGGCGATCGCGCGCACCGCCCGCCCGATGTCGTCGTAGACGTGATCGTCGAGATTGGCGAACGAGATGCGCACCGACCAATCGGGCGCAGCGAATCCGCTGCCGTTGAGCAGCACGATGCCGTGATCCTCGGCGAGGCGGAACACGATGTCCAGCGGATGCACGTTGGCTTTCATCCACTTGACCACGTCCTCGCCCAGGTACTTGCGCGCAAAGAACTCGAAGTCGATCAGGCCGTAGTAATAGTCGAACTGGTCGTTGGCCGGAATGTCGAGGCCCAATCCTTCGAGCGTGGCCTGCACGCGCTTCTTGACGATGCCGATGCACGCCTTCTGATAATCCTTCTTCTCGTCCATCAGCTCGGCAAGCGAGAAGAGGCTCATCATCACTTGCTGCGGCAGCGAGAGGCCCGCCGTGTGGTTGAGCGCGACGTCGCGGCTGTCGGCCACGATGCGATCGATGAACGCCAGCTTGCGCGGCTCGAGCATGAGCCCGCCATAGCGCTTGTCCAGCAGCTTCTTGATGGGTTCCGGGTGCTTGGCGATCATCTCGTCGAAGATGTTGTCCTCGTGCACGGCCACCGTTCCCAGGCGCCAGCCGGTGCAGCCGAAATACTTGCTGTACGAATAGACACCGATGGTGTTGCGCGGAAACGCGCCCATCAGCGAGCGGAAACCGGGGACGAACGTCCCGTACACGTCGTCCGTCAGCAGGATCAGGTCCGGACGCTTCTTCAGCACGGCGCCGATCCGGTCGATGGTGGCCTGGTCGATCCCGACGGCGTAGGGGTTGCCCGGGTTGACGACGAAGAAGGCCTTGATCTTGGGATCGAGCAGCTTCTTGAGCTCCTGCTCGGAATATTGGAACCGGTGCTCCTGCTTCGCTTCCACCTCGACGAAATGAAGGTCGTAATCCTCCAGGTGTGCCATCTCGAGGTACGGCGTGAAGATCGGCACGCCGAGCGCGATCGTGTCGCCGGGATTGAGGATGCGGTTGCTCTTGAGCGACTTGAAGATGTAGCACATGGCGGCCGTGCCGCCCTCGACCGCATAGATCTTGAACTTGCCCTTCGGCTTCGGATTGCCGCACATCGCCCATTCCAGGTACTCGTGGACGATCTGCTCGTTGTGCACGAGCATGCGATCCGGCACGGGGTAGTGGTCCCCGATGATGGAATCCACCAGCTCGTGCACGAACTTGTCCGGATCGAAGCGAAACTTCCTGACTGCCCATGGCACCATGCGCTGCAGGAACTCGGCGCCGGGCATGTCGCTGTGCTTGGTGACCCACGCTTCGAGACGTGCTGCGATACCGGCTGCCTTCGGCATGCCGCCCACGCCGGGCGGCAGGTCCAGGACGCGCTTGCATTCGGTCACCGCGAACTGCCCGAGCAGGAAGAACGCCTCGCGCGGCTCGGTCGCCACCCAGTTGGGATTGCCGCGACCGGCATTGAGGTAGGACGAATTCGCCTCCTGGGCCGACTTCGACGCCAGCGTGGCGAGGAAATCCTTGATCTCGAACGGACCGAGCTTTTCATACTGCTTGAGATCCAGGGCGCTCATCGACTTCTCCTCGTTACGGTTCGCGGTTGCGGATTGAGAATCACGACAGGATCATGATGATGACCATGCCCCAGATCGTGAGCAGCGTATTGCCGACGGCGTAGGTGACGGTGTAGCCGAGGGCCGGGATCTGGCTCTTCGCCGAGTCGGTCACCAGCCCGAGCGATGCCGTCGTCGTGCGCGAGCCGGACACGATGCCGAGCGTCAGCGCGTCGTGGAACTTGAACAGGTACTTGGCGAGGAACATCCCGAGCACGAGCGGGACCGTGGTCGCCAGCGCGCCCCACAGGAACAAGCCGATACCCTGCGTCCTCAGCCCGTTGACGAATCCGGGTCCCGCGGAAATGCCCACGATGGCAATGAAGATGTTGAGCCCGACCGAGTTCATGAACCAGACCGTCGGCGTCGGGATGCGCCCGAACTTCGGGCGCACAGAGCGCAGCCACCCGCCGACGATGCCGGCAATCAAGGCACCACCGGCGGTCGAAAGCGTCAGCGGCACGCCCGCCACCTTGAAGACGAGCGCGCCGATCAGCGCACCGATGACGATCGCCGCGCCAACGAAGGCCATGTCGGTGACGTCGGTCGGGCGATCGGCTACGCCCAGCAGCTTGGTGGCCGCGGCGGTGTCCTGCGTGCGACCGACGATCGTGAACAAGTCGCCGCGCTCGACCTTGGTGTTGGCGAGGATCGGGATATCCGTCGCGGTGGCGCCGCGCGTGATCTTGCGCAGGAAGACGCCGCGCGCGGCAGGCATCTCGGCGAGCTCGGCAAGCGTCTTGCCGTCGACTGCCTTGTTGCTCACCAGCACGTCGACCCCTTCAACCGGCACCGCGAGCAGGTCGCGGTCTTCGACTTCCGCGGCGCCGGCGCCGACCAGGTTGACGAGGGCCTCGCGCGGGCCCGCTACCGCGACGACGTCGCCTGCCTGCAGCACCGAGTCGGTGGTTGCATCGAGGATCTGGCCACCGCGACGGATCCGCTGGACGAAGACGCGCGCATCGGGAACGAGGTTCTCGGCATCCGAGGCACGCAAGCCGACCGCCTTGCCGCCCGGCTGCACCTTGTATGCACGCAAGACCCAACGTTGCCACGCCGAGCCGGCTCCGCCCACTTCCTTCCTGCCGCCGCCGAACTTCTCTTCGTAATCCTTGCAAGCTGCGACGAGGTCGATGCCGAGCAGCTTGGGACCGACGATCGCGATGATGATCGCCGAGCCCATCGTGCCGAACATGTACGACACCGCGTACGCGACCGGCATCGAGTCGATCAAGGCCTTGGCTTGATCAGGCGGCAGGCCGAGGCGATTGATGGCATCCGTGGACAGGCCCATCGCGGCGGAGATCGTCTGCGATCCCGAATACAGTCCGGCTGCATAGCCAAGGTCATAGCCGGCCACCTTTGCGATCACCACGACCGCGAGGAGGCAGAGCACGCATTGCACGACCGAGAAGACCGCCTGCGGAACGCCGTCCTTCGCGATGCCGCGAACGAATTGCGGGCCTACCGCATAACCGACCGCGAAGAGGAACATCAAAAACGAGAATGCCTTGAGCGGCTGGTTGATCGTGATCCCGATCTGGCCGATCACGACGCCGGCAATCAAGGTCGCGGTCACCGAGCCGAGCCCGATGCCCTTGAACGTGAACTTGCCGAAGAAGTAGCCGAACGCAAGCGCCATGAAGATCGCGATCTCCGGATAACTCTTCAGCGTGGCAAAGAACCAGTCAATCATGACCGTCACTCCCATCTCGAATCGTCACGGAGCGCTCGCATTTCGCAAGGCGCATCGACATTGGCGCCGAGGCGGTCTCGCGGGGCGCGAGGGCTCGTCGAAGGGCGCGATGCTGCAAGTACAGCGGCCAAGCCTCAGTCCAGCGTAATGGTGTCGACACCGGGATCCGTTCGCGAATGTCACAACGCCTGCATCGTCCAGTTCGCTTAAAGGCTCGTCTTCACTTTTCTGGACACCGCGCATCCGCGACGCCGACGCTGCGCCGACCATGGCCACGGAGTGCACGAAGAGGTTGCGCGCCCGGGACGCGCACGTCGCACAGCTCGAGATGCGGGACCGATCTGGCCGCCGCACGGCGCGCGCGCGCAGTTCTCGACAGCGCGGATCGCTTGCAACGGCCGCACATCGAAGGACCGTGCGCCAGGACATGCATCGCTGACGGGCGATGTGCGCGTGCCGCCCGCCCCTGTCGAGATTAGGGAGGACAGTGGATTCGAAGCGCGCTAGAAGAACGGGCGCTTGCGCCAACGAGCACGCAGTTGCCGGCGCGCGAAGCAAAGCGCCGGCAGGCATGCGACACGTCCAGGTGTGAGCCGTTCACAACGGTCAGGAGATGAGCGATGAAGACGAAAGGCACGTGGTTGCCCGGCCTCGTATTGATGGCAGGGCTTGCGATCGCAGGGCCCAGCCTGGCACAGACGAGCAGCGTCAACGAGCTCAATTTCGAGCTCATCGCGATCGACGGCAACACGCTCGTCATCCGGGACCAGAACGGCACGCGCGAAGTCACGGTGCCGAGCGACTTCCGCTTCACCGTCGACGGCAAGAGCATGGCGGCGTCGGACCTCAAGCCGGGCATGAAGGGAACCGCCACGATCGTCTCCACGACGACGCTCATTCCGGTGGTGGTCACGGAAGTGCGCGAGGCTCAGGTGCTGCGGGCATCGGACCTGTCCGTGACCCTGCGCGAGCCCGACGGCAGCACGCGCCGGTTCTCTCAAGGCGAGCTCGACAAGAAGGGCGTCGAAATCGTCAAGGACGGTCGCAGGGTGCGGCTCGCCGACCTGCGGCGTGGCGACAAGCTGACGGCGACGCTCGTGACGAGCGGAGCGCCGACTGTGCTGACGGAGAAGGAGGTACAGGCAACCCTCGCCGAGCCGGAACCGGCAGCCGGCGCGACGCAAGTGGCCGCCGCAAGCCCCGCGCAAGCAAGCACGCCGCAAACCGCGCCGTCACCGGCCAGCGCGCAACCCGCGCTCGCTCAAGCGACCGCTACGCAGGACGCTGCGCAACCCGCAGAGACATCGGGCATGGGCCCCACCGGCTACGTCGTTCTGGCGATGGTCGTCATACTGGCCGTGGTCCTCGCGCTGCGCACGCGCAAGGAGGCATGAGCGGCCGCGGTGCTACCGCACTTGGGACGTACCGACGATCGCCGGCTGATCCTCCGGATGAAACATCGCGCGTGAAAACCATCCCGCGAGCAAGGCGCCGGCGATCGGCGCGACCCAGAAGAGCCACAGCTGCTGGAGTGCCCAGCCGCCCACGAACAGCGCTGGCCCGGTGCTGCGTGCAGGATTCACCGACGTGTTGGTCACCGGAATGCTGACGAGGTGGATCAGCGTGAGGCACAGTCCGATCGCAATGCCCGCGAAACCGACCGGCGCCCGCCGGTGCGTGGCGCCGAGAATGACCACGAGGAAGACGAACGTCATCACCACTTCGCACACGAGCGCCGACACGAGCCCGTACTTGCCCGGCGAGTGTTCGGCGTAGCCGTTCGAGGCAAAGCCGCCCTGCAGGTCGAAGCCGGCCTTGCCGCTCGCGATGACGTAGAGCACGGCCGCGGCGAGGACCGCACCGAGCACCTGCGCGATGATGTAGAGGGGTACCTGCGCGCCCGGAAACCGCCCGCCGGCCCAAAGCCCGCAGGACACGGCCGGATTGAAGTGGCCGCCGGAGATCGGTCCCAGGGCGTAAGCACCGGTCAGCACGGTCAGGCCGAACGCCAGCGAAACGCCCGTGAATCCGATGCCCAGGTCCGGAAAGCCGGCAGCAAGGACCGCACTGCCGCAACCGCCCAGCACGAGCCAGAACGTACCGACGAATTCCGCAACCAATGGCGCCATGGCAGTTCTCCTCGGCGGGATGAAGGGAAGCTACGGCATGCCGGTCCACCACGCTGGGCGATCGGGCATGAGGCAACGGATCATCGCGGAGCCGACTCGGGTCGTCCTGACGGATCTGGACAGGCACACACGACGCGGCGCCCCTACTGCTCGCCAAGCGCGTGCCCGGTGACGAGGTTGACCGCTTCCTCGATGGGTGTACGGCGGTAGTACAGATCGCGTAGTGCCAGGGCGTAACCGCTCATGACGCGTAATGCGATCGTGTCGGTTGCTGCGGCAGACAGTCGCGTGCGTGACGCGGCCGCCACGAGCTCGCGCAGGTGGGCCCGGGTTTCGTCGAGCATCGCCTGGGCGCGATCGTGGTCGGCACCGCTCCAGAACCACATGTGGCCAATGTACGGAATCACCACGTTCAGCCTGGCGCTGTCGAGCATGAGCATGCGGCGAATCGCGTCGGCCAGTCGCTTGCGCAGCGCCGTGCGCAGCCCGAGCGCTTCCCGGATCACCCGCACGCGCTCCTGGCGGTCCTCGTCGCCGAGCGCGAGCAGGATGGAGGCCTTGCCTCCAACCGACTTGACCACCGCGGCCTTCGTCACGCCCGCGTCCTGCGCCAGCATGTCGAGGCGCAGATTTTCGTATCCCTCGCCGAGGATCCTCGCGCGTGCGGCGTCGAGGATCCGCCGACGCGTTTTCCGACCGCGCAGAACGTGCAACGAATCGGGGCGAACCGGGCGTCGCCTGCCTGGCACCAGGACGTTCATCGCTCGCTCGGAAAAGGGAAGTTGAAATCAGTATACGGTGGTCACTGGTCCGGGACGATGGTATACTACGGTCACTATCTATGGTTACTACAGGCGCACGGAATGGTTCAGGGAGACGAGGATTGGATCGACCTCGCGATGGTCGTTGCAACAGACGATGCAGGGCCCGCGGCGCGCCACAACCTGGGCGCCGGGCCGGAAAACGCGTTGGGGCTGCATCTCGGGCCCGTTCCCTTCGCCGGTGCGCTGACAACCGCGCCGGTCGTGCTGCTGTTCTCGCACGTCGAGTGGGGCACGAGCGCTGCGCCTCACGACTACGCATTCGAGCGGCGGGGATGGCCGCTCTCGGCCGTGCACCCCGAAGCCCCGCGCGGTGTGGCAGACCGGTGGACGTCGCGGATGTCGGAGCTGATCGGCGTGTTCGGTGCCCAGCACGTGGCCAATTCCGTCGCCGGGCTGTTCCTGACCCCTTGGCGCGCCGCGCGATTCGACGAACGCCTGCGGCTTCCGAGCCGTCCGCTCATGCTGGCCCTCGCCGACAAGGTGGCAGCGCGTGATGCAACGCTCGTGCTCTTGCAGGGTGCGGATCTGTGGATGGAAGCGGCGGCCGTGGCCGCGTTGCCGCCCACGCGCGTCATTCGTTCCAGAACCCATCGCGCGACAGAGATGAGCCCCGCCAATCTGGGTCTCGCCGCCTGGGACCACATCTGCAGGCAGATCGACGTCCATGCATGGCTGTAGCGTTGACGTGTGGACGGGGCGCCGGCTGGAGCCTGCCGCACGGCATGGCGCATCGACGACTCGTCGTCATGCTCGCCCGGCAACCCCGCTCAATCGATCCGCGAGGCGCACGAGGTCGGCGACGGATCGCGCCTCCATCTTCTGCATCACTTGCGCGCGGTGCGCCTTCACGGTCCGGATGGAAGTGCCCAGCTGGTCCGCGATCTGCTTGTTCAGCTTGCCGCCGACGACGCCCTCGTAGACCTCGCGCTCACGCGACGTCAGCTTGTGGAACCGGGCCAGCAGCAGGGCCGCCTGATCACCTCGCCTCCGCCGTTCGGCGTCGCGGGACAGCGCGGCGCCCACGGCATGCAGCAACACCTCCGGTTTCACCGGCTTGGTGAGGAAGTCCACCGCGCCCGCCTTCATCGCGCGCACGCC
>Ga0308175_100003667_pt1 | contig 10675 bp, 9 predicted proteins | sample PhyCR1_3_FD_203893 | JGI IMG/M metagenome (GOLD analysis project Ga0308175, IMG submission 203893) | Soil microbial communities from UC Gill Tract Community Farm, Albany, California, United States - DLSLS.C.R1 | ecosystem: Environmental > Terrestrial > Soil > Agricultural land | place: USA...
CGTTGGACTCGGAGCATATCTTACGCGAACTTCGTTTGACATCCTGAATGCCTCCATTCGGAAAAGGCAAGCGCCTTGCCAAGGGGCGGACAACAAAAGACAAGCCGGCGGGAAGGTTGTTCTTCAGCCTTCTTGACGGATTGTCTTAGACTTCGAGCCACTTGACGCTGGAGCTAGACAGTTTTCCAAGTATTTATATCGTTTCAACAAATGATTGTATCACTTCTTTTTCAATAACACCACTGCTTGGGAGGCAATTCCCTCACCTCTGCCGGTAAAGCCCAGTTTCTCGGTGGTTGTGGCTTTGACATTAATTTGCTCTGTAGTTCCTTCGAGCAGTTCTGCTATTCGTTCGCGCATTTGCTCAATGTATGGAGCCATTTTCGGCCTTTCGGCAATGATGGTACAATCAACATTAACCAGCTCGTACCCTTTATCCTTCACCAATTGCCAGACATGTTCCATCAGCTTGGCCGAGTCGGCATCTTTAAAATGGGAATCGGTATCTGGGAAATGCTTGCCGATGTCCCCTTCTCCAATTGCCCCAAGACATGCATCGGCCACTGTGTGCAATAACACATCCGCATCAGAATGTCCAAGGAGCCCTTTTTCATAAGGGATGGTGATACCGCCGATAATCAGCGGACGCCCTTCCGTTAATTGATGAACATCAAAGCCCTGTCCAATTCGAAACATCAGTAAAACCCTTCTCTCTCTTTTTTATAATAGCCTTTGCAAAGAATAAATCTTCAGGTGTGGTCAGTTTGATATTGTCGTAATCACCTTCGACTATTGCTATTTGTACCTTAAGACGCTCCACTAGACTTGCATCATCTGTGCCTAGATAATCATCTCTTTCTGCCTTTTCATAGGCTTCCCTAAGCAAGGAAATGCGAAAAGCTTGTGGGGTTTGAACAGCCCACAAGCTTGAACGGTTAACCGTGTCCACGACTATACCATCTTGTATCCGTTTCATCGTGTCTTTTGCCGGTACCCCTATAATTGCAGCACCCGTTTCCTCCGCCCTTTTTGTTAAACGGTAGATATGCTCCTTTAGAATAAACGGCCTGGCTGCATCATGGACAAGGATAATGCCAGACCCTTTCACTGTTTGAAGAGCATGATGAATGCTTTCTTGGCGTTCTTCCCCGCCTGGCACTAAGGCGGAGACCTTTGTTATATGATACTCTTTTAACAAAGACCTAAATTCCCCATCATCCTGAGGATTGACAGCTAAAATCATCCCACCACAGGCGGGGTCCTCTTCAAATACTTTTAATGTATGAATTAGCACTGGCATTCCATCCAGCTCTAATAAAAGCTTATTTTTCCCTGCTCCCATTCTTTTCCCTAACCCAGCTGCCGGGAGAATGACCTGGTAAGACATAAAAAAACCCCAATCTGTCTTCATCAATGACTAAATAAGACTCTTTTGCTTCTAAGTTTAAAGTGCTTTTGCTTTCTCTAATAATTTCGGTTTTGCAAAAATCATACGGCCTGCGGATGTCTGAAGGACACTTGTTACGAGCACTTCGATTCTCTTGCCGATATACTCTCTTCCTTCTTCGACGACAATCATCGTCCCGTCATCTAAATAGGCCACACCTTGGTGATATTCTTTACCATCCTTAATCACTTGCACGGTCAATTCCTCACCCGGGAGAACAACTGGCTTCACAGCGTTTGCCAGATCGTTGATATTCAAAACGGAGACCTTTTGCAGTTCACATACCTTATTTAAGTTAAAATCATTTGTTACAAGAATGCCATTTGTTAATTTCGCTAACTTGACAAGCTTTGAATCTACTTCGCTTATTTCCTCAAAATCACCCTCATAAATCTCTACTTTAATTGAGAGCTCCTTTTGAATTCTATTTAATATATCTAAACCTCTGCGGCCGCGGTTCCGCTTCAAGACGTCAGATGAATCCGCTATATGCTGTAATTCCTCAAGGACAAACTGCGGAATCACAATGGTCCCTTCTAAGAACCCTGTCTGACAAATATCAGCCACCCGTCCGTCAATAATTACACTTGTATCTAAAATTTTCAAGGCTTTACCGGCTGCCTTTTCCGCATCTTCATCCACAGACTTTTTCTTGCCGCCGCGGTTACCAAAAAGGCCCAGTAACTCATCCCTCTTTTTAAAACCAACTTGAAAGCCAAGATACCCAAATAATAGAGTCAGCAAAATGGGCGCAACAGCATTCAAAATAGGAACTTGAACAGCGTTAAGGGCAAAACCCAACAAAAAGGCGATAAATAATCCAAAAACTAAACCAACACTACCAAAAAGTACATCTGTTACAGGGATTTTCACAAGAGAATCTTCAGCCCATTTAATGAAATTAAAGACATAATCTACTGCCCAAAAGGTAATAAGATAAAAAATAATAGCACCTAAAATAGCAGTAACATATGAGTTATTAATCAGTGGAATGTCATGAATATGGAGTAATTTAAACAATTCCGGTAAAAGTAATATTCCAAGAGTACCCCCCATAATGAGGAAGCAAGCTTGCACAATTCGTTTTAACATTCCTTCACCTCCTCTAATTCATTATAAACATTTTCCCAAAATTGAAACGTTGATTTCATGATTTTTTTTCCGAATTGTAAACAATTTGAAATAAACCAGATTTGTAAAAATCTTACTTCTCATAGGGTAGCATTGGAATTTTTCCGTGTCAAACATTAGTAAAACAGCGTATTTTAGCACGGACTTTCGCCCTTTTCAATAACTTTACAGATGCCGATCCGTGTAAAGGCGCTCTTTAATCAATTTAAAACCCTCTTTTATTTTTTTCGCTCGTACTTCACCGATTCCTTCAACCTCATCGAGTTCTTCCACAGTCGCCGTAATGATTGGGGCTAACCCGCCAAAACGATTGATCAAGTTTTCAATAATGATGGCGGGCAATCTCGGTATCTTATGAAGAATGCGGTACCCCCTTGGATTTTTATTCTCCTCAAGGTGAACATAGCCAAGATAGCCCAATAATTTTAATAAAACCATATCCTCGATTATTCCGTTGCTGGCCAATGCTTGCATGCGTTGCATAACATCTCTCACTACTATATCCCGTTCGAAAGCATAGTCTTTTAGGATGAGCATGACTTCCTCTTCTAATTCTGTTAAGATTTCATTCAGTTGCAAGCGTATGAGCCGGCCCTCTGTCCCTAATTCATGCAAAAGGATTAACAATTCGCCTTTAATTTTTAGGACCATTTCAAAACGATGGAGTACAAGCAAAAAGTCATTATAGCTAACAGACTCCTCGAACTCTAATATACTTAAATTGGTAATGCTTTGCTCGAGGACCACTTTATATTTCTCTAGTGTCTGTATCGCTTGATTGGCTTTTGTCAAGATGACTCCTATGTCCTTTAAGGCGTAACGGAAATTCCCCTGATACAGGGTAATGACATTCCTTCGCTGCGAAATTGCGATGACGAGGGCTTTGGTTTGTTTGGCAACCCGTTCTGCAGTACGATGCCGCATTCCTGTTTCAGAAGCTGGCATCTCGGAATTGGGCGCAAGCTGAGCATTAGCAAACAAAATCTTGTTCCCTTCTTCGTTTAGGATAATGGCTCCGTCCATTTTGGCTAATTCATATAAAAAACTCGGCGAAAAGGGACAATTAATCTCGAAGCCACCATCGACGATGCTTCTTACCTTTTCATTGTAACCAACAACGATAAGCCCTCCTGTGTTGGCTCGGAGAACATTGTCAATTCCCTCCCGAATGGGGGTACCAGGGGCAATAAACTGCAAAACCTCACTTATAGATGGTTCAACAAGTCTTTTATTCTCCACTCGCTACCCTCCCAATGCAGCCTGAAGTGCCTCACTTACGGAGGAAACACCAATTAGTTGGACACCGCTCGGCCCTGTCCAGCCGCTTAAATTATTTGCCGGTAAGATTACACGTTCAAAGCCTAGCTTCGCAGCCTCCTGAACGCGCTGTTCAATTCTGGAGACCCTCCTTACTTCACCTGTCAAGCCAACCTCCCCAATGATACAGTCCGTTGGTCTTGTCGGCCGATCTCTAAAACTAGAGGCAATGCTAACAGCCACAGCCAAATCAATCGCCGGCTCATCCAGTTTCACTCCCCCAGCTACCTTTAGATAAGCATCTTGATTGGCCAGCAGCATCCCTACGCGCTTTTCGAGGACTGCCATTAATAGCGGTACACGGTTGTGATCAATCCCTGTCGCCATTCTTCTCGGGTTCCCAAAGCTTGTCGGTGAAATAAGGGCTTGTATTTCCACTAAAACAGGACGAGTCCCTTCCATGGAAGCTACAACGGTCGATCCCGCCGCCCCGCGTGAGCGTTCTTCCAGGAATATTTCAGATGGATTTTCTACTTCCTCCAACCCAAATTCCTTCATTTCAAAAATACCCATTTCATTGGTGGAGCCAAATCTGTTTTTAACAGCCCTTAATATCCGATACGTATGATGTCTTTCTCCTTCAAAGTAAAGAACCGTATCGACCATATGCTCTAACAACCTTGGTCCCGCAATGGAACCTTCTTTTGTTACATGTCCAACAATAAAGATGGCAATTCCTTTGGTTTTACCGATTCTCATCAATTCCGATGTACACTCGCGTACTTGTGACACACTGCCCGGTGCTGAGGTCACATCCGGATGGAAAACCGTTTGAATTGAATCGATGATGACGAAGCTGGGATTTGTTTGATCAATCGTTCGGTTTATTTCTTCCAGGTTCGTCTCCGAATAGACAAGGAGTTTTTCCGAGAAAATCCCTAGCCGTTCCGCACGAATCTTCGTTTGCCTTAAAGACTCCTCGCCGGATATGTATAAAACCTGATTCCCCTTATTGGCAAGCTGGGATGACACCTGTAATAGGAGCGTTGATTTTCCAATTCCCGGGTCTCCTCCGATTAAAACCAATGATCCCTTGACAACCCCACCGCCTAGAACCCGATTGAGTTCATTTAAGTCCGTTTGGATGCGTGGCTCATTTTCCATTTCAATTGAATTGATCGGCATTGGCTTTGTTAAGGTAGTAGAATCGGTTTGAGAGTGAGCGAATGCTCCTCTTCTAGAAACCCCCGTTACTTCTACTTCTTCCGTCATCTTATTCCATTGTCCGCAGCCGGGGCATTTACCCATCCACTTGGGCGATTCATACCCGCACTCCTGGCAGATAAACTTTGTTTTTCGTTTTACCATCTTTCTTCTCCTCGCTTGTCCGAAAAGCGCAACCACCCGTTTAGAGATGTATGCTTGGAGTTAAACAATTTCATAGTTTGCTCATCGGTAGTTGTTTAAAATGACAAAAGAGGTACACGGGTTGACTTTATTCACGTGTACCTCTTGCTTTTATTGCTCAAAAATTATTGGGTGGTTGAAAGGTTTATTTCGCCAGGCTGGCCTTCTCTGCCTTTTCAGCCATTTTTACGACAAATTCACCATTATCTACATCAATTACAGCATGCTGACCGGTTAATAAGGTTCCTTTTAATAGTTCTTCGGAGAGACGGTCTTCAACATGCTTTTGAATGGCCCTGCGAAGCGGTCTTGCCCCATATTCCGGATCATAGCCTTCTTTAGAAATCTTTGCTTTTGCTGCAGCAGTTAATTCTAACGAGATATTTTGCTCCATTAACCGTTTAACTAACTGGTCTGATAGCAAGGTAACGATTTCTTCCAAATGTTTTTTCTCTAAAGCATGGAAGACAATAATCTCATCAATACGGTTCAAGAATTCAGGACGGAAAGCCTTCTTCAATTCTTCCATGACCTTGCCTTTCATATCTTTGTAATCCTGTGCCCCATCTTGAATATTGAAGCCAACATACTTGTTACGTTTTAATGCCTCTGCTCCAACATTTGAGGTCAAAATGAGGACCGTATTGCGGAAGTCAACCGTTCTTCCTTTGGAGTCCGTTAAGCGGCCATCCTCAAGTACTTGAAGCAGGATATTAAATACATCTGGGTGTGCCTTTTCAATTTCATCAAGTAGGATGACCGAGTATGGCTTCCTACGAACCTTCTCTGTTAATTGTCCGCCTTCTTCATAGCCGACATATCCTGGAGGTGAACCAACAAGGCGGGAGGTTGAGTGTTTCTCCATGTACTCCGACATGTCAATGCGAATCATTGAATCCTCATCACCAAACATGGCTTCAGCAAGAGCACGGGCTAATTCAGTCTTACCTACCCCAGTTGGACCAAGGAAGATAAATGAACCGATTGGACGTTTTGGATCCTTTAACCCTGCTCTGGCACGGCGGACCGCTTTTGAAACAGCTATTACGGCCTCTTCCTGACCAATAACACGCGAATGCAGCACTTCTTCTAGATTAAGCAGCTTGGCTGTTTCTGTTTCAGCAAGTTTGGAGACAGGTACACCGGTCCAGCTAGAAACAACACTGGCAATATCTTCAACTGTTACCTCATTATTTTCTTTTCCTTGTTTTTCTTTCCAAGTTTTCTTCGTTTCTTCTAACTGCTCACGCAAGCGCTGTTCTGTATCTCTTAGTGAAGCAGCTTTTTCAAATTCCTGGCTTTGAACGGCTGCATCCTTTTCTTTTCTTACTTCTTCTAGTTTTACCTCTAATTCTTTTAAATTAGGCGGAGTCGTATACGAACGAAGGCGTACCTTTGAGCCTGCTTCATCAATCAGGTCTATAGCCTTATCAGGCAGGAAGCGATCTGAAATATAACGGTCTGAGAGTTTAACCGCAGCTTCAATGGCTTCATCCGTAATTGAAACGCGGTGATGGGCCTCGTAGCGGTCACGCAATCCTTGTAAAATCTGAATCGATTCTTCCGCGGTTGGTTCATCTACCCGGATTGGCTGGAAGCGTCGCTCAAGTGCCGCGTCCTTTTCAATATATTTTCTATACTCATCCAGTGTTGTCGCACCAATACACTGTAGCTCCCCGCGGGCTAGGGATGGTTTTAGAATATTAGAAGCATCAATTGCCCCTTCTGCTCCCCCAGCCCCTATCAAGGTATGAAGCTCATCGATAAATAGGATGATATTGCCTGCTTGTCGGATTTCATCCATTACCTTTTTAAGCCGATCCTCGAATTCTCCACGATATTTTGTCCCTGCCACAACAGTTCCCATATCGAGAGTCATCACCCGTTTGTCACGGAGAATCTCAGGTATCTCATTGTTCACTATTTGTTGGGCAAGCCCCTCGGCAATGGCTGTCTTCCCTACACCTGGTTCACCGATTAATACAGGATTATTTTTTGTGCGCCGGCTTAATACCTCAATCACACGCTGAATTTCTTTGCTACGCCCAATCACAGGGTCGAGGCTCCCTTCACGGGCGATAGCAGTCAAATCTCTAGCAAGGCTATCGAGTGTTGGAGTGTTCGCACTGACAGAAGTGCCTCCTTGATGCCCGCCAGATTCATTACTGCCTAATAATTGGAGCACCTGCTGCCGTGCCTTGTTTAAGCTGACACCTAGGTTATTAAGCACCCGGGCTGCGACTCCTTCGCCTTCACGGATTAAGCCTAGAAGAATATGCTCTGTCCCAACATAGGAATGTCCCAACTTTCTTGCTTCATCCATCGATAATTCTATTACCTTTTTTGCTCTAGGAGTATAGTGAATCGTTTGAGAGGTTTCTTGGCCCTTACCAATTAAATTTTCAACTTCCTTTTGAATTTTATCAGAACCTAGCCCAAGCCCATAAAGTGCTTTTGCTGCAATTCCTTCACCTTCGCGGACTAGACCTAATAACACGTGCTCAGTACCTATATTGTTATGTCCAAGGCGAATGGCTTCCTCTTGTGCTAAAGCAAGTACCTTTTGTGCTCTTTCCGTAAAACGTCCAAACATCATTTCTATTCCTCCTCACCTAATCTTTGATTTTCTAATTGTATACGGTCCCTTATCAACGTGGCCCTAAGAATATCTCTCTCATGTGCACGTAAAGGACCGCCGGCATATTGCTGCAGAAAACCCGGCTGGGTCAGAATCATTAATTCATTTAATATGGTCTCAGACATATTATCGATATAACCCATATCAATTCCAAGCCGGACATCTGATAAACAGCGGGCAGCTTCCTTGGACTCAATGATTCTGCTATTAGTTAACACTCCTAAGGAGCGAAATACCCTGTCTTCTAATTCTATGTTAGAAGTTTTCCGTAATGCTTCACGAGCAGACCTTTCTTGTGAAATCAGCTGGCTTACTACACCCCTTAAATCACGGCTGATATCTTCTTCAGACTTCCCAAGTGTGATTTGATTAGAAATTTGAAAAATATTACCAAGCGCTTCACTGCCTTCCCCATAAATGCCTCTCACGACAAGACCTAATTGATGGATGGCAGGAATAATCCTGTTGATTTGCTGTGTTAGGATTACCCCGGGTAAGTGCATCATTACAGATGCACGGAGACCTGTACCCACATTTGTTGGACAACTGGTTAAATAACCGTGTTTTTCATCAAAGGCATAATGAATATTATCCTCGAGCCAATCATCTATTTCATTAGCTGCATGTAACGCTTCGGCTAATTGTAAGCCGGGAAACAGGCATTGAATCCGGATATGATCCTCTTCGTTAATCATAATACTAACTTCTTCATTTTCCGTCAGCAGAACGGCGCCATGAGGTGAATCCTCGGCTAGCTGCGGGCTAATCAAGTGTTTTTCTACTAATACCTTTTTCTGAAGGGATTGCATTTCATTAATTTTCAACAATTCCATTTTCCCGAATCTTTGAAAACTGGATTTTCTCAAAATATCCTCCATATTAGCAATAATCATTTTTGCCTCTTCATGCGAAAAGACAGTAGGAAATTTATAAGCTTCAAAGTTTCTTGCCAAACGAATTCTGGAACTTAGCACAATATCCGAATCCGGCCCTTCTTTACTCATCCACGAGCTGACAGCTTGGTTAAAAAACCGTTCAAGCGACATATTATTCCCCTCCCTCTTCGCTATCAACTAATTGTTTTTCCAACGTACGTATTTCATCACGGATTTGCGCAGCCTTTTCAAACTCTTCTTGGGAGATTGCAAGTTTCAACTCCCCTTTTAGCTCCTCCATCCGTTTACGGAGATGGATACTTCCGCCAATTCTTTTTGGTATTTTGCCATTATGTGTCCAGTTTCCGCTGTGAAGACGCCTTAACACTGGAACCAGCTGGTCTTTAAAGGTTTCATAGCAATGTGCACAGCCAAAACGGCCTACCTTTAAAAACTGTTGGAATGTGATGGAGCATTGCGGACACTGAACAATCTTCTCCTGTTGAAACGGGCTCTGGCTTGGCTTTTGAAAGGATGGATCGATATTTAATAAGCCTGCTAAGAGATTATTAAACGCAAACCCTGATTCTCCATTTAAGATAAACATTTCACCTTTTTCCTGAGCACATTTCTCACAAAGGTGCACTTCTGTTTTTTCACCATTAATGATTTTTGTAAAATGAAGTGCTGCTGGTCTTTGATTACATTCTTGACAAATCATATCCTCACCTCTCCGGCTGCGCTAATTATTTATATTTTAATGCTGTTAACATTGCTCTTAACATTCTTGCCCTTAATTCATCACGATATGGAAGATCGATATATAAGACAGAACGGTCAATAACGCTTAGCATGATTTTCGCTTCACGATTTGTAATGACTTCTTCCTGTACAAGTCTCAAGATGACATCTTCAGCACTTGTCTGGCTGATTCGATTTTGAAAGAGTGAGAGCAATTGATCAATTAAATGGGCATTATCGTGGGATTGAACCTTCATAATCCGAATATACCCACCGCCGCCCCGTTTACTCTCAACAATGTAACCTCTTTCTATCGTAAAACGCGTATTGATGACATAATTGATTTGTGAGGGGACACATTGAAATTTGTCGGCAACTTCACTGCGCTTTATTTCAACAAGGTCTTCTTCACTCATCTCCAGAACCTGCTTTAGATATTTTTCTATGATATCGGAGATGTTTCTCACCTTCCCACCTCCCATCTTCTGACTTTGACTATATTTGACTTTAATTATACTCAAATTTATATTGAGATGCAACGATTCACTACTACTGATTTTCTCCAAATTTCACGGTTGTGAAACCTATAATGGGAAAGAAAAAACGACAAACAGGACTCTCATTATAGTGAAGAGAACTTTTTTGGGCCTGTTCGTTTCATAACATCGGCAGTTTATAGGAAGGGCGCAAGCTCCCTGGTCAGCCCCCGCTAGGCTAGACGAGCCGGCGTGGAGGTTGCTTTTTAACCACCATGTTGATTGGTTTATGACCGAAGGGCTGGTCAAAGTTGCAACTTTAAGCTTCTTATTATAACAAAAAGGACAACCCTCTCGGGTTGTCCTTTTTCAAAATTGCCTGGCAATGTCCTACTCTCACAGGGACTTGCGTCCCAACTACCATCGGCGCTGAGAAGCTTAACTTCCGTGTTCGGTATGGGAACGGGTGTGACCTTCTCGCCTTAATTACCAGACTATTTTATTGAGAGTTCGTTCTCTCAAAACTAGATAATATAGAAGAAATTACAAGTACATTCGAGTTATCCTTAGTATTTATATTTGGTTAAGTCCTCGATCGATTAGTATCAGTCAGCTCCACATGTTGCCACGCTTCCACCTCTGACCTATCAACCTGATCATCTTTCAGGGATCTTACTAGCTTGACGCTATGGGAAATCTCATC
>Ga0308175_100003668_pt1 | contig 10675 bp, 8 predicted proteins | sample PhyCR1_3_FD_203893 | JGI IMG/M metagenome (GOLD analysis project Ga0308175, IMG submission 203893) | Soil microbial communities from UC Gill Tract Community Farm, Albany, California, United States - DLSLS.C.R1 | ecosystem: Environmental > Terrestrial > Soil > Agricultural land | place: USA...
TACGGCGGTCGTACCCTCGAGATGGCCGGGTACCCGAGGTGAGGGGGTGCGCACCATGCGCACGATGTCCACGACACACGACCAGCTGCACCTGCCCCACCACTCCTCGAGGTGGTGGGTCGGCCACTCGGCCGCTGCCGTCGCCGGGGCAGTCGTCGTGCTCTACGTCGCGGCGGTCGCGCTGACCCTGCTCGCGGTCTACGTGCTGTAGCCGGCCGCGTCAGCGCCCGCAGTGGCCGCGTCAGTGCCCGCGGTCGACCCACTCCTGCAGGTGGGGGGCCTCGGCGCCGATGACGGTGGAGTCGCCGTGGCCGGTGAGCACCACGGTCTCGTCGGGCAGCGTGAGCACCTTGTCGCGGATCGACTCGATGATGGTGCCGAAGTCGCTGTACGACCGGCCGGTCGCGCCGGGCCCGCCGTTGAAGAGGGTGTCGCCGGTGAAGACGACGCCCAGCGCCGGGGCGTAGAGGCAGCAGGAGCCGGGCGTGTGCCCCGGGGTGTGGATGACGTGCAGGTCGACGTCGCCCACCGTGACGACCTGGCCGTCCTCCAGCTCGTGGTCGGGGGTCACCGGGTAGAGCTCGTCCCACAGCATGCGGTCGGCGGGGTGCAGGTAGGCGGGGGCCCGGGTGCCGTCGCACACCTCGCCGACCGCGTTGATGTGGTCGTTGTGGGCGTGGGTCGAGATGACCCCGACCACCTTGCGCTGCCGGTCGATCGACTTCACGATGGCGCGCCCGTCGTGGGCGGCGTCGATGACGACGCACTCCTTGTCGTCGCCGACCACCCACACGTTGTTGTCGACGTCCCAGCTGCCGCCGTCGAGCTCGAACGTGCCGGACGTGACGATGCGCTCGACGCGGACACCGCCTGGGGACGGTGCGATGGCGGGCAGGTCGGCCATCAGAGCACCACCACCGAGCGCAGCACCTCGCCACGCTCCATCTTGTGGAACGCCGCCTCCACGTCACCGAGGCCGATGCGCTCGCTGACGAAGGCGTCGAGGTCGAACCGGCCCTGACGGTAGAGGTCGACGAGCATCGGGAAGTCCCGCGAGGGCAGGCAGTCGCCGTACCAGCTGGACTTCAGCGCCCCGCCGCGACCGAAGATCTCGATCATCGGGAGGGTGACCTGGTGGTCGGGCGTCGGGACGCCGACCAGGACGACGGTGCCGGCGAGGTCGCGGGCGTAGAACGCCTGCTCGTAGGTCTCGGGGCGACCCACCGCCTCGACGACGACGTCGGCGCCGAACCCGCCGGTGAGCTCGCGGACGCGCTCGACGACGTCCTCGTCCCTGCCGTTGACGGTGTGGGTGGCGCCGAACGACCTCGCGCCCTCGAGCTTGCGGTCGTCGACGTCCACGGCCACGACCGTGGTGGCTCCCGCCAGCACTGCACCGGCGATGGCGGCGTTGCCGACCCCGCCGCAGCCGATGACGGCGACCGAGTCGCCACGGCCCACGCCGCCGGTGTTGACCGCGGCGCCGAACCCGGCCATCACGCCGCAACCGAGCAGGCCGACCGCGGCCGCGTCGGCCTCCGGGTCGACCTTGGTGCACTGCCCAGCCGCCACGAGGGTCTTCTCGGCGAACGCGCCGATGCCCAGCGCCGGTGACAGCTCGGTGCCGTCCTCCAGGGTCATCTTCTGCTTGGCGTTGTGGGTGTCGAAGCAGTACCAGGGCTTGCCCTTGGCACATGCGCGGCACTGGCCGCAGACCGCGCGCCAGTTCAGGATGACGAAGTCGCCGGGAGCGACCTCGGTGACACCCTCACCGACAGCCTCCACCACGCCGGCCGCCTCGTGGCCCAGGAGGAACGGGTACTCGTCGTTGATGCCGCCCTCGCGGTAGTGCAGGTCGGTGTGGCAGACGCCGCACGACTGCACCTGCACGACGGCCTCTCCCGGGCCGGGGTCCGGCACGACGATGTCGACGAGCTCGACCTCGGCGCCCTTGCTGCGGGCGATGACGCCCTTGACGGTCTGTGGCATGCCACGACCCTATGCGCGGGGGTGTGCCCCTGCCACAGCCGGCCGGCAGCCCCGAGGCGGCACAGCGGCGGCCGGCCGTGGGGCAGCACCGGCAGGCATCGGCCGATCGGCCACGATGTGGCGGGGCGGGGGGCAAACGCGGGTGAACTCGCACAGACCGCGCCTATCATCCTCAGGACCACGCACACACAGTCGGCAGGGCGGACCGGTCGGCGGACCGGCAGCCGGGTAGCAGGCGGCGCCCGTGCACGCCGGGTCGTCCGGGAAGGAGCACGCATGCTGCTGCACGCTGCCTTCTTCCCCCCGCACGAGGCCGTGTCGGAGCTGGCCGACGTGGTCAGGTCCGTCGCCGGTCGCCACGAGGAGCTGCAGCCGGTGTCCGTGGACGACATGCACGTCCACGTCACCAGCTTCGGCAACCTGGCCCGCGCCGACGCGGCCCGGCTCGCCGACCGCCTCGTCGCCGCCGCGGCCGGCTGGCCACCGGCGCCGCGGCTGGCGATGGCAGGCTGCTCCGCCCTCGAGGGGGAGGGGGACCTCACGGTCTGCGCCCCGCTCGAGGGCGAGGTCGACCAGCTGCGCGGCATCGCCCGGTCCGTCCCGGAGGTGGCCCAGACGATGGGCCTGCACGTGGACCGCCGTCGCTTCAAGCCGCAGGTCCCGGTCGGGGAGGTGACCGCCGACACGAGCCTTCCCTACCTCGAGCGCCTGGTCGCCGCCCTCGAGGTCTACCGCGGCCCGCAGTGGACCCTGCCGGACCTCGTGCTGCTCAAGCCCAGCTGGGCGAGCTCCAGCCACGAGACGGCGACCGCCGACATCTACGCGGTGATCCCCCTCGGTGCCCCGCAGGAGCTGGTATGACGACAGGCGCGGACCCCGCGAACGACACCCGAGCCAACACCGCGGGCGGGAGGCGCCGGGCGCGGCTGCGTGTGCTGGCCTCCCGGGTGGCCGGCGCCTACACGCGCGCCGCCACGGGGGCCCGGCCCCGGGAGCAGGACGTCCTGCCCTTCGCGGTGCTGCTGCTCGGCGCGGTCGGCGTCGTCGGTGTCGCCATGGCACCCTCCCCGCAGCGGCTGTCCCCGCAGGTGGGCCTGGCGCTCGCCGTGCTCGGCATCGCCGTGGTCGCCATCTGGGTCGCGGCCCGTGGGCGGCGGCGGACGTGGGTCGACCCGCTCGGCCCGTGGCTGGTCCTGGTGTCCGTCGGCCTGCTGCGTGACGCGCTCGGAGGCGCCGCCTCCGGGGTGGGCACGCTCGTCGGCGTACCGATCGTGTGGCTGGCCCTGTTCGGCACGTTCGGCGACCTCGCCGTGGCCGCGCTCCTGGCCGCCCTCGCCTTCCTGGCTCCTGCCCTGCTCGCCGGGGACTCCGGTGACATCGCCGTCGAGTGGCGCCCGGCCCTGGTCTGGGCCGGGGTCGCGCTGCTCGCCGCGCCGGTGGTGCAGTCGGTCGTGCGCCGCTTCGCGCGGGAGAGCAGGTCGGAGCGGGAGGCCGCCGCGCAGCTGCGCGGCATCATGGGCGGCGCGACGCTCACGAGCATCATCGCGACCGACCCGCAGGGCCTCATCACGGACTTCAACCTCGGCGCGGAGCAGATGCTGCGCTGGTCGGCGGCCGAGGCCGTGGGCCAGCCGGTGCACGAGCTGGTCCACGACGCCGACGAGCTCGCTGCCGCTGCGGCGCAGCTGGGCGTGGAACCGGGCATCGAGGTGTTCGCCACGCTCGCCGAGAACCAGATGCCCAGCCGCGAGTGGACCTACGTCCGGCAGGACGGCCGCCGGATCTCGGTGCGCCTCGCGGTCACCGAGATCCGCGGGGACGCCGGCGACCTCGTGGGATACCTCGGCGTGGCCGTGGACACGACGGCCGCCGTCGAGCTGCGGCGCGAGCTCAAGGAGGCGCAGGCGCTGTGGCGGCTCTCCATGGACCACCTGCCCGACACCACGGTGCTCGTCCTCGACCGCACGCTGGAGGTCTCGCTGTCGACCGGCGGTGGCGCACGACGGCAGGGCCTGGCCACCGCGGCGGGCCGTCAGGTCGACGAGGTCTTCAGCCCTGAGAACGCCGCGCTCCTGCAGCCTCTCATCGCGGCCGCCATCGAGGGGGAGGAGGGCGTGGTCGAGCTCACCGCCGTGGAGACCGGCGACGAGCACGAGGTCTGGGTCAGCCCGCTGCCGGGCACGACGACCACCTCCGGCGCGGCCCTCATCATGGCGCGGGACGTGAGCCGCGACCGGGCCCGTGAGCGCGAGCTGCGCGCCAGCCACGACCGGGTCCAGCGCCTCTTCGTGGACGCCCCGCACGGCATCGCCGTGCTCGGCCGGGACGGGGTGGTCCGCCAGGTCAACCCCTCGCTGTGCGTCCTGCTGGGTCGCGGGGAGAGCGAGCTGGTGGGTAGGCCGCTCGCGGACCTCGGCGCCGCCGAGGACGAGACCATCGCCACCCTGCTCGCCGACGCGGCCGACGGCGACGCGCCGGCCGGCCACGCCGACTGGACCGTCGTCACCCCCGCCGGGGACGAGGTGCACCTGAGCCTGTCGAGCACGATCCTCACTTCATCGTCCGGCGCCGCGACGGCTGGGCCGCAGGACGAGGTGCTGGTCAACTTCGCCGACGTCTCCGAGCGCTTCGTCTACGAGCAGCAGCTGGCGCACCTCGCGGACCACGACGTCCTCACCGGGCTGGCGAACCGGCGCAAGTTCTCGGCCGAGCTCGACCGGCACCTGGCGTACTGCCGGCGCTACGGCGCGCGGGGCGCCCTGCTGCTCATCGACCTCGACCACTTCAAGGAGGTCAACGACACCCTGGGCCACAGCGCCGGGGACGAGCTCCTGGTCGGGCTGGCCGACGTGCTGCGACGCAGCGTGCGGGCCAGCGACGTCGTCGCCCGGCTGGGTGGCGACGAGTTCGCCGTGCTGCTGCTGGAGTCCGACCTCACGGGCACCGAGCTCGTCGCCCAGAACCTGGTGGCCGCCGTCCGCGGGCACCGGACCTCGCTGGGCGCGGCTGCCGACGCCGTGACCGCCAGCGTCGGCGCGGTGGTCATCGAGGCGCCCACGACCTCTGCGGAGGAGCTGCTGTCCGACGCCGACGCGCTGATGTACCAGGCGAAGAACGGCGGGCGGGACGGCTGGGCGGTGCTGCGGTCCGAGGACGCCCAGGCTGCCCCGGCCCCCACCCTGACCGAGCGGCTCGAGGAGGCGCTCGAGGGTGAGGGGTTCCGGCTGCAGCTGCAGCCGATCTGGGACGTCCGGGCGGGCCGGGTGACGGGCGCCGAGGCGCTGCTGCGGCTCGGCGAGGGCGACACGGCCCTGTCGCCGGGACAGTTCCTGCCGCATGCCGAGCGGTCCGACCTGATCCTCGCGGTGGACCGGTGGGTCGTGGAGCACGCGGTGCCCCTGCTGGCCCGGTGCCAGGCCGTGCAGCCCGACTTCGAGCTGGCGGTGAACCTCTCGGGGCGCAGCATCGGCGACACGCTCCTCGAGCGCGTCATCCTCGACGCGCTCGACCGGCACGGCGTCGACCCGCGCGGCCTCGTCCTCGAGGTGACCGAGACGGCCGCGGTCTCCGACCTCGAGGCGGCCCGGGGCTTCGCCGAGCGCGTCACCGCCACAGGCTGCCGGTTCGCGCTCGACGACTTCGGCGCCGGGTTCGGCTCGTTCCACTACCTCAAGAACCTGCCGTTCGACTACGTGAAGATCGACGGCGAGTTCGTGACGGCGTGCGACGTCAACCCTGCCGACCGGGCCATCGTCAGCTCCGTCGTCGGCATCGCGCACCGGCTCGGCAAGCAGGCGGTCGCCGAGTTCGTCACCTCGCCCTCGATCCTGCACGTGCTCGAGGAGGAAGGCGTCGACTTCGCGCAGGGGCACCACATCGGCCGCCCGCTCGACCCCGACGCCTTCCTCGACAGCCTGGCCGCGCCTAGGCCCGGTCCGTCAGATCCAGTCCAGGCCCTGGGCGATGAGGACCAGGCCGAAGACGAGGAACGCCACCGCGGCACCGATCTTGATCACGCGCTCGGGCAGCTTGCGACCGAGCACCGCGCCGACCCCGATGGCGAGGGCGTCTGCGGCGACCATGCCGACGGTGCTGCCGATCCACGTACCCAGCCAGCCCTCCCGGGTCGCGAGGGTGATCGTCGCGAGCATGGTCTTGTCGCCCAGCTCGGCGAGGAAGAAGGCGACGCCGACGGCGACGACGGCAGCGCCGGTGCTGCGCCGGGCCTTCTCCGCCTCGTCCTCGGTCAGCTCGTCGCCGCGCAGCGTCCAGGCCGCGAAGACGAGGAAGGCCACACCGGCCACGATCGAGATGATCCACTGGCTGTCGGCGAACTGGCTGCCGACGACCCGGCCGATCCCCACCGAGGCGAGGTGGACGACCGCGGTCGCGACGGTGATGCCGATGAGCACCTGGCGCACGGTGTAGCGCGTCGCGAAGGTCATCGCCATGAGCTGGCTCTTGTCGCCGAGCTCGGCCACGAAGATGACCGCGGTGCTCAACAGGAAGGCGTACATAGGGGTTTCGTCTCCTCGCCGCCGGGCCGAGGAGAGCGTGTCTGGACGTCCCTTCGACCAGGCACGTCCGATTCAGGGGTGCGTGTACTGGTCGAAAGTCTCGTCCGCCACCGGCTCAGGTCCGGTGGCCCACCGCACCGGACCCGGGGGTCAGTGTGTCGACGCGGCGATTGGGGACTACTCCCTTTCGACCGCAACCGTACCGGGCGGCGGCGTGCTCGGACGAATCGGTGTTACATGGGCTCGACCACCCTGTCGGATCCGCCGCCCTTCCGTTCGTGGAGAAGGTGAGAGCGGGCCACCCGGGTCCGCACCCAGCGAAGGAGCAGTCGTGACGGAGTACCTCCTCCACTTCAACCAGCAGTGGGTCGGCGAGCACAGCGAGGAGTGGTTCCGCAGCCGGGCGCCTCTCGCGATGGCGGCGGTCCAGGAGATGAAGGACGCGGGCGTCTACGTCTTCGCCGGGGGCCTCGAGGAGGGCGCCCCGGTCCACCACGTCGACCTGGTCGACGGCTCGCCCATCGTCAGCGACGGTCCCTACGTCGAGACCAAGGAGTTCCTGGGCGGCTTCGCCGTGGTGGACGTCGAGAGCGAGGACGAGGCCAGGCGCTGGGGCGCCAGGATCGCAGAGGCCTGCGGATGGCCGCACGAGATCCGTCGCTTCGGGCGCCAGCCGGACCTCGGCTGACCCGCCTCGTAGGGCCCCGGTCCGTCGCCGCCGCGGCACCTGGACCTGGGCCGGGTATCCCGGGGGAGACGACAGAGGCCGCTTCCCCGGAGGGAGCGGCCTCTGTCGGCTGGTTCTGTGGTCGGGGTGACAGGATTTGAACCTGCGGCCTCTTCGTCCCGAACGAAGCGCGCTACCAAGCTGCGCCACACCCCGTGGCAGTCGCTGCGGACCAGTCCTGACGAGGTCAGGCGCCGGTATGGGCAGCGACAAGGAATGCTAGCCCAAGCCCTACCGTGCCTCCCAATCGGCCCCACGGCGACCTGCCCGGCCGCGCCACATGCCTGGACCTAGCGGGGGAGCAGGGTGAGCAGGGTCGCCTCGGGGCGGCAGGCGAACCGCACCGGCGCGTACGGCGAGGTGCCGAGTCCTGCCGACACGTGCAGCCACGCGGCGTCGTGCGGTGCCTGCGACGACGGCGCCGAGCCGGCGCCGGGCCACCAGCGGGAGAGTCCCTTGGCACGGTTGGTGGGCAGGTCGCAGTTGGTGACCAGCGCGCCGTACCCGGGCAGGGCCAGCTGCCCGCCGTGGGTGTGCCCGGCGATGATGAGGCCGGCGCCGTCGGCTGCCATCGGGTCCAGGACCCGCTGGTAGGGCGCGTGGGTGACCCCGATGGTCAGGGCGGCGGACGTGGAGGCGGGCCCGGCGACGCGGGAGTAGCGGTCGCGCCGGATGTGGGCGTCGTCGGTGCCGACGAGCTCCAGCTCCGTCCCCCCGACGTCCAGGGTCGTGCGCACGTTGTCGAGGTCGGTCCAGCCGCCGGCGACCAGGCCGGCGCGCAGGTCCTCGACCGGCAGCAGCCTGCGACCGGGAGGAGCCTCCGCGTGCCGGCGGGTGAGGTAGCGGGCCGGGTTCTTCGGCACCGGCGCGTAGTAGTCGTTGGAGCCCATGACGAACACACCGGGCACCTCGAGCAGCGGCTCCATGGCCCGCAGGGCGCCCGGCACGCTGTCCAGCGCGGCGAGGTTGTCCCCGGTGTTGACCACGAGGTCAGGGGCCAGGGCGGCGAGCCCGCGCACCCACTCGATCTTGCGCTGCTGGGCCGGGACGAGGTGCAGGTCGGAGATCTGCAGGATGCGCAGGGGCCGTGCCCCGCGAGGGAGCACCGGCACGGTGAACCGGCGCAGGGCGTACCAGTTGCGCTCCACGAGGCCGGCCCAGCCGAGCCCGGCCGCGCCCAGCGCAGCCACACCACCCACGGTCCGCAGAAGTGTCCTCACCGGCCCCATCCTTCCAAACGGGACGGCGGGACGAGTCGGTTGGGGCGCACGCACGCCGCCTGCGAGACTGGGCCCATGACCGAGCAGAGCCTCAAGGCCACCGTCCAGCACGACCTCACCGACGCCATGCGGGCGCGGGACCAGGTCCGCTCCGGCACGCTGCGCATGGTCCTGACCGCCATCACCACCGAGGAGGTGTCGGGCACCGAGGCGCGCGAGCTCACCGACGACGAGGTCCTCAAGGTGCTCGCCAAGGAGGCCAAGAAGCGCAAGGAGGCCGCAGCCGCCTACACCGGCGCCGGCCGGCCTGAGCTCGCCGCCACGGAGGAGGCCGAGCTCGCCATCCTCGAGGCCTACCTGCCCGCCCAGCTGTCGGACGCCGAGCTCGAGGCCATCGTCGCCACCGCCATCGAGCAGACCGGCGCGACCGGTATGCAGCAGATGGGCCAGGTCATGAAGATCGCCTCCCCGGTCGTGGCCGGGCGCGCCGACGGCGGCCGGGTTGCCGCTGCCGTCAAGGCGGCGCTCGCCGCCCGCTGACCCGCCGCCGTACGGACGACGAAGGCCCCCACCGGCTGGTGGGGGCCTTCGTCGTGCCTCGCGGCCTACTTCTTCGGCGGCGGAGGCTTCTTGGTCTTGGTCGGCTTGGGGGTCGACGTCGCCGTGGGCTTGGGCGTGCTCTTGGGCGTGGGCGTCGAGCGCGGCTGCGGCGGCGGGGGGACGTAGCCCGTCGAGGTGTACAGGCCGACGGTCGAGCCGCGCATCGCCGTGCCGCTCGGGTTCGTGTAGACCACGAGGCCCTGGGCGTAGCCGCTGTTGGTGCTTCCGGCGACCTGCGCGGTGAACCCGGCGTCCTTGAGGCGGGCCGTGGCCTCCTGCACCGTCATGCCCCCGACGAACGGGACCGCCACCCGGTCACCGCTGAGGATCTTGTCGCTCGGGGCGTCGAAGTCGCGGACCGGCAGGCCCTGCGACGCGGCCTCCATGATGTCCTTCCAGATGGGCGCGGCGATGTCACCACCGAACACACCTCGGTAGTACTGCCCGGCGAGGGTGATGCGGTTCATGCCCTGCTGGGAGTACGGCGTGCCGACCCAGACGGCGGTGGCGCGCTGCGGGGTGAAGCCGACGAACCAGGACTCGACGTGGTCGTCCGTGGTGCCGGTCTTGCCGGCCGCCGGACGCGGGTCGAGCTTGGCCCGCACGCCGGTGCCCTCCTTGATGACGCCCTCGAGCAGCTGGGTCGTGCCCTTGGCCACGTCCGGGTCGACGACCTGCTTGCACGTCTGGGCGCCGATCTTGAGCGGCTTCCCGTCCGCCGTGGTGATCGCCAGGATCGGGTTCGGCGGGCAGTACTTGCCGTTGTTGGCGAGCGTGGCGTAGGAGGACGCGAGCGTCAGGGGCGTGACCACGCCCGTACCCAGGACCGAGCTGGCGTAGCACGGGAGGTCAGGACCCGACCCGGTGTGCAGGTGCATCTTCTTCATGGTGTTGAGGACGTTCTTCGTGCCGAGCTTGAACGTCAGCGACGCGAACGCCGTGTTGATCGAGTCGGCCGTCGCCTTCTTGATGGGGATCGGCCGGCCGCCGACCGGGTAGTCGTTGCGGATCGGGTACGCCTTGAGGTCACCGCACGATCCCTGCTCCTCCGGCGAGTAGTAGGCCGGCTTGGTGGGTGTGGCGAACTTCGAGGGGACCGTGCCGTTGACCGGGGTGCCGGTCTCCAGGGCCCGCACGATGGCGTACATCTTGGCCGTCGACCCGAACTGGAACCCGGTCGTGCCCTGGTACTTGGTGTCGACGTTCCAGTTGACCTGGGTGTAGCCGTAGGTGTTCTGCTGCTTCTGGTTGGTGGGGTACTTGCTGTTCTGCACCATCGCCAGGACGCGGCCGGTGCTCGGCTCGACGACCGAGGCCGCGCTGCCGACCATCTGCGACAGGCCCAGCTTGGACTTGTCCGCGCTGTCCTTGCGCAGCGCCCGGTTGGCGAACGGCACCTTCTTGGTGAGGTCGGTCAGCGCCTTCGCCTGCACCCCGGCGTCCAGGGTGGTCTGGATCGTGAGGCCGCCGCCGGTGAGGTTCTTGACCCGCTCCGGGGTGGACTTGCCCAGGGCGTCGAGGGCGTGGTTGCTGGTGTCCTTGAGGTACTCCATGACGTAGTTGCAGAAGTACGGCTCGCTCGAGGCGGCGCAGTTGCTCAGCGGGTTCTTCACCTTGAGCAT
>Ga0308175_100003669_pt1 | contig 10670 bp, 7 predicted proteins | sample PhyCR1_3_FD_203893 | JGI IMG/M metagenome (GOLD analysis project Ga0308175, IMG submission 203893) | Soil microbial communities from UC Gill Tract Community Farm, Albany, California, United States - DLSLS.C.R1 | ecosystem: Environmental > Terrestrial > Soil > Agricultural land | place: USA...
GTTCGACGACTCCGTTTCGGTTCCGATGCGCAGCGGTCCGGCTTCGATCTGGTAGCCGGCCGCCGCACTGGAAGCGATTGCGCCCGAGCTCAGGACCGCGCGGTCACGGTAGATCGTCGCGGCGCCACCCATCGCGAGAATGAGACGCGCGCCCCCGGTCAGGCGGATGTTGGAAGGAGCCGAGCCGGACACGATGGCACTACCTTCGAGGACAGTCGCACTGCCCGGCACTGGGTCATTATCGATGGTGAAAGCCCTCGGCGACTGCGCCGTGCCGATGACAGGCGACGAAGCGGAGAGGATCAGCGAGGCCGCGCTAGACAGCAGCAACCAAGAAAATGGGTTCGTGAGTTTCAATTTCATGCTCCTTTGCAAAATTTATCGCTGGCCCGGGGCCGGCACATCCGACCCGAGATTCTGTTCTTTCTTGCGAGTCTCGGCGCGAGACAGGGAAATCATAAACGGGGTCACTTCAAAGGGAAGCTTGTCACGGGCCGAGAGCAGCGCTACCGGTTTGGACGTGGTGAGCACTACCTCCCCGCTCCAGGGATCCATGTGAATGCGAGATCCAAGTGGCAGCGCAGCCAGTTGTTCAAGCTTGTCCCGCTCCAGGGCGGGCGCGCGGTTGGCCAACTCCTTCATCTGCAGAAGACTCGAACCGCTGGCCAGCTGATTGCCCAGATTGGCGCGAATCAGATTGGGGAGTTGAGATGCCTGCGCCTCGAGCGCCTTCAGGAAGAGACCGGCCGTAGCGAGCCTGGTTCCGTAGGGAGAGATGCCGAGCAACTCGACCGCGCGGGTTCCGGCCGTCTGCACCTCGTCGATGGAGCGTGCCAGGCGAAGGCGGCCGAGTAGTGCACTCTCCCCCAGCATGGTCTGGTCGGCGAAGGCGAACTGCGTATTGGTGCGGTGCCCGAGAGCGATGTGGGCGAGTTCGCCGGAGAGCACGACCGCCAGGCTGGCCTCGTCCGGCAGGACATCGATCAGCCCGCGGCTGATAACGATCGTGCGGCCCACCGAAAACGTCTCCAGCGGCGTGGTCAGGAGCACGCGGCATCGCGCCTCCAGGTTCAGGCCGTTGGCGGCGATGAGGTTGTTGACGACGGTATCGAGCACATCGTCCACCGGACCGGCGGGCGCCAGCAACCCGGCCTTTTCCAAACGGTCGAGAATGTTCGCTTCCGCCTGCCCTTCCCAAGAGCGCTGGTTTTCGAGCGGAGTTGTTTCGACGGAGCCCTCTTCCTTCACACCGGCCTCGGCCTCCACCACAATAGAAGCCAACTCGTCGGCGCGGGTGTGGGACGCCGAAAGGTACCCCCAGAGCCGCGTCTGCGCTTTGAAGTGGGGCATCTGGGATGCCTTGTCCGGGAGACCGGATTCTTCGGCGTATACGAACGCCGGAACCCACTGTCCGGCGGCAACGTTCACGCGCCAGCTATCGAAATGGAAGTAGAGATGGGAAGAACTGCTGTTCGTGTAGGTGCCATTGAAACGCACGATCTGGAAATCCCGGTCCTCCACCCAAATGCGCCCGCGGAAACGTCCCGCGGCCTTGAGGTCGAGCGGTTCGACGTCGAAGATCAGGCACCGAAGTTCGCCGAGAAACTCGCGACGTATATAGTCGATCCGATACGTTTTCCGGCTGAAACCCTCGGCGTCGATGAGGGTCATCTGGGCAAAGCCCTCGGCCATAAAAGCGGATGTGCGGCCTTTGAACAGGCCGCGCAGCCGGTTCATATGGACCGGTTCGCTGCGGCTGACCATAGGCTGGTATTTGATCGGACCGGCAAACGCCGCTTTCCCCAGGAAGTAGTGGTCGCGGACCACCGTCGCGTGGTCTCTTTCCGGGGGCGTCTCCTGGATATAGGTTTCGACGATCGCGGTGCGAGAGCGCAACTGGTTTACGAAATGAGTCTCCTGGCGCACGATCCGCTCGATCAGACGATCGGCCGTCGCGGTGTTGTCGGCCGCCCACGCCGGAGAGGCGGCGGCTCCGGTCAGCAGCAGAAGCGCGATGGCTTGCGTCAATTTGAATTCCGGTTTCATAGAGTCGTTCTCAAACCTGATACCTAGTTGGCCAACTGAAATTCGATGTGCACGGTGGCACGGATGTCAACGGCGAGACCGCCGGCCGTGGCAGGCCGAAAGCGAATGCCGGCAGCGGCGCGGATCGCGCTCTCGTCCAAGCCGTGGCCGAGACCGCGCAGCACGCGTTCGACGCGCACCTGGCCGTTGGCGCCGAACCAGGTGTCCAGCAGCACGTCGCCTTCGATGCCGAGCCGTCGCGCCTCATCAGTGTAAGAGGGGCGGGGCTTGAAGAGGATCTCGATCACGTCGCGGTTGCGCGGCAGGCGGGCGGACGGCGAGGGCTCCCGCGCGGAACGCGATGCCGTAACGGTCTCGAATCCGCCAGCGGGTCGCGCCACGGCGCCGGCGGAGGAGACGCCGGCCGCCACTTCGGCCTCAGCGAAACCGCCGATCGTGCCACGTCGGGCAGCAATGCGCTCGGGAACAGCGGTCGAGCTATCGCCGAAAGATCCGGTATGCACCGGAATGCGGCCAGCTCCTGTGCGCACCGGACCGGGAGCATCGAAACCTGAGGGGAGAATGGTCGAGGGAGCAGCCGGCGCCGTGCGCGCCTCCGCTGCGGCAAACCGGGCCGGTTGGAGGCGGACTTCCGGCGCGGGCGGCAGCGGTTCCGCGGGAAGGGAACGCACATTCAGCGTTAAATCCGGTGCGGCGGTGGGGGCGAACCCGGGTAATGGCGGCGAATCTTTGAGGACCGCGTGAACGGCGGGCGCGGCCGGCAATACAAATGCCGTCGCCGGCTCTCTGGAGAAAGACCTGAGCGGTGCCGTGATCCGGCGCCGCACTTCTGGGGCGTGCGGGATTGCGAGTGGCGGAATGTAGAGCCGGGCAGCGCGGTAACGCGTGACTTCGGGCGAGGTGGCGGCTGAATGAATCAGCAGAGCAGCGGAGATCAGTGCCGCGTGCGTGACCATGCTTGCAGCCACCGCTGCCGGGTTTCTACTTTTCTTTGGACAGAAGTCAAACACGTCGCTACTCCCTCCTCTTATCGGCCGTTTGCGTCGCGTTCGACACCCCGCTTGCCAAAACTTTCACTCTGCAGCGATGCTCGACCCGAGCGACGGAGACGGATAGGACTGACGCGGCACCGGCCAAGCGGTAGCAGTTTCCTCGAGTCGAATTTGGCGCGGTGAAATGAGACACTTGTCCGGCTGCCTGCCGGGAGGGGAGGCGATCAGGTCCGCCGAACAGACGCTCCTCGTCTATCTGGCTGGGCAGCATCTCATCGGCAGCCCGGCGGAAAACAAGATCATCCGAATTGCATGCTCCTGCGGTGACCCGTAACAGAGTCGATTCGAGCAGCGCCGGCACCGCGCGGGTGCGCGACACCGCTACGGTTGCGACCGCGAGAAGCCAGGCACAACCACGGGCGAGCAAGATCGGAAGCAGCAGTTCCACGAAGCCATCGGAATGGTTAGGCGAGAGGAACTGGCCGAACACCCGTGTGTGGTAGACAGAAGGACACCATAAGAGACGGGCGCTGGAGGTCAACATGTGCAGCACACCGGCCGCTGATATCGGATCTCCGGTTCTCGTCAAAGCGGGGTTAAACCGGCCTCCGCGCCGGGCTGCGCAAAAGCAGCATGCAGGCTGTAGCGGGCGGGGACACGACCGCGCGCACGATGCCGCCGGCACAGCTGTCCAGTTTGCCGGTAACTGCACCAAGCCCCGGACTGACCCGGCCAGCGGAAACAGACACATCGCAGCGGCCCGATTGGCGGCTTCCGGTACGCAGCCGGGCCTTCGGCGTACGCCGAAAGCGACCATCGCGGCCATGATGCGGTCGAATCCGAACACGGCGGGTTCAGTGCGCCCCTTGCGCCAGCGCTGCCAACCCGGTTGACGTTTTCATTTCGGCTCCAGCCGTGCCACCGGCAACCACGGCGGCAAAGCGGCCCAAATCACCGGAGAATGACCGCTCCAGCAGTCCCCGGCTGGGCGCGTAATCGGGAACAATATCTTTGAGTTCGAGCACCAGGGCGGCGAGGTCCCGGCGCTCGCAGGCTCCTCGGAGCGCGGCGAGGTGGCGAAGCGCGGAATCGGCGGTGACAGCGCATCCCGCGAAAATCTTGATCTTTTCGTGGTACGTGGGAATCGCGAATTCCGATTCGACGTTTAGCTCTTCATAGAGCTTTTCACCGGGACGCATGCCGGTGAACTCGATCCGGATGTCCTCATCCGGTTTGAGGCCGGTAAGCAGAACCAACTGGCGCGCCAGATCGGCGATCCGCACCGGCTGCCCCATGTCGAGCACGAAGATCTCTCCGCCCTCGCCCATCGTGGAAGCCTGCAGGACCAGCTGCACGGCCTCCGGAATGGTCATAAAGTAGCGCCGCATTTCGGGATGGGTGACGGTGATCGGGCCGCCCGCGGCGATCTGTCGTTTGAAGATGGGCACCACGCTGCCGTTGCTGCCCAGGACATTGCCGAAGCGTACGGAAACATAGCGTGGCCCGCCATTCTGGATAGACCGGAGCACTACCTCCGCGACACGCTTGGTAACTCCCATCATGCTGGTGGGGCGGACGGCTTTGTCGGATGAGATCATGACGAAGTCCTCCACCCCGGCGGCAGCTGCGGCGGTGGCCACGTTAAAAGTGCCGATAACGTTATTTTCCACGGCTTCGAAGACGTGCCGCTCCATCATGGGCACGTGTTTGTAGGCGGCAGCGTGGTACACGAGAGCCGGACGGTAGCGGCCGAAGACTTCGCACAGCCGCCGCGGATCCTGGATACTGCCGATTTCCGGCCAGAAGCGCACATGGGGAAACTCGCGCCGCATGGCCTGTTCGATTTCGAAGAGCGCCGTTTCTCCGATTTCGAAGGCGACGATGCCGGCCGGTTCGAAGCGGGCGATCTGGCGGCACAGTTCGGAGCCGATGGAACCACCGGCACCGGTCACCAGCGCCAGACGGCCGCGGAGTTTATGGGAGATGCGCTGATGATCGAGCACCACTGCGCTGCGTCCGAGAATGTCTTCCACCTTCACATCGCGCAGCTGCGAGCTATAGCATCGGCCCGCGACCAGCTGAGACATGGCCGGAACCGTTCGGAAGGGCAATCCGGCGGAGTGGCAGCGGCCGATAATCCGGCTCATCTCCGCACCGCTGGCGGACGGAGTTGCGATCAGGATCTCCTGAATCTGGAACTGGTTGGCAAGTCCGGCCAGATCGGCGGATCCGGCAAAGACCGGGAGGCCATGAATGCGCAGACTCGCCTTAGCCGGATCGTCGTCGAGGAAGCCGCAAATCCGGTGCGGAAACGAGAGATTGGATTCCGCATCGCGCAGCAGCATTACGCCGGTCTGGCCGGCCCCGTAAATCCAGGTGCGGCGGCGTTCCGAAGAGAGGCGGTCGCGGGGCAATTCGAGCAGAGCGCGGGCGGCGGCCCGGGCACCCGCACTCAGCAGGAAACAGAGTAGAAGATCGAGCACGAGAACCGACCGCGGCACGCCCGGGCATAAATAGGGCAAAGCGGCGCCGATGGCGGCCGAGGCGACGGCATTGCACGCCGCCAGCCTGATCAGGTCGGGCATGGAAAAATAGCGCCAGACTCCGCGACCTATGCCGAATGCCGGAAAGACCGCGATTTTCAACAGGAGTGCCACAGCGACGGTTGAACAGACCGGCATTCGAGAGAGACGATGAAGATCGAAATCGAAGCGCAGCGCGTAAGCGCCAAGCATCGAGACCGCGATCAGTGCTGTCTGGATGGAGCGAATCGACCACACGTAGAGCAATGGACGCCGGCAGACGGCGTCCGCAAAGCGAGCGAGTTTGCGGAGTAGGAACATGTCAGGGTCTCACGAACCGATGGTGATTTCCAGAACCTTGCGATTAGGCAATGGAGCTTGGGCGGCACGGCGATCGGGTGGTAGCGGTGGGCCCGATAAGGCTAGCCGGCGCACCGGCCCCGAGGACGGTTTCGCACCCAATATGGATCCGCGGCGCCAGGCGCGCTTCGAACCCGATCTCGGCCGGCGTTCCGTGCGATGCGCCCCCACCCCCGAGGCGCACGTGGGATTGTCTCGCGATGACGGGCTCGGCCTCGACGCTGGCGCCGATCCCCAACGATACAAATCGCCCGACGAGCGCTTTCGCATTCACGACTGCGCAAGCCAGCACCATCGTCCCGGCACGCCACCGCGAGAAAGGCGCTACCGCGGCCGACGAACGGACGACGGCCCAATGGCACTCGCAGGCCTGCGACGTTCGATAACAGGCACTGTGCGAGCGATTGTCGCCGATCGCGATCGACAAGCAAGCACCGCGGGAACGCGAAGGGAAATCGGCCCACAACTCCAGTCCGCGGATGCGGCTCCCGCGCCGTCTTGGTTCGCGGTCGAAAGAGCGCACCTGGGTGACGCGGGCAACCGTTAAGGCCGTTTTCATGGCGGGGCCAGCCCCCCGCCAGAACCAGAGTGTCGCGGGCTTACTCACCCTTGCACCTCGCCGCGGAATTCGGGCATGGTGGCATGGCCGGCATGACTCACACCGGATCGGCGCAGGACGCACAGGACGGTGAGTGCAAGGATCTTCAGGTCCAAAGCAAACGAGCGCTGCTCCACATACGAGACGTCGTATTCCAGCCGGCAGGCCCATGCGCACCGATTACGCCCGTTAACTTGCGCCAGCCCGGTAATCCCGGGGCGGACTTCATGGCGACGCGCCTGCCGGCTGGAGTAGTGCAACAGGTAGCCGGGCAACAGAGGCCGGGGACCCACCAGGCTCATCTCGCCGCGCAGAACGTTCCAAAGCTGGGGCAACTCGTCAAGGCTCGCCGCGCGAATCCAGCGGCCCGCTCGGGTAAGCCGTATTTCATCAGGCAGCAGACAGCGGCCTGAGTCGCACTCCTCCGTCATGGTGCGAAACTTGTACATGGTGAACGAAGCCTCGCCGCGGCCAATCCGCGTCTGGCGAAACAGTGCGCTGCTCCCGCCGCTGAGGCGGACGGCGGCCGCGAGCAGAGCCAAAAGTGGAGAGAGCGCCAGGAGAGCCGAGCCCGAAACCACGATATCCGTGCAGCGTTTCAGGATCGAATAGACGAAAGCTGGACGCGAGTCGGTCACCGGAGAGAGGACCGCATCGACGAAGCGCGCCCGCACGTCCCGGTAATCGTAGAAGCTTTCGGCGCGGGCGCGGCCGGCGCGTCCCATTGCGGCCGCACGCTGTGGATCCGAGAGCAGCCGTTCGACCGCCCGTTCCAGCGCTCGTGCATCGCGTGGCGGCACGATGGCTCCGGTCTCGCCGTCAACCACGGCTTCGCGGCAGCCCCGGATATTCGTCGCGACCACGGGAAGTCCGCAGGCCATGGCCTCGATGACGGAGCGGGGAAAGCCCTCCCGGTAAGAAGGCAGCACAAAGACATCCATGAGGGACAGAAACCCGGCCACACCATCGGTGAACCCGGTGAACACGACTTTGCGGGAAAGCCCCGCTTGCTCGACCAGCCTTCGAAAGACCAGGCCGAACTGGTCGCGGTCGCTGGGCAGCGAGTCGCCGACCACAAGAAATCTTACCTCCGGACGGCGCGCGGCGATGCCGCTCGCCATCGCCAGAAACTCGCGGTAACCCTTTTCCCGGACCATTCGCCCGACAATTCCGACCACCGGGGCGGTGGCTTCAATGCCCAGCCGCTTTCGTAACGCAAGGCGGTCTGCACCTGTGGCGGCCGGAGGCAGATATCGCTCGAGGTCCACGCCATTCAGCAGCGTCACCGCCCGAACCCCCGGACGCACAATGCCCGCCTGCAGCGCCGTGCGGCGGTCCTCATCGGATACGAACAGGAACTGCGAGGTAAACTGTCCCATCGCCCACTCGATAGCAGTAAACAGCCGGCGGGGCAGCCAGCGCATGTTTTCGTGGAAGTAGAAGCCGTGGACGGTACACATGACGGGCGTTGGACTAGCCGTGAGGATCGCCGCCAAACGCCCGATGACGCCGGCCACGGGGCTGTGCGTATTGATCGCGTCGAAGGTTCGGGACCGAAGCAGCCGGATGAGTTCGAGCAGGGGTCGCAAGTGCGCAAACGGATAGAAGGAGCGGCGCAGCGGTACCTCGTGCATGACGAAGCCGTCGGCGGCCAGGCGTGCGAAGTAATCACCGCGCGCACACGCAATGTGGACCTCCGCGCCGGCGGCCCGCAGCCCTTGCAGCCAGGGACGCAGTAATACCCAGGGCATGATGTCCACAGTGACGATCACCAGGACCTGTTTGCGGCCGGAAAGCGAGGATGGTGCAGAAGTGGAACTCATAGGATTTCTCATGCTGCTTTTGGAGCGTGGACGCGTCCAGCAACGGTGGCCCGATAAAGGTCATCGTACGCGGCGACACTGCGCCCAATCGTGAAGCGCTGTTCGATGCGGCGCCGGGCCAGCAGGGAAAGGGGACGCCGTCCCTGAGGACCGAGCCGGATCATGCGCAGCAAGCCCGCCGCAAGCGCAGCCGGATCGCGCGGTGGCACGATGATCCCGGTATCGCCAGTGATCAGGGCGGTATCTCCCACCCCCGTGGCCACACAAGGAATCCCGCAGGACATCGCTTCCCCGATCGCGGTCGGGAACGCCTCGCCGTGTGAAGGGCTGCAGAACAGGTCGAAGCCGGACATCAAGGCCGCAATATCGGCGCGCGGCCCGAGCAGCCGGCACGCGAAAGTGGCGTCGTAGCGCCGAAGCAGTCGGAGAAGTTCTGGGTTGTCCGCATCAAGGCCCGCTCCGCAGAAGACGAAAGCCGCAGCGATTCCCTGCGCCAGCACGATGCGGATGGCAGCTGCCAGGGTCTCCAGCCCTTTGATCGGATCGAAGCGCGAAACCACCCCGATCACCGTGGCGTGACGGCCGATGCCGGCGTGACGGCGAAGCGCGGCGGAGGCCAGCGGGTCCGGGCGGAACGAGCTTGTGTCGAAGCCGTTTGGGATCACCCTGGACGCCCCGGCATCATAGCCGAGCCGGAGGTGCGATTCGAAGCCGGCCTGCGATACGAATACTACCGGTACGCGGGCTAAGCGCGCGCTGTAAGCGCCGGCGCGGGCGACACACAGTGTCGATGGTTTGTTCACCTCCGGATCCAGATTCGCGTGATGGATGCTGGCGATCAGCGGCGCGCCTAATGAGGCTGAGTTGGCCAGGATGCCGGCCAGGTTGGCGTGGTACATCCAGGTGTGAACGATATCCGGGCGGCTGCGCGTGATCCAGGCACCGAGGCGTGGGAGTTCGCACAGCAGAGAGGCCGGCGTGCGCACGGGCAGCGACCGAACCCGGACCCCGAGAGCGGCAATGGCCGGTTCGAGCGCGCCCGCGGGAAGCAGCGAAATCACCTCGTGTGCGCTACGCCCGTCCTGGGCGGCGAGATGCCGGAAGAGGCAGGTCTCGGCGCCCCCGCGATTCAAACCGGTGATGATGTGCAGCACTTTCATCGCCATGCCTCCGCCGCCGTCCGCCGCCGGGTGAGCTCGATGCACACCCAAAGGGCTACCGCATGAAGGAGCGCAATTTTCACAACCGTGGCGAAATCGATCCGGCAAAAGTTGATTGCGACCGGCAGCATCAGCGCGTAGATACCGCGCCAGAATGGATCGGCGCGATCTGCGCGCACTTCGAGGGCGGCCATTACCACGCCCACGATGAGAAAGAGCGGGATTACGCCGGCGACGCCGAAGTTGCACATCGCCTCCACCACCGGAGAGAAGCCGATGCCAGCGGACAAAATGCTGCCGCCGTAGTAGACCACCGAAGCGGATTGGGCCAGGGTGTAAGGGCGTTCCGGCCAGATCTGCCGCGGCGCCAGGTTGACGACGGGATCGACGACGTAGCTCCCACCGTAGTAGAGCTGCTCGCCAATCCCGGCACGTTCGGATTTTTCGAAGACGCTGAACATCGTGCCAAGTTCTCCGTTGAGCGGATCGTAGGAGGCGGTAGAGAAGTTTACGTACCGGATCTGGCCGAAGCCGTAATTGCGGATCACGCCCACGCTGTACAGGCCGATCCAGGCGAGGGCGAGCGCCACGACCGCGGTGCGGACCGACAATCTGCGCCGGAATCGCATTGCGGCAATGATGGGCAGAAGCAGAATCATTACTTCGTTTCGGTTCCCGCGCAGCGTGTGCACGATCGCCAGCAGAACCGTGCAGGCAGCGACCAGCCTGCGCAGAGGAGCCGGAAACGCCGGATCGTCGATGGCTCCGAAGGCAGCGGCCCAGGTGGCTGCGATGGGCAGCACGGCCATCAGGGTCGGCAGAACGCTGTCGGACTGATACCCCGTCGCTCCGTACGCTGCCAGCAGACGCGAACCGTCGAAACCGGATTCGAGGAGGACATAACCGTAAAACAATCCCTGGGTGGCCAGCAGCAGGGCAAGCGACACAGAGCGTCGGGACCAGGGACTCGAGGGTGCGGCGTGGACTCGTCCGCGACGATAGAGACCGCGCGCGCTGGCGAGTGCGAACCCGATGAGCAGACCAGCTAGCGCCTCGCCGTGGATCCAGACAAACTCCGCATCCCAGGCCGATTCTCCGGAACCGAAGATCATCCGCGAGACCGGCACGGCCGCTACATAAAGGGACATGGCCGCAATCAAAACCACGCT
>Ga0308175_100003670_pt1 | contig 10669 bp, 8 predicted proteins | sample PhyCR1_3_FD_203893 | JGI IMG/M metagenome (GOLD analysis project Ga0308175, IMG submission 203893) | Soil microbial communities from UC Gill Tract Community Farm, Albany, California, United States - DLSLS.C.R1 | ecosystem: Environmental > Terrestrial > Soil > Agricultural land | place: USA...
CGCGGGCTGCGTCGCGCTTTATCCGCCCGAAGTTTGTACGTGTAGCCGATGGCCCCGGAGAGAACGAGTACGGCGAGGGCTAAAAACAATGAAAATCGCCGCATGATCGGTGTGGGACGGAGGAGAAGCTCTTCTTCAAGATATACCGGACTGACATTCAGGACCAATAGAACAAAATGTGAGTCTCACGTTGTTATGGTAGTCTGGGACCGTCCTTCAAACCTTTTGGTTTGTACGATTTGCAGGTTTCGGTTGTCACTCGCCCCTCGAGTGTGCTAAAAATACTCCTGGGCAGGTCGGGCTAGAGAATAGCCTGAACACCAACAACAAACAAGCTAGTTGCTGTTATTGGAGGTTTTAAGTATGGACATTCGACCGCTACACGACCGCGTTGTAGTTAAACGGATCGAAGAAGGAGAGACCATGCAGGGCGGTCTCTATATTCCCGACTCGGCGAAAGAAAAGCCGCAGCAGGGCGAAGTGGTTGCAGTTGGAAAGGGCAAGCGCGACGATTCCGGCAAAGTGAATGCTCTCGACGTGGAAGTAGGCGATCGCATCCTTTTCGGCAAGTATTCCGGCAGCGACATCAAGCTCGATGGCAACGAATACCTGATCATGCGCGAGGACGAGATCCTCGGTGTTTTGACCAATGGCTCGTCTGCTGCGAAATCCGGAAAGAAGTAAGTAGGGAGAGATTAGACCATGGCTGCAAAACAGATTGTTTATAGCGAGAATTCCCGCCAAGCCATTCTTCGTGGTGTCAATCAGCTTGCTGACGCCGTAAAGGTGACGCTCGGTCCGAAGGGCCGGAACGTTGTGCTCGAGAAGAAGTTCGGCGGCCCCACCATCACCAAAGACGGTGTGACGGTGGCAAAAGAAGTTGAGCTGAAGGATCCGCTGGAAAACATGGGCGCCCAGATGGTGCGCGAGGTTGCTTCGAAGACCTCCGACATCGCTGGTGACGGCACCACGACCGCGACGATTCTGGCTCAGGCCATCTTCCGCGAAGGCGTGAAGTCGGTAGCTGCCGGTGCAAACCCGATGGCACTGAAGCGGGGCATCGAGAAGGCTGTCGAGGCCGTCGTGAATGAAGTGAAGAAGTTCTCGAAGGACGTTCCGTCCCAGGGTGATGCAATCGCCCAGGTTGGAACCATTTCGGCCAATGGCGACAGCACCATCGGCAACACCATTGCCGAAGCGATGCAGAAGGTTGGCAAGGATGGCGTCATCACGGTTGAAGAGTCGAAGACGATGTCGACCGAACTCCAGACCGTTGACGGTATGCAGTTCGACCGCGGCTATCTTTCGCCCTACTTCGTGAGCGATCCGGAGCGGATGGAAGCGGTTCTCGAAGATCCCTACATCCTGATCCACGAGAAGAAGATCAGCAACATGAAGGACCTGTTGCCCCTGCTCGAGCAGATTGCTCGTTCCGGCAAGCCGCTCCTCGTCATTGCTGAAGAAGTCGAAGGCGAAGCGCTGGCAACCCTCGTTGTCAACAAGCTCCGCGGTACCCTCAATGCCACTGCTGTGAAGGCTCCTGGCTTCGGCGATCGTCGCAAAGCGATGCTCGAAGACATCGCCATCCTCACCGGCGGCAAGGCTCTCATGGAAGAGACCGGCATCAAGCTAGAAGGTGTTCGCCTGGAAGACCTCGGCCGTGCAAAGCGCGTGACCGTGGACAAGGACAATACCACCATCATTGATGGAGCCGGCACCCAAAAGACTATCGAAGGCCGCATCAAGCAGCTGCGCGCCCAGATCGAAGAGACCACGTCCGACTACGACCGCGAGAAACTGCAAGAGCGCCTGGCGAAGCTCGCTGGTGGCGTTGCAGTCATCAAGGTTGGCGCCGCGACCGAGACCGAAATGAAGGAAAAGAAGGCTCGTGTTGAGGACGCTCTTCATGCCACTCGTGCTGCAGTAGAAGAAGGAATCGTTCCTGGCGGTGGCGTTGCACTCCTCCGCGCTGGAAAGGTCCTCTCTGAACTGAAGGCGGAAGGCGACGAGCAGATAGGTGTCGACATCATCCGCAAGGCAACCGAAGAGCCGCTGCGCCAGATTGCTGGCAATGCCGGTTACGAAGGCGCCATCGTCATCGAGAAGGTTCGTGGGAACCAGGACGCCAACTTCGGGTTCAACGCGGCCACCGGTCAGTACGAGGACCTCGTAAAGTCTGGTGTTATCGATCCGACTAAGGTGACCCGCTCGGCTCTGCAGCACGCAGCTTCCATCAGCGCTCTCATGCTGACCACCGAAGCGATGATCTGCGAGATCCCCGAGAAGAAAGCTGCGGCTCCGGCAGGTCCGGGCGGCCATGGCCCTGACATGGACTACTAAGAAGCACTTCCTCTTAGGACAAAGCAGTACTTTGGAGCTCGCCCAGGCGTTGGCCTGGGCGAGCTTTTTTCTTTCTAGCCCCCTTTTCAAGCCTGTGCCGCGCGGACCGGACCGGAGTTACCCAGAACGGACTAGAATCGAGATAAATGGCGGCGTGATTCATTCCTTCGACTTCGAATCTGTAGGAATCACACCAGAGCAGAAACTTGCAGTTAAGCGTCGTAGCCCAACATGCCGGGTACCGATGCGAGTATTGCCTTAGGCCAGAGCATTTTCGCCATCACATAGACCACGTGATCGCGCAACAGCACGGAGGGCCGACCAGCGAAGGGAACCTTGCTTACGCTTGTGCCTTCTGCAATCTGCACAAAGGCTCCGACCTGTTCTCGGTCACCGGGATTCCCTTCTTCAATCCGAGAAGACAGCATTGGAACGACCACTTCGCGGTGCGCGGCAGCGTCACAGAATCATTGACGGCGGAAGGGGGAGCGACGGTGCAAATGCTACAGATGAACCGAGACGAACGCGTAAGGGAGCGAGCGGCGTTGCAAGCAGCGGGCAGGTATCCACGCAATTAGGCGCTGATTCTCAGCACCTATAACAGTTCGGGTCCCGTGAACGTCGCAGCAGAAAAATCCTAGGTTGTAATCCGTTGGTGCCCCTTGCTCCAGTACAGCTACTTGCGTAAGAGGCATTCCCCGAATTGTTCTATGCGGCATCCGGCCGGTACTATCGACTTATTCCAACCAAGTGGGTAGCGCAACATGAGCACAGCTGTCATTTCTCACCTTGAGAACCTAAGAACCCGTTCGGCACGAGAGACTGGTTCTCGGGATCGCTATGTAACCTTGTGGCCAACGGTACTTGTCACCGCGGATGTGCTTGGTTTGATGATTGCTGGTGTCCTTGCGCGCCTCTGCATCGGGGATGTTCTGACACTCCATGTATCGGCTATTGCGATTGTCGTTGCAATGTTCTGCGCGAGCGGGCTTTACCGGGTTAGGGCGGTGGACCCCATCACAGAACTTCGGATAGTCTTCTGCTCCATGTGCCTAGCGGCCCTGTCACTTGCCTGCCTGGAGGCGGAGTGTTCCGATCTAGGTTTCATCGCCTCAGCATTAGTGTGGTTGGGCGTTGCCGCACCTCTGCTGGCAACGTTAAGGTCAGTTCTGCGTTGCTTCCTGATTCGATCGGGACAAGGCCTTACGCCAGCCCTGATCATCGGATCGAGAACACCGGCGGGCCGACTTTCCGATCTGCTTGCAAAGCATAGGCATCTGGGCTTTCGTCCCATCGCTATTGTGGACGATGCAGAGGACCTTGAGGGATGTCATCCGGCAGTCCTCGCTGGCCCTACTTCGAACTTCAATGCTGCAATTGCACTCCAGATCTCTACCCAGGTTCTTGATCGATCACGACAAGTCACCAAACGGTTTGTGGATGTCGCGCTGGCTGCTGTTCTGGCGGTTTTGTCGTTGCCGTTGTTGGTAGCGATCTCGCTGAGCGTTTGGCTAAGCTCGGGCGGCCCCATTTTGTTCCGGCAAACCCGGATTGGCAGGAACGGAAGAATCTTTCACATTTGGAAATTCCGTTCCATGGTGGTTGATTCTCACCACGTGCTCAAGACGCATCTGGCTGCCAATCCTGAAGCTAAGCGGGAATGGGAGCTGACTCAGAAGCTCCGGGACGATCCTCGCGTCCTACCGATTGGCCGCTGGCTTCGAACGTCAAGCCTCGATGAGCTGCCGCAACTCTGGAACGTGATGCGGGGAGAGATGAGTCTCGTCGGTCCGAGGCCGGTCGAGCCGGAAGAGATCGCGCGCTACGGCGACAGTTCCGGCCTTTACGAAAGTGTGCGGCCCGGCATGACGGGATTGTGGCAAGTATCCGGACGCAGCAATACCTCTTACCAAGAACGAGTGTCGCTCGACGAGTACTATGTGAAGAACCGTTCAGTCTACCTGGATTTCCATATCCTCGTGCATACGGTTAGAACGTTGCTCCTGCGCGAAGGCGCATACTAGCTGCCTAGGCGAGAGACTGAGCAAACTTCCAGGCATCGGATACAATCCGATCCAGATCCGCACGGTTCGGTTTCCACCCAAGTGTCGTTTGCAGTTTGCTGGAGTCGGCCACAAGAGAGGCCGGATCCCCTTCGCGACGCGGGCCCATCGTGAACGGAACTTTCTTGCCGGTGACGCGCTCGACGGAAGCCACTACTTCTTTGACGGAATGCCCTGACCCGGTTCCTACATTGAATACGTTCGAGGCTCCGCCCTTGAGTAGATGTTCGACGGCAAAGACGTGCGCTTCGGCCAGATCGCTGACGTGGATGTAGTCGCGAATACAGGTTCCGTCTTCCGTCGGGTAGTCGTCGCCGAAGAGGGTCACGGGTGAGCCGGTCTGGATGGCACGCAGGATCAAGGGGATCAGGTGTGTTTCTGGCTCGTGGCGCTCACCGAGTCCAGCATCCGGCTCTGCACCGCACGCGTTGAAATATCGTAGGCGAATGCTGCGAAACTCCTGGTAGCGATCCAGCCATTCGAGCATCCTTTCCACAATCACCTTCGACTCGCCATACGGATTGATGGGTGCGTACGGCTCGTCCTCCACGATTGGGACCCGTGCCGGTGTCCCGTAAGCTGCGGCTGTGGAAGAGAAAACCACTCGCTTCACACCGGCTCTCGCCATCGCCTCGAGCAGCGAAAGCGAACCGCCCACGTTGTTCTCGAAGTACAGCAGCGGATTCTTCGTCGACTCGCCGACCGCAATGTAAGCGGCAAAGTGAATGACCGCGTCTACATGATGTTTTTCGAGCAATGACGTGAGCTTGTCCGTTTCCCGCAGGTCAAGCGTATGAAGAATTGCGGGTGGCACAGCTTCACGATAGCCGCGGCCCAGGTTATCAACGACCAGGACGGAATATCCTTGCTTCTCCAGAAAATAGCGAGTGTGGGAACCGATGTATCCGGCTCCGCCGGTAACGAGGATCGTAGGCAAGCACTTTCGAGTTTAGCCCCTGAGATGCTGAAGCTATGGCGCAGGTGGAGCTTCGGGATGTCACAAAGGTCTACGAGACGCAGGGAACTCCGGCCAAAGCTCTCGACCACGTCTCACATGTGATCTCGCCCGGTGAATTCGTGGCGCTGGTCGGTAAGAGTGGCTGCGGGAAGTCCACGCTTTTGAACCTGTGTGGGGCCATGGACTTCCCGACAACCGGTTCCGTGCTGATCGACGGCACCGATACGCGGCAGTTGGACGATGCGGCTCTGACCCAATTGCGCCGCGAAAAGATCGGTTTTGTCTTCCAGTCGTTTCAGCTTCTGCATACCTTGACGGCGCTCGAGAATATCGAGCTTCCTCTCCTCTTGGCCCGTCGCCCGAACAGCCGGGATCTCGCTTTCGAGCGCTTGCGTTGGGTCGACATGGAGGAGTACGCGGCCCGCTACCCGCATCAGCTTTCCGGCGGTCAACAACAGAGGATTGCGATTGCAAGAGCATTGGCCGGATCACCTCGACTGCTTCTTGCTGACGAACCCACCGGTAATCTCGACAGCGCAACGGGTGAGCTCGTCCTCAACCTGCTGCGTAAAACAGCTGCGGAGTTCGGAGTGTCCGTCATTATGGCGACGCACAGCATCGAGAGCACCGCGGTGGTCAACCGCATTGTCCGCTTGAAGGATGGAAAAATCGTGGCAGTCGAAAGTACCAAGCCTGCCCGGCACACAGCATGAAGTACGTACTCCGGCTATTCATCCGGCTCATCCTCCGTCCACTTCGCCGCGAGCCAATGCGAACGAGCCTCACGGTATTGGCGGTCGCATTAGGGGTTGCCGTCGTGGTCGCGATCGATCTTGCCGGCGACGCGGCGGCCGGGAGTTTCCGCTCCTCGCTCGAATCATTAACGAATAAATCGGACCTGATCATCACAGAGACGGGCGGCGTCGATGAAAATCTACTGGGCACGCTCGTGCAACTGCCTTATCCGGTCGAGTTCGCACCACGGATCGAAAGCTTTGCCTTCACCCGCGGAAGGGGAGAAGCCATACCGTTCTTCGGCTTAGATCTGGTTGCGGCAGGTATGGCGCCCGGCACGGAGGACCAGATTGCGCCCGTGGGCTCAGTGACCGATCTTGCCGAGGACACCGTTTGGGTAGGCCGCAGCATCGGGCTGAAGCCGGGCGATCACGTTGAACTCCTCGTCAACGACGCTATGCACACGGTACGAGTTGCCGGATTGCTTCCATCCGCAAAGACTACCGGGGAAGACCGCGTCATCGTTGCCGATATAGGACTCGCACAGACTTTAACTCGAAAACCCGGTCGCCTCGACAGCATTCAAGTCACCGTTCCCGACAGCGACTCCATCGACCAGTGGCGGGACGTTCTTCGCCGCAATCTGCCTCCCTCCGTCGAGCTCACCCCCACGGGCTCGAGAACAGATGAGAACCGGAAGATGCTGGCTGCATTCCGATGGAATCTACATGTCTTGAGCTATATCGCGCTGGTTGTCGGGGGATTTCTGATCTACAACACAATCTCGATCTCCGTCGTTCGACGCCGCACTGAGATCGGGGTCATTCGCGCGCTGGGAGGGTCGAAAGCTCTGATTGCGTCCGGATTCCTCGCGGAAGCATTGGCGCTGGCTGTAGCCGGTACCGCAGCCGGAATCCTGCTCGGCCGAGGCATGGCTTTGGGGGCAGTGCGGCTGATTGGAACCACTGTGCAGTCGCTGTACGTCAGCAGTGTTCCAGCCCCGATTCAAATGAGTCCGACGACTCTTCTAACCGGGGTAGGTCTGGGCTTGGGAGTGTCTCTCCTCGCGGCGCTTGCTCCGGCCTGGGAAGCGGCCCAGATTCCGCCCACAGAGGCGATGGCGAGAGGGCGCGAGCAGTACCTCGCCGCGGTCCGCTCCCGACGCACGATCTGGCTCGCTTTCCTGACGCTTATCGTGGCGGGCGTTCTAACCCAGCCTGGCCCGGTGTATGGAAAACCGATCTTCGCGTATATCTCGGTCATCTTGTTCGTCGCCGGCACCTCATTAGTGGTCCCGAACGTTTGGATTGCGCTTGCCGGCCGGACGCAGAAGAGGGTGGCAAAACTCTTCGGGGTAGAGGCCTCTCTCGCAACGCGTTCACTCCGGGCATCCATCGGCCGCACGTCTGTGCTGACCTCGGCTCTTGCTACCGCCGTCGCGATGACTGCAAGCATCGGCATTATGGTCGGTAGCTTCCGCGACACTGTTCGCGTCTGGATGGACAACCAGTTGAAGGCTGACTTCTACTTGCGGCCGGCTGCTCCGGCCGCAGCAGATCGCTATCCGGTTATGGCTGCGGAAGTGGCCGACAGCATTGAGCGCTTACCGGGGGTAGCCGCCGTGGATCGCTTTCGTTCTTATCCCATCTCGTACGGCGGATTGCCCGCGAATCTGGCCGGTGGCGAAGCGGGGAAACTGAAAGGCGGCGGGGCAACGCGGTTCTTACCCGGCGAAAATAGTGCTGCCATTCTTGCCGAACTGCCGCGTGGTAATTACGCCGTTGTCAGCGAACCTTTCGCAAACAAGCACGGCGTGAAGCCCGGGACTGAATTGTCTCTGCCCATCGGAAACGCAGTGAGGAAGTTGAAGGTGCTTGGGATCTATTACGATTACTCGACCGAGCGCGGCTTTGTTCTTGTCGATCGAAAAACATTGTTGAAGTACCTGCCTGACCCGGCAATCTCCACCATGGCCGTTTACCTGAAGGACGGCGCGAAAGCAGATCGCGTGCGAGCTGGTATCGACACGGTTGTGAGCGGTCGCTCGATTCTGGTTCTTCCCAGTGCCGCATTGCGGCGCGCCGCGATCGAGATCTTTGATCGCACATTCCGCATTACTTATGCGCTGGAAATAGTAGCGATTTTCGTCGCCGTAGTGGGGATTGCAAGTTCGCTACTCGCGATGGTGATTGATCGGCGCCGTGAACTCGCGATATTCCGTTTCCTCGGTGCAGACCGCACTCAGATTCGAAGGATCATCCTCTGCGAGGCGGGCTTGCTTGGACTGGTAGCGAACGGGATAGGGCTGGTGCTTGGAACGCTGCTCTCTCTCGTTCTGATTTTCGTAATCAACAAACAGTCGTTTGGGTGGACTATCCAATTCCATTGGCCGGCTGGTCTTCTCTCCGCCGCTGTTTCGGGTGTCTTTATCGCTACCGTCCTCGCGGGTTTCTATCCGGCGCAGAAAGCTATTGCGCTTAATCCCATCGAGGCGATCCATGAGGAGTAGGCGAGGCGTGCGTCTTATCCTCGGTCTCTTGGCCGTCACCGCTTACGTGCTTGCGGCGCAGAGCTGGACAAAAGCCCGGGCCGATTATCCTTACGCTTTCCCTCGAGACCACTTCGCGCACAATAACTTCCAAACCGAATGGTGGTATTACACCGGCAACTTGCGATCTGACGACGGGCATCGGTTTGGCTACGAGCTTACGTTCTTCCGACAAGCCGTACGTCTGGAACACGCTGCTGATATTCCCAGGACCTGGCTGCCCGACCAGATGTATCTCGCGCATTTCGCGTTAAGCGATCTTGACGGCGGCGAGTTCTTCCATACCAAGCGGCTGAATCGCAAGGGGCCGGGCCTTGCTGGTGCGAGCGACGACACGGGCCGCTATTGGAACGGAAACTGGCAGGTGCGGTGGGTCGATGAACGCTCCGGAGAACAAGAGCTAGAAGCGGTATGCAATGCCGGAACCCTGCGGCTCGAGCTCAGGCCAAGCAAGCCACCGGTTGTTCATGGACAGCATGGGTTGAGTGTGAAGGGGCCGTTACCCGGCGAAGCATCGCAGTACATCTCGTTCACGAGGATTGCGAGCCGCGGGACTCTGGATTGGAAAGGCAAGCACTACGCTGTGAGCGGGGCTAGCTGGATGGATCATGAATTCTTTTCGGAGCCTTCGGACAACCAGCTTGCGGGATGGGACTGGTTTGCCATTCAGCTCGAAACCGGGCAGGAGTTGATGCTCTATCGATTGCGGAGAAAAGATGGGACCTCGGAACGGTTCTCTTCCGGAACCTACGTTGACGAAAAGGGTTTTGCACGTTTCTTGCGCGGAACAGATTTCACCCTGACACCGGTCGAGACGTGGCACAGCCCACTATCGGGCCATAGCTATCCGGTGCGGTGGCACATTTACGTTCCCTCGCTACAACTCGACCTGATCGAACAGACGCGGCTTAAAAACCAGGAACTCTTTAGCCGGGAAGCGGCTTCGCCCACATATTGGGAAGGAGCAGTGGAGTACGCCGGGCAGATGGGGTCGCAAAAGGTGTCGGGAGTGGGTTATCTCGAGATGACTGGATATGCCGGGACGATTCGCCTCTCTGGTGAATAGTCAAGCGAGGGCCGTTCCGGCCGCTTCGATGCGTTGTTCGTCCAGCTCCTTCATGAATCCAGTCAAGAGCGCCGCCACCAGACAGCAAACAACGACAATGCCGAGGGCATACCGAAGCGTGACGATTTGCGATGCGAACCCAATACTCGGTGGTCCAACGATAAACCCGATATAGCCAATACCAGTCACCGTGGCGATCCCAGGGCCCGGACTCACCGATGGAACCTTGCCGCCTGACCCAAACACCAACGGTATGATCACGGACAAGCCTGCGCCGGTTGCGGCAAAGCCAGGCAGCGACCATTCGGGCGAGGGTGCCGCGAGTGCGTACACCAGTCCAGCGGCAGCCACTAAACAGCCGCCCCGCACGGTTCGGAGTGGTCCGAATCGCTCGGTGATGAAGTCGCCCAGGAATCGGAACCCGGCCATTGCACCTGAGAACACGGAATAACCCGCTGCCGCGAGTCCCGGGCCGGCGCCGAGGATCTGCCGCAAGTACACCGCCGTCCAATCGGCCATGGCGCCTTCTGCGAGAAGAATGCAAAATCCGATCGCGCTCAGTGCAAGCAGCACCTTTGGGATCTTATTGAACGGAAGCCGGTGCTCGCGTTCAACAGCGCCCGACGCGTCCCTGAAGAGCAAGGGCGCGACGAGCAGGATTGCCAGAAGATTGACAATAGAGCTAAAGGCGAAGTGCGTCGCAACGGCAGCGCCCCTGGCTGCAACGGCACCCCCGACAGCCGCGCCCGCCATAGCTCCCAAACTGAACATTCCGTGGAAGCGCGACATGGTCGGCCGCCTCAAGCCTTTCTCGACTTCAACGCCCTGCGCGTTCATGGATACATCCATAGCCGCCGCAAGCGCCCCGAAAATGAAAAGCGCGATCGCAAGGGTGAAAGCATTGAACGCCAGACCCGGAAGCACGACAGCCAGGCAGAACGAAATGCTGCTCAACGTGC
>Ga0308175_100003671_pt1 | contig 10667 bp, 8 predicted proteins | sample PhyCR1_3_FD_203893 | JGI IMG/M metagenome (GOLD analysis project Ga0308175, IMG submission 203893) | Soil microbial communities from UC Gill Tract Community Farm, Albany, California, United States - DLSLS.C.R1 | ecosystem: Environmental > Terrestrial > Soil > Agricultural land | place: USA...
GAGGTCACTGGTGTCCGAACTCTTGTATTTGAGCGGTCAAACGATTACCGTCCCGGCCGAGCCTCAGGCTGCGCCACGGCGGCGTGGGTGGGCTCGGACAGGTGGTCCCAAGGATGTCCCGCACACGGTCGAAGGCGCCCGCTCAGCGCCCGACGCTCCAGTCGGTGGCGCACGAAGCAGGGGTGTCGCACCAGACGGTCGCGAACGTCCTCAACTCTCCGGAGAAGGTGCGGCCAGAAACACGCACCCGGGTGCTCAAGGTCATCACGGCGTTGGACTACCGGCCCGACGAGACCGCGCGGTCCCTGGCTCGGCGCTCAACGCGCCTGGTGTCGCTGCACCTCGGTCCGCAGTGGAACGATGGTGTTTCGATGCTTGCGGGCTTCGCGCGTTCCCTGGCGCAGGCGGGCGCATCGCGTGGCTACCGAATCGTGCTTGATGTGGCCGAGGCCGGCGACGAGGTGCAGATCGACTCGTTCCGGGAGCTCGCGGCCCGGCGCGCGGTTGACGGTGTGGTCATCCCGGAGACCCACGTCGGAGACCAGCGTCCACGCTGGCTGACCGAGCACGGCCTGCCGATGGTGGCCTTCGGCCGTCCGTGGGACGACCTGGATGCGGCCCACTCGTGGGTTGACGTCGACGGGGGAAAGGGGATGCGGCAGGTTGCTCATCACCTGCACGACCGCGGGCACACGAGAGTTGCCTACGTCGGTCCTCCCCGCGACGGCGGGATGGAGGATGACCGGCACGACGGACTCGTGGCGGGTCTAGCCGAGGCCGGTGTGGCCCGTGACGACGGCCTGGACCTGTTCGTGGCCGAGCGCACCGACCTGTTCGCCCAGCTGCCGGACTTCCTGCGCCAGCACCGCCCGACCGCGTTGGCGTGCCGCGACGACTCGTACGCCTTCGAGGCACTTCAGGTGCTGCAGACGATGGATGAGGACCTCGCTCGTGGCGTCGCCGTGACCGGATTCGACGACTCACCGTTGGCCAGGATGACCCGACCTGCGCTCACGTCCATCTCTCAGCAGACCGACCGGGTCGCCGACCTCATTTTCGCTTCGCTGGTCGCCCAGATTGAAGGCCGTCAGGACGAGCAGGTGGCGCGACTCATCGTTCCCCAGCTGGTCACCCGGGAGTCCTCGGCCGGACCGGGCTAACCCCGCCGACCAGCCACCAACCCCAATCCGACCAGCCGCCAACTCAAGACAGCCGTGCTCGCCCCCCACCCCGGCCGCTCATCGGCCACCTACGAAGGAGAACCACATGCGGCAACGACGCCTGCGTGGCCTGCTCGTCCTGTCCGCCGTATCTGCGCTGCTCGTCCCCACCACCGCCATCTTGGCGGAGGCAGCGCCAGCCACGGCCTCCTCCTTCGTGGTGGACGCCGAGACGCTGCCGAACGGTGCCGGCGCTGCTGGGACGCTCGACCTCACCAAGGCCGGAACCACTGACTGGGTGCACGTCGCCGGCAGCGGCAACAACCGCCGCCAAAACACCACCCCAGTCATCGATGTGACCAACCTGCACCCGCAGACCGCAGTCGGCACCCTCGGCGACAGCCCGTTCTCCTACCGGTGGTCCGACGGCAGACCCACGGCCACCAACGACGGCACGAGCACCGGCGGGGTCTTCAGCTACGACCACTCGACGGTTGGCCCCACGACCGCGTTCGACGCCGGGTACAGGGTCGCCGTGCCAGCTGCGGACACCACCCGCACCCTGACCGTGGTCGGCGGAGTCTGGCAGGCAGCCGCGACCGTTAGCCTCACGACCACTTCGGGAACCAGTCCCGTGTGGCAGCAACCGGTCAGCGCATCCGGTACGCCGCAAGTCCAGCGGTACACGGTCATCGTTCCGCCGGGTGAACCAGCCGTCCTCACGACCACGCTCACCGAGACGCGCAACCCAGAGGGCAACGTTTCCCTGGCGGCAGTCGCCCTGGCTGACACGGTCAGTGCGCAACCCACTGTGACGCTGACGACACGGTCAACGCCGTCCACGATGGACCTCACCGCCCTGGGTACAACTGACTGGATCCACCTGAACGGGTCCACCCTGAACCGCTCCGCAGCCGGGTCGGGCGCGCTCGTCCCGCGTAACCGAGGTAACCGCGGCATCTCGCCGCAAGGCGACAACCCCGTCCGATACTCCTGGAGCAACGGCACCCCGACGACGAACGAGCCGGGCACGACCACCGGTGGGGTTTTCCTCGCCGACAGTGACGACCTGAGCCGACCGGCCGGCTGGGACTTGACCGTTGCAGCCAGCGACCGACCGCAAACTCTCCAGTTCGTCGCGGGCGTCTGGCAGGCCGCGGCAACGGTGACGGTGACCACCGGCGGCTCCACCACTACCGCGGTGTCGAACACTGAACTGTCTGCCGGCGGCAGCGCGCTGTCCCGCTTGTTCACCATCACGTTGCCTGTTGGGGAGGCAAGTACCGTCACCGCGCAGCTCACCAGCCGCGCCAACGGGGACGGCAACGTCACCCTCGCGGGGGCAACTCTGGCCCCTACCCCGTCGGCAGCGGCTGCGCTGCGCTCCCTCCTCGAGGAGATCGACCGCACGGACACCCCCGCCGCTGACCCCGCCACTCTCGCGCAGCTCGATCGCGAGGTCACCGCCGCGGGCACCGTCCTGGCCGGACAGCCGACCGACACCGACGTCCGCCTCGCGCTCGCACGGCTGACTACCGCATGGAACGCCGCTCAGCACTCCGCGGCCGCCGCCCGGTACACCTTCCAGTCCAACCCCGGCCTCGTGTCGTCGTTCGGCTGGGAAGGTGACCACCACGCGCCCATCGCGTCCATCGACGGCAGCTATCGGCTGCGTGACCACGACAACCTGACCATCACGTTCGGCGTGCCGGACATCCCCGGAACCATCGACTGGCGCAACGCCGAGGGGTACCTGCCCGCGTTCGTGAGCACGTACAGCAAGGGCGGCCTGCGCCACAGTGTGCAGAGCTTCGCTGACGAGGTGGTGGTCGGAGGCAAACGCTTCGAAGTTGCGTACTCACGCATGACGACGACCAACACGACGACCGGTGCCCTGCCGCTGCCGCGGGTCTCCAAGGCGCTGGTTGGCTTGAACAGCGCGACCACCGCCGACAGCATCGCCGCCGGTCATACCGTGGTGCGGGACTACGCCGTGGGCGCCGACCGGTTCGGCGGCACGTACGACTGGCCGTCCAATGCCCAGCTCGCTTTGCTCGGCGGGTACGACCAGCACTACAACCACATGCGCAGCTACTGGAACACCAGGTTGGCCGCCATCGCCAACATCAAGGACTTGCCCGACCCCAAGCTCGTCGACGCGTACAAGGCCGGCTACATCTACACGCTCATCATCCGCGACGACATCAACGGCAAGAAGGAGCTGCACGTCGGGGAGAACGGGTATGACGAGATGTTCGACCACGACACCATCGGCATCGTTTCCACCTTGTTGACCGTCGGCGACTACACCTACGCGCAGGACTACCTGTCCACCCTTCCCGCGCAGCTGCAGTACGACGATGCGAAGTGGAAGTTCAGCTGGCCGTTCGCCTTGTACCTGCAGCGCACCGGGGACGCCGCGTTCGTCCGCTCCCAGTTCGACAAGATCAAGAAGAACACGCACACGGTTGAGGCCGACCGCATCAACGGCGGCACCGGCATCATCAAGAAGACTGTCGCGATCGACAGCGAGGGCTACTGGACCATTGACAACTGGTCCGCCCTGGCTGGTCTGACCACCTACCGGTGGCTCGCTCAGCAGCTGGGCGAGGACAGCGAGGCGGCGTGGGCGAAGGCCGAGTATGACGACCTGTACAAGGTGGTCAGCGACCAGCTGCGCAAGACGATGACCGACTACCAGCTCAACTACATCCCCATCTCGATGGTTGAGCCCAACGAGCAGGGCCCACGCAAGGACCCGCGTGACGCGAACTGGGCCTCGATGTTTCTGTTCGGGCAGTGGGCCTGGGACGGCTACCTGTTCGGGGCGCAGCAGTCCGGCTTCATGTTGGACGACATCGACCGCACGTACACACACGGTTTCCAGCGGCGGGAGAGCCTGACGGACACGGTGTACAACTTCGGCGGCTACCCCCACGGGTACTTCTCGAGCGCGTACAACGCCGGCTACGGCAGCACCGCCTTGCGTGGCGAGCAGTACCGCGACGCTGGCATCCGCGGCTATGAGTTCATGGTGAACAAATCGCAGAGCGGTCCGTTCGGATGGTGGGAAGGAGTCGGCTACCCGAACGCGTCGTCGCCGTGGAACATCCAGCACGCCGCCGGTGGTGGCGGTTCCAACCAACACATGTGGGGCCAGGCGACCGCGACCAAGGTGCTGTTCGACTCGCTCATCGCCCAGAAGTCCGACGGCACCCTCATCGTCGGTCGCGGTGCCCCGGAGGACTGGGTCGCTGCAGGGAAGCGCATCGCCCTGGACAATTACCCGACCCTTGGTGGCGGTCGAGTCGGCTACACCACATCCTCAACCGGCAACCAGGTGACGTTCACCTTCTCCGGTGACGTCGGCTCCGCGACCGCATTCAGCATTGAGCTGCTCGGGCTCAAGGGCAACGTCGCTGCCGTGTCCGTTCCGAAGGCCGTGGTGGACGAGGCAGCCGGCACGGTGCGAGTCCCTGCCTCAACGAAGCGGGTCACCATCACCCTGCGACACCAAGTGGACGTGGACCACACGGCCCTGTCCCCGGCCATCACGGGAAAGGCGAAGGTCGGCAGCGCGCTGACGGCAAAGGTCAACTCCGGCTGGCAGGCCATCGGGTACCAGTGGACGCGCAATGGTGTGCCGGTCACGGGTGCGACCGGGGCGTCATACACCCCGACGAACGCTGACCTTGGCGCTCGCATCGGTGTCCGAGTGAGTGCCGACCGGGCGCACGCCTACACCACGACCGTCACTGCTCCGGAGGTCGGGCCGGTGCTTGGCCCACCGATCGGGGGCTGACGGCAATTCCTTGGCTGAACGCTGCCATGACGAAGGCTCGGATTGGATGGTCCGAGCCTTCGTCATGTGGCGTCACCCGGTGCGGGATGGCTGCGGGTACTGGATGGAGTGTCCTTGAGGCCGCGCCCTGCCTTTCGGCAGGACCATGGGCGCCGGAACCGGTCACGCGGTCCTCACCGGACGACTAGAGGTGTGGGCGGTGATGAGCACGACGTATTCGCCCAGCTGGTCCGCCATCGCGTTGAGCTCGTCGCTGACCTGCCCGGGGGCCAAGTCCTGGGCAAGTTCTCGCATCTGCTTGGCTCCCTCGCGGCGATCGTCGTTGGAACCGCGGCGCGCCCAGTCAAACCGCGTGCAGGCCCCGTTGACGTTCACCTGCTGTCATAAGTCATGGCCCTTCCGGGCGCTGCACGGCCGGGCCTGGGTGTCGGTGCAGCCGACACGCGTCGGGGGCCGTCCCGGTCGCCACCTTCGGGTCGGACGCACCGGGGGTCGTGCGTCAGCTGTTTCGCCGGGCAGGCGCCGTGGGCGGGGCCATGGCTCTGCAGACCAGCAGCACACGTCCCCGAGACTCGTCCGAAACGGGTAATCATGCCGCGGCTAGCCTGAACCACCCAGTTCGGAAGTGTCGACGACTGCATCACGGCTCCATGTTCCGTGTGACGCACCGTCAGACGAGACATGGCAGGCGGCGCCGTTCTCAGCGGCGTTGGCCGAGGCCGGCGTCGCGCGCCTTAACAACCACGGCCGCCCTGTCATGGACCTCGAGCTTTGTCATGACTGAGGCAAGGTTGTTGCGGATGGTCTTTTCGGACAGAACCAGCCGGCGGGCGATCTCGTGGTTTCCCAAACCCACCGCAACCAACTCAAGCACGTCGCGTTCCCGGGCGGTCAGTCCCGGGAAGACCTGCGCTGAATAGGCCGCCTTCGCGTCAGTAAAGAAGCTGATGATGCGATTACCGACGGCACTCCCGTACACGGAGTCTCCGGACGCCGCAGCGAGGATTGCCTGCACGATGTGATCGCGGCCTGCGTCCTTGAGGAGATACCCACGGGCGCCGGCCCGCAGGGCCGTGAAGACGGCTTGATCGTCCTCGTGCATCGTGAGGACGATGACGCTCACCTTCGGGTGGGCGGCCAGGATGCTCTGTATTGCCGTTGCCCCGTCGACGTTCGGCATCGAAAGATCCGTCAGCACCACATCGGGAACCAGAGCGTCGACAAGCTGCACCAGTTCCCGCCCATCGCACGCAGAACCCACGACGTCGATCAGGGGCACCGCAGTCAGGGCAGCCTCCAAGCCTTCGCGGTACATGGGGTGATCGTCGGCAATGACGAGACGGATCGCGCGGCTCATTGCGGGACCAGCGGCAGTCGGGCCGTGACGGTAGTGCCCTCCGCCCCGGAGAGGACGTGCAGTTCGCCGCCGAGCGTCGTGGCTCGCTGCCGCATCGAGGCCAGGCCGACCCCCGAACCGGCCGGCACATCTGGGGCAGCAAACCCACGACCGTCATCGGCCACTTCGACGGAAAGGACGCCGTTGCAGGCTCGCAGATCGAGCGTGGTGTGCGTCGCGTGGGCGTGCTTGGCCACGTTTGTCAGCGCCTCGGCCGCGATGCGGTACGCGGCAGTCTCGACGTCGGCTCGCAGGTGCGGCAGCTGCGCCAGAGTGAGCTGCACGGGGAAGCCTGCGGCGGCCACGAGGCGCTGGATGGCTGGGTTCAGGCCCAGTTCGTCGAGGCCCAGAGGTTTCAGCCCGTCGATGATCCGGCGTACCTCGCTGACCGCGTCAGTCACCTCGCCTCGCATCCGGCTCACCAGACGTCGTGAAGTCGCGAGGTCTTCCACAGCCAAGGCGTCTTCGAGCGCCACCAGTCCGAGACCCATCCCCGTCAATGACGGCCCGAGTCCGTCATGAAGCTCCTGCTGCAACCGCATCCGCTCGGTGCCCGTGGCCTCCACGACGGCGTCGCGTTCGGTCTGAAGGTCCTCCGTCAGGTCCAGTGCATGAACCATGACCGCCACCTGAGGAGCGAACAGGTCGAGCAACCGGCGATCAGCCGCCCCGTAACGTTCGTCCGAGGAACGGGCAGTGATGACCAAGCTACCCAGAGTTCTGCCACCGAGGGCCAGGGGAACGCCGAGCCCCTCTCCGGGCATGCCCGTGGCGGCTAGCACGTGGCCCTCCGGTGACCTGAGAGTTGCGCCAGGGGCATGCAGCGCGGTGGCGATGCTGGACAACACTCCTGCCACGAGGTCGGGCTCTTGGCTCGATGTGATGTGGCCGCCGAGCCGACTCACCGCACGGAGCGGGTCGCGACTCTCGCCGTAGACCAACCGGTCCACTGCCCTCTGCAGCCTTTCGCGCAACGGCGCCAGGCCCACCGCGACAAGCGCGGCGGCCACGAACCCCGGCACTGCCCGCTGGCCCAACCCGGTCCCGGCCACGGACGTCACAAGCAGATAGGCACCGAACAGCACGGTCGTGAGGGCCCCGTAGACCAGAGCCCGGCGAAGAATCGCCTTCATCCCCAACAAGTCATAGCGGAAGATGCCCACGGCGATGGCCACAGGGACAGATGGTGTGGTCACGAAGAACAGCCAGCCCGGCAGTGGGGCCAGCGTCAGACCGAACATCGCCACGACCACCACGAGAACCCAGGCAAGCTGTTGACGCCGAGGCGGCGCCAGTCTGGCCAAGCGGAAGGCTGACATTACCCAGATCGCCAGGGTGCCGCCCACCAGCAGCAGAACGGCAATGACTCCATACAGGCCGGCCAGCCATGCGGGCGACACCGTCACGGGGGCCAGCGGCGACGGTCCCGGAGCCACACCCTGATAGGCGTCGTTGCTGAACAAGGCCATCACGGTGACCATCACGGTCCCTGTGCACGATGCGGCCAGTGGCATACGCCAATGCGGCCCAGGCACGCGGCCATCCGGGTAGATGGCCGGAAGCACGTTCGCCAGCGGAAGCAGCCCTGGGAGCCAGAGCACGGACCCGAGCAGCGCGGCCCACCGTGCCGCCGGCCAGCCCGCCCCCAAGTAGACCCCGAGGCTTCCGTAGGCGGCCGCGAAGTTCTGCAGCACCTGAAAGCCTCCCACCACGAGCAACAGCCAGCCGACAGCATTTCGCGGTCTCAGCCACGTCAGAACCGCGCCGGTCATCGCCCAGCTGAGCACGACGTATGGCTCAAGCGGACGGCCCACGTGGACACCCAGCAGCTGAGCGAGTCCCTCCTGTTGCGGCCAGCCGAACAGCCAGGAGGCCGTCACGGCAAGCCCGGTGCACGTGACGACCGTGACGGCGATAACCCCACGGCTACCCACCCAGCAAGTGTCTGCCCTCACACATTCCATGGACAACAAGCGGTGGGCCACGACTCCGGGCGATGTGCCCTGGTCAATGGGGGCTAGAGCCTCTGTCGGTGCGGGGTGTTGGGCCTCGACATTGAAGAGGTCAGCACCGTACACGCGCCTCAAGGAGCGAAGATCATGTCGAAGACCAGCACCTCGTTGGGAAACGCCGCCCAGCGCCCGACCCCACCCTCCGCAGAACCCAATGCCGCGGCATCCCAGCCAGGTGCTCACTCATGGCGTCAACAAGCCGCGTGGTTGTTCGCTGCATACGTCGTGATCCACAGTGGCGCGGCGACCCTAGTCAACGACTGGGAGGGGTGGTCCAACTTCGCCGGCAACTTCGTGGCAGTGATGATCTGGGGACTGGCCCTCGTCGGACTCACGTTCGGCCTGCTCGTCCGCTGGGGGCTCAAGGACTCACCCAAGGGCCGGAACCGAGCCGCCCTTGCCTCACTCGGCGCGGGTATCGCCTCTATCGTCGCCTACGCCATCTACTTCATGTGGGCACCCTTCGTCGTGGGCCCGGCCGCTGTGATCCTCGCCGCCGTTGGCCTCCGCACCGCGCGCGAAAGCGACCCCGGCGGCCGCACGTTCGCCCTGGTCGGAGGAGTGCTGGGCGGGCTCAGCTCGGCCTACTGGGTCTTCTGCATCGTCTTCGCCTTGAGCACCGGGTTCCTTCCCCTTCCAGGGTCCCAGTGAGCACGACACCGCTTCCGGTATGCCGCGGGCTCGTCCACAGGAGCTCAGGCGCCGAAACGTGCCGCGATACCGCGGTGATGCCTGCTCGCGGGTGAGCCGATACCGGCGGGCGCAGCACTGGAGACACCAACAGCGCCGTCGACCGGCGCCTCTCCCGAAGGAGCGCCACATGAACACCACCTCGGAACCGGCCGGCACCGCCACCACCCAACGCACGGAGCGTCGCACGCTGCGATCGCTGACGCCGGCCACGGCTGCCGGCCTGACCGCATTTGCCCTGACCTGTGCGAGCGCCACGCCAACGTCCGCGCGTCAAGACCTCGGCATCGGCACAGGCTGGGCCGCCGCGTGGCAGGCGGCGCCCGTCACGGTCGCACGCATCGACAACCAGATCATCCGCTGCGACACCGGCGAAGGAAACCTCGGTGGTGCGGGTGCGCGAGCCCCGCTTACCCTGCCCTCCGTCACCACGTGCAGCCCGAGCACCGCGATTGCGTCCCCTTCGGCTGAACAGGCACGTCAGCTCGAACGCGACCCACTGAGGTGAAGCCCGATGGCCGGCACCGAGTTCGAACGGCCTGAGCCCCACCTCCTGTCTCCGCCCCTGCCTGTCACGTCCCGGTCACGTTCAGCAGCACTCCTCAACGTTCGCCTTGGACACCGCCTAGCAAACCAGCCTCATCGACGTCATCGGTGGCCGGGCGCGCTTACGGGCGGCGTGTGAACGTCCCGGCTCTGAGCGTTCCGCCAGCTCACCCGCCCTACTCCCTGGCGGTGTTAGGTCCCACGTCGACCACTGTTCAGGTACAAGGTCCCTTACCGTACGGAACCCCTGTGGTCCAGGCTCGTCCTGGGCAGAGGCCGGCTGCGATGTGGGACCGATGCCTGCTAGGCCGCGGGGTCCCTCGTGGCCAGCGAGGGGCGCCGGGATGGGTAGCTGCCCGTCTGTACCCACAGCCGCCCGCCTGGCGCTCCTCGTGCCCCCCGCAAGCCCCCCGGTCGTGGCAAAAGGCGAGAGGACATTCACGCGGCTACGCCGCGCTCTGCTCAGTGACGTTCCAGCCAGGGCTCGGGCCCTTGCTCGCCCAAGCTTTTCGGGGAGACACTGAGCGGGAGCAGGGCCATGCCCGCCAAGGGCCGGAAGTGAGGCCGCCATGTTCTGGATCATCGCCGGGGTGCTGCTCCTTCTGCTTCTCGTCGGGGCCTGGCTGTGGGACCGGCGGCACACGCTGAATCAGGACAAGACGACTGGACACGCGCCGGACGGGGCCGCCAAGCGCGACCTCGGAGGGGGCGGGATCGGCTAACGAGCCCGGAAGGGAACTCGTGTGCGTCCCTGCGGGCGGACACGGGCGTCTGCCTCGGCGCGGATGGGCAGGAGACGGCGACCGCGTTGCAGGGCCAGACCCGCTGGCTGCAGGGCGTCTGTATCGCCACCACGCTGCGCCACCCTGACCCAGGAACCACCCCGGGGCGCAGCAGCGCTCACGACCTGACCACCACAGGCCCCCGCGAGACCGGGAGGGGCTGTTCCCCTTCGCGCCCTGCGGGTCATTTGAGTTCGCCTGGCCCGAGATCGCGGTACGCGGCCCGCGCGTGGCGTCCGCGGCGACGGGTCGAGAGGCTGTGGCGTCGTCGTCCTTCAG
>Ga0308175_100003672_pt1 | contig 10667 bp, 8 predicted proteins | sample PhyCR1_3_FD_203893 | JGI IMG/M metagenome (GOLD analysis project Ga0308175, IMG submission 203893) | Soil microbial communities from UC Gill Tract Community Farm, Albany, California, United States - DLSLS.C.R1 | ecosystem: Environmental > Terrestrial > Soil > Agricultural land | place: USA...
CATCAAGTCGGCGGCCACCAGCAAGTGCGAGGCCGGCGCCAAGTGGAAGAACGCTCCCAAGGGCGGTCACGACCCGCTGTACATCACGGTGCCGCTCGGCTTCACCACCAGGGCGATGAGCATGGACTGCCCCACCGGCCTGGTCTGTGTCGACCACCCGGGCACGATCGACCTGTCCCGGCTGGAGCCGGCCCTCAAGCCGCTCTACCCGACGCTCACCGACGCGCAGCTGACCGCCGCGCTGCAGAACTTCGCCACTCCCGGGCACAACCACTTCATCACCACCAAGGCCGGCGGCGCGCCGGAGTGGTGGGACGTCCGGGTCGTCGGGGTGACCAGCAAGGCGGTCTACCGCGACATCAACCAGCACAAGTCGGCCAGCTACCTGCTCAAGCAGGTCAAGGCCGGGAAGACGACGGGCGTCATTCCGACCAACCTGTTCCTCTTCTTCGGCGTGAAGTGACCTTCCTCGTTCACTGATCGCACCTGCAAGGGTGGTCCCGCTTCGGCGTGGGCCACCCTTGCGGGAGTAGTCGGACCGACTCGTTCTGCTTCGTTACCATCCCGTACCTCGCCGGTGGCGCGGCCGTTGCCTTGGGCTACGTACGGTTGCGTTGCCCGGTGCCCGGCGAGCTCCAACTTGCGAGGCATCGGTGGCTGTCGACCTGACTGGGGGGTGGGGTCGGCCAAGCCCGTGGACCGCCCGCAGTCCCCGCTGCGGGCGGACCACGCCCCGACAACCGGAGTGCCTCCTGCTCCGTTCCGACCATGCGACTCTGCCCGATCGGTCGTCTGGATCCGGCCCCGCGGCGCTTATGCTCCGCCCATGACGCACCGCGTGCTCGTCGTCGAGGACGAGCAGGAGATCGCCTCTCCGCTGGTGCACACCCTCGAACGGGAGGGCTACCTCGTCGAGCAGGTGACGACCGGCAAGGCCGCGCTGGCGACCGTCGATGGTCACGACGTGGTGATCCTGGACCTTGGGCTGCCCGACATGGACGGGCTCGACGTGTGCCGGGCGTTGCGCAGCGACGGGTTCGACGGAGCGGTGCTGATCGTGACCGGTCGCTCCCTGGAGCTGGACCGCGTGGTCGGGCTCGACTCGGGCGCCGACGACTACCTCGCCAAGCCGTTCGGGCTGTCCGAGCTGCTGGCCCGGTTGCGCGCGATCCTGCGTCGTACGACGGTGCGGGTCGCGGTCGCCGCCGAGACCGGGCCGCCCGACCACAGCCTGCGGGTCGACATCGAGGCCCACCGGGTCTATGTCGGTGGTGTCGAGGTGCCCCTGACCGGCAAGGAGTTCGACGTGGTGAGCGTGCTGGTCGCCCACCGCGACAAGGTGGTCTCGCGGGCCCAGCTGATGGCCGACGTGTGGGCGGAGAACTGGTACGGCTCCACCAAGACCCTCGACGTCACCATCGGCCGGCTGCGCCACAAGCTCGAGGACGCCGGCATGACCGAGCGGGTCGTCACCGTGCGCGGGGTCGGCTTCCGCCTGGAGACTAACCCCTCCTGAGTCAGCCGACCAGGGCCTCGACCGCCGTACGCGCGTGGCTGCGCATCGCCGCGTCCACGCCCCTGCGGTCTCCGGTGAGCAGCAGGTCGTGCAGCAGACCGCGGGCGACGGCGAGGTCGATCCGGGCCTGGAGCCGCGCGGCCCGCCTGGGTACGCCGCGCGCGCCCCACATCTCGACCAGGGCGTCGAGCCACGTGGTGACCAGGCGTCCGCGGAGGTCGACGGCGTGGGGGAGGCCGAGCATGGCGTGGCTGGAGAGCTCGAAGAACAACGGGCCGTAGACCAGCGCGTCGTCGGTGACCAGGTGCCAGAAGCGCATCCCGGCCTCGAACGGGTCGGGGTCGTCGTGCGCCTCGTCGACCATCCGGGCCAGGGTGTCGCGTGCGCCCTGCTCGACGGCGTCGACGACGGCGGCGAGAAGCCCCTCCCGCGAGCCGAAGTGGTAGATCAGCATCCGGTGGCTGGTGCCGATCGCGTCGGCCAGGGCGCGCAGGCTGGTGTCGCCGACACCGTGCTCGGCGAAGTGCCCGATCGCCCGGCCCAGCAGGGCGTCGCGTCCGGTCGCGGGCTGCGTCACGCGGCCTCGGCCGCGCTCTTCAGGGCCTGCGCCTCGAGGTCGACGTACTCCCTCACCTTGCGACCCATCAGCATCGTGATCACCCCGGACAGCGGGCCGGACTGCTCCAGCACCAGCGTCAGCCGGGTGGTCCCGTCGGCATCGGTCGACACCGTGTGCCGACCCACGATCCGCACGCCGGGCTGCTTGCTCGCCCAGGTGAAGGTCGTCCCGTCGACCAGCTCACCGACCTCCCACTCGCCGGCCGCCAGACCCTTCTGCTTCACCCGCGCCCGGCTGCCGACCTTCAGCGTGCCCTCGTCGAGGCGGCGCACCTCCTGGTACGTCGGGATCCGTTCCGGCCAGCGCTCGATCTCGCTGAGCACCGCCCAGACCCGGGCCGGATCAGCATCGACCACGATCGTCTTCTGGTACTGCATGTCCCCTCCTCGGTGTTGTACCGAATGGTACAAGCCAGGGTCATGGCGCACAAGGTCGCATCCGCGACGTGCCGAGAGTCCGTGGCACGCGCGCGCCCCGTCAGCTGTGGGGGATGACGGGGCGCACCGTCCGCGCGGAGCTGGGATTGGGAGAGCGCTCCTGCGGAGTAGACGACGCTACGTCGGGTCCACGCTCCCGGCATCCCCAGTCAGGGGGAGTGCAGCGACCCCGCCACGGTCTCCGGTCCGTGGCGGGATCGCTGAACAAAAGGCCCGAGCCAGGTGCACCTGTCGGAGCCTCGACGTGGTCCCTCCCCCCAGGGGGACCGCACGCATAGTTTGAACGGTCCAACAGCCCGGCGGTACACCCGAACGTATGCATTTCCCCGAGCCGACCGGCGGCCGTCGGCACCGAGACGGCTCGGCGTCGGAAACACCCCCGTTTGGGGGAAGTCAGCATCGAGGGCCCGTGATTGCGTGGGTGGTGCCCCGGTCACGGCGGGGTGGCGCCTCGGGGATCGACGAGGCGTGGTTCGTTCTCGTTCCTTGGGGGTTGTGATGCATCGATCGGCTAGGTGGCGCACTGTCGTCGCGGCGGGAGCCGCGGTCCTGGTGTTTTCGGGGTGGGGGACACCGAGGGCGCTCGCCGCCAGCACGGCAGTCGCGGTGTGGCTCATGGACGAGACGTCCGGGACGACGATGAGCGACAGCTCCGGGAACGGGCTGAACGGCACCACGTCCCACGTCAAGATGACGGGCGCGACCGGCTACGTGTTCGACCCGGCGGCTCGGTCCAAAGTGGTCGTTCCCAGCTCCGCGAAGCTCAACCCGGGCACCAGCAACTTCTCCTACACCGTCCAGCTGCAGTCGAGCCACGTGCCGGCCTCGGGCACGGACTACGACGTCCTGCGCAAGGGCATCGCCAGCACGTCGGGTGGCGAGTACAAGCTCGAGATCGTCCGCGCCAATGGCCAGGGCCGGGCCTTCTGCCTCGTCAAGGACTCCCGAGGGGTCGGGGTCAGCGTCCGGGGCACCACCAACGTCACCGACGGGAAGGTGCACACGCTCACCTGCACCAAGACCGCCTCCGGCATCACCCTGAAGGTCGACGCGCTGACGCCGCGCACCAAGACCGTCAGTGGTGGGCTGGGCTCGATCTCCAACACCACGGCCCTGGTGATCGGGGCCAAGTCTCCGACCGTCACCGGCGCGGCCGGCGACTGGTACAACGGCGCCCTGCTCGAGGCCCGCATCAGCGTCGGGTGACCGCTGCCGGCACGTTCACCCGGGCCGACGGCCGGCCCCGATGTAGCTGCGTCAGCGGCCGGCTGGCGGTTGTGCCGGCTGGCGACCGCCTCGCCGCCGTGAAGGGCCAGATCGGGGGGATCCACTCCACGGGCGGCCTGCGGGACCTCAACATGTGACCCCGGCACTGGACGACGGGTCCGCGACCCCACAGGGATGGTCCGCGCCCAGAGCCCGGGAAATTAGCCGTGCCCCGCCAACTGCTCGAGCGGCGGGGCACTGGGCCTCAGAGATGGCTCGTCTCCCGAGGTCTTGATGGCAAGGCTATGAGCCGCATTCGCCGGTTGGTACACCCGTCGAGGTGGATTGCGCCAAGGCCCTTCTCGATCTGCCGAGGGCGGACGGCGCAACGGATTTCTCACTCGAGGGAGGTCTGAAGCCGGTCTGGGACTGTGCTCGTATGAGTGCATCCTGACGTCGACTCCGGCGTTGCCACGTGCCGGGAGCGATCAGGTGGTCGGAGTCGAAGTGGTGCCGGATCCAACCGCCGCCGACTGGGGAAACGATCAGTCGCCGGCGCTCGCCATAGTCACAACCGACCCACTACCGTCCGCCATGGAGGCGGGGTGTCATGAGGTGTGTCGCATGTGGGGTCGACAACGACCCGGGTCGCAAGTTCTGCAAGGAGTGCGGCGCTCGGCTCTCTCTTGCGTGTGCCTCCTGTGGTGCGGCGAACTCTGCCGACGACAAGTTCTGCGGTGAGTGCGGCTCGCCGTTGGCGTCCCGAGCAGCGTCGCGTCTGTCCACCGCCGCGGCGGAAACCCAGGGGTCCGAGACCGAGCGCCGTCTCGTGTCGGTGATGTTCGTCGATCTGGTGGGCTTCACGTCCTTCTCGGAGGGTCGGGACGCGGAAGACGTACGGGACATGCTGACGCGCTATTTCGAGGCCGCCTCGGACGCGGTGCAACGCCACGGTGGCACCGTGGAGAAGTTCATCGGTGATGCCGTGATGGCGGTGTGGGGCACGCCGGCCGCGCATGAGGACGATGCCGAACGAGCCGTGCGGTCCGCGCTGGAGATCGTCGACCAGGTGGTGGCCCTGGGCTCCTCGGCCGGGCTCGACCTTCAGGCTCGCGCCGGTGTGCTGACCGGCGAAGCGGTGGCGAACCTGCATGCCACCAACCAAGGCATCGTCGCCGGCGACCTGGTCAACACCGCGTCCCGGCTGCAGAGTGCTGCCGCCCCGGGCCAGGTGCTGGTGGGCGAGCGCACGTTCCGCTCGGTATCGGCATCGATCACCTGCGTGCCGGTCGATGCCTTGACGTTGAAGGGCAAGGCCGAGCAGCTACCGGCATGGCGGGCAGTGCGCGTCATCAGCGAGATCGGGGGCTCCAACCGTGGTGTCGCCCCTGAGCCGCCGTTCGTCGGGCGAGCGGAGGACCTGCGCCTGGCCAAGGAGCTGCTGCACGCCACCGGTCGCGAGCGCCGCCCCCGCCTGCTGCACGTGACGGGCGTGGCCGGCATCGGCAAGTCGCGACTGGTGTGGGAGCTGAAGAAGTACGTCGACGGACTCACCGAGACGTTCTTGTGGCACCAGGGCCGCTGTCCGGCGTACGGCGACGGTGTCACGTTCTGGGCGCTCTCAGAGATGGTGCGCGGCCGAGCTCGTATCGCGGACACGGACGACGAACCCACCGCGCGCGCAGCTCTCGCTGCATGCCTCGAGCAGTACTTCCCCGAGCCGGACGAGCGGCGGTGGATCGAGCCGCGGCTGGCCCACCTGATCGGTCTCGAAGGTGCCTCCGGTGACCGCGACGAGCTGTTCGGCGCGTGGCGACGGTTCTTCGAGCGCCTGGCCGAGCACGGCACCGTGGTCCTCGTCGTGGAGGACCTGCACTGGGCCGACCCCGGTCTGCTCGACTTCGTCGAGTCGCTGCTGGAGTGGAGCCGCAGCGCGCCGGTGACCGTGGTGTCACTCGCCCGACCAGAGCTGGCGGATCGTCGTCCGTCCTGGGGGTCCGGCGTGCGCAGCGCCACCACGCTTCACCTGGACCGGCTCGCGGACGGGGACATCGAGACCATGGTGACCGGTTACGTCGGCGGTCTGCCCGCCGACGGACTGGGCCGGCTGGTGAGCCGCGCCGAGGGAGTCCCGATGTACGCGGTGGAGACGGTGCGGATGCTCGCCGACCGCGGCGTTCTCGAGCAGACCGGCGGTGCGTACCTCGTTGTCGGTGAGCTCGACGACGAGCTCGACATCCCTGAGACTCTGCACGCGCTGGTGGCGGCCAGGCTGGACAACCTGCCGGCGGACGAGCGCGCTCTGGTGCAGGACGCCAGCGTCGCCGGGCAGAGCTTCACCGTCGACACCGTCTGCGCGGTCGGCGGCCACACTGCCGCGGAGGTCGAACCCCTGCTCGGTCTCCTCGTGCGCAGAGAGGTCCTCGAACGCAACGTCGATCCTCGGTCGGCTGAGCGAGGGCAGTACCGCTTCGTGCAGTCGGTGCTGCAGGAGGTGGCCCACTCGACGCTGTCCAAGGCGGCGCGGCGCGCCAAGCACCTGACCTGCGCTGCGTGGCTGGAGAGCCTCGACGAGGAGGAGCTCGCCGGCGTTGTCGCGAGCCATTACCTCGACGCGTACCTCTCAGAACCCGGGGCCGCAGACGCGGAGTCCGTGGCCGACAAGGCCCATGAGTATTTGGTCCGCGCCGCCGACCGCGCCTCGTCGTTGGGTTCACCTGAGCAGGCTTTCGCGTACACCATCCGAGCTCTGAGCCTGGCCACCACCCCGGAGGAGCGCGCCGCTCTGCACGACCGGGCCGCACGCAACGCCTTCCATGCTGGTGATGGACCCGCCGTACGCGAGCACGTGGCTGCCGCGTGTGACGCCTACCGGGTGCTCGACGACGCTGCGTCCGAAGCGCGGATGCTGAAGACAGTTGGCGCCAGGCCCGCCTTCATCGTGCTGACGGAGCGGCTGGTCGACGTGGAGACCCGGCTACCCGAAGAGTGCGCCCGCGAGCGTGTACAGGTGCTCTCCGTGCTCGCGTACCACGACGCCCACGCCCGACGCCTACCGGAGGCGCTGGATCGTTCCGAGCGCGCGCTCGTGCTCGCGCAGTCACTCGACCTCCCCGACGACGACCCGGCGCTGCGCGACTCTGTGGAGTCGCGGGCGTTCGCGTTGCAGATGGCCGGACGGCACCTGGAGTCCGCGACGCTCGACAACGCGAGCATCGCCATGGCGCGGCGCGCGGGCAGCCCGCTGGAGCTGGCCTCGGCTCTCCTTCATTACGGCGTCTCGCTCGCCGCGGACGACCCGCACGCCTCCTTGCGAGCCATGCTCGAGTGTGCGCGCCTGGCCGGCCGCATCGGTATGCGGCCCACCCAAGGTCTCGCGCTTGCCAACGTGTCGGAGTTCGCCCTCAATCTCGGCGACCTGGACGCCGCCGAGCAGGCATTGGACGAGGCCGCATCGGTCATGCGCGACGAGGGCACCGCTGCCGCCGCGGGGCACGCCCTCACCCGAGCGATGCTGCTGGCCTACCGCGGGGAGCCGGCACCTGCCTTGGCTGTCATCGAAGCTCTCGACGAGCAGATCGGGGACGCTTCGTGGGGCACGGTCATGATGCGCACCTGGTTTCTGCGTGCCCGCGCGGCGGTGCACCTCCTTGGCGGGGACGCGCACGCTGCCGCCCGTGACGCGGCCGAGTCGCTCGCGACCGATCCCGCAGGGGGCAACGCCTCGCCCTCGTTGTGGATGGCAGTCGTGGCGGGTTCAGTGCTCCGCGACCCCGCGGCGATCCGCGCAGCGATGGACGCGACCAGTGGTTTGCGTGGGCAGTGGACTCGGATGGTGCGGACCACCGCACGGGCAGCCCTCGCGGCGCTCGAGGACGAGTCCGACGCTCCTGCGGCCATGAAGACGGCGCTTGACGCGTGGACGGCAGCCGACCTGCCTCTCGACCACGCTTTCGCCACGCTGTGCGCTCAGCACGTCCTGCCCCCCGAGCCCGTGCTCGAGGCCGACGTCCAGCGCGCCCGGAACTACCTTCACGAACAGGGCGCCGACTCGCTGCTCCGCCTCCTGGACGGGGGCCCAGGGTCGACCTACAGCGACGTTTCCCCGGTCTCGACGCCGTAGAACCCCTCATCTGGAGCTGTCGCTGGTGGAGCACGCCTGATGCACTCGGCGTCGGTGACCGCGGACGCTTCGGGTCCAGCGCAAAGCCCCGGGAGGTCGTCACGTCCCAGCAAGGCGCACGCCAACCTCGGGCGGCGAGTCGTGGCAACTCTGAAATCATCCGGGGAGACAGCCTCAGAGGTCATGAGGGTCACTGCCGACGCAGTGTGGAACGGCAGCTGGTGGTGGGTCTCTCTGGTCGGGTCTCCGGACATCAGCGTCAAGTGCGACGCCCTGACCGTTGGCATCGAGGTCTCATTCGGGTGCCGGCGCGCACAAGATCGCTGGCGCCCGCCGAGCCCGCCTGTCGGGCTGACGGCCGCCGAGCCCACGGTGAAGGCCTGGGACCGGGTTTCCACTCCACCCTGGATCGTGACCAGGACGGTACGGCCTGCGAAGGATGAGCCGAGCCCAACTGGTGTGGCTCATGGCTGACCGGTTGCCCCGGTCGCGCAACCGGTCAAGTCGGCCATAGGGAGGGGCTTTGCCTCAGAGCTTCGAGAGACTTTCGATGTGATCAAGGGCCATATCGATGGAGGTTGCCATCGGTGCGGCATCGCGCTCAGTCTGAGCCAGCATGTACCCGCCCTGCAGGGCCGCCAAGAGGCCTGTCGCGAGCTGGTCGGCTGACATCTCTGCCGGTAGGCCACCGGTGTCTTGAAGCCGTCGCAAGACGTCGGCGAGGAGTTTGTGCCATTCGGCGAACAGCTGAGACAGAGCCTTGCGTGCGAGATCGTCGTAGTCGGAGACCTCGGAGGCCAAGGATCCAAGCGAGCAGCCGTAGGCGCCATGTCGGAGAGCATTGCTCTGAACCAACGTGTCCCGCCAGCGTCGTAGGCCCCGGAGCGTTGAGACGTGGCCGAGGGTCTGGCGCTCGCGTTCCATGACGCGCTGACCGACATGGTCAATCACTGCTCGCACAAGGGCATCCTTGCCCTCGAAGTGGTGGTAGAGCTGGGACTTGCTCGTTCCACTCGCCGAGAGCACATCGTCGAGCGTGGTCGCCCCGACTCCACGTACGTACATGAGGTCGGCGGCGGCGGCGACAATCCTTCCCCGAGTCTTGACCCCGCGCGCCGTCAGGCGTTTGTCGGCGGGCGAATCAGCAGCTTTCATAACTCGCTCATGTTACTGAGGCGGTTGATTCGGGCTCGCTCCTGTCGCGTGCCTTGGCGGGGAGGGGCAGCTTCAACGGCTCGCACATCGTGATCACTCCGGCCTTCTCCCCTGGCCACGCATTGCTCAGTTCGGGCAGGTGTCCTGTCCACCGTTCCTATGAACGAACCTGAATTATCTGCTTTCCCTTGCGACGCACGGTCGAGCTCAGGGCTGCAACGGCATCGTCGATGGGCGCGGTGGTACCGATGTTGGTACGGAGCCGACCGTCTCTGACCCGCGCCACGATCTGACCTAGTTGAGCGCGATCGGCCTCGACGACGAAATCCATGGCGCGCCCGGCTGCGGGACGGGCCTCGACTGGCCCTACGACGGAGACGAGGGTTCCACCTGCCTTGATCAGCCCCGCCGAGATCTCTTGGACCTCACCGCCGATCACATCGAAAACGAGGTCGACGTCGCTGACTCCTTCCAAGTCGTCAGTCTCGAGGTCGACGAACTCGTGTGCGCCGAATTCGAGCGCCTTGTCACGGTCGCCCGCACGTCCAGTTGCGATGACGTACGCGCCGGCCTCGCGCGCGAGTTGAATGACCATCGTCCCGACTGCACCGGCACCACCGTGAGCGAGGACGGTCTGGCCTGCCTCGAGGCGGCCGTGCTGGAACAGTCCCTGCCACGCGGTCAATCCGGAAATCGGCAAAGACGCCGCTGTGGTGAATTCGACGTCGCCTGGCAATGGCGCGAGGTTGCGGGCTTCGATCGCGACGTACTCCGCCAGGGTTCCGTCGCGATGCCAGTCAGCGAGCCCGAACACTCGCTGTCCCACCGACAGACCCGTCGTGCCGTAGCCGAGAGCTGCCACTGTGCCGGCCAGTTCGTGGCCGGGAATCGACGGGGCTCGATTTCGGCCGGAGCGATCGGTCCATGTCGACGGCCACTCCAGTTCGGTCGAGACGAATCCCGAGGCGTGAATCCGAACGATGACGTCGTTGATCGCTGCAGACGGCTTTGGCCGGTCGATGAGCATCATCCCCGCAATCCCTGCGGCCTTTTCGGACACCACGATCGCTTTCATGGCTTCTTCTCCTTTGTCATGTGTGGATCAATCGACTCATTGGAAGGTTCTTCATTCTGTGGCTTACGGACCCATGTGTAGACCCCCGCTGATCCAACGAATGGCGCCGGAGGGGGAGGGGTGACTCCATGTGAACGGCGCACCTGCGACGGTGAGTCGAGCGCATCGCCCCAGCGAGAGGCCTCGAAGTTTCGTCGCGTGTTGGGACGTCCAAGCCGAGGTGCTGGTTCGAGTAAGATGGACGAGATCGTCCAAAGTAAGTCCGCTCTCAACCGATGTCAACCCCGGGCCAAGTTCGGGGTCTCTCCGTGAGGGATGAGACGCTGAAGCGGTCCAGCCGACGGCTGGCAGCGTCAGTCGAGATCGCTCGGCAGTCCGTTGATTTGCAAAAAAGGACGATTTAGTCCAGGCTTGCAGCGCGATGGACGAACCAGATGTTCGCGTGCCAGGTGACTGGAGCAGGACGCATGTCCAGCCGACCCACACGTCGCAGCACACCGATGATCAGCCAGGCGCTAGCCGCGTGGCGTGACCGA
>Ga0308175_100003673_pt1 | contig 10667 bp, 7 predicted proteins | sample PhyCR1_3_FD_203893 | JGI IMG/M metagenome (GOLD analysis project Ga0308175, IMG submission 203893) | Soil microbial communities from UC Gill Tract Community Farm, Albany, California, United States - DLSLS.C.R1 | ecosystem: Environmental > Terrestrial > Soil > Agricultural land | place: USA...
TTTGATCTCTCGGCCGGTCCTGCCCTCGGCAGTATGGCAGCGACGCAGTCGCGCCCATTGCCCGCTGTGTCCAGGCGCAGTGTGAAATCTGGTCCGGTCGCCCAACCAGCGCCATACCGCCGCCTGCCGGCGCATTCGTTTGCAGAGTTGAGGTCGCTCGCTCACCCAGAATTGGCGATGCTGCATGACGAGGCCCTGACCTGGCGGTCAGCGGACCCGGCGCGGTCCTTCCAGCGGAATGGCCACGCTCCTGGGCCGCCTGGCCGGGCCCGCGTCAGCCGGGCGGACGCCTCGCCGCTGACGGAGTCGCACTCGACGCGGCTCGCTGATTCCAGCGCAAGGAGCTGGCCGCGGGCGTCGACCTGCGGGCTCACACGGCGCCACCGCCGGCACCAGGGGCGGCACGCGGGCCCGGCCCCCCTCCGCTCTCGAAATGGTCCTACCGGCAGGGGCGCGCAGATCTACGTCTTCGACACGGTGTGGTGGGTGCTGCCCGCGCGTAGCGTCGTGATCGGCTCGCGCCCCAGCCGGCCCTCGAGCAAGGAGACGGCATGCCCAGACTGATCGCCACCCACGAAGTCGACGACGTCGCCCACTGGCTCGCTTCGCCCAAGCGCGCGGAGGTCTTCGCCTCGGTGGCGACCGACCTTCGCACCTTCGTCGACCCGACCAGGCCCAACGATGTCGGGCTGAGCGCGGAGGTCGCTGACGTGGGCGGCTTCCAGGCCACGATGGAGAGCGAGGCAGGCGCGGTGGCGATGAAGTACGACGGTGTCGGCCCGGAACCATTGCTGTCTACGTGGAGAGCTGACCGCTGATTGTCGTGGCGCAGGCTGTAGACCCCTGCCCTCGACAGATTCCGTGGGACGCGAAGCCTCACCGAGCTCGGTTGGTGGCGCGATCGTCTCGGCATGGAACGGCTTTGCGAACCATCGAGACCCGCCGATGAGCGTTTGGTCCGCCGATTCTCGCAGCAGTGGCGCTCGGCGAGACCGACGGGATCTTTGGGTGCGCATGGGCACGCGGCGATAGGAGACAGTGTGATGGCGGTATCCCTGGGCGTGGTGCTGCCGATGATGGAGCGACCCACTGATGGTGTCGCGCCGCGTTGGCCTGAAATTGCCGCGATGGCCCATCGCGCGGAGGAACTGGGCGCGGATACTGTCTGGCTGGCCGACGAGATCCTGTGGCGGGAGCCGCAGTGGCCCGGTCCGGTTGGCTGGTGGGACTGCCTCGCGATGGCCGGGGCGGTGGCAGCGAGCACGTACACCGTCGGGGTGGGGACGTGGGTGATGTCGGCTGTACAACACCAGCCCGGCATGGTGGTTCGGGCCGCGGAGACCCTTGACGAGATCTCGGGCGGGCGCTTCGTGCTCGGCCTAGGGGCCGGTCACGCGGGTGGCGCTACAGCCTTCGGGTTCAACACCGACAGGACCGTGTCGCGCTATCTGGAGGCACTGGAGATCATTGTCCCTCTGTTACGTGCGAGCGAGGCCGTGACGTTCGAGGGAGAGACCCACCGCGCTACAGACGCCCTGGTCCGGCCGCGGGGGCCGCGGCCCGCCCAGGTGCCGCTCATGCTGGGCGGGCACGCTCCCAGGACGATGGCCGCGGCGGCCAGGCACGCCGACACCTGGAGCGCCTTTCCGACGACGAGCAGTTTCCCGGAAGCATTCCGGGCCATGACCAACCAGCTGGACCGGATCTGTGAGGGGATCGGTCGCGATCCCGCGTCCATCGGAAGGTCCGTGGGCGTGATGGTGGAGCCGGGTTCTGAAAAGACCGCCGAGGAGACGGGTTTCGGCGTGCCGATCACTGGTTCGGTCGAACAGATCACCGACACCATCGGCGGCTTCGCCGATGTCGGCGTGACCAGGGTCGAGGTGCATCCGTGGCCACAGACCATGGATGTCCTCGAGCACCTGTCGCCAGTCTTCGCCAATCTCAGCTGACTGACGCCAGGGACGCGCGCGCTCACGCAGCGTCTGACGCCCCAGGCGACACCTCCGAGAACCCCGCCAAGCTTGCCCAGCCGGTGTCGACCTCATGAACCTTCTTGCCTGACCCACTGAAGCCGGCGCCATCGATCGAGCGGCGTCTGCTCACCCAGCGAGAGGTGCGTCATCCGCCGCGAAAGCCCGCTCCGATTCCGGACCCTTCGGAGCCGTGTGCCGAGAGGCGCGCCGATGAGAAACGCTGGCGAGCCAAGTCTGTTCAGGTAGCACATGCTGCTGCGAGAGGCCCGCGGCCAGAAGCCGTCGCTGTCCCGCGCGAGCGCATCCCAAACGACCGAGGAGCCTGAGATGAGCGCGACCAAGACCCACATCACGGGTGTACGCACCGTCAGCGTCCCGGTGGAGGACCAGGACGCGGCGCTCGACTTCTACGTGGAGACCCTTGGCTTCACCGTGCTACGGGACAACCCCACGCCTGGCGGCGGACGCTGGATAGAACTGGCCCCCGGCGACGACAGCGTGATCATCACTCTCGAACCTGCGGCACCTGACACCTCCCGGGGTGCGATCGGCATCCGCTTCTCCACCACCGATGCCGAGGCTGCACATGGTGCCTTACGAGACGCCGGTGTCGACACGGACGAGATCATCCGCTGGCCAGGGGTGCCACCCATGTTCGCCTTCCGTGACCCCGACGGAAACGCCTTCTCGATCACCGAGCTCACGTAGTTGGCTGCGCGCTGAACCCGTGTCGATCCCCAGCCGCCTGCCGAGCTGGGCCTGCGCCGGGCGGCGTGTGGAAGACGCACCAGCTCGCTCCCCACCAGGTTCCCAACGGTAGGCCGAGCCAGTGACGCCTGCGCCCGCTGCGCGAACGTTGGCTCGACTTCCCGAGCGCCTGTCAGTCGCGAAGGGCCTCCGACCTGCGTTGCCGCTGGTCGGAGGCCCTTTCGTGCACGTGGTGGCGGGTGAAGGATTCGAACCTTCGTAGCTTTCGCGATGGATTTACAGTCCACTCCCATTGGCCGCTCGGGCAACCCGCCTGGTGCGCGTGGAAGGATAGCAAGCCGACCGCGGAACGCCGAAACCAGGACAACGACAGGACCCCACCCATGGCCGACAGCTCGTTCGACATCGTCAGCAAGATCGACCACCAGGAGGTCGCCAACGCCCTCAACAGCGCCTCGCGCGAGGTCGCGACCCGCTATGACTTCAAGAACGTCGGTGCCTCGATCGAGGCGAGCGGCCAGGACAAGGTTGTCATCAAGGCCAACACGGAGGAGCGCGCCAACGCCGTCCTCGACGTGTTCCAGACCTGGCTGGTCAAGCGCAAGGTCAGCCTCAAGCACCTCGACGTCCCGGAGCGCGGTCCGCAGCTGTCCGGCAAGGAGTACCGCCTCGAGCTCGGGCTCAAGGAGGGCATCTCCCAGGAGAACGCGAAGAAGATCTCCAAGATCATCCGTGACGAGGGCCCCAAGTCGGTCAAGGCCCAGATCCAGGGTGACGAGCTGCGCGTGAACAGCAAGTCCCGTGACGACCTCCAGGCCGTCCAGGCGCTCCTCAAGGCCAAGGACGACCTGGACGTCGCCCTCCAGTTCACCAACTACCGCTGACGACGGAGGTATGCCGCGCGGTCCAGGCGACCACCCGGCATACCGGGACTCCCGCCGAGGCCGGCTCTTCAGACGAGCGGCGCTCCGGGCACGGTGGCGTCGGGGTCGGCCGACTCCGTGTCCTCGACCGGGTCGAGGTCCTGCTGGACCGGCAGGTCCACCCAGGACGTGGGCGGCTCCCCGTGGGTCGGCACGGGGCGAGGATCCTGCGTGATCGTCACGGCGGGCGCGGGCGTGGGCGCGCCTTCGGCTTGCTCGTCGAGCTCGGCCGCCATCCCGAGGGCCAGGCCCGTGATCTCGTCGTCCGCCAGCCCGAGCTCGACCGCGACGGAGCGGGCGCTCTGGGGCCTCTCCATCGGGTCCTTGGCGAGCAGTCGCCAGATCAGGCCGGCCAGGTCTGCTGGCACGCCGTCGGGGAGCGGTGGGGGCGGCTCGCTGACGTGGCTGAGGGCGGTCGCCACCGGAGTGCCCTTGTCGAACGGCCGCTTGCCACACAACATCTCGTGGGCGACGACCCCGAGGGCGTAGAGGTCGCTGGCCGCGGTGGCCGGCTTGCCGAGGGCCTGCTCGGGGCTGATGTAGTCGGGTGTGCCGAGCATCTCCCCGTGCCGCGTGTGGCCGGACGCGTCGAGGGCGCGGGCGATGCCGAAGTCGGTGATCTTGGCGATCCCGTCCGGGCGCACCATGATGTTCGCCGGCTTGACGTCGCGGTGCACCACGCGGGCCTCGTGGGCGACGCCGAGGGCCAGGGCCACCTGCCCGATGATCGAGCGGACGACGACCGGCGACTGGGCACCCGTACGGCGCAGCAGGCCCGACAGCGGCTCACCCGGCACGAGCTCCATCACGAGGTACGCGAGGCCGTCCTGCTCGCCGTAGTCGAAGAGCGTGACGATGTTGGCGTGCAGCAGGGAGGCGGAGTGCACCGCCTCGTCGCGGAACCGGAGGGCGAACACCTCCTCGTGCCCGGTGTCGGGCCGCATCACCTTGATGGCCACCTCACGCCGCAGCACCTGGTCGCTGCCGGACCAGACGTCCGCCATCCCACCAGACGCGATCCGGGCGTGAAGAACGTAACGGTCGCCGAGGATGAATCCCTCGTGCAACCGGTTCATGAATGCACCACCGCTTTGACACCTCCGTCGACGAGGTGCGCGTCGACTGACATCACGGTGTGGCCTCGTAGGTCATCATGCTACCCGCGCGGCAGGCCCTTCATGCGCGCCAGCGCACACGCCCCGCAACAGCCCGCAACGCATGCCACGACGTGCACCGTCCGGTCGCCGGTCCGGGTCGCGGTGACGTATGCCGCGTGGTCCGGGCGACCACGCGGCATACCTCTGTCTTGGCTCACCTCACGGGAGGTGGATGGTGACCTCTCGCTGCTCACCCCGCGCGAGGGAGACGGTGGTGGCGTCAGCCCGGGAGGAGGCCGAGTCGTACCAGACCGTCTCGCCCTGGCCGTCCTCGGTGTAGCGCGTCAGCTCGAGCACGAAGTCTCCGGGCGGGAGGTACGTCGAGCTGAAGATGTTGCCGTTGTAGACGTCGAAGTCGCCGATGTACTCGCCCGACGTGGTCCAGATCTGGCCCATCCAGTAGTCCGTCGTGGGCTGGCCCTCGGCGGTGAGCACGCTGCCGTTGATCCGCGCCCCGGCCTGCAGGACCGCGTCGTAGGACGTGGTCTTCATGGCCTTGACCCGCAATGGCACTGCGTCCGCCTCACTGTCGGCGTTGCCCGACCACAACGGCGCCAGCTCGCCGTGCGTGGGCTCGACGAAGACGGTGTGCCGTCCCTGCGGCACGCCATGGATCGTGTACCGCCCATCCTCGTCGGTCTGCGCATAGGGAGGCTGGTTGGGACCGCCGGCCCGCCCGGAGTACCCGGAGTCGATGCTGACCCAGGCACCGGCGACCGGCTGCCCGAGGTAGTCGGTGACCCGACCCGAGATGTCGCCGCCTGGCTCGAGCTGGACGTTGCGCACCTTCTGGGTCTGCCCGGCGCCGACGCTGACGAGGTCCGCAGTCGCCTGGGAGGTCGCCTTGAACGCCCAGGTCTGCGAGTAGGCCGAGTCCTGCACCACCTGCTGGAACGAGAGCGCAAACGATCCGGCCGGCAGCCCCTTGACCGCCCACTGGCCGTCTGCACCGCTGCAGGTGCTGACCGAGCCGCGCGCCCAGCCACCGGCATGGCCGAGGTAGGCGTTGGGGCAGACGTCGGCAAGGAGCGCGCCGGTCTTGGCGTCGACCGCCTTGCCGGTGAGGGTGGCACCGGTGGCCAGCGAGGCGTCAACGGTGGCCGGCGCCCCTCGCTCCACCGTGAAGGTCGCGGCGTCGCCGACGACCCGGGTGTCACCGGTGAACTCGGAGACGTACCGGCCCTGCGGGTCGGTGAACTCGGCGATGTAGGTGCCGACTGCGCCGACGTCGATCGAGAAGTGGCCGTCGGCGTCGGCGCAGCCCTCGCCGGCCCACATCAGGTTGTCCACGTCCTCACCGGGCGAGTAGACCGTGACACAGGCTCCGTCCACGCCCGCGTGGGTGCCATCGCTGAGGACGGTGCCCTCGACCTTCGCAGCGGCGAGGAGCTGGTCGTCGACCTGGACCGTGCCACCAGCGGTCACGGTGAAGTGGTCGGCGGACTCGGGCGAGGTCTGCCCGAAGGCCCACTGGCTCGATGGCCAGGCGTCGAAGCTGACGAGGTACTCGCCCGGGCGCACCAGGGCGCTCCAGTGACCCGTCTCGTCGGTCGATGCCCATCCGCCGGCGCGCTGGGTGTCGTCTGCGCTGACCACCGAGACGTTCGCCCACTCCGCGGGCTGCCCGTCCGCCCGGGTCAGGGTTCCCTCCAGGGTGCCGCCCACGGCCAGCCCCGCGTCGACGACCGCTGGCGCGGTCACGGGGACGGCGTCCTCATACGTCGCGGCGTCCGGCGACCACTCCGAGAGGTGGATGCCGTCCCACATCTCGAACTCGACGGTGAAGGAGGCGCCCGCCTCGAGGTGGTCGATGGTCCAGGTGCCGTCCTCGGCGGCGCAGGTGTTGGCCGAGTAGTCCTGCTCCGCGTTGTACGCCGTGACGCAGGCGGACAGGGGCTCGCCCGTGTCGTCGGCAGTGACCGTGCCGCTCAGGGCCGCGTCGCCGACCGGTCGCGAGTACTGCAGCGCGACGTCCAGCGTCGCCGGTGCCTGGACGACGGCCGCCTCCTCGAAGGTGGCGGCGCCGTCACTCCACTGGGGGCGGTAGAGCGTGTCAGAGGGGTAGACCTCGACCTTGTAGTCGACCCCGGTCTCCACTCCCTCGGCGGTCCAGTGACCCGTGTCGTCGGTGCACGCTGAGGCGATGACGGTGTCGCTGAGGTCGTAGACCGTCGCACAGCCCTGGAGGACCTCGCCGGTCACTGCGGAGGTGATCGTCCCGGTGAACGACGAGGGGTCTGCCTGGGCGGGGCCGGCGAGGACACCGGTGGCCAGCACGGCTGCCACCACGATCCCCCCGGCCCGCTTGAACGCTGCGCGCATCAGCCGCTGCCTTCCGACGGTTGGAAAAGTGAGCGCACCGTAGCAGCGCGAGCGGCCTCGAAGTGCCCTGCCTTACCAACTCCTTAACCCCCACGTGCAGGTAGCTTCGGGATGGTGACCGCAGGCCGAGCGCGCACCCCCCGGCGCCGGGACCTGACGCATCGCCGGCCGATGCTCACCATCTTCCTCGGCTGGCTGTGGGTCATGGCCGGGGCCAACCTCGCGGCACCGCTGTACCACGTCTACGCCGGCCGGTTCGGCTTCTCCGGGCTCGTCCTGACCACCGTCTTCGCCACCTACGCGGTGACCCTCGTCGCCGTCCTGTTGTTCTGCGGGCGGTTGGCCGACCGCCACGGGCGGCGTCCGGTGATCCTGGCGGGGATGCTGGTGGCCTGCCTGGCGCTGGTGGTCTTCGCCATGGCCGAGGCCACCTGGTGGCTCTACCTCGCCAGGGCTCTGCAGGGTGTCGCCGTCGGGCTCATCGGCGGCCCGGCGACGGCAGCCCTGGTCGAGGTCGACCCCGCACGAGACACGCAGCGGCCGGCGATGCTCGCGGGTCTTGCCCAGGCGGCCGGCAGCGGCCTCGGCCCCGTGGTCGCCGGCAGCCTGGCGCAGTGGGCCGCGGCACCCCTGCGGCTGAGCTTCCTCGTCGGCCTCGCCGGGACTGTCGTGGCCGCCGGGTTCGTCTGGGCACTGCCCGACCGCTCTCACGGCGAGGAGCCGTGGCGCATCCAGTGGCCGAGGGTCGGTCCCGACATCCGGGCGGACTTCCTCCGGGTGGGCCTGACCGCGGGCCTCGTCTGGGCCTCACTGGCGCTGTACCTCTCGGTGGTACCGACCTACGTCGCGGACCTGCTGTCCACCGACGACCTCGCACTGCTCGGGGGCAACTCGGCGCTGGCCTGTTTCGCCTCCGCCGTCGCCCAGGTGTGGGCGCGGCGGCGCCATGGCCACCGCCACCGCGCGCAGGCGCTCGGGCTGGTGCTGCTGGCCATCGGTCTCGCGCTCCTGGTGGCCTCGGCGCTGACCACGTCCCTCATGACCGTGCTGCTGGGCGCCGTGGTCACCGGCGCTGGACACGGGCTCGCCTTCCTGCACGCGCAGGACGAGCTCAACACCCTCGTACCCGAGGATCGTCGAGCCGAGGTATCGGCCGCGTTCGTGTGCTGCATCTACGTGCTCGTCGGCGGCTCCGCGGTCGCAATCGGCCTGCTCGACGAGGCGGGCAGCCTCACGCGCGGGGTGGGTGTCGTTGCTGGCGCGCTCGTGGCCGCGGTGTTGGGGACCGCCGGGTGGCAGCTCCAGCGCGGCAGTCAGCTTGCGAAAGCCCAATGACCACAAGGGTATGCCGCGTGGTCGAGGCGACCACGCGGCATACCCCTTGCTCGGGTCAGGACTGGGCGTGGGCCGCCATCCGGACGTCGAAGCGGTCGAGATCCATCACCTTGGCGAAGGCAGTGGCGAAGTCCTGGGCGAACTTCTCCTTCGCGTCGTCGGCGCCATAGACCTCGGCCAGGGCACGCAGCTCGGAGTTCGACCCGAAGACCAGGTCGACCCGGCTGGCGGTCCACTTGACCGCGCCGGAGGAGTCGCGGCCCTCGAACGTCTCCGCGGCCTCGCCGACCGGGGTCCAGCGGGTCCCCATGTCGAGCAGGTTGACGAAGAAGTCGTTCGTCAGCGTGCCCGGCGTCTCGGTGAGCACACCGAGCTGCGACTGCTGGTAGTTCGCCCCCAGCACCCGCAGGCCGCCGACGAGGACGGTCATCTCCGGGGCGGTGAGGCCGAGCAGGTTCGCCTTGTCGACGAGCTCGAACTCGGCCGGCAGCCCGGCGCCCTTGCCCCGGTAGTTGCGGAACCCGTCGGCCCGCGGCTCGAGCGGCGCGAACGAGTCGACGTCGGTCTGGTCCTGGCTGGCGTCGGTGCGACCCGGCGTGAACGGCACGCTCACCTCGTGGCCGGCCTCCTTGGCGGCCTGCTCGACCGCCGCGGTTCCGCCGAGCACGATCAGGTCGGCGAGCGAGACCTTCTTGCCGCCGGTCTGGGCGTCGTTGAACTCGCCCTGGATCCGCTCCAGCGTGCCGAGCACCTGCTCGAGGACGGCCGGGTCGTTGGCGTCCCAGCCGCGCTGCGGCTCGAGGCGGATCCGGGCGCCGTTGGCCCCGCCGCGCTTGTCGCTGCTGCGGAACGTCGAAGCCGAGGCCCACGCCGTCGACACCAGCTGGGCGGCGCTCAGACCCGAGTCGAGGACCTTCTGCTTGAGCGAGGCGATGTCGTCGGCGTCGACCAGCTCGTGGTCGACCGCCGGCACCGGGTCCTGCCAGATCAGCTGCTCGCTCGGCACCAACGGCCCGAGGTAGCGCTGGACCGGGCCCATGTCGCGGTGCGTCAGCTTGAACCACGCCCGGGCGAAGGCGTCCGCGAACTCCTCGGGGTTGTCGTGGAAGCGCTTCGAGATCGGCCCGTAGATCGGGTCCAGCCGCAGCGCCAGGTCGGTGGTCAACATCCGCGGCTCGCGCCGCTTCGACGGGTCGTGGGCGAGCGGCACCAGGTCGGCGCCCGCGCCGTTCTTCGGCCGCCACTGGTTGGCGCCGGCCGGTGACTGGAACAGCTCCCACTCGTAGCTGAACAGGATGTGGAAGAACTCGTTGTCCCAGCGGGTCGGGTGGTAGGTCCAGGTGACCTCGATGCCGCTGGTGATCGCGTCGTCGCCCTTGCCCGTGTTGTAGGAGCCTCGCCAGCCCAGGCCCATCTCCTCCAGCGGAGCAGCCTCCGGCTCGGGGCCGACGTAGCGCTGCGGGTCGGCGGCACCGTGGGTCTTGCCGAACGTGTGCCCGCCCGCAATGAGCGCGACGGTCTCCTCGTCGTTCATCGCCATCCGGGCGAAGGTCTCGCGGATGTCCACCGCGGCCTTGAGCGGGTCGGGCTCACCGTTGGGGCCCTCCGGGTTGACGTAGATCAGACCCATCTGGACGGCGGCGAACGGGTTCGCGAGGTCGCGCTCCCCGCTGTAGCGCTCGTCGCCGAGCCACACTCGCTCGGGACCCCAGTAGGTGTCGTCGTCGGACTCGAACACGTCGGCGCGGCCGCCGCCGAACCCGAAGGTCTTGAAGCCCATCGTCTCCAGCGCGCGGTTGCCCGCGAAGACCATCAGGTCGGCCCAGGAGATCTTCTTGCCGTACTTCTTCTTGACCGGCCACAGCAGGCGGCGGGCCTTGTCCAGGTTGCCGTTGTCCGGCCAGCTGTTGAGCGGGGCGAACCGCTGCAGGCCGGCGCCCGCGCCGCCGCGGCCGTCGGCGATGCGGTAGGTGCCGGCGCCGTGCCAGGCCATGCGCACGATGAGTCCGCCGTAGTGACCGAAGTCAGCCGGCCACCACTCCTGGGAGTCGGTGAAGACGGCATCGACGTCCTTGGTCAGCGCCTCGAAGTCGAGGCTGTTGAACTCCGCGGCGTAGTCGAAGCCCGGGTCCATCGGGTCCGACGCAGCCGTGTGCTTGCGCAGGATGCCCAGGTTGAGCCGGTTCGGCCACCAGTCCTGGTTGCCGTCGCCCTGGGTCGGGTGCGGCATCGAGTGGACGACGGGG
>Ga0308175_100003674_pt1 | contig 10667 bp, 8 predicted proteins | sample PhyCR1_3_FD_203893 | JGI IMG/M metagenome (GOLD analysis project Ga0308175, IMG submission 203893) | Soil microbial communities from UC Gill Tract Community Farm, Albany, California, United States - DLSLS.C.R1 | ecosystem: Environmental > Terrestrial > Soil > Agricultural land | place: USA...
GATCAGCACTGCGCCGGTCTCCTGGGCGAACTCGATCGCCCCGGCGAGGGACTCGTCGATCACCGCGCCTTCGAAGACCACGTCGGCGCCGTAGCCCCTGGTCGCGTTGAGCTTCGGGATCGGTGCGCCCTCGGGCATGAAGACGGTGGCCTTGATGCCCAGCATCCGGGCGGCCAGCGCCACGCCCTGCGCGTGGTTGCCGGCCGACGCGGCGACCACGCCGCGGGCGCGCTCCTCGTCGCTCAGCCGTGACATCCGGGTGAACGCGCCGCGGATCTTGAACGACCCGGTGCGCTGCAGGTTCTCGCACTTGAGCAGCACCGGTCCGCCCACGATCGAGGACAGCCAGCGCGACTCCTCCATCGGGGTCTGGATGGCGACGCCTCGCAGGGTCTCGGCCGCCGACCGGATCGCGGCAAGCGACACCCCGGGGATGGAGGAGGTCATGAGGTCACCCTAGGACCCCTGCCCGGGCGCGGCCGGGTCCGGTGCAGCGGCCCGGCCGGGGTCCTCCCCCACCCGGGTGAAGCCGGCCAGGTGCTGCACGACGGCGTTGACCGACGCGGCCAGCGGCACCGCCACCAGGGCACCCGGGATGCCGGCGACCAGGACGCCGGCCGCGACCGCCACGATCACGCCGAGCGGGTGCACCGAGACGAACCGGCCCATCAGGAACGGCTGCAGCACGTGGGCCTCGATCTGTTGCACGAGGACGACGCCGCCGAGCATGATCGCGGCCACCACCGGCCCCTTCGCGACCAGCGCCACCAGCACCGCGACGGTGCCCGACACCGTCGCGCCGATCATCGGCACGAACGCACCGATGAAGACGAGCAGCCCGATCGTGCCCACCAGCGGCAGGCCGAGCACGGCCGCGATCACGGCGATGCCGATCGCGTCGGTCCCGGCCACCAGCACGGTCGCGCGCACGAACTGGACCAGCGACCGCCAGGCCACCCGCCCCGAGCTGTCCGTGTGCCGGCGGGCGGCCCGAGGGAAGAGCCGGACGATCCACGCCCAGATCAGCGCGCCGTCGGCGAGGAAGAAGTAGGTGGCGAACAGCACGATGAAGATGCCGGCGAGGATGTGACCCACCGCGCTGGTGATCTCGGTGACCTGGTTGGGGATGTCCTGGGCCTGGTTGGTGAGCAGGTGCTGGGCGTTCTGGATGAAGTCGTTGATCTGCGAGTTCGAGGCGTGCAGCGGCCCGGTCTTCAGCCAGCGCCGGATCTCGCCGAGACCGTTGACGACCTGGTCGGACAGGTCGGTGACGCCGGTGGCGATCTGCTGGCCTATGAAGGTCAGCGCCACCCCGAGGACTGCCAGCCCGGCCAGCTCCACGATCAGGGCCGCGATGCTGCGCCGGATCCGCGCGCGCTCGAGCAGCCGGACGACCGGAAGGACCAGAGCAGCGAAGAAGACGGCGATCACCAGCGGCAGCACGATCACGACGAAGAACTTGATCAGGTAGAGGATGATCAGCGTCGCCGCGCAGATGACCACGAACCGCCAGGCCCAGGCAGCCGCGACGTCGACACCCCAGGGCACGTGCGCGGGCGAGAAGTTCGACGGGCCGCCGCCGATCTCGAGCGTCTTCTCCTCGCGCGCCGGCTCGGCGCCCCGGTCACGCCGCTGCTCCCTGAGCATGCGGATCCGGCTGACCATCCGCGAGCCGGAGTTCTTCGCCACGGACCGAGGCTAAAGGTCAGCGAGCAGCCGGGCGGCGAGCCGCGCCGCGGCGTCCGCATGCTCCCCGGCGAGCAGCCCGACGGCCGCCAGCACGTAGTCGCCGTCCACCACCACGCGCGGCTCCTCGGGGAGCTGCCAGCCCTCCGGGTCGTGCCCGACGACCGCTCCGAGCACCCGATGCGCACCGCTCCGGGACCTCGCGCGCAGCACCCCGCCGGAGCCGACGAGGAGCGCCACCTCACGCAGGTCCTTGCCGGTGCGCTGCACGACGCGGCCATCGGGTCCGACGACTACCCGGGACCGGCCTGCGTGCCGGCGCATCGCGAGGGTCACCGCGGCGGTGGCGATCTGCTCGTCCACCACGCGCTCGGAGTCGGTGTCCGGAAGGTAGCCGGGCTCGCGGGAGCGTCGTACCGCCCCCTCGCGGAGCGAGCCGTCCAGCAACCCCTCCTCGAGCCCCGCTTCGACGGTGGTCAGTGCCGACCAGCGCATGCCCAGGTCGCCCTCGACGGTCCGGGTCACCCGCGTCGTGGCGACCACCTCGCGGGAGAGGCCCGAATCCTCCGGGTCGACGTCGACAACGCTGAGCACGTCGGTGGTCGCGCCGCCGACGTCGACCACGACGACGCCCCTGCCGTCGAGTTGTCCCGCGAGCACCTCGACTCCGGTGAGGACGAGATCGGGAGTGGCACCACGGACCATCGCCGCGAAGTCGGCGCGCCTCGACAGGTGCTTGCCGCCGATGACGTGGGCCAGGAACATCTCGCGGATGGCACGACGGGCGGCCGCCGGCTCGAGCACGCCGATGCGCGGGACGACGTTGTCCACGATGACGTGGGGCGTCCCCGCCGATCCGAGTGCGTCGCCGACCTGCTGCTGCGCGTCGACGTCGCCGGCCACCACCACCGGACGTCGCCAGCGGCTGCGGGCCAGGAACGCGGCGTCGTGGCGGAGCGTCTCGGAGTTGCCCCCGTCGGTGCCGCCGACGAGGAGCACCACGTCCGGCTCGGCGCCGCGCAGCGCCCGGAGCCCGGGCCCGTCGAGGCCGCCGTGCAGGACGAGCACGACCTTGCCGCCGCTGGACAGCGCGACCCGTCGCCCCGCCTCGGCGGTGACCAGCTCCTCGTTGCCGACGACGGCGATCCGCAGGCCCCCACCGGCTGACGAGCAGGCGAGCACGTCCGCGGCGCGCACCTGCGGATGCGTCTCGGCAAGGATCGCCACGCAGGCGTCGTACCCCTCCAGCACGTCGGTGCCGATCGTGGTCCGGTGCGACGCCGTGCCGAGCAGCTCACCGTTGTCGGTGTCGACGAGGGCGGCCTTGGTGAAGGTGGAGCCGAAGTCGACGCAGAGGGCGTGGGCCAACCCCGTCAACCCAGGCCCTCAGCCCAGGGCCCGGTCGAGGTCGGCGACCAGGTCGTCGGCTGTCTCGATGCCGACGCTGAGCCGCACCAGGTCCGCGGGCACCTCGAGGTCGGTGCCGGCGACGCTGGCGTGCGTCATCCGCCCCGGGTGCTCGATCAGCGACTCGACGCCGCCGAGCGACTCGCCCAGCGTGAACACCTCGGCCTTCTCGCAGACGTCGAGCGCCCCGGCCTCGCCGGCCCTGACGCGGAAGGACAGCATCCCGCCGAAGCGGCGCATCTGCTTCGCGGCAACGTCGTGGCCGGGGTGATCGGACAAGCCGGGGTAGATCACCTGCGAGACGCCCGGGTGCTCGGCCAGGAACGCCACGACCCGCTCGGCGTTGTCGCAGTGCCGTTCCATGCGTATCGCGAGCGTGCGCAGCCCACGCAGGGTCAGGAACGAGTCGAACGGCCCCGCGACCGCGCCGATGGAGTTCTGGTGGAAGGCGACCTTCTCGGCGAGGTCGAGGTCGCGCACGACCAGCGCGCCCCCGACCACGTCGGAGTGGCCGCCGCAGTACTTCGTAGTCGAGTGCACCACGACGTCGGCGCCGAGGGTGAGCGGCTGCTGGAGGTACGGCGACGCGAACGTGTTGTCCACGACGAGCAGGGCCCCGGCGTCGTGCGCGGCCCGTGCAATCTCCTCGATGTCGCCGATGGTGAGCAGCGGGTTTGTCGGCGTCTCGACCCACACCAGCTTGGTCTGGCCGGGGCGGATGGCCGCCGCCACCTGCTCCACGTCGCTGACCGGTGCCGGGCTGTGCTCGAGGCCCCAGACCTTCTCGACCTTGTCGAAGAGCCGGAAGGTGCCGCCATAGGCGTCGTCGGGGATCACCGCGTGGTCGCCGGGCCGGCAGGTTGCGCGGATCAACGTGTCCTCGGCCGCGAGTCCCGAGGCGAACGCGAATCCGCGCTCGCCCTCCTCCAGCGCCGCCAGGTTGCCCTCCAGGGCCGTTCTGGTCGGGTTCGCGGAGCGGCTGTACTCATAGCCGCCGCGGAGTCCGCCGACGCCGTCCTGCTTGTAGGTGCTGGTGGCATAGATCGGCGGCTGCACCGCACCGGTGGTCGGGTCCGGCTCGTAGCCGGCATGGATCGCGCGCGTCTCGAAGCCGGCCTTGGACTTGTGCTCGCTGTGTTGGCTGCTCACCCGCGCGAGCCTAGCCGTGCGTCGGCCGTTGGCCATGACCTGCTGGTTCGAAGGGATGGGCCGAGAACCACCTGTTCGGGTCATGTCCCGCCGAGTGCGCCTCAATAGCGTCGGGCGGACAACCAGGCACGACTCGACTTCGATCCAAAGGAGCATCGAATGTTGTCACACAGAAGAGCCGGACTGGCGTCCGTGCTGGCGGTCGCGACGGCCGCCGCTGTGGCCGCCGTACCGCCTGCCACGGCAGCAGGTGGGGGCAGCGGCGTCTCGGTGGTCGCCAAGGGACTCGACGGGCCTTACGGCCTGCACCGGGCGCCTGCCCACAAGGGGATGGTGGTGGCCGAGGGGGACACGGGGAAGGTGACCCGGGTGTTCATGAACGGGCGCACGCACGTGCTGCTCCGCGGCGCGACCGGGGTGGCCGGAGTGGCCGCCAGCCCCACGCGGGTGTTCGCGGTCACCGGTGGCGGCGACGAGACAGGTCCCGGCGGTGCCGGCAAGTACGCGCCGGCGAAGGTGGTCCGGATGGACTACCGCGGTCGGCACGTCAAGGTGATCGCGGACCTGATGCGCTACGAGCTGCGCCACAACCCCGACGGCCAGAAGCAGTTCGTCAACGGCCAGCCCGTGGACGCGTTGTCCAACCCGTTCTCCATGACCTGGTCACGGTTCGGCCTGTTCGTGGCGGACGGAGGCGCGAACGACGTGCTCAGGATCAACCCACGAACGGGCCACGTCTCGACGTTCTTCGTGCCCCCCACGGTCAAGGACGTCAAGGCCTGCAAGTCGCCCGAGGCGCAGGCCAACCCGGGCACCAAGGGCTGCGACCCGGTACCGACCGGGGTGCAGGTCAAGAAGGGCAGCCTCTACGTGAGCACCCTCGGGGCCGAGGCACCCGGCGCCGGCCGGATCTACAAGCTCAATGCCCGCAACGGCAAGGTTCAGCGGGTGTGGAAGGGCTTCACTGCCCCGACGGGGGTCGCGGTCCGGAAGGACGGCACGATCTACTTCTCGGAGGTGCTCGAGGGCCTGCCCGCCACGGAGCAGCCGCCGCCGGGATTCGACCCGTCGACGGTCGGGCAGATCACCCGGATCAGGCACGGTCACGTGAGGCACGCCCAGGTGACCATGCCGACCGGTCTCGCGCTCAAGGGCGGGCACCTCTACGCGACGGCCTGGAGCGTCGCGGGGTTGTTCCTCGGGGTGCCCGACGCGGGCCAGGTCGTGCGGGTCAGGGACAGGGCGTTCCACTAGGTCGCTCACGCCCGGGCACCGGGCCCCGGGCGGTTGCCCGGGGCCGGTGTGCGGAGGCCGGTGTGCGGAGGCCGGTGTGCGGAGGCCGGTGTGCGGAGGCCGGTGTGCGGAGGCCGGTGTGCGGGGCCGTGCGACTGTGACGTGACGCGTGCGCGCGGCACAATCGGGACTATCGCCGAGCGTCTCGTTGTTGACGCTGGCGTCCGCCCGTTGCAAGGAGTCGCGCATGTTGTTCAGCCGCTCGAAGAGTGAGCTCCCCGCCCCCGACCAGGCACTCCCCGGCCGCGAACACCGACCGTGGCAGCTCGCCGATCGGCACCTGGTGCTCGACGCGCCCCTGGTCACCGACGAGGTGCCGGCGGGCTACGAGGTCGCGATCTTCGGGCTCGGCTGCTTCTGGGGCGCCGAGGAGATCTTCTGGCAGGTGCCCGGCGTGTGGTCCACCTCGGTCGGATACGCCGGCGGCATCACGCCGAACCCGTCGTACGAAGAAGTCTGTTCGGGCCGCACCGGACACACCGAAGCGGTGCGAGTCGTCTACGACCCCGCCAAGGTGAGCTACGCGGAGCTGGTCGCGACGTTCTTCGAGGTGCACGACCCGACGCAGGGCATGCGCCAGGGCAACGACCTCGGCACGCAGTACCGCTCGGCCATCTACGTCACGACGCCCGAGCAGGAGCAGGTCGCGCGCGAGGTGATCGAGCGCTACCAGCGGGTGCTGACCGATGCCGGGTACGACGACATCACCACCGAGGTGCGCCCGGCGCCGGAGTACTACTACGCCGAGGACCAGCACCAGCAGTACCTCGCCAAGGTGCCGAACGGCTACCGCTGCCACGCGAAGACGGGCATCTCCGTCCCGCGCTGACCGAAGAGGGCTGCCGCTGCCGAGTGTCACGACCGTCGGTCGGAGACGGTTCGCAAGCGGGGTCGTGAAGCTTGATCAGCGATGCCGGACCGGGATCCGGAAGGCGTGCGTCATCGAGTGCGCCCCCTTCGCGTGCCGGAGCCGGGCGACGCCGAGCACGTCGTCGTAGAGCCGGGTCAGTGAGTAGTGGTTGAGCCGCGTCGTCACCACCCGGTGTCGCGGCACCGAGCGTGAGGCGACCACGGTGAGCACCTTGTTGCCGGCGTTGTGGTCGTCCTCGTCGGCGGTGATCACGATGGCCAGCCGGCCCGAGGTCCAGTCCGGACCGCGCCGGATCATGTTGACCTCCTGCTTGATCCAGGCATCGGCCGCCGCAAGGGTTCCGTCGTGGGCGTCGTGGACGAGGTTGGGGATCACCATCCCCGCGTTGGGCAGTCGACCCGAGCCGGCGTCCCGGGACAGCTGGGACACCGGCACGTCGTGATGGCGGCAGGCGCGCCGTTCGCTGACGAAGTAGGCCCACGGGTTGTGCCGGGCGGCGTAGTCACCGCTGTTGCGCACGGCACAGTTGCTCGGCATCGAGTCGGCGTAGAGCTTGGCGGTGCGGCCCTTGCGCAGGGCCTGCCCGAACACCGAGTGCCCCTTGATGCGATGTGCCGACGGCGAGCGGTCGTCGGCGACACCGAAGGTCGAGCCGCCGGCGATGGCCAGGTAGTTGGGCAGCGAGGGATGCCTGATCGCGTAGTAGTGGTTCGCGTAGGCGAATCCCTTCGCGAGCCCGTAGGTGAAGGGCATCTGGTCCCGCATCTGCGAGAGCGAGTGGTTCTCGACCACGAACACCAGCAGCTTGGTCACCGTCCTGGTGCCGGCCGAGGAGAGCGTCGCCCGTGCGGTGCCGCCTTCCGGGGACTGGTTCGCGGGCGCCCCGGGCTGCGAGCCGCAGCCCACCAGGGAGACCGCGAGCGCGAGCGAGAGCGCGGCGAGGGCACCGCGGGCAACGGGACGGGCAGTCAGGCGCACCGGGCCTCCAGGGGTCGGGTGAGGGCGATTTGCCCGGTCCATCCTAGGTCGTCCCGGTGCGAAGGGGCCCGACATCGTCGTACCGGCCCGCGGTCACCTCGCAGGTGAGGGGCGAACGGGGATGCCGAACGCCCGTGCCATCGAGGACGCGGAGGCAGCCGCGCGCAGCGGAGGCAGTCCGAGCACCTCGTCGTACAACCGGGCCACCGAGAAGTGGTCGAGGTGCGTGTTCACAACACCACGGCCCGCGTAGCGCGACGCCACCACGGTGAGGACCCGGTTCCCGTGCTCGCCGTCGTCCTCGTCCGACGTGATCACGATGGCCAGCCTCCCCGAGCGCCAGTCGGGACCGCGCATCACCTCGGAGACACGGGTCGCGAGCCAGCCATCGGCCTGCGCCAGGGTGCCGTCGTGTGCGTCGTGGACCAGGTTGGGGACGACCATGCCAGCGTCGGGCAGCCGGCCGTCGGCGGCGTCACTGGCCAGCGACGCGGTGGTCACGTCGTACTTCAGGCACGCCGAGCGCTCGTCGACGAAGTAGGCCCAGGGGTTGTGCCGGACCACGTAGTCGTCGCCACCGTTCTCGGTGGCGCAGGGTGTGGGGATGCCCTCGGCATACACCTTCACGCTCCGGCCGGCACGGAGTGCCTGGCCGAAGACCGAGGTGCCGTACACGGGGCGGTCCGACGGCGGCAGGTCGTTGGGTTCGCCGAGGACCGAGCCGCCGATCATGATCAGGTAGTTCGGCAGCGAGTTCGACAGGCTCGCGTGGTAGTCGCTGGCGTAGGCGTACCTCTCGGCCAGCCGCCGCAGGAAGGGCATCCCGGCCGCCATCTCGTCGAACGAGTGGTTCTCCTCGACGAAGACGAGGAGCTTGGTGACGACCCTTCTCCCGCGGGTGCCGGCACGGTCGAAGCTGATCGGCCTCGAGTGCAGCGTGGGCCCATGGGCCAGGGCGGTCGGAGGGCTCGCCGCGGGAGCGCAGCCGGCAACGGCGGCGGTCGCAGCAGCCAGGGCGACCGTGACGTTCAGGACGAGGGGACGCACGGTCAGGAGGTGGCGACTCACCTCTGTGTCTGCGCAGCCCGGTGGTGCGAGACGCCGTACCCGTAGGACACCTCGCCGGCTGGGAGGTCGTTGAGCACGACCCCGGAGGGGCGAGCGCCGACCTGGCGGAGGCGCTGCACCGCTCCGGCGACGTGGCGCAGCCGGCTCCGGCCGCTGCGTACGACGAGCACCACCTCGTCGGCGTCGCCGACCACTTCCAGGGTGTCGGCGACGTTCAGGATCGGCGCGGTGTCCACGATCACCAGGTCCGAGGTCTGGCGCAGCTCGCGCCAGAGGATGCGGGCCCGTGGTGTCGCGAGCAGCTCGGCCGGATTGGGCGGGATGCTTCCCGCCGGGAGCAGCTGCAGGTTCTCCACCCCGATGTCCTGCACGTAGGCGCCGGGCGGTTGATCGCCGAGAAGCAGCTCCGAGAAGCCCTCGGGAGCATCCAGGCCGAACCGATTCGCCACGTGGGGGTTGCGCAGGTCGGCATCGACGAGGAGCACGCGCTTGCCCGCCCTGGCTGCGGCCACGGCCAGGTTCGTGGCGGCCGAGGTCTTCCCCTCGTCGGGCGAGGCCGAGGTGACCACGACGATGCCTCCGGCGTGCGCCAGCGCCTCGCCGTCGAGCCCGTCGACCACGTTGGCGGCGAGCAGGAAGCGCAGGTTCGTGCTCAACGCCCGATAGGCCTCACTGATTCCGGACCGCGGATCGAGGAGACCCGCCACGCGCCCACGGCGCTCCCCCGGCGACGAGGGAATCTGGCCGAGAACCGGGGCGTTGCCGGTCACTCCGTCGAGCCGCTGACCCGCGTGCACCGTGTCGTCCGCACGGTCACGGGCATAGCCGATGAGGACACCGAAGATCAGTCCCAGGACCCCGCCGAGGACGCCGGCGCGGAGCGGCCTCGGCGCGGACGGGGTCGCCGGAACCTGCGCGCGGTTCAGGAGCTGACCGGTCACCGTGGGCGTACCGGCTGGGCTCTCTGCCACGGTCAACGCGGCCTCCAGCTCCGACTGGCGCGCCACCAGGCTCTGGATCTCGGCGGTGACCGCGGGATCGGGAGTGGCACCGAGGGCCAGGGTCTTCTCGCTGGTCTTCTGCAGCTTGCCCAGCCGCACCTTGATGTCGGCGAGGTCGCTGACGTAGGAATCGCGGATCTGCTTGGCGGCCCTGGCCGCCTGGTCGTTGCGAACGCCGATGTACGCGCGCGCGAAGGCGTTGGCCACGTCGGCCGCGCCGGTCGCAGAGGGGCGCGTCGCAGAGATCTCGATGGTGTTGCTGTCCGTGGATGGCGAGACACTCACGGTCTGGACCAGTTCGTCCGGCGTCGCGGTCAGGTGCAGCTGCTTGATCACCCGGTCTGCGACGGAGTCGGACAGCAGCACCTCAGCCTGGGTTGCGACCGCCTGGGTGTCGATCGTCGTGGTGGTCCCGCCCGTCTGCGGCGTTCCGTTGGCCTCGATGAGCAGCGTCGCGCTCGCCGAGAAGACGGGGTTCTGCACGTTCGAGAGCCCGAGTCCTGCGGCGGCGCCCAGCACGACGAAGACTGCGATCAACCGCCAGCGTCTGCCCAGCACTTGCGCGTGGTCCTGCAAGGTGGCGAGCTCTCGATCCATTGGCGCCTCCAGCACTGCAGGAACGCTCCGCAACTGCGGACTCAGTGTAGGAGCAGACTTGGCTGCTGGGAACGGTTCGGTGATGATGAGAGCCGAAAGCCTTGATGTACAAGGCGATCTGCTTTGTTTTGAGGGGATTCCCATGAGATGGGCCCTGCTTGTCCTCTTTGCGGCATTGCCGTTGCAGTGGTACGTCGTGCCCGGCCCGGGCGTGGCCGGTCAACGGCTGCACCTGGTCGTGCTGGTGCTGTTCGCGATCCTCGTCCTGGTCCGGTTCCGGGGTTCGGCCTTCGTGCCGGTGCTGTCGCTGACCTGGTCGTTCGTGCTGGCCAACGTGGCGCTCGTGATGGTCTGGTGCGCGACCGCGTTCTACAACTCGGAGTCGGTCCGCTCCCCTCTCGAAGAAGGCATCCTGATCGTCGTCTTCCTCGCGGTCGCGACGGCGATCTACCGCGGCTGCACCGATCCCGCCTCCGGCGTCGTCCAGTACGCGCGCTGGGCGGCGGCTGCGGCGACGGTGTCGCTCCTCCTGGCCCTGGCGAGCTCGCTGGCGCTCAACGGGGTCAACCCGGCCACCGCCTTCGGACGCATGCTGGCCACCGGGGACACCCGGATCC
>Ga0308175_100003675_pt1 | contig 10666 bp, 7 predicted proteins | sample PhyCR1_3_FD_203893 | JGI IMG/M metagenome (GOLD analysis project Ga0308175, IMG submission 203893) | Soil microbial communities from UC Gill Tract Community Farm, Albany, California, United States - DLSLS.C.R1 | ecosystem: Environmental > Terrestrial > Soil > Agricultural land | place: USA...
CAATGTTCAATACGAAAACAGTCGAAATCGAGTGGGGCGGAACAACCCTCAAGCTCGAATCGGGGCGCGTTGCCCGTCAGGCCGACGGCGCGGTTCTCGCGACGCTCGGCGAAACCGTGGTGCTGTGCGCCGTCACCGCCGCCAAGAACGTCAAGCCGGGCCAGGACTTTTTCCCGCTGACCGTCCACTACCAGGAAAAATTCTCGGCCGCGGGGCGCATCCCCGGCGGCTTCTTCAAGCGTGAGCGCGGAGCGACCGAAAAGGAAACGCTCACCAGCCGCCTCATCGACCGGCCCATCCGCCCGCTGTTCCCGGAGGGCTTCTACAACGAAATCCTCGTGATCGCGCAGGTGCTTAGCTACGACGGCGAGAACGAGCCCGACATCGTCGCGATGATTGCGGCGTCGGCCGCCCTCACCCTCTCCGGTGTTCCCTTCATGGGTCCGATCGGCGCGGCCCGGGTCGGCTTCAAGGACGGCGAGTACGTCCTGAACCCGAACATGGCGGCCGTCGGCGAGGGCGAGCTCGACCTCGTCGTGGCCGGCACCCGCGACGCGGTGATGATGGTCGAATCGGAAGCCAAGGAGCTTTCGGAGGACCAGATGCTCGGCGCGGTCATGTTCGCCCACCGCTCGATGCAGCCGGTGATCGAGGCGATCATCAAGCTCGCCGAACAGGCCGCCAAGGAGCCGTGGGAGCTCGCGCAGAACGCCGACAAGAAGGCGATCAAGGCCACGCTCAAGGACCTCGTCGGCAAGGACGTCGAGGCCGCCTACAAGCTCAGCGACAAGCAGCAGCGCCAGGGCGCGCTCGCCGAGGCGCGCAAGAAGGCCGCCGAGGCGTTTGCCGAAGCCGACCCGCAGGAGCAGTTGGTCGCCCAGAAGGCGTTCAAGGGGCTCGAAGCGGACATCGTGCGCGGCGCGATCCTCAACGAAGGCCGCCGGATCGACGGCCGCGACACCAAGACGGTGCGGCCGATCGAGATCAGCGTCGGCTTCCTGCCGCGCACCCACGGGTCGGCGCTATTCACCCGCGGCGAAACGCAGGCGATCGTCTCGACCACGCTGGGCACCAAGGAATCGGAGCAGATGATCGACGGGCTGGAAGGCCTCTCCTACTCCCGCTTCATGCTGCACTATAACTTCCCGCCCTACTCGGTCGGCGAAGTCGGCCGCTTCGGCGCGCCGTCGCGCCGCGAAACCGGCCACGGCAAGCTCGCCTGGCGCGCGCTCCACCCGATGCTGCCGAGCATCGAGGACTTCCCATACACGGTGCGCGTCCTCTCCGACATCACCGAGTCCAACGGCTCTTCGTCGATGGCCACGGTGTGCGGCGGAAGCCTCGCGCTGATGGACGCCGGCGTGCCGCTCAAGCGGCCCGTCGCGGGCATCGCCATGGGCCTGATCCTCGAGGGCAAGGAATTCGCCGTGATCAGCGATATCCTTGGCGACGAGGACCATCTCGGCGACATGGACTTCAAGGTCGCCGGCACGTCCGAGGGCGTCACCTCGCTCCAGATGGACATCAAGGTCGCCGGGATTACCGAGGAGATCATGAAAACCGCTCTCGCCCAGGCGAAGGACGGCCGCGCGCACATCCTCGGCGAAATGGCCAAGGCCCTGGGTGAAGTCCGCGGCGAACTCAGCGTCCATGCGCCGCGCATCGAGACGATGCAGATCCCCAAGGACAAGATCCGCGAAGTCATCGGCACCGGCGGCAAGGTCATTCGCGAGATCGTCGCGGAGACCGGCGCCAAGGTCGACATCGACGACGACGGCACGATCAAGATCGCGTCGAGCGACCTTTCGCAGATCGAGGCCGCGCGCAACTGGATCCGCGGCATCGTCGCCGAGCCCGAGCCCGGCACCATCTACACCGGCAAGGTGGCGAGCATCGTCGATTTCGGCGCGTTCGTGACCTTCATGCCCGGCAAGGACGGGCTGGTCCACGTCTCCGAGATCCAGAACGGACGGGTCGAGAACGTCCGCGACGTCCTCAGCGAAGGCCAGGAGGTCAAGGTCAAGCTGGTGGAGGTCGATCAGCGCGGCAAGGTCCGCCTGTCGATGCGCCTGGTCGATCAGGAAACCGGCGAGGAGCTGCCCGACACGCGCCCCCCGCGCGAGCCGCGTGAGGGCGGCGACCGCGGTCCGCGCGGCGATCGCGGCGATCGGAGTCGGGGCGGCCGTGACCGCGACCGCGGCCCACGCCGTGATCGTGGCGACCGCGACCGCGGCCCCAGAGGCGAAGGACGAGGCGAAGGACGCGGCGAAGGACGCGGCGATCGCGGTCCTCGCCCACCACGCGAAGGCGGCGAGCGCCAGGAGGAAGGCGGCCGTGAGCCGGAATTCTCGCCGGCGTTCCTGACGGGCGACACCGAAGACTAACTGTGTTCCTGCGAAAGCGGGACGCAGCCAGTGCAAAAACACGAAGGCCCCGCAGCAATGCGGGGCCTTTCATGTGTCATAGCTAACGTGATCGTAACCAAATTCAGTCACGCACCGGTCGATGAAATCGCCCCTTTCCGCGCGCCTTGGCCGTCCTCCACTGCTTTCGGACCTGCCTCTCGCGGTCGGTTTCCTGCTGCTCCTGTGCTGCGGCGCCTCCGCAGTGTGGCTTTCCTGGCAGCAGCGGAGCGCGGATCAGTGGGTCCGACATACGCTCAGGGTGGAAAACCAGCTATCGCTCGTCCAGATCGAAGGCCTCAAGGCGGCCGTTCAAGTCCGCTCAAGCATCCTCACCGGCCGCCCGGGCGCGAGCGTCGACGTTCCGGCTATCCGCGGCCGCTATTTCGCGCACGTCGAGGCACTTGGAGGGCTGACGCAAGATGATGCGCGGCAGCAAGCTCGCATCGCCGAACTACGCGCCCTGAGCGAGCGCCGCTTCGCGCTGTTCGATCAAGTTATCGCCGAACAGCGCAGAGGAAAGGTCGGAAAGGCCGCGGCGCTCATCACGGCGCCCGCAACACAAGCGACGATCGATCGCGCTGTGCGGGTGATGGGCGACATCCGTGGCTATGAATTCAACTTGTTCCAAGAGCGGTCCGCTCGTTCGCACCGGCTCGAAATGCGCGCGTCGTGGGCTTTGGCCGCAAGTGTGCTGTTGACGCTCCTGCTTGGTGTTTTCGTATTTCCCGAACGACGCAGCCGGATTCGCGCGCTTTGGGCGACCAAGCAGCAGCTCGAAGCAGCACTGCAGGCCAAAAGGTCTTTCCTCGCCAACATGAGTCACGAGATTCGTACGCCGATGAACGGCGTCCTGGGTTTCACGGAGCTATTGCTGGCCGATGACCTGTCACCCGAACAGCGCAAGAACGCCGAACTGATCGACAGCTCGGCTCGCGCGATGATGCGCCTACTCAACGACATTCTCGACTTGTCGAAGATTCGGGCTGGCCAGATGCGGATGGTCAACGAGCCTTTCGACTTGCCAAATGCGCTTCAGGCTTGTGCAGAGTTGATGTCGCCCGCTGCCGAACAGAAAGGCGTGGCACTCGAAACCTACTTCTCGGACGCGCTGCCGACGATGGTCCTGGGCGACGGATTGAGGCTCCGGCAGATCACGCTCAATCTGCTCGGAAATGCAGTGAAGTTCACGAACCAAGGCCGGGTCGTGATGCGTGCCTCGCTAAGCCATCACGGCAATGCGCCGCACCTGGTCCTGGAGGTACAGGATACCGGCATCGGCATTCCGCCTGACCGCCAGCTCGAGATTTTCGAGGAATTCGTGCAGGCGGATGACGCGATCGCATCGCGGTTCGGCGGCACAGGCCTGGGGCTTGCGATCACGATGCAGCTGGTTCGCATGATGGGTGGAACTATCGACATTGCGAGCGTCGATGGCGAAGGGTCGACCTTTCACGTCTCCATTCCGATTTCACCCACATCGGTCACCAGTGAGGGCGAGGCGCCTGAGCATCCTGAACAGGCGGTCCCAAAAGGCCACCATGTCCTTCTGGCCGAAGACCATGATGTGAATCAGGAACTGTTCATGGGCATGCTGGCGCGGCTCGGCTGGCGCGCCGACCTCGCGAAGAACGGCGCCGAAGCCGTGCTGATGGTGGACTATGCCGCACAGCGCGGCGATCCTTATGATGTCGTTCTAATGGACATGCAGATGCCCGTCATGGACGGCCTTGAAGCAACGCGGCAGATCCGTAGCAGGGGTTTCGACGGCGAACGGCTGCCAATCCTGGCGCTCACCGCCAATGCCTTTGAAAGCGATGTCGCCGCCTGCCTTGCCGCGGGCAGCCAGGCGCACCTCGCGAAGCCGGTCCACATGGACGAACTCGATCGCGCTTTGCATCAATGGACGGGCGACAGCCCGGCTGCTCAGCTGAGCACGTCGGACATTCCTTCGATCGAGAGTCGCTATCGGCAAAGAAGGCGGGAAACCCTGGAGGCACTCGATGCATTGATCCGAAGCGCCACCTACTCGGACGTCGAACTGGCCAGCGCGGCATCCTTGCTCCACAAGCTTGCCGGGACCGCGGCGATGTTCGGGGAAGGCGCGCTTGGCGACCGGTCGCGCGAGCTGGAACACGGCATTGGCTGTTGGTCGGAATCGGAACGGGTCGGAAACATTTGCGCGGGCGTTGCGGCGATCAAGAAAGCCGCTTGAACAAGGAGTAGAATGGCCAGGATCATCATTGCCGAGGATGACGATCTCGTCTGCGAAATCGTGCATGACGCCCTCACCAAGGCGGGGCACATCGTGGGCATTCTCAACAACGGCGCCGATGCCCTCCGCGCTATCCAGCTCAAGAATCCCGATCTGGTGATCCTCGATTGCAACATGCCGGACCTCAACGGGATGCTGGTGCTGCGTGAGATGCGCAAGTCGCCCGCGCTTTACGATACCCCCGTGCTCGTGCTGACCGGCAGGCAGAGCGAGCGTGATGTCGACCTGGCTTATTATCAGGGTGCCGACGACTATATGAAAAAGCCGTTCGACCCCGACGAGCTGGTGTTCAGGGTCGCGGACCTGCTCCAGAAGCCAAGGTCCAAGCGCTCATAGCATCGCACCGGTGCGCCGGACTTGGACGCCAAACGTGACCAAGGTCAATTCTCGTTGCGGCTAACGAACGATAGCTGTTGCGCTTCGCCAGCCTGCCAATAGTTCGCGGCGCCTCCCGTGTCCCCCCGACACTGGAGGCGAAGGCTCGTCCCCACACCCCTGTGGGACGAGCCTTTTTTGGCGCGCAGAACCATCCTCGCGCGCCGGTCGATTGTCACGCAACGCGAGGGCGCCGCGCTCGTTATGCGCACGAAACGGCATGCGTCGGGACACAATCCGAATCGGGCTCATCGCGGCGGCAGCGCTGTTCGTCGGTTCATGCATGCAGCACCGGCAGCCGTCGAACGACACGGTCTTCGTCTCGAACGAGGCCGGTTTCGTCACCCTCGTCGACGGCGCGACCGGTATGGTCGAGGGGCGGCTCGCGACCGGAGCGCGGCCGCGGGGCATGGAGTTTTCGCCCGACCGCAAAATCTTCTATGTCGCCGCCTCGGCCTCGAACCGGATCGAGGCGTGGGCGGCCGACTCGCACAAGCGCTTGCGGCTTTACAATTCAGGGCCGGACCCGGAGCGCTTCGCGATCAGCCCCGACGGTGCGACCGCTTATGTTGCGAACGAGGACGACAGCGCCGTCTCGTTCCTCGACCTCAAGAGCGGCAAGATCACCCGCGAAGTGAAGGTCGGGCCCGAACCGGAGGGTGTCGGGGTGAGTCCCGACGGCAGGCTGGTGGTCGCGACTTCGGAGGTCGCAAACCTCGCCCATTTCATCGATGCACGCACGGGCAAGCTGATCGACAGCGTCCCGGTCGGAAGCCGCCCCCGGTTCGTCCTGTTCCTCAACAATGGCCGCACCGTCTGGGTATCGTCTGAGCAACGCGGCACGATCAGCGTGTTCGACTCGGGTACGCACCGAATCGTCAAGACGATCGATCTCAACGATAGCTTCGACATTCCCGAGCCGGTGCAGGCAATCGAAATGCGCGCGACGCGCGACGAACACCATGTGTTCGTCGCGATGGGCCGATCGAACCGGGTGGCGGAGCTCGATCCCGCAACGGGCGCGGTGCGGCGCTGGTGGCCGACGGGTGAGCGCACCTGGGGCATCGGCCTGTCGCCCGACGAGGGCCGCCTCTACGCCGCGAGCGGTCTGTCGGGTACGCTGACCATCGTCGACCTGAAGCGCAACAAGGTCGAGCGAACGATCACGCTGGGCGGCCGGCCATGGGGCGCGCTGGCAGCCGCGAAATGAGGTGGCCCGCCGCGCTTGCGACCGCGCTCCTGCTCGGCTCGTGCAGCCATCAGCGGACGCTGACCGCCTGCGCAGACCCCAATAATCTGCCGTTTTCGAACAAGGCAGGCGAAGGGTTCGAGAACAAGCTCGCGCAGATGATCGCGGCCGACCTTCACGCAAGGCTCGACTATGTGTGGTGGGCGCAGCGCCGCGGCTACGTCCGCAACACGCTCAACGAGAAGAAGTGCGATTTCTGGCCCGGCATCGCGAGCAATGTCGAAATGGTCGCGACGAGCCGCCCTTATTACCGCTCGACCTACGAGTTCGTGACCCGCGCCGACGCGAATTTGAAGGGGCTGACACTCGACGACCCGCGGCTGAAACGGCTGAAGATCGGGGTCGAGCTGGTTGGCGACGATGCGAGCAACACGCCGCCGGCCCACGCTTTGTCGGCACGCGGGATCGTGGGCAATGTCCGCGGCTACATGCTCTACGGGGATTATGCGAAGCCCAACCCGCCGGCCGAGATCATTCGTGCGGTCGAGCGCGGCGATGTCGACGTGGCGCTCGTCTGGGGACCGCTCGCCGGCTATTTCGCGACCGAGTCGCCGGTTCCGCTCCGGCTGGAGCCGGTGACGCCGTGGATGGCCGACATGCAGTGGCCGATGCAGTTCGACATTTCGGTCGGGGTGCAGAAGAACGATCAGCAGCTGCTCAAGGACATCGATCGCGTGCTGGAGCGCCGCAAAGCCGATGTCGGGCGGCTATTGGCGGCGTACCACGTGCCGGTCATTTCCACTTGAGGACGGCCGCGAAGCGGTGCTCTTCGTTTCCGGTGCGCACGGCGATGGTCAGCGGCTGGTCGGCCTTTCGCGCGTACACGGCTTTGGGCATGTCGAACACGTAATAGCCGCCCCACGCCTTTTGCGGCGCGACCGTCATCGGCACCAGCAGCTGAGAGATTGCATCGAGACTTGCAGCACCGGGAAGCAGCGAATCCTCGGTCCGCCAATCCTCCGCCGCGATGTCCGGCGCGGGTTCCGAATTGCTGATGGGTGCCATGAACTGCCCGGATGGACCGCTGTTCGCCGCCTGAGCCAGCCCGCCGAAATTGTTGCGATTGCGAATGGCGACCGCCGCTGCGTGGCGCTGCTCGCGCTCGATCAAGTCGCGGCCGTCCTCGAACCCAACGATCGGTGTAGGCCGAAGCACCGTCCCGTCGGCGAGAGTAAGCGTTACCTGGTCAGGACCGAGCTCGAACGGCGTCGAACCGAGGTTCATCACTAGCACGCGCACTGTACCCCGCTGCTGGACCTCGTTCCCGGGCGCGACGATCCGCACCAGGGCACCCCCGGTCCGGTCGTCGGCAGCCTGGACCCCGGCATGCCCCTTGAGAAGCTTCCCGCTGGCGGGTGGTGAAAGCACGATGTGATAGCTGTGCGCGAGCGCGGTCGCCGGCAGCGAGGCCGCCGCGGCCGCGAAAAGAAGGGCGGGCCGCTTCACGGCAGCAGCCCCTTCAGGATCGGCTCGATCCAGCGCTGCCTGGGCATGTCCCACACCACGAAATCGCCCTCGAACTGCCAATAGGCCCAGCCGAAACCGTGGCGCTCGGCTTCGCTCCGCGCTGCCGTGATATAGGCGACCCTCAGGTCGAGCGGCGTGCCGCTCTTGTCGTAGGCGCCGAACTCGCCAAGCAGGATTGGGCGATGATTGGCGGCGGCCCAGGCCGACACCTTGTCGAAATCGCCGCGCATGGCGGCGCGATCGGCTTTGCTTCCCCATGTGATGCCGTGCAGCTTCTTCACCTCCTCACCCGCCCAGGTCGCGCCCTGATGGGTGAAATGGAACGGTTCGTAATAATGGAAGGTGACCAGCAGGTTGGGATCGGCGGGAAGCTTCAGGAGGGGCAGGTCGGCGAGGCTGTTCCAGTGGGTCGGCCCGACGACGACGATCCGAGCCGGGTTGGACTGGCGGACAACCGCGAGCTCCTGCGCGAACAGCGCGTTCCACGGCTCGCCGTTGAGCATGTCATGCGGCTCGTTCAAGAGTTCGAACGCGACGTTGCGCGGAGCGTTGGCGTAGCGCGGCGCGACCTGTTGCCAGAAAGCGGTCAGCTTGGTGCGGCAGACGTCGAGGTCTTCGGAGCAGGGGTTGAAGTCATGCTCGTCGATGATCACGCCGAGGCCAGCCTTTTGCGCGTGGGCTACGGCATCGTCGAGCTTGGCGAGCCACGCGGGATCGAGCCGGTTCTGCGCGTCCATGTGGCTGAACGCCTGGAGCACCAGGCGGACGAAATCGAACCCGGCCTTGTGGATCTCGTCGAAGTGGCGCCACTCGAAGCGGCGCTTGCCGCTGTTGCCCCAATAGGGATCGTAGCCGAGCACGTTGACGCCGCGGTGGAACGGCTGGTTGGCCTGGGTGAGGATGGGCGGCGCGGCCTCATCGGCAAGCGCTGGGGCGGCCGCAAGACTGGCGAACGCCCAGACAAGAAACACAACAATGAGCCGCAACCGCATCCCGCTCTCCCTCTTGCCAACGTCGTGCTTGCCCCATGATAGCGCTATCATTTAGCTCGGCGTCAAGGCTGCAACGACCAGCGAGGGAGAAGCCGTGATACGCGTCGGCTTGATCGGTTACGGGCTTTCCGGCGCGGTGTTCCACGAGCCACTGATCCGTGCCTGCGATCGGCTGGAACTGAGCGCCGTGCTGACCTCGCGCGATCACCCGCTGCGTGTCAGCTCGGCAGAGGAGTTATTCGGCCGTTGCGACCTCGTGATCGTCGCTTCGCCGAACGACACCCACTTCCCGCTCGCGCAACAGGCGCTGGAGCAAGGCAAGCACGTCGTCGTCGACAAGCCTTTCACGGTCACGCTCGCCGAAGCCGACGCATTGATCGCGCAGGAAGGCGCCGCGGGCGGGATGCTGACCGTCTTCCACAACCGCCGCTGGGCCGCGGATTTCCTTACCGTTCGGAACATCCTCCCCCGTCTCGGCGAGCCGTTCCTGGTCGAGGCCAATTGGGATCGCTTCCGGCCCGAAGTTCGGCAACGCTGGCGCGAACAGCCGGGGGCCGGCGCCGGCCTGCTCGCCGATCTCGGCCCGCACATGGTCGATGAAGCGCTTCAACTGTTCGGGATGCCCGGAGCGATTGCGGCCGACGTGCTCGGCCAGCGAGCTGGAGCGCTGGTCGACGACTATTTCGACCTGACCCTCCATTACGGGGATCACCGCGTCTGCTTGCGTGCCTCGAGCCTGATCGCCAATCCTCGGCCGCGCTTCGCCGTGCACGGCTGCGCGGGCTCGTTCGTCAAGCACGGGCTCGACCCGCAGGAAGCGCAGCTCAAGGCCGGGATGGACCCGCGCGACCCGCGCTTCGGCATCGACGAGCGCGGCGGCACGCTCACACTGCCCGACGGCACCGTCGAGCGGGTGCCGGCCGAGCGCGGCCGTTACCTGCATTTCTACGACGCCGTTGCCGCCGCGATCCTCGACGGCGCGCCGGTCCCGGTGGACCCGGGCGACGCGCGCGACGGGCTGCTCCTTATCGACCTCGCTCGCCGGGCAGCGGAGACAGGGCAGCGGCTGCCTGTCCCGGCCTCCAGTTTGAGGGCAAGGCCAGCGCCGGCAGCGTGACAGTCGTGGCGGATCCGGGCACCGCGGAAGATTCAGCGACAGCCAGGCGATACTGACCCGGCGCGATCCGCCACTGCCGCGCCTTCGCATCGAATGTCGCGAGCAGTCGCGGATCGATCGTCACCGTCACCGTCTGGGAAGCGCCCGGCGCAAGATCGACCTTGCCGAAGCCGGCGAGCCGCCTGGGGGCTTCCCACCGCGTCGCGAGCGGCGACGCATAGACTTGCGCGACTTCCATGCCCGGCCGGTCGCCGACGTTGCGCACTGCGAAGCTGACGGTCACCGTGCCATCCGCGTTGGCCTGTGCGGTCGGATCGCCAAGCGCGAAGCGGGTGTAGCTGAGCCCGTGGCCGAACGGGAACAGCGGAGTCAGCTTGTTGCGCTCGACCCATTTGTAACCGACCGCAGCGCCTTCCGAATAGTTGATCGTGAACGCGTCCATTTCCGAATTGCCGCCGGGCCGCACGGGACGTGGCAGCTGCGCTTCGTTCGCATAGAAGGTCACCGGCAGATGGCCCGACGGATTGACGCGGCCGGTGAGGATGTTCGCGATCGCTGTCCCTCCGGCCGAGCCCGGATACCAGGCCTCGACGATTGCCGGGACGCGCGATGCCCAGGGCATCGTCACGCCGGCGTTGGTTTCGAGCACGACCGCCGTCCTCGGGTTCGCGGCGGCCACTGCGGCGATGAGCGAGTCCTGCTTGCCGTCGAGCGCCATCGGCACGTCGATCGACTCGCTCGCCCATTGAGTTGCGAAGACGATCGCCACATCGGCGGACCTGGCCGCCG
>Ga0308175_100003676_pt1 | contig 10665 bp, 10 predicted proteins | sample PhyCR1_3_FD_203893 | JGI IMG/M metagenome (GOLD analysis project Ga0308175, IMG submission 203893) | Soil microbial communities from UC Gill Tract Community Farm, Albany, California, United States - DLSLS.C.R1 | ecosystem: Environmental > Terrestrial > Soil > Agricultural land | place: USA...
GCAAAAGGACGAGATAAAGACGATCGTCGAGCTGCTGCTGCGCCGCATCCGCGAGTCGCTGGCCGAGCGCGAGCTCCAGCTCGAGCTGTCTGACGACGCCAAGGACCTGCTCGTCGAGAAGGGCTGGGACCCGTCCATGGGCGCCCGGCCGCTGCGCCGCGCGATCCAGCGCTACATCGAAGACCCGCTGGCCGACTTCGTCCTGCGCGCCGAGCTCATGCCCGGCGGCACGGTGATGGTCGACAAGGCCCCCGACGGCGACGAAGGCCCCGAAGTCACCCTCTCGGTCGTCGCCCCCAAGAAGACCCCCAAGCCCGTCGCCGTCGGCGCCACCGGCGGCGGCTGAGCGACCATGTGAGCGCAACGTCCCGGACTTCTCCGGGTGCGTCAGCTGAACCGCTCCGCGGCCCGCGCGCGGGCGGCCTCGCGAACCAGGTGGTCGCGTTCGGCGACGTTCGTGGCCCGACGGGCGGCCTCGGCGTAGGCGGCGGCGGCGGCGGGCAGGTCGCCGTCGAGCTCGTGCAGGTGGCCACGGACGGCATGCCACCGGTGGCGGTCACCGAGCACTTGCCGCAGTCGATCGGTCTCGAGCAGCCCGGCGGCGGGACCGAGGACGTGACCGACCGCGACCGCGCGGCCGAGCACGGCGGCTGGGTTGTGGCGCACCGGGTCGTCGGTGAGGGCGACGAGGTCGTCGTACCAGTCGAGGATCTGCGGCCAGTCGGTCTCCGCGGCGCTGCCCGCGTCGTCGTGCAGCGCGGCGATGGCGGCCTCGATCTGGTAGCGCCCGCGGCGCTGGACGGCGAGCGCCGACTGCAGGACGCGCACGCCCTCGGCGATCTCGCCGGTGTCCCACAGGCCACGGTCCTGCCGGTCGAGCGTGACGATGCGACCCTCTGCGTCGAATCGCGCCCGGAGGCGGGCGTGGTTGAGGAGCATCAGCGCGAGCAGGCCGCGCACCTCGGGCTCCTCGGTGGCGAGCGTGAGCTGACGGGCGAGCCGGATCGCCTCGGCGGCGAGGTCGACGCGGCCGGCGTGGCCGGCCGTGTAGATGAGGTACAGCACGCGCAGCACGACGGCGAGGTCCCCGGGCCGGTCCAGACGACGGCCGTGCAGGCTGCGCTTCGCGCGGCTGATCCGCTGGGCCATCGTCGCCTCCGGCACGAAGAAGGCGTCGGCGATCTCGCGCGTGGTGAGCCCGCCGACCGCGCGCAGGGTCAGCGCCACCTGCGAGGCGGGCGCGAGGTCCGGATGGCAGCAGCAGAAGAGCAGCAGCAGCGTGTCGTCGCCCTGCTCGGGCGACGGACCGACCCGCGGCTCGGCGTGCACCGCCTCCTCGCGACGGTGGCGGGCGGCCTCGCTGCGGCGGGCGTCGACGAGCCGCCGGGTCGCGACCGCCGCCAGCCACGCGCCCGGATCGCGCGGCGGGTGCTCGGGCCAGACCCGCAGCGCCTCGAGCAGCGCCTCCTGCAGCGCGTCCTCGGCGGCGTCGAAGTCCTCGCCCCGGCGGACCAGGCCCGCGAGCACGCGAGGGACGAGAGCGCGCAGCGCGCCCTCGTCCAGCCGTCGCGTCGGCTCGTCGATCACGCCGGGTCAGTCGTCCGCGGACGCGTGGGACAGGATCTCCCGGACGTCGATCCACTCATACAGCGGCCCCCCGCCCGGGCCAGGCTCGGACGAGATGTAGGCCGCGATCTCGACCGCGCGCTCGTGCGACTCGACGTCGACCATGTACCACCCGGCCACGAGGTCACTGGTCTCGGGCAGCGGGCCGTCCGTGGTGACCGGCGCGGCGTCCGGGCCGCCGTAGCGCACCCAGGTCTGCGCCGGCGTCAGCGCCTGCACGTCGACGTACTCGCCGTTGTCCTCGAGCAGCTCGCGGACCTGCTTGAGGAAGGCGAAGTGCGCCTCCACGTCTGCGGGCGCCCACTGGTCCATCGGCGGGAACGGGTGGTGCGGCTCCGGGCCGCCGCGGTAGTGCTTGAGGAGCAGGTACCTGGGCATCGTGGTCTCCTGGTGTCGAGGGCCGCGCCTGTCGCGGCCCTTTCACCTGGTGAGCGGAGCCGGTCAGACCTTCTCGACATCGAATCACTCATCCGAGCTCGGGACCTGCCGCGTGGCGGAGACCCCTGCTCAGGCGATGGGCTCGCGCTCGCCCCGAACGGCGACCCGACGCGGTCGGGTTACGACAGCGTCGCGATCGCTTCCCGCATCATCGCTCGCGCAGCTGCTCCGAGAAGAACTCCAGCGCCTTGCGCGTCTTGGTCGTCTGGCCCTCGGTGGCCACGATGCCGCGCTCGCTCAGGAACGCGCGGAGCTCGGCAGCGACCTGGAACGCCTCCACGGTCGCGCACTTGGTCGACAGCTCGAGGATCCGCGTCCCATCGGGATAGAGCCAGAGCTCCACGACCATCTTGCGTGCGTAGCCGGGCGGCGACGCCTTGATCTTGAGCACGAAGATCGGGCCCAACAGCGACAGGTCGTCGAAGCCGACGCCGTCGGGCGCGTGCTCGGCGAAGAACGCCCGCTGCTCCTTGGAGAACAGCTTGCGCAGCGGTTGCGCCCCGCCGGCGACGTCCTGCACCGCCGTCTTCGGGACGCCCTTCATGGAGGCCGAGCACACATGGCCGCCAGGCATGGCGTCGACCTCGACCATGCACAGCGGCGAGTCGCGCACCTCGGGCGGGAGGTCGGAGGGCACCACCGGGCGCAGCTTGATGACCGAGTCGTCGCCCTTCTGCGCCACGCGCCGGGCGCGCACGACCACGCCGTGGCTCTCGAGCGTCAGATCGGGCGTGTCGAAGAAGTACACCATGCGCACCTGGGCGCCGAGCGGGTCCATCTGCAGCGCCTCGAGCGCCGAGCGCTGGGCCGAGTCGGCGACGGTCATCTTCAGCTCGACGCTGTCGGCGCCCTTGATCAGGGCGAGCAGCTCGACGAGCGCCGCGTCGTTCAGCGCGGGGGTGGCCACAGACATCCGACGACCGTAGGGCCGACCAGCCGATGGGACATCATCCGCTTGGGATGACGATGCCCACCGCCGGCGAGTGGGCGCCGCGCCCGCGGAGACTGTCGCGCGCACACCCTGCACGAGGCCGTGCGTACCCCCTTGCCGCTCCCCACCATCCCCACGATCCTGACCGCATGATTCTCGCGGCCGATTACCCCTTCCTCGACATCGTCGGGACCATGTTGGTGTTCTTTCTCTGGGTCATGTGGTTCTGGTGCCTCATCATCATCCTCAGCGACGTCTTCTCGCGTCAGGACGCCAGCGGATGGACCAAAGCGCTGTGGACCGCGTTCCTCATCTTCATCCCGTTCCTCGGCATGTTGGTGTACCTGATCGCCGAGGGCAAGGACATGGCCGAGCGGCGCATGGCGAGCACCCAAGCGGCGCAGGCGCGCGTCGACGACCGCATCCGCACGGTGGCCGGCGAGGCCTCCAGCGACGGAGGCGCAGCGGAGATCGCACGCGCCAAGCAGCTGCTCGACAGCGGCGTGATCGATCCCGCCGAGTACCAGCAGCTCAAGGCGCGAGCCCTCGCGGCCTGACACCACCATGGCTGACGACGTGCGCCCGGTCGTGGTGTCGTTCGACGGCTCGGCGCCGTCGGCCGCCGCGCTGGAGGTGGCCGCAGCGCAGCTGCCCGGCCGGCACCTGATCATCGTCAGCGTGTGGGAGCCGGGGTTCACGACCGCGATGCTCACGCCCACCGACGCCAGCGGGATCTCGTTCGCGGCTCCCGACCCGGCGCAGATCGCGACGGTCGACCGCCTGCAGCGCGATCACGCGACCGCGATCGCCGAGGCGGGCGTCGCGATGGCCCAGCGGCTCGGCGCCACCGCGGAGGCGATGCCCATGCGCGACGGCGCGAGCGTGGCCGAGACGGTGGCCGCCGTGGCCGAGCGCTGTGACGCGGCGCTGATCGTCGTGGGCTCGCGGGGCCTGGGCAAGGTCAAGGCGCGCCTGCTGGGCTCGACCACCCAGCGCCTGCTCCACCAGTCGCACCGGCCCGTGCTGGTCGTCCGCAGCGGCGACGCCGAGGGGTAGGTCCGGGCCTTCCGAGCTCGACGATCGGAAATCCGGTCACTTGTCCGTCGGGGTCCCTCAGGACCACAATGCGCATTAGCGCACCGCGGCGACGGTTCGCGCCCGCCATGGACATCGCCCAGATCCCCGCGCTTCGCATGCACGCGCGCCGCCTGCACGTGACGCGAGCGGCGCTCGGCGTCGCGGGCGGCTCCGTCCTGGTGGTGATCGCCGCCGCGCTCGGCGCCTCCGCCCGGCAGGAGGACCAGACGACGGCGGCGCTGCTGCGGGCGACGATCGTCGCCGCCCCGCTGGCCGCCGGCCTCTACGCCTGGGGCGTCAGGCCGTTCGAGCGGTTCGCGCGTCTGCTCGTGGTCGTCGGCCTGGTGTCGTTCCTCACGACCCTGGCCGAGTCAGACGACGCGACGCTCTACAGCATCGGACGTGCCGCCGGGTGGACGCTCGAGCTCCTGCTCGTGATCCTCGTCCTCGCCTTCCCCGACGGTCCGCTGCGTTCGCGGGCCGACCGAGGGCTGGCCCGCGCCATGGCCGCGGTCGTGGCGGTCTTCTACTTCCCGACGCTGCTGCTGACCGAGCACTTCCAGGTCCCCAGCCCGTGGACGAGCTGCACGCACGACTGCCCGCGCAACGTCTTCTTCCCTCTCGCGCACGAGCCGGCGTTCGCCAGGCCGGCGTTCTTGGGGGTGGGCAGCATCCTGATCTTCACCATCATGTTGCTCGTCCTCCTGCGCCTGCGCCGGCGCATCGCGCTGGCCAGCGCGGTGCAACGGGAGGCGCTCGTGCCGGTGCTGATCATCGCGGTGGTGCGCGAGGCGCTCGTGGGCACGACGATCGTCGCGCGCCAGGCCGGCGCCGCCGATGCCGCGGTCCAGACGGGCGCCACGTTGATCGCGTGGGCGACCCCCGCGATCGCCATCGGGTTCCTGGTCGGGTTGGTCCGCATGCGCCTGGCCGCCGACCGGTCGCTGCGAACGCTCGCCGCGTCGGTGCATGGCGCGACCGATCTCCGCGCGCTGCAGCGCTGCGTCGCCGACGCGCTCGAGGACCCGACGCTCGAGCTCACCATCCTCGCCGCGGCGACCGACCCGCCATCGGGCGCGTGGATCGACAGCGACCTCGAGCCCATGAAAGCCCCGTTGGCAACGGCTGCCCGCTGCGTTCGGATGGTGCGCGACGAACACGGGCGGACCGTCGGCGCGCTCACCGCGGACGCCGCCCTGGCCGACCGGCCGGAGTTGCTCGACGCCGCGACGGCGCTCGTGGCCATCGCGCTCGACAACCGGCGGCTCGCGGCGGAGGCCACGGCGGCCGGCGTGGCCGTTCGCGAGTCACGCGCGCGGATCGCCGCGACCGCCGACGCCGAGCGCCGACGCATCGAGCGCGACCTCCACGACGGCGCCCAGCAGCGACTCGTCGCGCTGCGCATCGAGCTCAGCATCGTCCAGGACATGCTCAGCGACGATCCCGCCGGTGCGGCCGCCCGCATCACCGAGCTCGAAGCGTCGGCGGAGGAAGCGCTGGAAGAGCTCCGGGCACTGGCGCACGGCGTGCGCCCGCCGTTGCTGGCCGACCGTGGGCTGGTCGAGGCGCTGCGCTCGGCGATCGCCCGCTCGGGCCTACCCGTGACGCTGGCCGAGGCAGGCGTCGGGCGCCACCCGCCCGAGATCGAGAGCGCCATCTACTTCTGCGTCCTGGAGGCGCTGCAGAACGTGACCAAGCACGCGCGCGGCGTCACCCAGGTCCGCGTGCGCATCAACGGCGAGACCCGCGGCGAGGTCTGGTTCGACGTCCGCGACGATGGCGCCGGCGCCGAGGACGGAACCATGCAGGCGGGCGCGGGGATGACCAACATGCGCGACCGGCTGGCCGCCATCGATGGCGTGCTGCACGTGGTGTCACACCCGGGGGTCGGCACCTGCGTGCTTGGCAGCGCGCCCGTGCCCGTGTGACCGCCACAGCGCGCGCAGCGCACCGGGCGAGAGCTCCTGCTTGCGGATGTGCGCCGCTGCGCCGACCTCGGCGACGGCCGAGGGGAGGTCGATGGTCGCCTCCAAGGACACGAGGATCACCACGGTGGCGGGTTCCTGATCGATCAGGCGCCGGGTGGTCTCGATGCCGTCCATCCCCGGCATCCGGACGTCGATGAGCACGAGGTCGGGGTGGAGCTCGGCGGCGAGCGCGAGCGCCTGCTCGCCGGAGCCGGCCTCAGCGATCTGCTGGAACCCGTCGGTCGCCGCGATCAGCTCGCGCGCGGTGTGGCGGAACACCGGCTGGTCGTCGACCGCCAGGACCGTCACCGCGCGGCTCTGATCGAGGGGTGCGGACATCGAATCCGACGATGGTCGGCCCCCACCGCTGACACGACAAGGGCATGGACCACCACGCGAAGGGCGTGCCGGCACGAACCTGTACGCACGATTGACCGCCGGAAACACCGTCGCGATAGTTGCCCTATGGGCATCGTCGCCCACCCGGAGGGGCCGGATGCTCCACCCGACGCGATCCGGGTGGTGATCGCCGACGACAGCTACCTGATGCGCCAGGCGCTGGAGCACGTCCTCGCCGAAGCGGAGCACATCGAGATCGTCGGCTCCTGCAGTGACCGCGACAACCTCCTGCTCACCGTCGAGGCGCAGCGGCCGCGCGTCGTCGTGACCGACATCCGGATGCCGCCCACCGATACCGACGAGGGCATCGCCGTCGCCGCCCGTCTGCGCGAGACGGCGCCGGACGTCGGCGTGGTGATCCTGAGCCAGTACACCGACCCGCGCTACGGCCTCGCGCTGCTGGAGAGCGGCTCAGACGGGCGCGCGTACCTGCTCAAGGAGCGCGTCCGGTACCGCGGGCAGCTCGTCGCCGCCATCGAATCGGTCTCCACGGGCGGCTCGGTCATCGACGCCAAGGTCGTCGAGGCGCTCGTCCAGGCGCGCCACCACGCCGCAGCCTCACCGCTCAACGAGCTCACGCCGCGCGAGCTGGAGATCCTCACCTACGTCGCCCGCGGCCACAGCAACGCGGCGATCGCCGACGAGCTCTTCCTCACCAAGCGGGCCGTCGAGAAGCACATCGCCGCGATCTTCCTCAAGCTCGGCCTGACCGACGCGGCCGACGTCGCGCGCCGCGTCAAGGCGACGCTGATCTACCTGGCCGATCACCAGTCGTCCTGAGCACCCGCCGGGCCCGCCACGCCGATGACGCGTCGTGCCCGCCCCCGGGGCCGTCGGGGTGTCGACACCCTTGCCGGACCATGGCGCTCCCGCGACGGTTGAGCGGTGCTGTCGACCGACACGGAGGCTCCGACGGGCAGCCACCGCCTCGCCGTGCTGCTGGCGATGGCGATGTTCGTCCTCGTCGTCGACACCTCGTTGATGAACGTGTCGATCGGCGCGGTGGTCGACGACCTGGGGACCACCGTCAGCGACGTGCAGTCGGCGATCGCGTTGGAGGCGCTGGTCTCGGCGGCGTTCATCCTCATCGGCAGCAAGATCGGCGACCTCATCGGCCGCAAGCGCGCATTCGTCATAGGGCTGCTCGGCTACGCGGTCGGGGCCATCGCGATGGTGCTGGCCCAGAGCGTGACGGCGATCATCATCTTCTGGGCCATCATCGGCGGCCTCGGCGCGTCGATGCTGCTGCCCGCGATGCAGTCGCTGATCCACGGCAACTTCGAGGGCGCCGCGCAGCGCCAGGCCTACGCCCTGGTCGGGGCGGCGGCCGCGATCGCGGCGGCGGTCGGCCCGCTCCTCGGCGGCTTCGTGACCACGTTCCTGTCGTGGCGCGTGGGCTTCGCGCTGGAGGTGGTGGTGATCGGGATCGTGCTCAGCGGCCTCGGGCTGATCCGTGACGTGCCCTACACCGGACCGCGCGAGATCGACCTCGGCGGCGCCGCGCTGTCGGTGGTCGGCATGGGCGGCGTCGTCGTCGGCATCCTGGTGTGGCAGGAGGGCGGAGAGTACGTCGGGCTGCTGATCGCCGTCGGGGTCGCCGCGCTCGCCGGTCTGGCCGCATGGCTCAAGCGGCGCAAGGCCGCCGGCCGCCCGACGCTGCTGGATCCCGGACTGTTCCGGCTCGCCCTGTTCCGCCTCGGGGTCGGTGGCCAGATGCTGCAGAACATCGCGCTGGGCGGAGCGATGATCGCGCTGCCGATCTACCTGCAGCTGGTCATGGAGTACAACGCGCTCGAGACGGGCCTGACGCTCGCGCCGCTGTCGTTGACGATGTTCGGGACCGCGCTCGTGGCCGGCAAGCGCGCGGGGCGCCGCCGGCCGAGCACCCTCATCCTCGCCGGCTTCGTGCTGCTGACCGTCGGGATGCTCCTGCTCGTCCCGATCGTGCCGCGGGCCGACTCCGGGTGGGCGCTGGTCGGCCCCCTGATCATCGCCGGGTGCGGCCTCGGGCTGCTCGTGTCGCAGCTCAACAACTACACGTTGTCGCCGATCTCCGAGGAGCGCGTCAGCGAGGCGGCGGGCGTGAACTCGGCGGCGGGCTCGTTCGGGCTGTCGTTCGGACTGGCCTCCGCCGGCGCGATCCTGCTGGCCACGCTGTCGATCGTGGCCACGGACCTCGCCCACGACAGCAAGGTGCTGCCTCCCGCGGCCCAGCAGCAGGTCGGCGACGCGCTGGAGGACGACGCCGAGGTCATGAGCGACACCCAGCTCGAGGCGCAGATCAAGTCCCAGCCTCCGGAGGTCAAGGCCGAGGTGCTGTCCATCAACGAGGACGCCCGTCATCGCGCGCTCCAGGTGGCGTTGCTCGTCCCGATCCTGGCCGGCGCCTTCGGGATCGCCGACGCGGTGCGGATGCGCCGCCAGCCGGACCCCAAGGCGTCCGAGTCGGCGGGAATGGCGATGGGCTGAGGCCGCAGGGTCGCGCCGGGTGGTGTGCCCCACCCCCAACAGACAGGCGCACCGGCTTTCCCGGTCGTGGCCGACCCGCGACAGTCCGACCGAACCGTGACGCGACCCGGCGCCCCCGCGACCATGTCCCTCATGCACCCAGCCCCGGCGACGGCCTGGGCGCGATGGCGGCCGTCGACGCCGTACACCGTCGGCCTCGAGGAGGAGGTGATGCTCCTCGATCCCGCCACCTGGGAGCTGGCGCCGTGCGCCGATCGGCTGCTCGCGACGCTCGACGGTGACCTTGCCGAGCACTGCTGGGCCGAGACGCACGCCGGCGCGGTCGAGCTCACGACCGGCGCCCACGCGACCGTCGGCGGCGCGATCGCCGAGCTCGGCGACCTCCGCGCGCGGCTGGCCCGCAGCGCCGCGGCGCTCGGCGTCTCGCTCGCGGCCGCCGGCATGCACCCGGGCTGCATCGCCGACCCGGTGCCCCGCTCGCCCGGCGGGCGCTACCAGGTCATCCACGACAGCATGCGCGGGATCGCGCGACGCGAGCCGACGTTCGCCCTGCACGTGCACGTCGGCGTGCCGGACGCCGACAGCGCGATCGACCTGTTCAACCGGCTGCGGGCCCACCTGCCAGTGCTCCTGGCCCTTTCGGCCAGCTCGCCGCTGTGGCGGGGCGCGAGCACCGGCATCGCCTCCAACCGCACGATCGTCTTCCAGGCCTTCCCCCGCACCGGCCTGCCGCGCTTCTTCGACGACTACGGCGACTGGGTGCGCACGGTCGACGTGCTCCTGCGCGCACGCGCGATCCCCGAGGCGACGTTCCTGTGGTGGGACGTCCGCCCACAGCCCCGGCTCGGCACGGTCGAGGTGCGGATCATGGACGCGCAACCCGACCTCGCGGCGACCGGCGCTCTGTGCGCGCTCGTCCAGGCCGTCGCCCGCCTCGAGCTCGAAGGCGGCCATGCGTCCTCGGTGATGACGCACGCCCAGGAGGTGCTCGAGGAGAACCGCTTCCTCGCCGCGCGCGACGGGCCCGACGCCGAGCTCATCGACCCGGCGCGCGCCGTGGCCGTGCCGCTCACCGACGTGCTGACCGACCTCCTGCGTGCGGCCGCGCCCCACGCGAAGGCCCTGGGGTGCGCCACCGAGCTGGCGCACGTGCCGGCCCTGGCTCAGGCCGACGAGGCCCGGCGCCAACAGGAGGTTGCCGACCGGACAGGCGTCCGCGGGCTGGTCGGCGACCTGGCCGCGCGGTTCACGACGCGATAGCCGCCCTACCTGTTCACACGCGCGCGGGCGCCTCGCCTGCGGCGCGCGCGTCGGCGGCCAGCTGTGCCTCCACCGCGTCGTTGAGCCCGGCGTGCACGCGCTCGGCGCCGAGCTCCTCGAGCACGCCGTCGGCGGCCAGCACCCGCAGCACGCCGGGCTTGACGTGCGCGAGGCGCAGCGTCACGCCCAGGCGCTCCCCCGTCGCGGCGAGCTCGGCGAGCTTCGCCGAGCCCTGGCTGTCGAGGAAGTCCACGCCGGCGAGGTCGAGCACGATCGCGTGCGCCTCGGGCGGGTCGCCCTCGAGCAGCGCCCGCAGCCGCTCGTGCAGCGCGTCGGCCGTCGCGAAGAAGAGCCCGCCGTCGAGCCGCAGCACGACGATGCCGGAGAACGTCTCGTCGCCGGGATGCTCGTCGAGCTCGCGGAACGCGGCGGTGCGGCGCTCGCGGCCGAGCAGCGGCATCTCGGGCGCCGTCGTGACGTAGACCAGCCACGCCAGCG
>Ga0308175_100003677_pt1 | contig 10664 bp, 12 predicted proteins | sample PhyCR1_3_FD_203893 | JGI IMG/M metagenome (GOLD analysis project Ga0308175, IMG submission 203893) | Soil microbial communities from UC Gill Tract Community Farm, Albany, California, United States - DLSLS.C.R1 | ecosystem: Environmental > Terrestrial > Soil > Agricultural land | place: USA...
GAGCGAGCGCTGGCGACGGGGCGGCTCTCGGCCTCGGCCGCCGAGCCGCTGCTGGACATCCTCGCCGCACCCAAGGAGCCCTCGTGACCGCACCGTCCACGGACGCCGCCCCGGTGCCGCAGGCAGGACCCGCCGTGGCCCGCACCCGCGACGAGCTGCGGGCGGCCCGCCGCGCCCTCGACCCGGGGCACGTCGCCGTCGTGATGACCATGGGTGCCCTGCACGAGGGCCACGCCGAGCTGATCCGCCGGGCCCGCGGCGGTGGCCGGTCGGTGGTGGTCACGATCTTCCTCAACCCGCTGCAGTTCGGGGCGGGGGAGGACCTGTCGCGCTACCCGCGCACCGTCGACGACGACCTCGCGCTCTGCGCGCGTGAGGGGGTCGACCTCGTCTTCCTGCCCACCCCGGACGTCATCTACCCGGGCGGCGACCCCGGCGTGCGGATCGGCGCGGGCGCCCTCGGCGCCGTGCTCGAGGGCCAGTCCCGGCCCGGGCACTTCGACGGCGTCCTGACCGTCGTCGGCAAGCTGCTGCACCTCACCCGGGCCGACAGCGCCTACTACGGGCAGAAGGACGCCCAGCAGCTGCTGCTCATCCGGCGGATGGTCCAGGACCTCGACTTCCCCGTCGAGGTGATCCCGGTGCCCACCGTGCGCGAGCCGGACGGGCTGGCCCTCAGCAGCCGCAACACCTACCTCACCCCCTCCGACCGCGACGCGGCGCTGGCGCTGTCCCGTGCGCTGCGGGCCGGCGCCGAGGCCGCGGCCGAGGGCCCCTCGGCCATCCGCCGTGCCGCCCGTGCCGTGCTGGTGCGGGAGCCGCTGGTGCTGGTGGACTACCTCGTCCTCGTCCACCCGGTGACCCTGGAGGACGTGCCCGAGTGGTACCGCGGGGAGGCCCTGCTGGCCGTCGCCGGCCGGGTCGGCACCACCCGCCTGATCGACAACATGCCGGTGGCCGTGGGCCCCGGCGGCGGGGCGCGCGAGGTCTTCTCCGTGCCGGCCCGCACGACCGAGACCGCCGGGAGCGAGTGATGACGCTGACCATTCCCAGCCGGCTGGCGGCGCCCGAGCCGGGCTGGACCATCTCGGCCGATGTCATCGTCGCCGGGTCCGGCATCGCCGGGCTGACCGCGGCGCTGCGGCTGCGCCAGCGGGTCGACCGCGTCCTGCTGGTGACCAAGACGGTGCTGTCCGAGGGGTCGACCGAGTGGGCCCAGGGCGGCATCGCGGCGGCCCTGGACCCGGCCGACTCGCCCGAGGAGCACCTGCGCGACACCCTGGTGGCCGGGGTCGGCGTCTGCGACGTGGCCGCGGTCCGGGCGCTGGTGTCCGAGGGCCCGGCGCGGGTGCGCGAGCTGGTCAGCCTCGGCACCGAGTTCGACCGTGGCCCGGACGGCGAGATCTCCCTGACCCGCGAGGGCGGGCACCACCGCGACCGGATCGCCCACGCCGGCGGCGACGCCACCGGTCGGGAGATCTCCCGGGCCCTCATCGCCGCGCTGCACGCGGTCCAGGACGACCCGGGCATCGAGGTGCTCGAGCACGCCCTCGTCGTGGACCTGCTCCAGGACGCCGACCAGCGCGTCTGCGGGGTCACCCTGCACGTCATCGGCGAGGGGCAGGTCGACGGGGTCGGCGCCGCGCAGGCGCGCGCGGTCGTGCTCGCGACCGGCGGCCTGGGCCAGGTCTGGTCCTCCACCACCAATCCCTCCGTGGCCACCGGCGACGGGGTCGCGGCCGCGCTGCGCGCCGGTGCGGTGGTCACCGACCTCGAGTTCGTCCAGTTCCACCCCACCGTGCTGTGGCTCGGTGAGGGCGCCAGCGGCCAGCAGCCGCTGATCTCCGAGGCGGTCCGCGGCGAGGGCGCCGTGCTCGTGGACACCGCCGGGGTGCGCTTCATGCAGGACGTCCACCCGATGGCCGACCTCGCCCCCCGGGACGTCGTGGCCCGCGCCATCGTGGCGCGGATGGCCCTGACCGGCAGCGACCACGTGCTGCTGGACGCCCGGCACCTGGGCCGGGAGTTCCTCGAGCGCCGCTTCCCCTCGATCGTCGCCCGGTGCCGTGAGCTGGGCTTCGACCCGGCGACCGAGCCCCTGCCGGTGGCTCCCGCCCAGCACTACGCCAGCGGTGGGGTCGAGACCGACCTGCTCGGCCGGTCCTCCCTCGAGGGTCTCTACGCGTGCGGCGAGGTGTCCTGCACCGGCGTGCACGGCGCCAACCGGTTGGCGTCCAACTCGCTGCTCGAGGGCATCGTGTTCGCGTCGCGGATCGCCGACGACATCACCGATCGCCTGGCCGCCGGCGACCTGCCACCGACGACCGCCCGGCTGCGCGAGGGGCCGCCCACGCTCATCGACTCGACCGCGCGCACCGCGATCCAGCGGGCGATGACCGCGGGCGCTGGCGCGGTGCGCTCGGCCGGCTCACTGGCGTCGACGGTCGCCGCGTTGGCCGCGATCGCCGCGGCCGCCGACGCGGACGTGGCCGGCGGCGACGGGTCACCGGGCGGGGTCACCCCGGGGCCGCAGTCCTGGGAGACCTCCAACCTGCTGCACGTCGGCCAGCTGCTGACCGCGGTGGCCCTGCAGCGCGAGGAGACCCGTGGCGGGCACGTCCGCTCCGACTTCCCCGACCGTGACGACGCCCGCTTCCGTGGCCACATCCGGGCGCGCCGCACCCCCGATGGTCCGGTCGGGACGACGTACACGCCGGTCGAGTCCGCCGCCGAGGACCTCCTCGCGGCCGCCCACGGCTCCACGCCCCAGGAGGGACCCCGATGACCGAGCTGGCCCTGCACGTCTTTCCCGAGGCTGCGGCCGCCGCGGTCGTCGGGCTCGCCCTCGACGAGGATCTCGGCGGCTTCCCGGGTCGTGACGTCACCACCGCCGCCACCATCCCCGCGGCCCAGCGCAGCACCGCGCACGTGGTCGCACGCGAGGACGGCGTCGTGTCCGGGCTGCCGCTGGCCACCGTCGTGTTCCGGGCCGTCACCGAGCGGCTCGGGTCGGCCGAGGTCGACGTCGAGCCCCGCCACGAGGACGGTGACCTGGTGCGCCGCGGCGACGTGCTGGCCGTCCTGCGCGGCTCCACCCGGGCCACGCTGGTGGGGGAGCGCACCCTGCTGAACCTGCTCAGCCGGCTCTCCGGCATCGCCACCCACACCCGTCGCTGGGCCGATGCCCTCGACGGCACCGGCGCGACGGTCCTGGACACCCGCAAGACCACGCCGGGGCTGCGGGTCCTGGAGAAGTACGCGGTGCGCTGCGGCGGGGGCACCAACAAGCGGATGGGCCTGTACGACGTGGCGATGATCAAGGACAACCACAAGCTCGCGGCCGGCTCACTCGCGGCGGCGTACGACGCGGTCCACGCCGCCGACCCCGCCGTCGAGATCCAGGTGGAGGTCACCACGACCGCCGAGGCGCTGGAGGCGGTGGCGGCCGGTGCGCGGTTCCTGCTCTGCGACAACATGTCGGTCCACCTGCTGCGCGCCACGGTGCAGGCGGTGCGCGACACCGGCGAGCAGGTCGAGATCGAGGCGACCGGTGGCCTCACCCTCGCGGTCGCCCGCGACTACGCCGGGACCGGTGTGGACTACCTCAGCGTGGGTGCGCTGACCCACTCCTCACCGATCATGGACATCGCCCTCGACCTGGTCGAGGAGGGCTGACCCGGCGGCTCAGCGGCGCCGGAGACGGTAGCAGCGGGTCCGCATCGGGATCTCGACCATCCCGCCCGGGCCGGCCACGCGCAGACCCAGCTCGCGCACCTGCGCCAGCATCTGCTCGCGCTCGGGGTGGATCGCCACGAAGGACCACGTCGCTGCGTGGCGGACGAGGTCGTCGACGCCCTGGCGCATGAGGTAGCCGAACTCCGCCGTCTCGACCGCGTCGAACGACGTCGCCCCTGGCGGTTCCTCGCGTGGGGCGACGTTCTCCGCGTGCCTCACGATGGCGGACAGCTCGGCGCCCCACCCGGACCGGTCCTCGCGGTGGTGCCAGGCCATCGAGAGCCAGCCGCCGGGGCGCAGGACCCGCGCGCACTCGAGGACGGCCACCTCCGCGTCGAACCAGTGCCACGCCTGGAACACGGTCACCGCGCCGGCCGTGCCGTCGGGCAACGGGATCGCCTCCGCGCCGCCCCGGTGGCTGCGCAGCCGCGCCGCGGTGGTGGCCGGCAGCGTGGCGCGCGCGGCCTCCAGTGCCTCGAGCATGCCGTCCGAGGGGTCCACCGCGTCGACCTCGTGCCCCAGCCTCGCCAGCACCCGGGAGCCCTTGCCGGTGCCGCATCCGAGGTCGACCACCGTCAGCGCCGTGCCCGGGGCCGGCGCACCGAGCATCCAGCTGACGGTCTCGTCCGGCCACTCAGGGCGCACGGCGTCGTACTCCCACGCCGTGCTGCCGAAGGACGTCCGCCGTGCCGCGTAGTCCTCTGCCTGTTGTTCCCCACCCATGGGACGAAAGTACCCGCCGGAGCTCACAGCACCACTGCGTATCCTCAAGGGGTGAACCCCGCGCCCCGCCCCATTCGACCCCGGGACCATGCCGTGACGACCGCCGCGGCCTATTCACGCCGCGGCCGTGAATTGACCCCATTGCTTTCCTTGCGAATTGTGGGGCCGCGCCGGCCCGGGGCCACCACGCGACCCCGACCTGGAAAAGCCCCCGCGCGATACCTCGTGCATTCTTCACCTGGAAAACCGGAGTAGACATCATGGATCTCCACCAGCTCTGGCTGGTCATCGCCGCACTTCTGCCCACAGCAGGCGTCGCCTTTCTGTTCTACGTCGTCATCAAGGCGATGATCGAGGGAGACCGGCGTGAGCGTCTGGCCCACTCGCAATGGGAGGCCGAAGAGGAGCGCCGCCGTTCGGGGGAAAATGGAGGGGAATGAATTCCGGGGGGTGAATGCGTTAGCATCGACATTGTGGCCGGTAAAGCCTTTCGCGATTGACCGGCGCAATTCCACACCATTCGGCAGTTCTGGAGACTCCCATGGCGCAGCGCGTGCAGGTTCTGTTGGTCGACGACATCGACGGTGGTGACGCCAGCGAGACGGTGTCCTTCGCCCTTGACGGCGTCACCTACGAGATCGACCTCTCCGAGTCCAACGCGGCCAAATTCCGCGACGACCTCGCCTCCTGGATCGGGCACGCGCGGCGCTCCGGCGGCCGCCGGGCCACCGGCGCCAAGCGGGCGGCGCCGGGCAGCACCCGCACCCGTTCCGACCTCGGCGCCATCCGCGAGTGGGCCCGTGCCCACGGCCACCAGGTCAGCGACCGGGGTCGCATCTCGGCCGAGGTCCAGGAGGCCTACGACAAGGCCAACGGCTGACCCTGGGCCTGCCCCGGGGCGCTCCCGCATGAGGGTGGCGGCGGCCGAGCTGGCCTTCGTGTCCGACCAGGTCACCCGGCGCACCGGCTGGCTGGACGTCTCGGTCCGTGGGCTCGACAGCCCGTTGCCCTGGTCCTGCGCGCAGGTCGTGCAGGACCAGGAGGCCGGTGCCGACCCCACCGGGTCGTGGCGCTCGGGTCTGCGCCGGCGGATGGCCGCGACCTACGGGGTCGAGCCGCCGCCGCAGGTGGTGGCGGCGTTCGTCCTGCTGTGGTACCTCGACCTGCTGGCGGTGCCGGCGGCCTACGCCTGTGCGCTCGGCCCCTGGGTCCTCGACGTCGGACCGGCGGCGGTGCGCTTCGACCTGGCCGAGCCCGAGCTGTACCCGTGCGCGGTCTCCCTCGCCCCCAGGGACGTGCTGACGGTGGCCGACCCCTCGCGGCGGCGGCAGCGGGCGCGGGCGCGCTACCTCGAGCACGCCCGGCGGTTCGTGGCCGGCTACGACGCCGGGGTGAAGATGAGCAGCCGGCAACGGGACGGCGCGGTCCACGACAGCTGGGCCATCGCCGCGCGCCGGGCGGCGGAGGCGTGTCTGCCCCCACCGGCGCCGGCGCCGCGGCTGCGGACGTCGTGCTGCTTCATCTACGCGCTGCCCGGGGCGAGGGCCTGCGCGGAGTGCCCGCGTCGTGCCCGCGAGGTCGCAGGGCGCCGCTCAGGAGCGTGACGCGGCGTCGGCCGCCGGCTGCTCGCCCTGCTGGCCGGCCGTGCTGAGGGTGCCACCAGCGGTCTCGAGGTGGGCCCGGACGAACCAGTGGAACAGCTCCAGCTGCTCGAGCTGGCCGATCACCATGTCCTGGGTGACCGGGTCGAGCTCCTCGGTCGCCGTCATCGCGGCCCGGTGGTCACCGACGACGCCCTGGTAGACGACGTCGAGGGCGCCGAGGTGCTCCTGGGTGCCGGCGCGGCCGAGGGAGTAGTCGTCCCAGCTGCGGCTGGCCACCAGGGCGCCGGGGGTGCCCTGCGGCGACCCGCCGAGGGTGGCGATCCGCTCGGCGGTCGTGTCGATCATCGCCCGCACGGCCTCGACCTGCGGGTCGATCATCTCGTGCACCGCGATGAAGTGGGGACCCACGACGTTCCAGTGCACGTGCTTGAGGGTGAGCGCCAGGTCGTTCAGCGCGTGCAGCCGCTGCTGGAGCAGGCGGATCAGCTCGGCGGCGTCCTCGTCCTTCATGCCGGGCACGGTGAACGACGGGGCGGGGGACTGGCGTGATGAGGTGGTCATGCCGGTCGCGTACCCGGCTCCCCGGGCCACAAACCGGTGGTCACCCGTGCAGCAGCTGCCCGAACAGGTCGCCGTCCCGGCTGACCCGGCGGACCACCTCGTCCATCTGCAGCTGCTCCAGGCGACCGGACCGCTCGGCGCCCTCCTCCACCTCCTGCCAGGTCCGCGGCGCGGCCACGAACGGGGCGTCCTTCCCCCGCAGCGAGTACGGCGCGATGGTCGTCTTGGCGGCGGTGTTCTGGCTCCAGTCCAGCAGCACCTTCCCGGGGCGCAGCGACTTCGTCATCTTCCAGACCACCAGCTCCGGCTCGGCCCGGGTGAGGTCCTGGGCGATCTCGCGGGCCAGGTCGCGGATCTCGTCGGCGTCCTGGTCGCCGGGCAGGGCGGCGTACAGCTGCATGCCCTTGCTGCCGCTGGTGACCGGGGCGCTGGCCAGGCCCATTCCGGCGAGGCGCTCGCGGACCGCCAGGGCCAGGCGGGCGCACTCGTGCAGCCCCGCCGGGCTGCCGGGGTCGAGGTCGATCACCAGCCGGTCCGGCGGCAGGGGCCGGCCCTCCTCGTCCACCAGCCACTGCGGCACGTGCAGCTCGAGCGAGGCGAGGTTGGCCAGGTAGGTCAGCGCCGCGGTGTCGTCGACCAGCGGGTAGGTGATGGTGTCGCGGCTCTGGTCGCCGGCCCGCGACCCGGTGGACGGCAGGGTCGCCGAGGGCAGCCACGGCGGCGCGCCCGAGGGCAGGTTCTTCTCGAAGAAGGACGGCCCGGCGGTGCCGTGCGGCCATCGGATCCGGGTCACCGGCCGGCCGGCGAGGTGGGGCAGCAGCACCGGCGCGACCGTGGCGTAGTAGTGCAGGACCTCACCCTTGGTGGTCTCGGTGGCGGGGTACATGACCTTGTCGAGGTTGCTCACCTGCAGCCGCTGGCCGTCCACGCTGACGCTCATGCTCTGCACGTCGGGCACGGTGCCGTCCTTCCTGATCTACTAGCCAGCACGGGGCGCACGGGTCCATCCTGACCCCAGAAGGCGCCCTCGACGACGTGAGCCGGAGGAATCAGACCTGTGCGTGCCATCTGGAAGGGTGCCGTGTCGTTCGGGCTGGTCAACGTGCCGGTCCGCCTCTACAGCGCGACCGAGAACCACGACGTGCAGTTCCGGCAGGTGCACCGCGAGGACGGCGGCCGGATCAGGTACCAGCGGGTGTGCAGCATCGACGGCGAGCAGGTCGCCTACGACGACATCGCCAAGGGCTATGAGACCGAGGACGGCCAGATGGTCGTCCTCACCGACGAGGACCTGGCCGAGCTGCCGGTGAGCAGCAGCCGCGAGATCGCGGTCGAGAAGTTCGTGCCGGCCGACCAGATCGACCCGATGCTGCTGGAGAAGTCCTACTACCTCGAGCCGGAGAAGGGCGCGGCCAAGCCCTACGCGCTGCTGCGCGACGCGCTGAGGGATGCCGACCGGATGGCGGTCGTCACGGTCTCGATCCGCACCCGGATGACGGTCGCCGTGCTGCGGGTCCGCGACGACGTCATCGTGATGCAGACCATGCTGTGGCCGGACGAGGTGCGCAGGCCCGAGTTCGCCGGCCTCGCCGAGGCCGAGAACGCCGCCAAGCCGGCCGAGCTGAAGATGGCCAGCATGCTGGTCGAGTCGCTGTCGGGGGACTACGACCCCGACGAGTACGAGGACGACTACCAGCAGGCGGTCGAGGCGGTCGTCCACGCCAAGCTCGAGGGCGGTGAGGTCACCCCCGTCGCCGCGGCCGAGGAGGAGGGGTCGGGCGAGGTCGTGGACCTGCTGGCAGCCCTGCAGCGCAGTGTCGAGCGGGCCAAGGCGGCCCGTGGCGAGCCGGTCGACGAGCCGGCCGGTCAGGCGTCGGAGGATGCGGCCGACGAGGAGGACGGCGCGGAGAAGCCGCCCGCCCGCAAGGCGCCCGCCCGCAAGGCCGCGGCCACGACGGCGGCCAAGACGGGGGCCAAGGGCGCCGGCCGATCGGCCGGCAAGAGCGCGGGCACCGGGAAGAGCGCCCCCGCCCGCAAGAGCGCGAAGAAGACCGCGGCGAGCAGCCAGTCGCCACGCAAGAAGGCGGCGAGCTGACCGATGCCCGAGGGACACACCCTGCACGCGCTGGCAGGGCGGGTGCACCACGCCTTCGCCGGCACGCCGGTGGCCACCTCCAGCCCGCAGGGCCGGTTCGAGGACGGTGCGGCGCTGCTCGACGGCCGGGTCATGCTCGAGGCCTCGGCGTGGGGCAAGCACCTGTTCGCCGAGTTCGGCGGTGACGCCTGGCTGCACGTGCACCTCGGCCTGATCGGCAAGATGTCGGTGCATCAGCACCGGCGTCGGGCCGCTCCGGGGGTGCCGCCGCACGAGGTGGCCGTGCAGGGCGCCGTGCGCCTGCGGCTGCTCAACGACACCTACGTCGGCGACCTGCGCGGGCCCACCCAGTGCGCGGTGGTCACCCCCGAGGAGATCGAGGCGGTGCACGCCCGGCTCGGCCCCGACCCGCTGCGGCCGGGCGCCGACCCCGAGGTGGCGTGGCGCAGGATCCACCGCAGCCGGCGGCCGGTCGCCGAGCTGCTGATGGACCAGGCGGTGGTGGCGGGGATCGGCAACGTCTACCGGTGCGAGCTGCTGTTCCGCCACCGGGTCGACCCGTTCCGCCCCGGCACCGAGATCCGGCCGGCCACCTGGGCCGCGATCTGGCAGGACGTGGTCGACCTCATGCCGCTGGGGGTCGTGTCCGGCCAGATCATCACGATGCCGGACCAGGTCGAGACGGCCAGGGCGGAGTACGACGCGACGGGGTCGGTGCCCCCGATGGAGCGCCGCTACCTCGTCTACAAGCGCACGGGGCAGCCGTGCCGGGTGTGCGGCTCGACCGTGCGCACCCGCCTCGTGGCCGGCCGCAACCTGTTCTGGTGCGGCCGCTGCCAGCGCCGCCGGTGACCGGCCCGCGGACGGCGCACCGCGCAGGCCCCGCGCCCGCGCAGCCGGTGGCACGATGGGCGAGATGAGCGACCTCCCGGCCGGTGACGTGCTCGGCCTGTTGACCGTCGGGCCGTCGGTCGTGGCCGAGCTGCGCGGGGGGGCGGTGCTCCCGGCGAGCCTCGTGCCGAGGCCGCACCTGCACCCGGTGCGCACCATCGGCGGCCTGCTGGTCACCGAGGACGAGCCGGACGACCACCGCCACCACCTCGGGGTCGGGGCCGCGGTGCCTCTCGTGGAGGACACCAACCTGTGGGGAGGGCCGACCTTCGTCTCCGGGGCCGGCTACCTCGACCTGCACGACCACGGACGCCAGGACGTCGTGACCTGCCGCGAGGCCGACGACGGGTTCCGGCTGGACGTGAGCTGGGTCGACCGGACCGGTGGCCCACTGCTGAGCGAGCGGCGCCACGTGACCGGGCGGCCGGTCCCCGGCTGGCCGGGCGCCTGGGTGCTGCGGCACTCCACCCGGCTGCGCAACCCGCTGGGCCGGCCCGTCGTCCTCGCCAGCCCCGGGGCGACCGGGCGCGCCGGCGCGGGCTACGGCGGGGTCTTCTGGCGCGCGCCGATCTCGGCCCGGGACCTGACCGTGCACGCCCCCGGGGCCACCGGCGAACGGGCGGTCAACGGTGGCGTGCACCCCTGGGTGCTGCTCACCGGTGTGGACGCGACCCTCGGGCTGCCCTGGAGCGTGCTGTTCGTGCCGACCGGAGACAGCCGCGGGTGCCCGTGGTTCGTCCGCCTGCGCGACTACCCGGCGCTCGGCCCGGCGCTCGCGTGGGACCGCCCCCAGGTGGTCGCCGCGGGCGGCCAGGTCGCGCACGGCATCGTGGCGGGCGTCGTGGACGGTCACGTCGACCCCGCCGACGTGCCCGCGCTGCTCGTCGCCATGCCCCGCTGAGGAGGCGCGGCGGCGCCCGCGGGGCGGGGTCGCGCGGTCGCCGTACCGGCCGGGAGTCTGTCCGCCGTGGGCGAACATGAGCCCAGGGGGCTCAACGTGCGGAACACGCCGGGAGGTCACGTCGTTGTCACGGTCGCATCAAAGAGGGCATTGG
>Ga0308175_100003678_pt1 | contig 10661 bp, 5 predicted proteins | sample PhyCR1_3_FD_203893 | JGI IMG/M metagenome (GOLD analysis project Ga0308175, IMG submission 203893) | Soil microbial communities from UC Gill Tract Community Farm, Albany, California, United States - DLSLS.C.R1 | ecosystem: Environmental > Terrestrial > Soil > Agricultural land | place: USA...
TTCGCAATCGTGATCGTGGCGGGGCTGGTATCCCGACTAGTGCTTGGGTTCTTCGTGAATCCGGTGCTGTACTACGCCGTAGCGAAGGAAGGCGATGTTTTGCAGGTGTAATGAAGTTGGGTTTCCCAGGTGAGATAAACCTCGAAAGCTCCGGCGGGCGATTTCACGACGCAGGTTTCTTGAGACGTAACTCGAGTGTGCGACACCCCGGCCCTGCAACCAGACGACCTTCGGGAGCAAGGCCGCCGGATGTTCGCATGACGCATGGCTTAAGTCGAAGACCGAATCGATGGGTGGTGGAACGAGAGGGCTGCGGTTGGTTCTTCGGCCGACCAGAGGCATGCTCTTGTCGACTTTGAGGCCAACTTCACCTCCGCGTGGGACCGAGCCATCGATTTCTCTTCGGCAAACAAATCGCCGTCCGCCCAGACAACGGGAATCAAGTTGGTTGGAGGGCTCTGCCAAGGCTGCTATCTGGAAGGTTAGTTAAAAACGTTCCAACGGACCCTTCATGTCAGCATCGCGACGTTTCAGGGAAGCCGCGCTGGCGTAAATGGCGCCGCCGTTTGGTTCGAGTCGAACCGGATGACCGAATTGGGCGGAGTGAAAGATCAGCGTCGTGCTTCCACTGCCACGCAGGTACTTGGCCCGACCGCCTGACGATAAGATCACCTGTGGATGGCCATCGACCGTTACGGCTTCCTCAAACACAACCGCAAGATCATCGCCCAGAGGCTTTACCGATTTGATTTTCGGTCCGCTTACGCGTTCCGGATTCCACGCGGGGAAGACCCACTCCGCTGTTACTGCAGCTGCGGTCTTCGCTGGCGCCAACTCCAGATTGTTTCTGAGCCACGGGTATGCCGGTCCCTTCGAATCATCGAAATAAATGCGGCCTTCACTCCATTTCATTTCGTAATTCCGTGCCGGTTCCCGATGGATGTAGCCATCTGGCAGCAAGTTTTTCGAAAACGTATCGCCGACGAAATACCAGGCGGCATCCCGGAAATAAGAGCCCAGTCCAAAAGGTCCCGGGCCATCAATTACGGAACTCTTGATCACTAACTTGTCGGTCTCTCGCGTTATTCCTTCCGCAAACAAGCAGTTTCTTTCTCCACCCATACACCAGAACGTACAGTTCACCGCATACGCTGCACCGCGAGGAACGATGATGTGATAAGTACCAGAGACATAGACATCGTTGAGATAGTATTCCCCACCATCGCCAGTGCGATTCCTGCGCGCGGACAATACGAGGGTGTCTCCGCCTTGGCCCACAACATCGACATTGTGCAGTAGGATGCGGGTAGAGTCTTTCACCAACGACAACGCTGCCCCTTTGCCGTGCTTATCGCGATAAGTATTCGCGACCGTCAGGTTTTCAAAAACGAGATCCGTTCCGTCGCCGATGACGACAGCACAGTGCTCCTCCTTCGATTCTTCGGGAGCAACCCGGCAGGCGCTTGTGTTTACTGAAGCTTCGATCCGAGTCTTCTTGCGGTCTTCCCCGCGAAGGGTGATGAAGGAATTGTTGATGCGCAATTGCTCGGCATAGTTCCCGTTCTTGATTAAAACGACCTGTCGCTCATGATTGGCTGCCGGCACCGAATCAATTGCAGCCTGAATGGTGAGGAAATCTCCAGAATTATCGTGGGCCACAACAACTTCGCGGGCGAAAGCCGGAAGTGCGACTGCCAGCAGGAACAGGATCAGCAAAACTCGCCAATATCGCTTCATTTGCGAGTGCGACACACGAGTTGGCACGCAGATCACTCCTGGTCGATTAGATTTCCTTGGTTATCGCCGACTTCGACGCACCTTCCACAAAGCTGACAGCCTCTTCGCCAACTGGGAAGCGGTTCCCGATTAGAGCGATGTCGCGGTTGCCCGGGCCTTTCAATTCGAGGAACGCTTTGGCTTTCTTGGGTGCTGTGCAAAGTTGCAGCGCGCCGTCGGAAACATTTGTGAACCGTACGACCGGTTCGCTTTGTTGCGGCTTAGTGGTTGAGACACGAAGCAATTCCACGTCGGTGACGGTGTCGAAGTCAAACGCAGGACCATGCTCGCTATCTACGCAGACGTTGGACAGAGAAATTCCGATCGCATTCACGCAGGAAAGGCCTTTGTCGGAGTTCTCTCCGTTGAAGTTATTGATACTGATTCCGCGGATCGGCATTTCGGCGAGCCCTTCGATCAGGACTGCTTGTTTCGCGCCGGTTACGCTGACGTCGCTAAAGTGGAGATTGCGAAACGTGGGTGTGAACTTGTCCACCGGCTCCGCCTTGTGACGATCGCCTCCGGTGTAAAACATTGTGAGGGTGATGCCTTCAGCGACATTGCGCATGATCATGTTTGAGGCCCGGAAGTTCTCCACCACATTACCGCGGGAACGGGCCGTCTTAATGCGAAGCCCACGATCGGTTCCATCGCAGATGCAATTGCTAACGACAACATTCCTCACACCGCCGGAAGTTTCACTGCCGATGCCGACGCCGCAATGACCTGTGCCGAAAACACAATTGGTGACCGTTATGTCCTCGCAAGGAACGCCGTCTTCGCGGTATCGATAACCTGACTTGATGATGATGCAGTCGTCGCCAACGCTGATGAAGCAGTTCGAAATGCGCACGTTCTTGCACGAATCAGGATCGATGCCATCGGTGTTCGGTGAGTCGGCCGGGGCTGTAATGGTAACTCCGTCAATGTTGATGTTCTCGCACCGGACTGGATGGATGTTCCAGGAGGGTGAGTTCTGGATATGCAGCCCGCCGATCAACACGTTTTTGCAGTCGTACAGGTTGATCATTCTTGGACGTCCCCACTTCAACGGAGATCCGGGCGGATTTTCCGGTTCGCGTTCATCCCCCATCCCGGCTTTCCTGCGCATCTCGCGCACAACGCGATACGCATCCCACCACGGTTTGCCCTGCCCTTCGAGCGTTCCACGGCCAGTGATGGAGACGTTCTCGAGACTCTGTCCGTTGAAAAGTGAACCGTAGACAATTCGATCGATACCTTCCCACCGGCCTTGCACGCTCGGAACACTGTTTATATCGGTGGTAAAGGCCAGGATGCCTCCAGCCAAAACTTCGATGTGAACATTGCTTCTCAGAAAGATCGCATTGGTTAGAAAACGTCCCGTGGGGATGATGACCTTTCCGCCACCTGATGCGGCACAACCGTCGATGGCTTTTTGAATCGCGGGGGTGCAGATCGTTTTGCCGTCACCGACGGCGCCATAATCCACGATGTTGAAGTATGACGCTGCGGAAGACCCATCCGTTTCAGAACCCTGAGCGAACGTGACGCCTAAGGCTGGAAGTGCAACCACCGTCCCCGCCGCAAGATGCTTGATGAAACCTCTACGATCAGCTTCTTTCGCCATCGAGCCCTCGTTATTGTTTTGCAGATACGGTTACCTGGAGTGGAGCTTTCAGCCTGCGTGCCCAGTCGGCGACATAGCGATCCCAGTCATCCGAGTTCGTGAATTGTCCACTTTTATTCCAGCCGAAACCGGCGTAATACGTGACCACGCTGTCTTTAGGAATTCTCGTCAAGACGAGATTGTTCGCGGCATCTTCCGTGAACTTTTCAAATGCATCCGGAGAAACGACCACAGCACAGCCCAGTTGACTACCGTCGGCTTTCACCGGTTCCCATACGCGCAATGAAGCTGCCTTCGGGTCGACTACCTTCTCCGATCCGGGATTCCGCTTGATGCCAACCGCGTCGGCGAAAGCCGTGCCGCTGCCTTGAATCTTGTAATGGCTCTCGAAACGATCCATATTTTGTCCTGCATCGAGAGTGATTCGCTTCACTTCCGAAACCTGAACGCCACCCGCGTTCCAAGATGGATATTCCAAGTCGAACATGACACGAATGGGGCCGTTTGCGTAGGTGTGCGAATGAGCGAAGTTCGTGGACGGATACAGCTTGCCGTCCGCGTAAAGTCCGTTACCACCGCAACCGCGGCTTTTACCGACGGAATACATGTCGGCCCCGTCGCCGTGGTCATGATGATAATCGTCCGTCATGTACCACTCGTTGACGATCAGCCGCGGCACTCGCTTCGTCCATATATCAACGCCACTGCTCGTTAGCGGCTCCTGAGGCCAGGTTTCCAGTTCCTTTCCGTACATGCGATGAGCAATGCGATCATTTTCCCAGGCAAAATCATCGCGTCTTTCCTGCACAAACCGGCCGTACGCCTTGAAGTCCTCTTTCTGCGGGACCTGTCGCTCTCCTACTGATAGCGTAAATATCTTCGAGGCATTTGGGCCGATGTCCGTCTGGAAGATGTAATCGTCATACGTGCCGTCGTCGTTGTTGTCCACCGCCTGGGTGAGCAGTTCTTTGCCGGCATCATCGCGTACATGAACCTTGCGGACATCGTCCACCCCGAGGATTTGGTGCAGTTCATTGGCATTGAGCACCACGGTTTCGTTGGTGCGATTAAGTTCAATGGGATTCTTGACGGTTACGGTTGCCGAAGGCGACTGCCCAACGGCCATACCCGAAGCAATCATTAGTACTGCACTTATCAGCAAGGCGGAAGAACTTCGCATGGAGATTGATCCTCTGAATTCAGCGCCGGTCACTTCTTACGGTGATAGTGGAAAGTGTTGAGCTTCGGTTCGATGTCGAAGTTCCGCAGCAGAGTGATCATTTCGGCGCCGGCCATGAGCGTCGGACCATACCCTTGTGCCGCTTGCAGGGATGTGGGCCGGTTGTAGTAGTACACTGCGTCGTAGGCGGCGGTGGTCCCCACACAGACGCCATCGATTTGCCCGTCGTCGCGAATCCGCTGCCGCAGCGCCTGCCAGCCCGTCTGTGCGACAGGGGCGTAGGCCGGTGTCAACCAGCCCCGATTAACACCTCGTGCTATCGCAAAGACGAACATTGCCGTAGCGGAGCTCTCAAGGTAGCTGTCCGGCTTGTCGAGCAACTGGTGCCACATGCCGTTCCCGCTCTGCACCGCAGCTAATCCCTGGATCGCACGCTGGTACAGATCGAGGATTTTGGCGCGATCCGGATGATCGTCCGGCAGCACACTTAACAGCTCCGTTAGTGCCATCACGCCCCAGCCTGCGCTGCGTCCCCAATAGAAGCGCTGCGGGTATTTCGTGTTCTCGAACCAAGCATGTGCGTACAACTCGTTTTCCGGATTGAATAGCCGCGCCGACATCTGCACAGCCTGCTTGGCCGCATCGTCGAAATACTCGCGGTTCCCGGTGAGCTTTCCCATTTGCGCGAGGAAGGGAATGCTCATGTATGCATCGTCCAGCCAGAGTGAGACCGGTTGTGGCCGCGGACGCGCCAGCGTTCCATCAGGCATACGCATCATCTTCTCGGTGATGAAGGTCGCAACCTGATCAATGGCAGCGCGATAACGGGGGTCTTGCTTCCTGGCGTACGCTTTCACCAGCGCCGCGCCAATTGCGCCGCAATCATCGAGCTCGCGCATATTCATCAGCCGGCCGTAACCGGCGTGCTGCGGACCAAACCCCTTTGCCTGGGCCCGGAAATATGGTTCATGGTCGAAGATGAAATCGAAAGTCTTGAGTGTGTAGTTTTGAAAACGCTTGTCGCCGGTAGCGTCTGAGACTTGCAGCATTCCAGCCAAGGCCACGCCATTGGAATACGTCCAGTCCGCGAATTCGCCCGGTTGTGCCTTGATCCCCGCCGACTTGATCGGTCGAGTGAAATCCGTGATCGGCTTGCCGCTTGCGGTATCAATGATCTCGTATGAAGTAGAGCGAACATAGTACGCCAGCACCCGATCAAGGTCGGCCCGGATTTCCGACTCGCTCGGGACTGTGTAGTCAACGCCCGGAGCGATCGAAGGCTGCGTAAAGCTTGGATCACTGCGCCCAGGATTGATACGGGTTGGCGCCTGCTGAGCCCAGCAACAGAACGCCAGAGTGAAAACTAAGACCGCTGAGGTTACACGCGTCTTCCGCATTCAGCTGCTCCAGCCGTTGCTTTGGATTTGTTTCATTAATGTTGCCGGATTACTCGATCATTGGCCGACGCACGAGGCTCAACGTCAAATGGTGTATGGGCGAGAGGATGCGACACTGAAAGTCGGGTGTCAAGAAATTTAAAAACATCATCTTGTAATACGGTACAAAATAATCATTGCGGACGAAAATCCTGAAAGAGATTCAATATTCTGCCAGTTTGTACTGCATTATGAGACGCCATACTAAAACTTCTTGACAGGATTGTGCGTTTGTCGCATTCTCTCGCGCGTGAGAAAAGCCGGTCAAATGTCGTCGGTCTACCGGGTACAGGTTTTGGACCGTGCGATGGCCATACTCAATTTGCTGGCCGATGCACGAGAAGGGCTAAGCCTCGGAGAGGTCGCGGAGCGCGTCGAAATTCACAAGAGCACCGCTCACCGGATCATCATGAACCTGGAAGGGCAACGGATGATCAATCGCGACCCGGCGACAGGGCGTTATCAGCTGGGATTACGGCTTTTTGAACTTGGTAGCGTTGCCATCGCAAAATTTGATATTCGCGAGCGTGCCCGCGAATACCTGGAAACACTTCTGAGGGAGACGCAGGAAACCGTACACCTTTGCGTGCTCGATAATGGTGAGGTCCTGTACCTCGATAAGATCGAGCCCACTCGAACGGTTCGTTTGTCATCCCGCATTGGATTGCGGAATCCCGCCCACTGCACTGCTGTCGGCAAGGCCATGATGGCATGGCTTTCCACGGCCGAAGTCGAACAGATCGTACACAAGCACGGATTGCGCCGGTTCACGTCGAAGACGATTACTACGCTTGCGGAACTAAGAGGAGAGTTGGCGAAAGTCCGCGAGGTCGGCTACGCGATCGACGACGAGGAACATGAAGACGATGTGCGGTGCGTAGCGGCCGTTGTGCGGGATCACGCCGGGAGGCCAGCGGCAGCAATGAGCATTGCCTCTCCATCATTCCGGATCCCCCTCGAAAAAGTCCCGGTTTTTGCGAAAACTATCTGTAAGGCCACGCAAGCATTATCCCGCGAGTGGGGCTTTACGCCCAACCGGGAGACGACGATCGCCGTCGCGGGATAACAATCCGGCGGTGCTGCTCGACCTCGAGTCGAGCTTTTTTTCGGGCCAAGATGGAAATGAGAAGCTATTTCATAATGCGGTATGAATTTTCCGACTCGTTCCACTGGATGAGAACGCTCGGAGCTATTCAAGGGCCAGGCTGTCAGGTAGCAGAAAATCTTCCTCGCTGAACGGATGGAGAAGCAGTATGAACGCAAAGCAGTTGCTCTCGATTCTGGCCGTGATGATTTTGGTTGTCCTAAGCCCCAACCTACTCTTCGGTCAGGCGGTGAATTTCGCTTCTATTCAGGGCAGCGTGATGGACGCTAGTGGTGCAGCGGTAGCTGGCGCAAACATCACCGCAACACAGACGGAAACCGGTGCGGTGCGCAAAACCCAAAGCAATGCCGCTGGGCAGTATTCACTTCCCAGTTTGCCTGTTGGCAATTGGGAGTTGCGCGTAAGCGCGGCGGGCTTCGGGGACTTTCTCCAAAGGGGGATCGTGCTGCAGGTGGGTGAGCAACCACAGATCAACATCAGTATGAAGGTGGGTACTGTTGCCGAAACTGTCGAAGTCAGCAGTTCAGCGGCCGTGGTTGAGACCCACGACAACTCCGTCTCAACCGTGATCGACAATACTCGCATTCTGGAGATGCCGCTGAATGGGCGCAATCTTCCCGATCTCATCCTGATCGCCGGGTCGGCTACCAACAGCAGCCTGCCCAGCCAAGATCTGAATAGCACGAAGAACTACGGCAACAATGTGACGGGAGCGTCCCAGACGATTTCCGTAGCGGGCAGCCAGGAAAACTCGAACAACTACTTGTTGGACGGCGGCGATAACCGACACGCATTTTCAAACATCAATGCTCCGTTCCCGTTCCCCGATGCGGTTCAGGAATTCAGCGTCCAAACCAATGGACTATCTGCAAGATATGGATTACACGCGGGCGCGACCATCAACGCGGTTACGAAGTCCGGAACCAATCAGTTGCACGGCACTGCGTTCGAATTCCTGCGAAATCCAATCTGGAATGCTACGCCAGTACAGTTTGCGGCGAATGCGACGGGCACACCCGGCACAATCAAACGTAATCAGTTCGGCGGTACCTTGGGAGGAGCGATCAAGAAGGAGAAGCTGTTCTTCTTCCTTGGATACCAGGGAACTCGTCAGACTGCTTCTGCTACCCCAATTCAGGTCTTCGTACCGACCGCCGCAGCTATTCAAAACGGTGATTTTAGCGTGATGTTCGGCGGACAAAATGGCTGTCCTTCAAAAACGCTGAGAACGGTGAACGGAGTGACGATCACGGGAAACAAAGTAAATCCCGCGAGTTTCAACGCAAGTTCCCTCGCGCTCCTGAAGTATGTTCCCGCATCAACCGACCCGAATGGATGCGGAAGAATCAGCTACACCTATCCACAAATTTTCAATGAGGACCAGGGAGTCACCAAGGTTGACTGGAACATGAGTTCCAAGCACAACATATTTTTCCGGTACTTCGCGACGGACTCACGATTTCCTCTAGGGTTCGATCCAAATAATGTCCTTCCCCAGAGCCAGGTGTCGAACCAGTTTGGAAGGTTCCAGAGTGGAGTGATCGGCGACACTTACAGTTTCAGTAACCACATCGTTAATTCGCTCCACCTCACGGCGACTCGTCTGGCCCTCAACCGTGGACCTGCCGATGGCATGGTCAGCCCGGCGGACATTGGGCTCAAGATTCCAAGCCCCATACCAGACGGTATGGTCCTGAGTATCAGTAATTACTTTTCCACGGGTGGCGGTTCTTCGATGCCTGGCCACTTCATCAATAACTTGTGGCAGATCGCCAACGACCTGGACATCGTTCACGGTAAGCATCAGTTCTCTTTTGGCGTGAACTGGATGCCGCGAATGCAACTTAACTACCTCTCCACATTCCAATCCAACGGTTCGTACACCTTCAATTCAAGTGGTTCGGCCTCGAGCGGCGATAACCTCGTGGACTTCATGTTGGGATTCCCAAATACGTTTGCCCAGGGTAATCCCGAGTGGGAAAACTGGCGCTATACCTACCTTGGACTTTATGGGTCTGACGCGATCAAGGTCCGTCCGAACCTTACGCTCAACCTCGGTCTCCGCTGGGAACCTTATTTGCCTTCGGTTGATACGGCGCATCGTGGCAGTCATTTCGACTACAACGCTTTCGCCAACAACGTTCACAGCACTGTCTTCCCAAATGCTCCGGCCGGATTGTTCTATTGTGGCGATAAAGACGTTCCCTGCGCCTTCGCTAACCGGAAATGGGCCCAATTCGCTCCCCGTGTTGGCTTTGCATGGGACATGTTTGGTGATGGGAAGCAGTCTTTGCGGGGGAGTTACGGCATCTTCTATGACAGCCCGGAGATGTACTACTTTGATCGCTACGCCGATAACTCGCCTTTCGGCAGCGGCGTAAGCTTTACGCCTACTGTCGCAGGCGGATTCACGAACCCCTACCAGGGACAAACCGTTCCGCAATTCCCGTTGCCTTTCCCAAAGCCCGGCGATCCCAGCGCGTTCTTCCCGGTGGGCGGGGTCTATATCAACAACAACTTCGACGTTCATCCGATGTACGTTCAGAACTGGAACTTGAGTTTCGAGCGGCAGATCAGTGAAAGCTGGTTGTTGACCCTCAATTATCTGGGAAACAAATCAACCCACATATGGGCTGCTTACGAAGCCAATCCTGGTTTGTTCCAAAACGTTCCCGCGAACGCGTTGGCCGGTTGTACCCCGAACCAGGCACCTTCCACAAGCAATACCAACTGCCGCAGGGCTCTCTATGTCGCCAATCCGAGCCAGGGACAGTATTTCTCAAATATGACAAGCCTGTGGGATGGCGCCAACGGCAGTTACAATGCACTGCTCGCTACGGTTCGGCATCCGTTCGGTAACAACTTCACCGTCCTCGGCAATTACACCTGGTCGCACTGTATTTCTGATCAGGACTTCACTGGCGAACTGACGAACAGCCGGCCAACGCTATATTCGTCGCCGGTAACGGCCCCCAACTTCGCTGTACTTGCGAACGATCATGGCAATTGCGGCTTTGACATACGCCACTCGTTCAATACGACCGCGGTTTTGAGCAGCCCGAAGATGGCGGGAGTCAAGGGGGCGATCATGAGTGACTGGCAACTTGCTCCATTGATTAGTTACCGCACAGGAATTCCTTTTACGGTGTTGACCGGTGTGGATACGGCTCGGCAGGGAACCTCGTCTTCGACAAAAGACCGTCCGAATCAAGTCGGAGATCCATTCTCCGGCGCGTGCTCCAACCAGGGTGGGGCCGCCGTTGGTACCCGTAACTGCTGGTTTAACACCGGTGCTTATGTTGCTCCGGCTGCGGGAGCCTTCGGCAACGTTCCACGTAACTCCTTATATGGGCCTGGAAACTTCAGGTTCGACTTATCAGTCTCGCGCAAGTTCACACTGGGAGAATCACGAAACCTGCAATTCCGGTTTGAGAGCTTCAACTTGCTGAATCATCCGAACTATGGGAACCCGGTGGCCAGCATGAATAGCGGGAACTTCGGCAGGATTCAATCGCAAAGCGGGGACAGTCGGGTTCTGCAGGCTGCTCTAAAATT
>Ga0308175_100003679_pt1 | contig 10659 bp, 7 predicted proteins | sample PhyCR1_3_FD_203893 | JGI IMG/M metagenome (GOLD analysis project Ga0308175, IMG submission 203893) | Soil microbial communities from UC Gill Tract Community Farm, Albany, California, United States - DLSLS.C.R1 | ecosystem: Environmental > Terrestrial > Soil > Agricultural land | place: USA...
GGGCGCCGGGCCGCTGAGGCTCGGCTCGGTCAAGTCCAACATCGGCCACACCCAGGCCGCCGCCGGCGTCGCCGGGGTGATCAAGATGGCCCTCGCCCTGGCCCACGAAGAGCTGCCGCCGAGCCTGCACCTGAGCGAGCCCAGCCCCCACGTGGACTGGTCGGCGGGGGAGGTGGAGCTGCTCGGCGAGGCGGTGCCCTGGGAGCGGGGCGAGCGGCCGCGGCGGGCGGGGATCTCCTCGTTCGGGGTGAGCGGCACCAACGCCCACCTGATCCTCGAGGAGCCGCCGGAGCCAGAGGGCGGTGGGCCGCGCGCGGAGGGGGCCCCCGCCCCGCTGCTGCTCTCGGCCAAAGGCGAGGCCGCCCTGCGCGCCGGCGCCGCCCGCCTCGCCGCCCACCTGCGCTCCCACCCCGAGCAGACGCAGGCCGAGGTCGCTCGATCACTGGTCGTCGGGCGTCCGTCGCTCGAGCGCCGCGCCGCGGTGTCCGGTCAGGACAACGAGGAGCTGGCCGCGGCGCTCGACGCCCTCGCAAACGCTGCCGAGTCTCCCAACGGCTACCTCTCGCCGACTCCGGTCGCGACGAGCTCCCCTCCCCTCTTCCTCTTCCCCGGCCAGGGGTCGCAGTGGCGGAGCATGGCCCTTTCGCTGCTCGACTCCTCGCCCCTCTTCCGCCGCACGATCGACGAATGCGAGCAGGCCCTGGAGCCTTACGTCGAGTGGTCGCTCGGCGATCTGCTGCGTCGTCGCGAGGGCGCCGCGGACATCGGTCGGGTCGACGTCGTGCAGCCGGCCCTGTTCGCGATGTCGGTTGCGCTCGCGGCCCTGTGGCGAGCCAACGGCCTCGAGCCGGCCGCGGTGGTCGGCCATTCCCAGGGCGAGATCGCCGCCGTCTACGTTGCCGGCGGCCTCTCGCTCGACGACTCGGCCCGCCTCATCGCCCTGCGCAGTCAGGTCCTCGTCCAGGGCACCGGAGAGGGGGCGATGGCACTCGTCGCCGCCAGTCCCGAGACGCTCTCCGAACACGTCCCCGGCTGGGAGGAGCTGGTTTCGCTGGCCGGCGTCAACAGCCCGAGCCTGATCGTCCTCTCCGGCCCCAACGACGGCCTCGAGGAGACGCTGCGCCGCTGCCAGGAGAGCGGCATCTGGAGCCGGCCGATCAAGGCCGCCGTCGGCCCGGGCCACTCGCCCGCCGTCGAGCGTGGCCGCGAGCTGCTGCTCGAAGCCGCGGCCGGCATCTCCCCGCTCCGAGCGGAGGTCCCCTTTTACTCCTCCGTGGCGGCGCGGAAGCTCGCCACCGAGGAGCTCGACGCCGAGTACTGGTACCGGAACGCCAGGCAGCCGGTGCTGTTCGGCCCCACGGTCGCCGCGGCGCTTCGCGACGGCCATCGTCATTTCGTCGAGGTCAGCCCAAATCCGATTCTTGCGTTCCCGATGCACGAGGTCTTCGCGGTCGAGCTGGGGGAGGATGCCGCGGAGGCGAGCTTCACGCCTACCCTGCGGCACCGACACGGGAGCCTCGCCGACTTCGCCCTCGCCGTCGGCACCGTCTGGGCCAATGGAGCCGCGCTGGACCTCGAGGCGGCGGTTCCGCCGGCCCCCTCGGTGCCGCTGCCCGGGTACCCGTTCCAGCGGCAGGCCTTCTGGATCGACCCCCGGCCCCCGACCGGCACAGCCGCCGACAGCCCCTCCGAGGAGGAGCCGGGTGCCGAGGAGGGCGGCAATGCCTCGTTCGCCGAGCAGCTCGCCGCGGCGCCCGAGCCCGACCGCGAGGCGCTGGTGCTCGAATTCGTGATGAGGCAGCTTGCGGCTTCGCTCGGGTACGAAACGTACGCCCAGTTCGACCCGGCTCGCCCGTTCCTCGAGCTCGGGTTCGACTCGCTCACCGCCCTGCATTACCGCAACCGCCTCAACAACGCGACCGGACTCAATCTGGCGATCAGCGTCGCCCTCGACTATCCGACGCCGCAGGCCCTTGCCGGGTTCCTGCTCAGTCAGATCCAGATCAGGGCCGGCGCGCAGCGCGAGGTCCCGGACGGGACGCTGCAGCCGCTGCTGCGCAATGCGATCGAGCAGGGCCGCGGCGAAGAGTTCGCGCGCCTGCTTCGGGACCTCGCCAGCTTCCGACCCGCCTTTGCGAGCCTCGAGGATGCGCCCGCGAGAGCCGGCGCGGTCACCCTCGCCGCGGGCGGCGCCGGCCCGCTTGTCCTCTGCATCCCCTCCGTGGTTCCGAGCGGCGGCCCTCACGAGTACGCGAAACTCGCCGCTGCGATGCCCGGGGGCCGCCCGGTCGCAGCCGTGAGCTGGCCCGGCTTCACGAGGATGGAGCCGGTGCCGGCGAGCGGGCCTTTGGCGGCGGCGTTGCAGGCCGCCGCGGTGGAGGAGGTGGCGGGCGGCCGTGAGGTGGTCCTCGTAGGGCACTCCAGCGGCGGGACCTTCGCCTACTCGATCGGAGTCGAGCTCGAACGGCGGGGGAGCGGCCTTGCCGGCATCGTGCTGATCGACAGCTACGAGCCGCGGCAGGTCGCCTTCGAAACGACTGAAGACGGCAGAAGCCGCTCGATCGGCCTGCGCATCTTCGGTCAGCTCCTGACGCTCCAAGGCCCGCGCGCGGGGGTGGGGGACGCTCGCCTCAGCGCCGCGATGAGCTACCTACGGCTCCTGGGTGAGCTAGAGGTCGAGCCGGTGGCTGCTCCGGTGCTTCTGCTCCGCGCGATGGAGCCGCTGGGGCGAGACCCGGAGATCGCCAACTGGCGCCCCGAATGGGACGTCCCCCACGACGTCCGCGAGACCCCGGGCAACCACCTCTCGATGATGGACGCCCATGTCGAGACGACGGCAGAGGCGATCGCCGCGTGGCTCGAAGGAGCCGTCGGATCCAGCCAACTTGATGCAACCGAACACAGGGAGGTTCAACGATGACCGTTTTGGAAGCGGCGGTAGCCGGAGCGTCCGCGGACGAGATCCGCTCCGCCGACGTGCCGGAGAGCTTCAAAGCCGCCTACATCGAGCGGGAGGACGCTCTGGCGCTCTGGGACAAGCCCGACAAGGACGTCCGCAAGACGCTCAAGGTCGGCGACGTCCCCCTGCCCGAGCTCGCCCCCAACGAGGCGCTGGTCGCCGTGATGGCGAGCGCGATGAACTACAACACGATCTGGTCGGCGCGCTTTGAGCCGGTGCCGACCTTCCTCTTCCTCAACCATCTGGCGAAATCGGGCGGCTGGAACGCCCGCCACGACCTTCCTCACCACATCCTCGGCTCCGATGCCGCGGGAGTGATCGTCCGGACCGGTGCCGCAGTCGAGGACTGGTCAGTCGGCGACCGGGTGGTGGTCTTCCCCGGCTGGGGCAACGTCGAGCGCTGCATCGCCTACCACGACCACGTGCTCAGCAAAGACAGCCTCGCCTGGGGATTCGAGACCAACTTCGGCGGCCTCGCGCACCTGGCGATCGTCAAGAACCACCAGCTGATGCCGAAGCCCAAGCACCTCACCTGGGAGGAGGCGGCTTGCAACACGCTCTGCGCGATGACCGCCTATCGGATGTTGGTCAGTCCCCACGGCGCGCCCTTCAAACAGGGCGACATCGTCTTCGTCTGGGGGGCGGCCGGCGGGCTCGGCGCCTACGCGATCCAGCTGATCCGCAACGGCGGAGGCATCTCCGCCGGCGTCGTGAACTCAGAGGCCAAGGCGAAGCTGCTCGAAGAGCTCGGCTGCGACCTGATCATCCGCCGCGACCAGATGGACCTCGAGGGGCTCGAGCCGCGGAAGGTCGGCAAGGCGTTCCGCGAAATCGTCCGCGCCGAGTTCGACGAAGACCCCCACATCGTCTTCGAACACGTCGGTGCCGAGACCTTCGGCCCGTCCGTGTACCTGGCTCGGCCGGGGGGACGGATCGTCACCTGCGGCTCGAGCACTGGCTATGAGCACACCTTCGACAATCGCTACCTCTGGATGATGGGCAAAAGCATCGTCGGCAGCCACGGCGCCACCGTGCAGGAGGCCCGCGAGTGCAATCGGCTCTTCGAGATGGGGCGGTTGCAGCCGGCGCTCTCGAAGGTCTACTCCCTGGACGAGTCGCCCGAGGCTGCGCATGGCCTGCAGGCCAACACGCACGTCGGGAAGGTCGGGGTCCTGGGCCTTGCGCCGGAAGAGGGGCTGGGTGTCGAGAACCCCGAGCGGCGCGCCGAGATCGGCGAGTCCCAGATCGAACTTTTCCGAAAGTACGGCTGACAGAGAAAGGAGCCAACGTGACCGTTCTCGAAGCGGCGATCGCGGGCGCCTCCGCAGAGGAGGTGCTCGAGGCTGAGGTGCCAGAGGTCTACCGGGCGGCGTATTTGGAGCGGCGTGACGCGGAGCGCCTTGCCGGGAAGCCCGAAAAGGACGTCCGCCAGACGCTCAAGGTCGGCGAGGTCCCCCTGCCCGAGCTCGCCCCCGACGAGGCGTTGGTCGCCGTGATGGCGAGCGCGATGAACTACAACACCGTCTGGTCGGCCCGGTTCGAGCCGATCCCGACCTTCGACTTCCTCGACCGGCTCGGCCAGTCGGGAGGCTGGAACGAGCGGCACGCCCTGGACCATCACGTGATCGGCTCCGATGCATCGGGGGTCGTGCTGCGGGTCGGCTCGGCGGTGCGCCGATGGTCGGTGGGCGACCGGGTCGTCGTGTTCCCGATCTGGACCGATACGGAGGGCGCCGCCGCCCACGAGGACATGATCGAAGATTCCGAGACGCGGGCCTGGGGGTTCGAGACGAACTTCGGCGGGCTCGCCGAGCTGGCGGTGGTGAAGAGCACCCAGCTGATGCCGAAGCCCAAGCACCTCACCTGGGAGGAGGCGGCCTGCAACACCCTCTGCGCGATGACCAGCTATCGGATGCTGGTCAGCCTCAACGGGGCTCGCTTCAAGCAGGGCGACATCGTCTTCATCTGGGGCGCCGCCGGCGGCCTCGGCGCCTACGCAGTGCAGCTGGTCCGCAACGGCGGTGGGATCCCTGTGGGCGTCGTCGACTCCGCGGCGAAGGCGGAGCTGCTCGAGCGCCTCGGGTGCCGGCTCGTCATCCGCCGCGACCTGGACGGGCTTTCGCAGCTGGCCGACAAGGAGCTCGGCAGGGCACTCGGCGCGATCGTCCGCCGCGAGCTCGGCGAAGACCCACACATCGTGTTCGAGCACGTCGGCGCGCGCACCTTTCCCGCCTCCGTGTTCATGGTCAGGCGTGGCGGCACGGTCGTCACCTGCGGGTCCAGCACCGGCTACGACCACAGGTTCGACAACCGTTACCTCTGGATGCGCGTGAAGCGGATCATCGGCAGCCACGCGGCAACCCTGCAGGAGGCACTCGAGTGCAACCGGCTCATCGAGCTGGGGATGATCCAGCCGGCGTTGACCGACGTCGTTCCTCTCGAGCGGGTGGCCGAGGCCGCTCACCGCATAGACACCAACGCGCACGTCGGCAAGCTGGGCGTGCTGTGCCTGGCCCCCGGGGAGGGGCTCGGGGTGGAAGATCCGGGGCTACGCGAGCAGCTCGGCGAGGAGCGAGTGCGGATGTTCCGGAAGTACGGCTAGCGGTGCTCTTGCATGTTCGCGACTTCGGCCGCCCCGACGGGGAAGCGGTCGTCTGCGTCCACGGCCTCGCGCAACACGGCGGCATCTACGATCAGCTGGCCGAGGCGTTGCGGGCTCCCGGTCGCCGCATCGTCGCCGTCGATCTGCGCGGTCACGGAGCCTCCGGCTACGAGCCCCCTTGGAACATCGAGACACACGTCTCCGATCTCCTGGAGACCGCCGATGCCCTCCAGATTCGCCGCGCCAGCTGGGTCGGACACAGCTTCGGGGGCGTGCTCGTAGCGGCGCTGGCGGCGCGGGCACCGGAGCGGGTCGAGCGTCTGGCGCTCTTGGACCCGGGATTCGGCGTAACCCCGGAGCAGGCGCTGAGCGGCGCCGAGCGCGACCGCCAGGATTGGAGCTTCGCCACGGCTGAGGGCGCTACCAATGCCCTGCTCAGCTCGGAGGCGATCGTCGCTGCGCCGGCTGAGGCCGTCTCCGCCTACGTAGCGGACGACCTCGTGCGGGGCGCCGACGGCAGGCTTCGCTTCCGCTACTGCCCGAGCGCCCTCGTGGTTGCGTGGAGCGAGCTCGCGCTGGGGCCTCCGCCGGTCGCCGAGGTCCCCACGCTGCTCCTGCGGCCAGCCGCCTCGGCGCCTTACACGAGCGAGCAGGACCTGCGCTATCGCCAGGCGTTGGGCCCCCGGCTGCGGACCGCCATAGTCCCCAACGGCCACAACGTCCTCTGGGAGGCTCCCGAGCAGACGATCGCGGCGGTCGGCGATTTCCTGGCGCCTATGCCCTGACTGCGACCGCGGCGAGCGCCAGCCCGTCTCGCGCCGCCCAGCGCCCTCGGAAGCAGTCCACGCGGCGACCGTTCACCGTCGGCCCCGGCACGAGCAGCCGCGCCGAGAACCACCCCGAAGACTCGAATCGGACCAGCGCCTCGCCGAAGTCCAGCGGCTTTTCCGCCAGCGGATACCAAGCCTTGTAGACGGCCTCCTTGGCGCAGAACAGCAGGCGGCCCCAATGCACATCCGGCGCGGAGGATGCCAGCGACGCCAGTCCGGCGAGCTCCGGCTCCAGCGCGATGTCGCCGATCAGGCCGGCGGGCAGCGGGGCATGCGGCTCAGCGTCGACTCCGATCGCCGCCAGCTCGGTCGCGTGGGCAACCGCGCAGGCCCGATACCCCTGACAGTGGGTGATGCTGCCCACCACGCCCGGCGGCCAAAGCGGCTGGCCGCGGTCGCCGCTGGGCACGGCCGTCGCCGGGAGTCCGAGCGCGGCCAGGGCACGGCGCGCGCAGGTGCGCCCGGTGGCGAACTCTCGCCGCCGCTTGTCGACCGCTCGCGCCACGAGCCTGGCCTCGACCGCGAAGAGAGGTTCCGAGCCGCCGTCTCCGCGCGCCTCCGACACCCGCGCCGCGCTGGGCAAGAGCTCCTCGATCATCGCTATGCAGCTGCCTCTCCCAGGATTGGCCGGAGGCCCGGCTTCGACCAGCTGCGGCCCGTCCACTCGCGGGGGTAGCCGAGCGAGACCTCCTCGAACCGCACCCCGTCGTACCAGCTGGTGATCGGGATGTGGAGATGACCGTAGACGACGACCGTGGCTTCGAAGCGAAGATGCCAATCGGCGGTGCGGGTGGTGCCGCACCAAGCTGCGAACTCCAGATGCCGGAGCAATCGGGTTGGGCCCTCCAGCAGGGGGAAGTGGTTCACGAGGACCGTCGGGATGCCGGCGGGGCGCTCCTGCAGGCGGGCTTCGGTCGTGGCGATCCGCGCCTGGCACCAGGCCTCGCGACTGGCATGCGGTTGCGGATCCAAGAGAAACTCGTCGACGCAGACGATTCCGGCCAGGTAGGCGCGGCGGAGCGCCTCGGCCTTGCCGAGCTTGGCGGCGACGCCGAAGGTGTAGTCGTAAAGCAGGAAGAGCGGCGCCACGAGCGCCGGCCCGCCGGGGCCTTCCCAGAGCGGGTAGGGATCCTCGGGCGTCAGCACGCCCTGTCCGCGACACGCCTCGACGAGGCGGCGGTAGCGGCTCTCCCCGCGCGGCTCGCCCGGGGGGCTGAGCAGCTCGTGGTTGCCAGGCGCCCAGAGAGTCTTGGCGAAGCGTCCGCTGAGCGATCCCAGCACCGACTCCACGTCCTCGATCGAATCCGCGACGTCGCCGCAGACGACCAGCCAGTCTTCAGCGGAGTGAGCGGTGAGCTGATCGACGAAGCGCCGGTTCTGGGGATGGTTGGCGTGCAGGTCGCCGATAGCGAAGAGAGTCGCCATCGTGAGGTAAGTCCACCGCCGTCGTCTCAGCCCAGCTTCGGCCCCGTTGCCGGTGCGGCGACTGCGACCGCCCGTGCCACGGACCCCGCCCGAGACCCGCACAGCGAGCGCACGCTCTCGCGGATGTCGCGCGGCAGACTGAAGCGTGTGGCCGGCCGGCCGGGCCGCTCGCCGTCGCGGCGCGGCGGGTGTTCGCGGATCACTTCGAGGGCGACGAGCACTTCGAGGTGACGCCGCAGGGTCTGGTTGCTCGCTGGACCCCGGGTCGCGAGCTCCGAAGCGGTTGCTTCGGTCACTTCGCTGAGCGAGCGAAGGATGCCGAGCCGCACCGGATCGGCAACGACCTCCAGCCAGCGCGCCCCGACAGGAGTGCCAGTTTGCTCCACCAGTTGCCTCACGCTGCCTCCATATCCCTGACCCCGAGGGGCGACAGAGAGCGAGGTTTCTCCGCCGACCCGGGGGGTAAACCCACCGAACTGCTGTGTTTAAGTACCTTCTGTTTATACAGATCTCGAATTGCCCTCTCAAGCTGAGCAATAGAAAAGATGTGGTTCCAAATAGGGCCTTAACTGTCGAGGGCCGCAGATCTGTCGGTAGGGCCCTGAAATCCCGTTCTGCAGCCGAATGTTCGGTTCCTCGCTTTCGACCGATCTTTAAAAGGCCGCCACGGTGGACCAGACGGCTGCACCGAAAAAGGCGACTGCCAGGGCCGCCCAGGCAGTCCTCTGGAAACCCCTGCGGTCTCCTGAGCGCAGCAGCGGGCGGCCGCGGCGAAGGGGGGTGGGCACGCTGCTCAGCTCCTCGAGCAGGGGCCGCGCCACCACCAGCATCGCCACGGGCGCGAGGATCGCCAGCGCCTGCGCGCGAGCGTAATCCGCCGCGAAGAACGGCTGCAGCAGATATATGACAAGCGACACCCCGAAGGCCACCGGGACGGCCGCTTCCCTCCGTCTCAGCCACCAGAGGAGAGCGATCCCGATCGTGGCGACGTCGATGCCGAGGATGACGAGGGCACCGGCCGAAGTCCGGGGTCCGAAACCGTCGAAAGGCCAAAAGCCGAGCCCCGCCGCAGGCGAAATGGGTGCGGTCGTTGCCCCGGCCCCTTCCAGGGCAACGCTGAAAGGGACAACCGTCGCCAGGAGCGCCAAGCCGCCTACCAGCGCGACGCCCAGCCAGACTGCGCGGCGGTGCAGCAGCTGGGGGAGCGCCCGAAGTCGCACTGCCCTTCGCACCGCAGGCCGGTTCAGCGACCAGCGGACGGTGATTGCGATCGGCCAGACGAGCCCGGCGACGCTGTTCGAGAAGAAGGCGGCGCCGGCCACCGCCAGCGCCGGCAGCGCCACTCGCCAACTGGCGCCGAGACCGTGCCCCGAACCGGGGCGAATCGCAATTCGCCTTTCCACCCGCAGGAGCGCCACGCCCGTCCAAAGCACGACCATCGCCTCGATCAGCGGTCGCAGGGCGCCCATGAGCAGGAACGATGCGACGAGGTATGGGAGCGCGACGAGGACGGCCGCCAGGACCTGGCTCGCGGAACGCAGGTGGTCGATCGCTGCGACGGCTGTGAGTCCGCTCAGGAGCACGATCGCGACGAGCTCCCCGAGCAGCGCTCGCTCGGCGTCGATTCCCGGCAGAACGGCCAATGCCGATGCGAGCGCGGCCGGACCGAGAGCGTTGCGGGCAGCCGGAGATGGGACGCCGGCCCCCTGCAGCCATTCGACCTGCGCCAGATGCAGGTCGAAGGGGTCGGCTCCCGCGAGGGTCCAGTGGCCGACTGCTAACGGCACAGCAAGCGTCACCCCCAAGATCGCCAGGATCCACAGCCCTCGTCTTCCGACCGCGGCAGCGCAGCCGGGGCGCGGAGCGCCGGTCAGTCCCGCGGCGGCCGTCGCCGCGACGAGCACGGCCCCCGTCGCCGGTGGATTGCGCCAGATCCAGGCAGTGGCCCCGGCCAGGGTCAGGAGGATGCCGAAGCCGACCATCGGCTCGAGCCAGGTCCAGACCCCTGAGCCGGCCAGCAGGAGGACGGCCCTGCCGACCCAGAGCGAAGCAACGCAGATCAGCGCCGCGGCGGCGTAGGTGCCAAGCATCGCCGCTGGAACCTAATCGCCGAGAAACTCAAGAGGTTTCCAGCGGCAGAGGCGCGGCGGCAATCTCGAAGCGGTCCTCGGAACGGCCGCGCGAGTCAGCCGGGGGCGCCGCTTTCGAGCGCGGGGGGGCCAAGCAAAAGTTAAGGATCCATTGATCTCGGAATCCTTAGTAGCGCAGCAGTTCCCTGCGTGGTAGGCGTATAAACACCACGGGTTTTCTATGCCTGCCGCGCAGGGAGCGCAGCGCAGGTCGGGGAGGCGATATGCGGGTCCGAGCGGGAGAGCAAGACGGCGTCGCCGTTGGACGGTTCAGCCTGGGAGCGATCGTCCTGGCGATGATTCTGGCGGTATTCGCAATGGCAGCTGCGATCGCCTCTGCCGAAACGGTTCAAGAACAATCCGCCAGGGGCAGCGAGGTGGGGGCCATGCCGCTTCGCGACACCCTGATCCGCAGCGAAAGCCCGCTCTCGAATGGGGGCAAATGGGCGCCCCTCGGTTGGGCTCAGTCGGTGGGCTCGGCGCTCTGCAAAGCCAACGAAGCCTCCTGCGCGTCGACCAACGTCTACGGCGTCGGCACGAAAGCGGCGGCGACGCTGAAGTCGGGCACGACGCTGAGGCTGCTCGACGCCGAACGCGAAGAACTCGTCAGCTGCACCGGGTCGACGCTGGAAGGCGAAGTCACCGACGCCGGTGGCGTCGGCAAAGCCGCCAAGGTCGACTTCTCCTCCGCGAAATTCAGCAAATGCGTGTTCC
>Ga0308175_100003680_pt1 | contig 10656 bp, 8 predicted proteins | sample PhyCR1_3_FD_203893 | JGI IMG/M metagenome (GOLD analysis project Ga0308175, IMG submission 203893) | Soil microbial communities from UC Gill Tract Community Farm, Albany, California, United States - DLSLS.C.R1 | ecosystem: Environmental > Terrestrial > Soil > Agricultural land | place: USA...
ATTTCGCGATACGATGACGGTGGTTACTTTAAATGCAATTTGTTACTCTTGAGAATCAAAACCAGAGACGAATCCAATAACATTTGCCGTCAGGATAAAGTTCGCGATTTCATTTGGGAGCATTGGACGACACGCCGTCCCGGCTATGTTCGTATAACGTATATCGGCGTAGATACGGCAACTACTTCACACATTTTTATTGAACCTGATCACAAAGGCGCATGGGCCGTCTTTTGGCGTATTGTCTATGCTTCCGCTCTTCCCGGATCACATGGTGAAATAACCGATACCGCGAAGATAGCAACTGTTGAAAAAGTGTTGGACAAGCCTAATAAAGGCGAATGGGCATTAGCTTTTAAAGACGCATTTGGAACGACCGTGCGAAAAATGCCGAATTTTTTAGATGACCGTAAAATATCGCTTAGCCACTTTTGATGACCTTGCCGAAATCGTCCGCATGCTCGCCGATGATTTTCTTGGGCAACAGCGCGAGCGTTACGAAGACCCTTTGCCGGAAAGTTACGTCAAGGCCTTTCTCGAGATCGAGGCCGATCCGAATAATGAGTTGATCGTAGCAACCATGTCTGTACCACCTGCGGTAGCGGGTGGTTTACCGTCAGCAATAAACAACGAGCCGGCAAAAACCGGAGACCCAAAACCAAAGACCGATCCAATCATCGGCACTCTCCAACTCACTTACACTCCATCAATCAGCTTTCAAGGCGGCAGGCGCTGCACGGTCGAATCGGTCCGAATCGATGAAAAATATCGCGGGCAGGGAATCGGCCGCGAAATGATGCTTTGGGTGATCGAAAGAGCAAAGGAAAAGGGCTGTATCTCGATGCAGCTTACAACAAACGCCGAACGCAAGGACGCTCACCGATTTTACGAAAATCTGGGCTTTTCGTCATCGCACTTAGGAATGAAACTCAAGCTTAAATAACTGCATTTTCAGATGTTACGAATCTGTTACGCGAAATTTAATGCTAAACCTAACATCGTGCGCTCTAAATTGCTGCAAGGCTTGGCTTTAGCAAATACTTTTAAAACCACAAGATTTTGTGTTGACAAACACTTTCTACTACAATATAGTCTATACCACTGAAGGAACGTTTTTTGAATTCTTAGTTTTGTTCGATAGAAAGTCCGGCGTAAATGCCGAGCCTGCCCCGAAGCGGTAATGGGGAACGAAAACTGAATTGTGTAGTCGATTTTGGCTGCTTCCAGTCTGTAGGAATTGCCTTAACCGAGGCCCATTTATAATCCACATTCATCAAGGGGTGCGACTGTAACGCTTTACAAGGAAAGTATTCGGCGCGATTTGTCGTCTGCAATTGCCGAAATTTTTTCTGCGGATGTTGCGTCGCCAAAATTCGGAAAATCTTTTCAAGGGGGAACAAAAAACATGGACAATTTTACTGCACACAGCCCGACCGGAACCGCCCGCCAAACTGAAGAAACAACACAAACGACAATGCGCGTCCGCAAGCGCAACGGCTCGTTCGAACCCGTCGATATTAACAAGATCGTTCGTGCAATCGGGCGCTGCTGTTACAACCTGCAAGGTGTAGATACGCTCCGCATCGCGACCAAAACGATCAGCGGCCTGTACGATGGTGCGACGACAAAAGAGCTCGACAAACTCTCTATACAAACCGCCGCGAGCCTGATATTTGAAGAGCCGGAATATTCGCGTCTGGGCGCCAGGTTGCTCAATCAATACATCGAAAAAGAGGTCCGCAATCAGGAGATTCATTCGTTCTCGCAGTCGATCGCGTTTGGTGTAAAGGAAGGATTGATCGCTCCGCGCGTCATCAATTTTGTCGCCGAAAACAGCCGCAAATTGAACGATGCAATCGACCAAACACGTAACGACTTGTTCGAATTTTTCGGCCTGCGCACGCTTTACGATCGCTATCTGCTGAAAAACCGCACGACACGCGATGTGATCGAATCGCCGCAGTTTTTCTGGATGCGCGTCGCGTGCGGGCTGGCCGAAACGCCGGCTGAGGCCATCGAGCTTTATCAACTTTTCTCATCGCTCGAATACGTCCCGAGCACGCCGACTCTCTTTAATTCCGGCACAAAACACGAACAGCTTTCGTCGTGTTTCCTTTTGGATTCGCCGCAGGACAGCCTCGAAAGCATTTACAGTAAGTATTCCGATGTCGCTATGCTCTCAAAGTTTTCGGGCGGCATCGGGATCGCTTACCATCGAGTGCGTTCGCAGGGTTCACTCATACGCGGCACCAACGGGCATTCGAATGGCATTGTGCCGTGGCTAAAGACGCTCGATTCGTCCGTCGCAGCAGTAAATCAGGGCGGAAAGCGTAAAGGCGCTTGCTGCGTATATCTCGAATCGTGGCACGCCGATATCGAAGATTTTCTCGAACTCCGCGACAACACCGGGGACGAAGCACGCCGTACATACAACCTGAACATAGCCAACTGGATCTCCGATCTGTTTATGAAACGCGTTCAGGAAGACGGCGTATGGTCGCTGTTCGATCCAAAAGCTGTGCCGCATTTTCCTGATCTTTACGGTGAAGAGTTTGAAACCGCATACATCGCCGCCGAAGAAAATGGCCAGTTCGTCCGCCAGGTGAAAGCGCGCGACCTGTACGCCCGCATGGTGCGAACGCTTGCCCAAACCGGCAACGGCTGGATGACGTTCAAGGACGCAAGCAACCGCAAATCGAACCAGACCGCAAAGCCCGAAAACGTCGTGCATTTATCGAACCTCTGCACTGAAATAATCGAGGTCACTTCGACAGGCGAAACTGCCGTTTGCAACCTTGGCTCGATCAACGTCGCGCGTTATGTAAAAGACGGTGCGGTTGATTATGAAAAGCTCGGCCGCAATGTTCGTCTTGCGGTACGCCAACTTGACCGTGTCATTGATCTTAACTATTACGCGATCCCCAGCACCCGCGAATCGAACAGCCGTTGGCGAAACATCGGCCTCGGTTTAATGGGTTTGCAGGATGTTTTCTTTCAATTGCGTCTGCCGTTCGATTCGGACGAAGCGCGCAAGATCTCCGCAAAAATTCAGGAAGAAATCTATTTCGCGGCGTTGGACGCTTCGTGCGAACTCGCAGCAGCAAAAGGTGCCCATCCTGCATTTGCCGACACACGCGCGGCGAACGGCGAATTTCAGTTCGATTTTTGGGGTATAACGCCGGACGATCAGAAACGCTGGAACGCGTTGCGCGAACGCGTAAAACAGCATGGCCTGCGTAACAGCTTAATGATCGCCATAGCGCCGACCGCAACCATCGCCTCGATCGCCGGCTGTTACGAATGCATCGAGCCACAGGTCTCTAACCTGTTCAAACGCGAAACGCTGTCGGGTGATTTTGTGCAGATCAACAAGTACCTCGTCCGCGAATTAAAAGCAACCGGCCTGTGGACCGACGAGATCCGCAACAAGATAAAACTCGCCGAGGGCTCGGTCCAGAACATCGACGAATTTCCCGCTGAACTGAAAGAAATTTACCGCACCGCATGGGAAATCCCGATGCGCGTCCTGATCGATATGGCAGCAGACCGCGGTGCGTTCATCGACCAGAGCGCGTCGTTAAATTTGTTTATGGAAAGCCCCAATATCGGCAAGCTTTCGTCGATGTACATGTACGCCTGGCAGAAGGGCTTGAAAACGACCTATTACCTTCGTTCTCGGCCCGCGACAAAGATCGCACAGGTTTCGGCCGGAGATTGTGTCAGTAGCCCGCACGTAAGTAAGGGCTCCGACGACGTTCGTGCATATTCCGACGAAGAAGCGTTAGTTTGCTCGTTGGAAAACCCCGATGCGTGTGAGGCGTGTCAGTAAACTAAAAATTAGCTGATAGCTATCAGCTAACAGCTATTTTTCATTTTCTCGAACGGAGTCTTTATGCTGCTTGAACCCGGATTCAATTTAACCCTTCGCCCGATGCGGTATCCGCATTTTTACGAGATGTACAAAAATGCGATCAAGAACACGTGGACCGTCGAGGAGGTCGATTTTTCGATAGACGTTATCGATCTACGCTCGAAAATGACTCCGCCGGAACGCCACCTGATCTCCCGTCTTGTCGCATTTTTTGCGACGGGCGATTCGATCGTCGCGAACAACCTGGTGCTCAATCTTTACAAGCATATCAACTCGCCCGAGGCACGTATGTACCTCTCGCGGCAGCTTTACGAAGAAGCCTTGCACGTTCAGTTTTACCTGACGCTGCTCGACACATATATTCCAGACGTTGCCGAGCGCGAACAGGCGTTTGCAGCGGTTGAAAACATTCCGTCGATCCGCAAAAAAGCGCAGTTTTGCATGAAATGGATCGACACTATCCAAGATTTGGACTCGCTAAAAACGAAAGACGACCGGCGACAATTTGTGTTAAATCTTATCTGCTTTGCCGCGTGCATCGAAGGGCTGTTTTTCTTTGCGGCGTTCGCTTACGTCTATTTTCTTCGCTCAAAAGGCTTGCTACCGGGGCTCGCGTCGGGCACAAACTGGGTTTTCCGCGACGAATCGGCGCACATGAATTTTGCTTTCGAGGTAGTCAAAAAAGTCCGTGCCGAAGAACCCGATCTCATTGACGAAAATCTCAAACGTCAGATCGTCGCCATGCTCGACGAAGCCGTCGAATGCGAGGTGCAGTTTGCCGAGGACGTGCTTAGCGGCGGCGTCGCCGGATTTTCGGTTACTGACATGCGGCAATATCTCGAATTCATCGCCGACCAGCGCCTCGCGATGCTCGGCCTCACAAAGGTTTACGGCGCAAAAAATCCGTTCTCATTCATGGACCTGCAGGATGTTCAGGAACTCGCAAACTTCTTCGAACGCCGCGTTTCTGCCTACCAGGTCGCAGTGGCTGGTGATGTGAGTTTTAACGAGGCATTCTAAAGACTGTTAGCCACGAATAACACAAATAAAAACTCATTCCGTTTACGAATGGGAAATTGAAGAAACTAAAAATGACACGTGTGAAAGGATTCATTCGTGTCATTTGTGTAATTAGTGGCAAATTTTCATTGGTTTGCCTAAATCCCTCTCCTAAAATACTATTTCTCCTATAGATATGAAAATCTTTCACGGCTTGGAAAACGCGAACATTCTGCGGCCGACGGTTTTGACGCTCGGGGTTTTTGACGGCCTGCACCTTGGGCATCAGCGGATTATGCAGACGGTGGCCGAACGGGCAAAGGCTGTAAATGCGGTTGCTACGGCGATAACGTTCGACCCGCATCCGCGTGCAGTTCTTCATCCCGAATCGGCCCCGCCGCTGCTTCAGACGCTCGATCAGCGACTGGCAAATTTTGAGGTTCTCGGCATCGAACAGACCATAGTCATCACCTTTGACCGCGAATTTGCCGCTCAGCCGGCCGAAGATTTTTTGACCAATGTTATACATGACCGGCTTCACGCGAAAGAGGTTTATCTCGGCAAAGGTTTTGCGTTCGGGAAAAACCGCGGCGGCAATATCGATCTGCTGCGGCAGATGAGTAAAAAGCTCGGCTTTTTTGCGGATGAGGTAGATGAGGTCACACTTCGCGGAAAGCGTATAAGCTCGTCAAAAATTCGCGGGCTGCTTGCCGAAGGGCGAATTAACCTTACACGTCGTATGCTCGGGCGACCTTACGGCGTCGAGGGAGTGATAATTCGCGGCAACCGTCGCGGCCATACTATCGGTTTTCCGACGGCAAATCTGCATCCGCACAACCGCGTCATTCCAAAATTCGGCGTCTATGCAACCGCAACCCTGATCGACGGCAAATGGCGGCGAAGCATAACAAACATCGGCGTTCGCCCGACGTTTGAAAATACGGCCGAGCCGTCAATCGAAACATATCTTTTTGATTTTGACGGAGATCTTTACGGCGATGTCCTACGCGTCCGGTTCTTGCACCGCATTCGCGACGAACGCAAATTCAGCGGCATCGACGAGCTGAAAGCTCAAATAGAAAGAGACACGCAGCGGGCACTGAACTATTTCGGGCGTCAGGGCGTAAAGAATATGTTAGATTTAGTCTAGAGGTTGGTTATGAACGTGAATGTTTCCGAAAATATAGAATCGAAGCTGCGGGACATCGCGCGGCAGCGAGGTCAGGATGTGGCTGATGTCGCTGGTCTTATGCTCGAAGAAAAGGTCAAAGATACTGAGATCAAATCATCAGGTCGAAAAAAACTGTCAGATCTTGCCGGGATATATTTTGGCGGTAACGGCCAAACCGCGGAAAACGCATCAGAGATTTTACGTTCGGAGATAAACAAACGCTCGGGTTTTGGAAAATAGACGGATGGCGTATCTTTTGGATTCGGGCTTTGTTTATGCTCAACTAAACGGAAAGGACGAATGGCATCAGAAGGTCAGTAAGGCAACTGAAATCGCTGAACGTGAACCCATTATTTTACCTGTTCCGGCGATTACCGAAATAGCATATTTGCTCGGCCGTGATCTCGGAGTTGATGCCGCCGCATATTTTATTGAAACATTAAATGCAACCAATATCGTTTTGGAAAATCCAACTTCGGAAGACTACACACGTTCAGCCGAAATCCTCCGAAAATACAACGACGCCAACATCGATTTCGTTGATGTGTGTATTGTGGCCATGGCTGAGCGTCTGAACATTACAAAAATTTTGGCAGTTGACCGACGCCATTTCAGCCTTTTCAAACCGAAGCATTGCAAATCGTTCGAAATTTTACCCTGAAAGTTATGAAGCTACGTGTATATCTTTTTGTGTAACGATGGCTGGATCGAATGCCTGTATGCGGAACTAGAGGGCAAAGCGCGAGTTTGCGACGGCATCGAAGTTAACTGCCTTTCGTAATATGTGATGGCAGCGAAGGTGTAAAATATAAAGGATTAAAGTCCGCAACACGCGGACTTCTGTTTTAAATATTGAATGAGTGATTTAGCAAATAATCAGGGATTGGCGGTGCGTGAAAAACTTATCGAGCCTGTTGTCGGTAACGGCGATGGCGATCGAGCGGTTGTCGCGACTACAGATCTCGCGATCTCAAAACTTGTATCAAAAGAGCAACTGGCTGACGAGGAAAAGTTTCTCGCCGACAAGGAAGACTCGGTCGAAAAAAGATACCAGGGCATTCGCAGCTATTTGCGGCTTTTTGAAGTTTCGCGTGTTATCGGCATGCTCTCGCTCTATCTCTATCTTGACCAGTACGACCTGCATCATGCACATAACCTTAAGCACGCCAAAGCTCGGCTAGAAAAGGCGATGCGGCTGACGCGGCTTGCCGTTTACGGCGAAAAGCTTTACGGCATAAGGATGTGGTTTTTTCATATTTTTATGCTGTTTGTGCGACGAGTTTTCCTCGGAAAGGTCATAAATCGCGAAGCCAATCAGGAAAAACAGGCTGTCTGGCTAAAGGAAAAGCTTATCGAGCTCGGTCCTACTTTCATCAAGATCGGGCAATCGATGGGAACCCGCGCGGACCTCCTTCCTTTGCCGTTTGTTAAGGAACTCGGCACGTTGGTTGACGAGGTTCCGCCGTTCCCGAACGACGTTGCCTTTGCACGTATCGAACACGAGCTCGGCAAAAAGATAAACGAGGTTTACGCCGAATTTGAGATCGAACCGGTCGCCGCGGCCTCGCTCGGACAGGTTTACCGTGCGAAGCTGCACACCGGCGAAGAGGTCGCCGTAAAGGTCCAGCGGCCTAACCTCGAAGCGATTATTAAAGGCGACGTCGTCATTCTAAAAAAGGTGGCGCGGTTTGCCGAACGCTTTCCGCAGCTTAACGAAAATGCCGATTGGGCTGGTATGCTGCGCGAATTCGATGTAACCATTCACGAAGAGATGGATTACGCCGCCGAGGGCCGCAATGCAGAGAGATTTCGCGAAAATTTTAAGAACTGGACCAACATTCACGTTCCGACAATTTATTGGCACGCAACGACCTCAAAAGTGCTCACGATGGATTTCATTCATGGCACAAAGGTCACCGACCTCGAAGAACAAAAACGGTTAAATATTGCGCCCGAAAAGGTAAATCGCCTGCTGATAAAAACCTATCTAAAACAGCTGCTCGAAGACGGTTTCTTCCACGCCGATCCGCATCCCGGCAACCTGCTTGTAATGAATGACGGACGGCTTGCGTTTTTCGATTTCGGTATGGTCGGCCGCATCACACCGGAGCTGCAGGCAAAAATGATCGACGCTTTTTTTCACGTAGTCGGAAAAGATCCTGCCGGCATTGCGCAGGATTTGATCGATCTCGATTTTCTCAAACCCGGAACAAACCCGAACGTCGTGCGGCCCGTGGTTGAAAGGATGTTCGAGTTTCACCTGAATCTGAAGCTGAAAGATGTTAATTTTAAAGAGCTGACGTACGATCTGGCCGATGTGATGTATGATTATCCGTTCCGTCTGCCGTCCAATTTTACGTATATTATGCGTGCACTGATGACGCTAGAGGGAATCGGTATCATCACCGACCCTGAATTTAATTTCTTTGAAACTGCGAAACCGTTTGCAAAGGAATTTATGCTCCGCCGCGAAGGCAAGGATTTTCGCAGGATGTTTGTCGATAAGCTTTTGGGACGCGACAACAACGGCAAGATCGACTGGGACCGCACGTGGAAACTCGCTAAAATGGCGTTTAAGACCGTCGTGAATACCGGAAAATAGATGGAGCTTTCCCTGCCAATCATGCCGCACGCAAGCGGGCGCGACGCAAATCCGACGATTGCCCGTGCGCGCAAGCTGGTGCTGGAACACGGCTGGAATTCGACCTCGTTTCAGATCGTAAATCCGGGCATCAAACGCTGGTTTTCTGCCGAAGGCGATGCCGTCGTTGGTTATGTCACAGGCGGCGGTGTTCGCGTCGTTGCCGGAGCTCCGGTTTGCGAAGAGGAACGTCTAACCGATGTTGTTTCCGCGTTTGAATCGGATGCCGTGCAAGCCGGCGAAAGGGTTTGCTATTTCGGCGCCGAAGAAAGGCTCGAATCGATCTATGAGGCAAGGCCCGATCATGCGAAATTTCTGATAGGCGCGCAGCCGACATGGCACCCAAGGAATTGGGCCGACATCGTCGCTCATCACAAATCTTTCCGTGCACAGTTGAACCGCGCGCGAAATAAAGGCGTTACGGTTACGGAATGGCCGCCGGAAGAGGCTCGTCAACACCCGAAATTGCAGTCATGCCTGAATGCGTGGCTCGAATCAAAGGGACTGCCGCCGCTGCATTTTATGGTGGAACCGGACACGCTTTCACGGCTGCAAAATCGGCGTGTTTTTGTTGCCGAGTGTAGTGGCGATATTGTGGGGTTTGTTGTTTTATCACCAGTTGCAAAACGCAACGGCTGGTTGTTCGAGCAGTTTCCGCACGTTCCCGGTGCTCCGAACGGCACGGTCGAGCTGATGATCGATACGGCAATGCGCAACCTGGCGAATGACGATTGCGAGTACGCGACGCTCGGCATTTCGCCGCTTTCAAAACGAGCCGGAATTCCGCCTTTTGATAATCCGTTGTGGCTTCGCGTGCTGCTTGCGTGGCTGAGAAAACACGGCAGCCGTTTCTACAATTTCGACGGCCTTGATGCGTTCAAGGCAAAGCTGCGGCCGGAAAAATGGGAACCCGTATTCGCCGTCTCGAACGAACCGCAGGTTTCATTCCGAACTCTTTACGCGATCGCGTCCGCATTTAGCGGAAACGCTCCGTTTCGGATGGTCTCAGGCGGTCTGGCCCGCGCCGTTTTGACCGAGATCAAATATGTACGGCGATTTATCTTACACAATAATTAGGTCGTGTTGACGTTTCGGATTGATAGACTCAGTTTGATCGGAAACGGTTGGTAAGAAGTATTTCTCCAGTAAACTCTGCGATTTTTCTCAGCGTCCTCCGCGTTTAACAATCCGTCTAATGCAGAGACCGCTGAGGTTTTCCGCAGAGCAGCCAGAGGAATCTAGGCGAATTCAATACGCGACCCTAACATGTCAACACGGCCTAATGCCGTTAATCCGAATTTCGTGTCGTTTCGTGGTTTTCGAATAAGGCGAAAAAGCTGGAAACCACTAATTAACACGAAAAAACACGAATAAAATCCATCTGCCTGTACTATTGATCTTTTCGCAAACGCATTTTCCAGTTGCATGAACGCACATCAAAGGATACAACTTTTTCACGTTGAGACGGATTTTGACATTTCCGAACTCGATTCAAAGGAGTGGCAAAAAGCATCTGACGTTCGCATCGAACAATACTGGTCGGGCAGAAAGGCGCCGGAAGAGCGACATTTGTCCGCAAAGCTGCTGTGGTCGGACACAGCGCTTTATGTCCGTTTTGATGCGAATGTCGGCGAACCTCTTGTCATAAGCGAAAACCCAAATCTGAACAGTAAAACCTACGGCCTGTGGGACCGCGATGTATGCGAAATTTTTGTCGCTCCCGACCGGACTGTGCCGCAGAAATATTTCGAATTCGAGATAGCTCCGAACGGCGAATGGATTGACATCGCGCTCGACGCGACGAGCGGAAAACGCGAGGCTGATTGGGAATATAGGTCGGGAATGCGGTCTGCTACAAGATTTGAAAAGAATCTCATAATTTCAGCTATGAAAATCGAGTGGATAGCGTTTGGCAAAACTCCGAAAGCGGGCGATGTCTGGCTTGGAAATTTATTCAGGTGTGTTGGAAAGGAT
>Ga0308175_100003682_pt1 | contig 10654 bp, 8 predicted proteins | sample PhyCR1_3_FD_203893 | JGI IMG/M metagenome (GOLD analysis project Ga0308175, IMG submission 203893) | Soil microbial communities from UC Gill Tract Community Farm, Albany, California, United States - DLSLS.C.R1 | ecosystem: Environmental > Terrestrial > Soil > Agricultural land | place: USA...
GGCCGCGAGGCCAGACAATATCCTCCCAAACGAGCCGGTGCTCGGCGAGAGTGCCAAAGCGGGAAGCTGACGCAACACGGTCGGGCGAGGCGAGACCGGAGGGAGCGCAACGCGCGAGCGACTCCAAGTGAGCTTCTCGCGAGCGTCAGCGAGCGAGCCATGAGAAATGGCAAGAGCCCAAGGACAAAGTCCTTGGGCTCTCGCCATTCGAGTGGAGGCGCCGGGAATTGAACCCGGGTCCGAGAAGAGATCGACCACAGCCACTACGTGCGTAGTCCGCTATTGGATGTCTCCACGCGCTGGCTGGCGGACGGCCCACGAATGGATGAGCCTTCTTGATCTCGGCCGCTAGCCGAAGGCGAACTAGCGGCCTTACCCGGTTTTCCGATACCCGCAAAGCCGCCCCGGGTGGGCTTCCTCACGGGCACTCACAGGCGCAACTAAAAGTTACGCAGCGAGGGCCAAGTTGTTGTTGGCAGTTGGATTTTTCCCGAGTGTTTTACCAGGAACCCGAGGACCTGGGCACGCGGCCACGGCTTCACCTATCCCGTCGAAGCCAGTCGCCCCCGAAGCACACAATCTAAACGGACCACCGATCGTTATCAACCACGGCAGCACCTCGACTATTGCTGGCGCGTGCCGGGGTATTTTGTTGGTATGCCGTCACTTGTGAGCAGTGACTTCACGCAATTCTTTCCTGTCTCTTTCGCCAGGTACAGCGCCTTGTCCGTCGCGGGAAAGAGCCAATCGCCGTGAGGAACCGTCTCCGGATAACCCGCGATTCCAAACGAGGCCGTCACCCGGATGGGCGTCCCCTCGAAGAGTACCGCACGGTCGGCGATTGCCGTCCTCAGGCGCTCCGCAAGCTCGGCCGCTCCCGCAATCGGCGTCTGCGGGAGAAGGATCGCCATCTCCTCGCCGCCGAAGCGGGCACAGATGTCGACCGCGCGAACGCCGTCTGCGAGGATCTTCCCGAGATGGCGGAGCACGGCGTCGCCGGCTTCATGGCCGTACGTGTCGTTGACGACCTTGAAGTCATCGATATCGACCAGGATCAGCGACGATGTGCCGCCGAACCGATCCGTTTCCGCGAGGACGCGTCGGAGCTGCTCGTCGAAATGCCGGCGATTGGCCAGGCCAGTTAGCGCATCGGTTCGCGCGCGGAGCGTGACCTCCTCGATCTCCCAGACCTTTTCCAGAAACGCTCGGGCCACACCTGCGAGCAAACCAACATTTCGCGCCTCCTCGACGCCGATGCTTCCCGGCTCCGCTCCTTCGACGACGATTGCGCCGATCACGCGCTGCTCGCAAACCACCGGCACGACAACGAGCGATGGGATCGGCCGATAGGCCAGTGTCGCCGTGTACGCCGGCTCCGATCGGGTTACTGCCCGCGCGTCGTGAAGAAGCAGTGGCATCCCCTCGCGACAGGTGCGCCCGACGAGGGTGTCCTTCCCGATGATCATTCCGGCTTCCAGGGCGAGCTCGCGCGACGCGTATTGGATGAGTCCATAGCCGTCCTGCGGCAGCCAGCGAATGAGGAGCGCCGACCGGCCGGACGTCACCTCCAGCGCCGCCTCACAGACCGCACTGCCCAGCGCCTCTGCACTCTTGTGCACCTGCAAGCGCTGCATGGCTTCGATGAGCGCCTGGTTCCGGCGACTGCTGCGGCCGTACTGCGTGCGCATATCGAACAGCTCGAGATACGCCGCGAGCTGACCGGCGAAGCGGGGCAGCCACTCCTTTACGGCGTCGCGGCCGAGCGCCAACCCGCTGTTGCAGCTGATCGTGACAACGCCGTGGAGAAGATTGTCGTCCGCTTCGGCGCCGAGCACGGGCGCGGCCGCCAGCAGCGTTGTCGTCTCGGTGCCGTCCAGCGCGACGATGCGCTCCTGCGCGGACCAGCGTGCGAGGGCGCCCCAATCCTTCACACGGAAGAACTGCGGCCGGTCGCTCTCCTCGGTCGACCAGGCGTGCGGAAGGAGAGTGTCCCGATCCTCACTCCAGCGCCAGAAGATGACTTCGTCTGCCTGGAGCAGGTCGCGAACGTCGCGAAGAAAGGCGTCGAGGATCGCGAGATCCTTCGTCGCCTCCGTTCGCTCGACGGAGATGAGCACCTCCCGCTTCAGCGCCTCGGTCGGCATCGGCCGCGCGGGTGTCGGGCGAGCGATCTGTGCCTCGAGCCGGGTGACGCGTCGATCGCGGCGCGCCTGGAGGGCCGCAATGCGCCGCGCGTGGAGATACGGCAGTGCGCCGACGGCGGCGGCAAGGAGAGCGCTTCCGAAGGCGATCGTCGCCGATCCCTTTCCCGCAGTGGCCAGCGCGGCCGAGAGCGCCGCCACAGCGAATGCGGCTGAGCCGAGCCCGACGCCAAAAACTTCCGCCATCGCCCAAGCCGCGAGGCCAACGGTCACGAGCGACGGGCCGCTCCCACCGGATAACACCACCAGCATTGCCCCGAGCACGACGGCACCGGCGGCGAGCGCCTTTCTCGTGCGGAGCACGATCGGCGGCAGCCAGCCGTTGATCGCTGCGACTGCAACGATCGCGGCGCATGCGAGGGCGATCGTCGAGAGCACGATCGACCAGCTGTGCGGTGCCAGTGCGGATGCGTGACCGGTCGTCTGGGTCGTCACGTGAGGCAGCGTGGAACGTGAGGCGGGCGCGGCTGGTTTCTCGAGCCAGCCGCCACTCAGACGTGGTTGATGCGCGACGCCGCGACGGCCGCGCCAAAACCGTTATCGATGTTGACGACGGTAATGCCGGCCGCGCAACTATTCAGCATCGTCAGCAGCGCGGCGAGTCCGTGAAACGACGCGCCATAGCCGACGCTCGTCGGCACGGCGATCACCGGGGCACGCACCAACCCTCCGATCACAGACGGCAACGCCCCATCCATCCCGGCCACGACGACGATAACCGCGGCGCCGAGCAGCTCCTCACGCCGGGACAGGAGCCGGTGGATGCCCGCGACCCCGACATCCGCCACGCGTGTGACGCAGTTGCCCAGTGCAGTGGCGGTGACCGCAGCCTCCTCGGCAACGGGGAGGTCGGAGGTCCCAGCGGTCACGACGAGCACGGAGCCGCGGCCCGCGGGCACCGCGTGAAGGGGGGCGAGATACGCGGTGCGCGCGAGCGCGTTCACCTCGATCGCGGGGATCGCCGCCTCGAGCACAGGGGCCGCGTCGGCCGCGAGACGCGTGACGAGGAGACCCTCGCCCCGCTCCGCGATGCGCGTCGCGATCGTGACGAGCTGCTCGGTGGTCTTCCCTTCACCGAAGATGACCTCCGGGAATCCCTGGCGGAGCGCGCGGTGATGATCGATCGTCGCGAAGCCTAACGACTCGGCCGGTTCGAACGCGAGCCGCTCGAGCGCCTCGTCCACCGCGATCGCGCCGTCCGCAACCTGTGCCAGCAGGTCGCGGACGTGCTCGCGCCTCATGTCGGCGAGACCTCGAGCAGCTCGGCCTCGATGACGGCCGGCTCCGATGCGGCACAGCGCTCCGCACCGCGAAGGTAATCGTCGAAGATCCCTTCGACCTCGCCTAACGACGATACGGCGTGAAGGCGCTTGCGGAGCTCGGCGGAGCCCGGGAGGCCCTTCACGTACCACCCGAGGTGTTTCCGAAACTCGATCGCAGCGCCGCGCCGGTCGGGCTCGTACTCCTCGGCCATGTGGGCATGCTCGAGCGCAATCCGGAACCGCTCCTCGACGCTCGGATCGGGACGCATCGGGCGGCCCTCGAGCAGATCGCGCGTCTGATCGAAGATCCATGGCTGGCCGAACGAGCCGCGGGCGATCATGACACCGGCGCATCCTGTCTCGCGGCGCATGCGAACCGCATCGTCCGGAGTCTTGATGTCGCCATTGCCGAGCACCGGAATCGTGAGTGCATCGACGACGGCGGCGATCTCCTCCCACCGCGCGGCACCAGAGTACATCTGCGTTCGCGTCCGGGGATGGAGCGTGAGGGCGCGCGCGCCGGCGTCCTCGCAACGCCGCGCGATCGTTACCGGGTCTCGCATCTCCTCGTTCCACCCGCTGCGGATCTTGCAGGTGACCGGCAGGTACGTACTGCGCGCGACGGCACGAATGACGGCCTCGACCAGCCCGAGGTCACGCAGACACCCCGAGCCGCCGTTCCGCCTAACGACTTTCTTGACCGGGCAGCCGAAGTTGATGTCGATGAATTCGGGCGCGAAGACGTCGGTGACGAAGCCCGCCGCTTCCCCCATCGCCACGGGATCCGAGCCGAAGATCTGCACGCCAATCGGCCGCTCGTCGGGGCCGAAGCGGAGCTTGCTGATCGTCGCGGGATTGTCACGGCGAATGCCCTCAGCCGAGAGGAACTCGGTGACGACCACGTCCGCACCGAACCGTCGGCAGAGTCGACGGAATGGAGATTCCGAGACACCGGCCATCGGCGCGAGGTAGAGCGGCACCTCGGCAGGGATCGCGAAGGGAAAGCGTTTCATTCCTTCAAGTTAAGAAGCGGTCGAAGTCCATGCAACTTCAGCATTTGACACGACTTGCCGCCGTCGGTAACTTCGCAGTTTGCGTTCGGCCCGGGCAGTGCTCGGGCGCTCAGCCCACTGCACGAGGCACGACCGTAGATGGAACTGCGAGAATTCTTCAGCGAGGACGCGATTCAGCTCAATCTCCAGGGTACGACGAAAGACGACATCCTGAAAGAGTTGATTGCGCTGCTGAAGCTGGACGAGAAGTCGGACGGAATGTTGTTCAAGATGCTGAAGCGGCGCGAGAATCTCGGGTCGACCGGCATCGGCCGCGGCATCGCGATCCCGCACTGTCGCTCACTCGTCGTGAACCGACTTCGCGTGGCGTTCGGGCGCAAGGCGAGCGGCGTCGACTTCAAGGCGATCGATGAGAAACCTGTAAACTTCTTCTTTCTCATCGTCGCCCCGCCGCTCGAGGTGTCGAATCAGTACCTCCCCGTGCTCGGCAAGATCGCGCAGTTCAGCAAAGAAGCGGATGTTCCACAGCGCCTCCTGACGATCACGGAGCCGAAGCAGTTCCTCGCGCTCCTCGAGGAGAAGGGAGTCTAGTCTCCTCTCTCTGTCATCCCGAGGAGCGGAGCGACGAGGGATCTGCTTTTCGCGGCTTGGGAAGAGCAGATTCCTCGCTACGCTCGGAATGACAGGGACTATTCCCACTCGATGGTCGCCGGCGGCTTCGAGCTGACGTCGTAGACGACGCGATTCACGCCGCGGACTTCGTTGCAGATGCGGTTGGAGATGCGGGCGAGCACGTCATGAGGAAACTCATACCAATCGGCAGTCATGCCGTCGGTGCTGGTGACTGCTCGTAAGGCGACGACGTTTTCGTAGGTCCGGTAGTCTCCCATCACGCCGACGCTGCGAATGGGGAGCAGTACGGCGAACGCTTGCCAGATCCGATCGTAGAGGCCCGCGTCCCGGATCTCCTCGAGATAGATCGCGTCGGCCTGCCGTAAAACGTCGAGCGACTCACGTGCTACCGGACCGAGGACGCGAATGCCCAGCCCAGGTCCTGGGAACGGGTGTCGCCCGATCATCGACTCCGGAAGTCCCAGCTCGCGGCCGACGTTTCTCACTTCGTCCTTGAACAGCTCGCGGAGCGGCTCGATGAGCGTGAAGCGCATGCCTGGCTTCAGGCCGCCGACGTTGTGATGCGTCTTGATCGTTACCGACGGGCCGCCCCGCGGCGAGACGGACTCGATGACATCCGGATAGAGCGTGCCCTGGACGAGGAAGTCCGCGTTGTCGATGCCACTCGTCGCCTCCTCGAACACGTCGATGAACGTGTGGCCGATGATGCGCCGCTTCTCCTCGGGATCGGCGACGCCGGCGAGGGCGTCGAGAAAGCGCGCCGATGCATCGACGGTGACGAGCTCGATGCCGAGATGCGCGCGGAAGGTGCGCTCGACCTGATCGCGCTCGTGGAGTCGGAGGAGCCCTGTGTCGACAAAGACACAGGTGAGCTGGTCGCCGACGGCGCGGTGGACGAGCGTGGCGGCGACGGACGAATCGACCCCTCCGGACAGTCCGCAGATGACTCTGCGGTCGCCGACAGTCTTTCGAACTTTGGTAATCTCGTCCTCGATGAACGCGCTCGGCGTCCACGAGGGCGTCGCGCCGCAGACCTCGAACAGAAAATTGGCAATCACCTCGGTGCCGCGCGGCGTGTGCGCGACCTCGGGATGGAACTGCACGCCGAACCATGGTTTGCGCTCGTGCCGGAAGGCGGCGATCGGCGAGCTGTCGCTCCGCGCAGTGCCGAGGAATCCCCGTGGCAGCGACCGCACCTGATCCCCGTGACTCATCCAGGCCACGAACGGCTCCGACGGCTCGAAGCCGCGAAAGAGCGGCCCGGCGTCGCCGCACACCTCGACCTCGGCGCGGCCGTACTCACGACTCTGCGCCGGCGCCACCTCGCCGCCGTTCAGGTACGCGATGAGGTTCATTCCATAGCAGACACCGAGCACCGGCGCGATCTCGAGGGTCGCGGGTTGCGCCGTTGGAACGTTCTCTCCGTAGACCGAGTTCGGACCGCCGCTGAAGATGATGCCGGTGGGTGCCCACTCCCGGATCCAGTCGACCGTGCGCGTCGGCGGATGGATCTCCGAGTACACGCGCGCCTCGCGGACGCGCCGAGCGATGAGTTGAGTGTATTGTGAACCGTAATCGATGATGAGAATACGGGAGCTCATCAGCGGCGCCACTCCCCGGGCTCGAGCACGAGGAACTCGACCTCCTTCGTCTCGAGATCGAGAATCGCGGCGGACGGCGTGCCGTAGAGCCAGCCGCAGGCCTCGCCCGGATTCACGATCAGCGTGTCGCCGCGCGACTTCATCTCCTGCTTGTGCGTGCCACCGTGGACGACGATGGCGTGCGACTCGATGGAGCGCTGCTGGACCTCGCCGATGTCGTGCACGAGGAGCAGGCGCTGCCCTCCGATCTCGAAGCTGTGCGGGGAGTCGAACAGCTCGGTACCGAATGCGCTCTGCGCGCGCGTGAGCAACCCCTGCTTGTCGCCGTCGTTGTTGCCGTAGACGCCGGCGAGCGACAGCTTCGTCTCCTCGAAGGGCCGGAGGACGAACGGCGCGCAGTAATCTCCCGCGTGAAGTACCATCCCGACGCCGCCGGCGATCATGAGACGGAGCAGCTCGGCGACAGCGGGCACGCGATCGTGCGAGTCGGACATGAGACCGATGCGCATCAGCTCCTCCACTCGGGTTCGTCGATCTCCTGCTGGACGAGCGTCTGATACTCCTCGCGTCTCGTCACGACGGCAAATCGCTCGCCGTCGACGAGCACCTCGGCGCCGCGCGGCCGGCTGTTGTAGTTGGACGACATCACCGCCCCATAAGCGCCGACATCGAACACCGCGACGACATCCCCTGGCTGCACGGCCTGTAGCTCCCGGTCGAGCGCGAGGAAGTCGCCACTCTCGCATACCGGGCCAACGACATCCGCGCGAATCCGACCCTCGCCCGCATTGACGGCCTCGATGCGATGGAAGGCTCCATAGTGAGACGGCCGAAGAAGCTCCGTCATGCCCGCGTCGGTGATCACGTATTCCTTTCCGCCGCTGTGCTTCCGGTAGAGCACCCGCGCGAGCAGCACACCCGCGTTCCCGACGATGAAGCGGCCCGGCTCCATGATGAGTTGCAGCCCGCTCTCGGCAACCAGTGGAAGCACCGTGTTCGCGAAACGCGCGAGATCGGGCGGTTCCTCGCTGTCGTAACGGACGCCGAGCCCACCGCCGATGTCGAGATAACGGAGCGAGCCGATCCCGTGCGACACGAGATCGGCGGCGAGATTCGTCAGGCGCTCGGTGCCGATGCGGTACGGATCGACGCGCGACAGCTGCGAGCCAAGGTGCATGTCGAGGCCCAGCAGCGAGACGTGTGACAGGCGAGCGGCAAGCTCGGCGACACGCCGCGCGTCATCGAACGGAACGCCGAACTTGTGCCCACGCTCGCCCGTGCGGATGTACTGGTGCGCCGCGTCCACGGTGATCTCCGGGTTCACACGGATGGAGACTGGCGCCCGCACGTGTCGTCGGCCCGCGATCTCGTCGATGAGAAGAAGCTCACGCTCCGATTCGATGTTGAGCAGCAGGACCCCCGCATCGAGCGACTCCTTGAGCTCGCGTTCCGTTTTCCCCACGCCGCCGAAGATGATGTCGCGTCCCTCGAAGCCGGCGAGCATGGCGCGATAGAGCTCGCCGCCGGAGACGACGTCAGCGCCCGCGCCGAGGCTGTGGAGGAGGCGAAGGATGCCGCGATTCGAGTTCGCCTTCAGTGTGTAGTGAATGCGATGCGGAACGGGAGCGAGCGTGTCGGCGAGCAGCTCGTACCGGTTGCGAATCGTCGCCACACTGTAGACGTAGCTGGGCGTTCCCACCTCGTCCGCGATCGCGGACAGCGGCACGCCCTCACAGCGGAGGGCGCCCGCGGTCCGCGCGAACCCGGCGCTCAGTACGACCTGGCCCATACCGCTTCCGTCGTTGCGGAACGATTGCAGCGAAGGCAGCGCGCGGGGGCCTCAGCCGAGCGAAATTCCTCGTCAGGCAGCACCCGGATCGTTGCCTTCGTGTCCTCCTTGATCTGCGCTTCGCAGGCCGCGTCGCCGCACCAGCCGGCATAGACGAAGGCGCCATCGCCGTCCATGATCTGGCGGAAGCGATCGTAGCCGATGTCGCCGCGGATGGTATTGCGGTCCTGGCGATCGCGCGCGGCGGCGAGCATCTCGTCCTGGATACGCGCGAGCAGATCGCTCGCATCCTCACCGATCGTGTCGAGAGACGCCGGCTGCTTCTCACCCGTGTCGCGCCTAACGAGCATGGCCTGGTTCTTGTCGAGATCCTTGGGGCCGATCTCCATTCGCAGCGGGATCCCCCGCAGCTCCCATTCGTAGTACTTGGCGCCGGGCTTGATTCCCTGGCGCGCGTCGAGGTGCACGCGAAGGCGGCCGGGATCGCGGCGCTCCCAGTCGGTGAGCGTCGACATGAGGCGCGTCGTTGCTTCGAGCACGCGGCCCCGCTCCTCGTCGGAGCGGTAGATCGGCACGATGACGATCTCCGTGGGAGCGAGAAAGGGCGGAATGCGCAGTCCCTTGTCGTCTCCGTGTGTCATCACCAGGCCGCCGACGAGACGTGTCGAGACGCCCCAACTCGTGTTCCAGGCAAACTCCTGAGCGCCGGACTCCGCCTGAAACTTGAGATCGAAGACCTTCGCGAAATTCTGCCCCAGGTTGTGCGACGTGCCAGCCTGCAGCGCCTTGTTGTCCTGCATCATTGCTTCACAGGCATAAGTGCGGAGCGCGCCGGCGAATCGCTCGGACTCCGTCTTGAGCCCGGTGATGACGGGCATCGCCATCCACCCTTCCATGAAGTCTCGGTACAGGCCGAGAATCTTGCGGGCTTCCTCCTCCGCCTCGTCATGCGTGGCGTGCGCGGTGTGCCCCTCCTGCCAGAGGAACTCCAGGGTACGGAGGAAGAGGCGCGTGCGCATCTCCCACCGGACGACGTTCGCCCACTGATTGATGAGGAGCGGGAGGTCACGGTAGCTCTGCACCCACTTCGCGAACATCGAGTAGATGATCGTCTCCGACGTGGGGCGCACGATGAGCGGCTCCTCGAGCTTCTTGCCGCCGCCGTGCGTCACGACCGCGGTCTCTGGCGCGAAGCCTTCGACATGCTGGGCTTCGCGATGGAGGAAGCTCTCGGGAATGAAGAGCGGAAAGTAGGCGTTGCGGTGACCCGTCTCCTTGAACATGTCGTCCAACGCACGCTGCATGCGCTCCCAGATGCCGTAGCCATTGGGGCGAATGACCATGCAGCCGCGGACGGGCGAATAATCGGCGAGCTCCGAGCGGAGCACGACCTCGTTGTACCACGCGCTGAAGTCTTCGCTGCGCGTCGTGAGTTTCTTGTCGTCGGCCATTGGTGCGGATCGTGAACGAGTTTCGAGAGTTATGAATCGCGGACGAGACTGATGACGCTGGCGAGCGTTCGCGGCATCGAGGCGAGCCGATCCACCAGGCTCGCCCCAGCGCCCTCCACGCGTTGAACCTCGTCGACGTCGACCGCGTCGTTCTCGCGGAAACCCGCGCCAACCGTCAGGAAATACGTTGCGCCCGCGGAGAAGGCCGCCTTTCGCTGCTTGCTCGATGATTGCGCCCTGAGCGCATACTCCACCGACGCGCCGGCGCGGCGCAGCCGCGTCGCCGCGAGCAGCACGTCGCGCAGGTCTCCGTTCTCCGCCGCGGCGACCCAGAAATCGGGCTCGCCGAGCGGCGCATCCGCAAGGCCGCGCGACCGAAGGAGCTCGCCGAGCACGACATCCCCCATCCCGAACCCCAGGGCCGGCAGATCCACGCCGCCGAGCGCATTGAGCAAGTTATCATATCGGCCGCCGCCGCAGATCGCGCGAAACTCCCCCTGCGCGTCGAACAGCTCGAAGACGATGCCCGTGTAGTACGCGAGCCCGCGCACGATCGAGAGGTCCAGCTGGACCCACGCCGCGACGCCCAGATCATCGAGATAGCCGTAATAGCGCTCAAGATCGGCGATCCGCTCCGCGATCTCGGGCGTGTCGCCATAACGCGCCCGCAGCGCCTCGAGCGTCACGCCCTCCATCAGCGCGAA
>Ga0308175_100003683_pt1 | contig 10653 bp, 10 predicted proteins | sample PhyCR1_3_FD_203893 | JGI IMG/M metagenome (GOLD analysis project Ga0308175, IMG submission 203893) | Soil microbial communities from UC Gill Tract Community Farm, Albany, California, United States - DLSLS.C.R1 | ecosystem: Environmental > Terrestrial > Soil > Agricultural land | place: USA...
GTCCTTGCCGATCCGGATCGGGATGTCGGTCCGGGTCAGCTCGACGTCGCGATAGCCGGCGGCGAGCACGATGTCGCTGACCGTGTCGGCGTTGGCCATCGAGAACGGCCCCGGGCCACAGGTCGGCTCGTCGTACTCGTCGGGGCGGGTCACGAAGTCGGCGGCGATCACCTCGGCGCGGTGCATCCAGTCGTTGTCGAGCTTGCGGCGCCAGACGACCATGCACAAGCGGCCCCCGGGCCGCAGCGCAGCGCGCACGTTGCGCAGCGCGTGCACCGGGTTGGCGAAGAACATCGTCCCGAAGCGCGAGAACGCGTAGTCGAACTGCTCGTCGAAGGTGGTGCGCTCGACATCGGCAACGGCGAAGCGCACGTTCGGGCCGCCGAACTCCGCCTGCGCGGACTCGATGAACCGCGGCGCCGCGTCGACGCCGAGCACCGAGCCATCCGGTCCGACGAGCTCGCCGATGCGAGCGGCGGTGTCGCCGAACCCGCAGCCGATGTCGACGGCGCGGTCCCCGGACCGCGGCGGATGCAGCTCAAGTGCCCGCTCGCCGTGCGCGCCCAGGCCCGCCGCGACGATGTCGCGGAACTCGACGAAGCGCTCGAACAGCGGCCCGTCCCAGGCCTCGATCGCTTCGCTGTTGTCGAGGATCTCGCCCGCCATGCGGCGAGTTTACGCCGCTACCTGACGTCCAGCACGACCTTCCCGGTGGCGCGCCGCTCGTCGATCACGGCCAGCGCCTCGGAGGCCTGCTCGAGCCCGAAGCGCGCCCCGATGATGGGCTTCACGAAGCCCTGCTCGATCAGCGGCTCGAGCGCCGCGCCGATGTCGCGATTGACCTGCGGCTTGCCCATCACGTAGGCGCCCCAGCCGGCACCGACGACCTCGACGTTGTTGAGCAGGAGCCTGTTGACCTTGACCTCGGGGATCGAGCCGCCCGTGAAGCCGACGACGACGATGCGCCCACCCTCGCGCAGCGAGCGCAGGCTGTCGGTGAAGCGGTCGCCGCCGACGGGGTCGATGATCACGTCGACGCCGCCGCCGGACAGCTCCTTGACCTCGTCCTTCCACGACCCGTCGGAGCGCACGACCTCGTCGGCGCCGGCCTCGCGCGCGATCTGCTCCTTCTCGTCGGACGACACCACGGCGAACGTGCGCGCGCCTAGTCCCTTCGCGATCTGCAGCGTGGCGGTGCCGACGCCACCGGCGGCGCCGTGGACGAGCACGCTCTCGCCCTGCGCCAACCGCCCACGCAGCTTCAGCGAGAAGTAGGCGGTGTGGTAGTTGAGGACTAGGCCCGAACCCTGGGCGAAATCAAGCTGCTCGGGCAGCTTGAACGTCAGGAAGTCCGGCGCGACCGCCACCTCCGCGAAGCCGCCGAGCATGCAGCACGCCGCGACGCGATCGCCCTGCGCCAGCCCCGATCCCTCCGGCGCGCTGCGCACGACGCCGCCAACTTCGCTGCCGGGCACGAACGGCAGCGTCGGCTTGAGCTGGTACTCGCCGCGCGTCTGCAGGACCTCCGGGAAGGAGACGCCCGCCGCGTGCACGTCGATCAGCACGCCGCTGCCGGGCGTGAGCATGTGCGACGGCTCGGGCTCGGGCAAATCGACGAGCTTCAGCGCGCTCGCGGGGCCTGAGAGGTCGACGATCTGGAGGGCTCGCATCGGCGCAACTTAGTTGTCCCACTAGTGTCATCGCATCGTGACCCACCACCGTCCTCTCATCCCACTTGCGCTGGCCGCCACCGCGGCGCTCGCCATCGCGCCCGCCGCCGCGCCCGCCAAGGTCCGCCAGGGCCCCGCCGGCACGGCCTTCTACACCCCGCCCAAGCACACGAACGCCAAGCGGCACGGCGCGCCGATCTGGGCGCGCAACCTCACCGGTCCCGCCGCGCTCAAGCAGGCCTCGAGCAACACGCTCGTCCTCTACCGCTCCACGGACGCCGCCGGCAAGCTCGACGCCGTCAGCGGCACGATCTCGCTTCCGAAGGGCAAGGTGCCCAAGGGCGGCTGGCCGATCCTGACATGGGCGCACGGCACCACCGGCATCGCCGACCAGTGCGCGCCCTCGCGTGACGGCGGCAGCGCGCTCAGCTCCTACGTCTACCCGCAGCTGCGCCAGTGGCTGAAGGCCGGCTACGCGGTGGTGCGCACCGACTACCAGGGCCTCGGGACACCCGGCACCCACGGCTACCTGATCGGCAAGGACGAGGGACGCAGCGTGCTCGACATCGTGCGCGCCGCGCGCTCGCTCGCCCCGCGATTGCTCTCCAAGCGCGTGATCATCGGCGGCCACTCGCAGGGTGGCCACGCGGCGCTCTGGGCCGCAGCGCTGGCGCCGAGCTGGACGCCGGAGCTGAAGGTTGCCGGCACCGTTGCGTTCGCGCCGGCCTCACACCTCGGCGAGCAGGCGTCGCTGATCCGCGCGGTGACGACGCCCAGCGCGCTGACCGCGCTGGCCGCGCTGATCCTGCGCGGCGCCGACAGCGCCGACCCGTCGCTGAACGTCGGCTCGCTGCTGAGCGACAAGGCCGCCGCGCTGTACCCGCTCACGCTCACGCAGTGCCTGCCCGCGCTGGCCGTGGCCAACGGGTTCGCCGGCATGGCGCCGTCGGAGGCGCTCAAGTCCGACGCGGACCTGACGAACGTCATCGCGTTCCTCAACGCCAACGACCCCGAGGAGCTGCACATCAAGACGCCAGTCGAGATCCTTCAGGGGACCGCCGACAGCACGGTGCTGCCGCTGTTCACCGATCAGCTCGACACGCAGCTGCGTGGCAACGGGGTGAAGGTCACCTACAAGAAGTTCGACGGCGTCCAGCACGGCAACGTCGTGCAGGCCGGCGACGCCGCCGCACTGGCGTTCGCCCGTAAGGAGCTACGCCGCCGCTGACAGCTCGCGCGTCGCGCCGTGCGCCCTCTCGGGGGCGCGCGGCCGCGGCACGGCGAGCGCCGCGAGCGACGCCAGCGCGCACGCCCCGGCGGCGAGCGCGAACGCGCCGGTGAAGCCACCCTCGGTCGGTACGCCGGCGACGATCGTGCCGGCCAGGACGCTCGCGCCGATCTGTCCGCCGACGGAGCCACCGAGCGTTCGCATGACCGTGTTCATGCCGGTCGCCACGCCGGTCTGCTGCGGCGGCACCGCCTCGACGATGAGGTTCGCAAGCGAGGCGAACGCAAGGCCGATGCCGGCGCCGAGCAGCGCCGAGGCGACGTAGATCTCCCAGTGGCGGTCGTGCGCGAGCGCCAGCAGCAGGAACGACGCCGTCGTGGCCAGCCCGCCCAGAATCAGCGGCACCCGTGAGCCGACCTTCTCCGACAGGCGGCCGGAGACCGGGCCCAGCAGCAGCATCCCGAGCGTCGAGGGCGCCAGGAACAGCCCGGCCTGCGTGACCGAGGCGCCGAAGCCGTAGCCCGAGCTCGTCGGCTCGGACACGAACTGCGGGATCAGCACGAACGACGAGTACATCCCGGCCCCGACGAGGAACGCGGCCGCGTTCACGGTCCAGACGCCGCGGATGCGCATCATCCGCATGTCGACCAGCGGCTCGGCGGCGCCGGACTCGTTGCGCACCCAGAGAACGCCCAGCCCGGCTCCAAGCGCGAGCAGGCCGAGCACGCGCGCGCTGCCCCAGCCCCAGGCCGACCCCTGACTCACCGCGATCAGGATGCAGACCAACCACGCCGCGAGCAGCGCGGCGCCGGTCCAGTTGATGCGCCCCGGCGTCTTGATCGGCGACTCGGGCACGAACAGCAGGGTGGCGACGACGGTGATCACGACCGCGATCAGCGGGAACCAGAACAGCCAGTGGTAGGAGAGCGCGTCCACGATCGGGCCGGCGAGCACGATGCCCGCGCCGCCGCCGATGCCCATGAGCGCCGACAGGAAAGCGATCCCGCGCGCGACGCGGTCGCGCGGGAACTCGTCGCGGATGATCCCGAACGCGAGCGGGAAGACGGCGCCACCCGCGCCCTGGATCACGCGGCCCGCGATCAGCACGGTGATCGAGCTCGCCAGCGCGGCGACGAGCGTCCCGATGCCGAGCACGACGAGCGACGCGACCAGCGTGTGCTCCTTGCCGAACATGTCGCCCAGGCGGCCGATGATCGGCGTCAACACCGAAGCGCTGAGCAGGTAGGCGGTCAGTACCCAGGCGACGGCGGTCGGGCTCGTGTGCAGGTCGCGCTGGATCTCGGGCAGTGCGGGCGCCACGAGCGATTGCAGCAGCGCGAACGTGCAGCCGGCCAGGACCAGCACGATGAACGTGAGGTTGTAGTGCTGGCGGTGCGCGCCGGTGCCGGTGGTAAAGTCAGCAGCTGATGACATCGGCCGTCAGGCAGGATAGCGGCCGCCGCGCGCGCGACAGCGCTGCGAGCCGCCGCGCGCTGCTCGTCGCCGCCGGTGAGCTCTTCCACGAGCGCGGGTACGACGGGGCGAAGGTTCGCGACATCGGCGAACGCGCCGGCGTGGACCCCGCGCTGATCGCCCGCTACTTCGGCGGCAAGGAGGGCCTCTACCTCGCGGTCCTCGCCGAGGAGGACGCCGCCGGGGACGATCCGATGGACCCGCACACGCTCGTCGCGGAGCTGCTGCGCCACTGGGACCAGCGCGGCCACTCCCCCGTCAGCCGCGCGCTCGGCGCGCTCGAGCTCTCCGACGACGTGCGCCAGCAGGTCCGCGCGATCGTGCGCCGCCGGCTGGTCGATCGCTTCGACCTCGAGGGGCCCGAGGCCGCGTTGCGCGCCGAGCTGCTGATCGCGCTCGTGCTCGGCATCTCGCTCGCCCGCGGCAACGGCACGCTGCCGCAGCTGGCGCGCGCGTCGCGCGCGCGGCTGATCGCCCAGCTGGACCGGGTCGTCGACGCGCTCACGTGACGCTGCTCGAGCCGCCCGACCCCTCGCGCGGCTGGCGCGGCGTCGTCCGCGATCCCGGAGCCGCGCGGCGCATGGCGATCTACGGCGACTGCTCCTGGCGCGCGATGGAGGCCGCGCACGGCACGCACACCCCGCCGGGATACCCAGCCGCGATGGCCGAGCGGCTGACCGCCGGCGGCCCCGGGCTCGAGGTCGGCTTCGGGATCTACGGCTGGTACGAGGGGCTGCCCCAGACCGAGGCAAAGCTGGTCGAGCATCTGAAGCTGACCGGAGCACCGGAGCTCGTCGTCGTCCAGCTCGGCGCGATCTACGGCCTGCGCCGCGTGCTGTCGGACAACAATCGGTTCGATCGCGTACGCGGCGCGGCGGCGCGTGCGCTGGGCCCGCTCGCCATCCCGGTCAGCCGGCTCATGCGGCCGGTCGGCCAGCGCGTCGGCAGCAATGTGCGCGCCTACGAGGGAACCGAGCCGCTCGAGTCGTTCCTGTCGCTGGCGCGCGCGACCTGGCCGGAGGCGACGATCGTGCTCATGGCGCCGTTCCCGCGCCACATCGCCAGCCCACAGGTCCGGGCGACCGAGGCCAGGGTCCACGACGAACAGCTTGCCGCCGCCGCGCGTTCGGGCGTCGAGTTCCTCGACTGCGCACCGGCGCTGCTCGCCGCGAGCGAGCGGACGACCGGCGCGAACGGCTACAACCTCAACGCGGCGGGCTCGGCGATCGTCGCCGAGGAGCTGCTGCGTTACCTAGTGGTGTAGGACGCGCTCGCAGTTGCGCAGGCGGTACGTCGGGTGGCGCTTGACGTGCACGACGTCCCAGCCGCTGCCGCAGTCGATCGTGCCGTGGCCGAAGTGACCCCAGATGTGGTCGTTGCCGCCGCCGCCGCGAATCGTGTTCTTGCCGTGGCTGGAGTAGATCCAGTCGTTGCCCGGGCCGCCGTCGAGCGTGTCGTGCTGCCAGGCGTTGTTGCCGACCGGCAGCTGATCGCCCCAGAGGATGTCGCTGCCGACGCCCCCGCTGACGGCGTCGTTGCCGTGCGAGCCGAGCAGCTCGTCGTTGAAGTCCGTGCCGGTGTCGCTCTGGCCCGACGTGCTCTCGCGCACGATCCAGAGAATGCCGGTGACCGCGGGCCAGCCGATGTGGCTCGCCTTCTCGCCCCCGCCACGCGTGCGCCGGCCGTTGCCCAGGCCGCACATGACGCCCGGCTGGCGATGGCCCTCGCAGAGGTCGCGCGCCGCCGTCGCCACGACCGGTGCAGGCGCAGCGCTGACGTCAACCGTGAGATCGGTCTTGACGAACGAGCTGCCGATCAGCTGCGTGGCCACGGCAGCGTGAGCCGCCGTGGGCGCAGCAACAAGAGCAGCCACGACCCATAGGCAGTGGACGAATCGACGCATACTTCCCCCATCGGCGTCATGCCCAGCTACTTAGGTTGTCGACGCATTCCTGGACGCTTGTCGTAGCGTTGGGCCATGAGCGAGCGCGTTTCCATCGCCGTTGACGACCACGTGGCGGTCGTCACGTTGAACCGCCCGGACAAGCACAACGCGCTCGACGGCGCGATGTTCGAGGGCATCGTCAGAGCCGCCGAGGAGGTCGCGCGCGACGCGTCGGTTCGCGCGGTCGTGCTCCACGGGGAGGGGCCGAGCTTCTGCTCTGGCCTTGATCTCGGCTCGTTGATGACCGGACCCGTATCTCTGGACGACATCCTGCAGCGGCCCGAGGGCGAACGCGCAAACGCAGCCCAGCGCACGTGCACCGCATGGATCGACGTCCCCGCGCCCGTGATCGCGGCGATTCACGGCAACTGCTTCGGGGGCGGCCTGCAGATCGCGCTGGGCGCCGACATTCGCTTCGCCGCACCGGACGCGCGGCTGTCGGTGATGGAGTCCAAGTGGGGCCTGGTGCCCGACATGGGCATCACCTCGACGCTGCCGCGCCTGGTGCGCATCGACGTCGCGAAGGAGCTGACGTTCACCGGGCGCGTGCTGACCGGCGCGGAGGCCGCGGCGCTTGGTCTCGTCACACGGGCGGTCGAGGATCCACTGGCCGCGGCGAGGGAGCTGGCGGCGGAGATCGCGGGCCGGTCGCCCGACGCGATACGCGCGGCCAAGCGGCTCTACGACACGAGCTGGCACGGCCCGGTCGAGGAGGGGCTGCTGCTCGAGACCAAGCTGCAGGTCGGGCTGATCGGCTCGCCCAACCAGATCGAAGCGGTCCGTTCCGGCATGGCGAAGGAGCCGGCGAACTTCGCCGATCCGGTCTCGGTCGCGTGACCGATCTGCCCTACGGCGTCGCGCGGCCGCCCGCCGGGGAGGCCCGCTGCGTCACGCGGATCGGGGACCGCGCGATCGACCTGAGCGCGCTGGACCTGCCGGTGGCGGCGGGGACGTTCGACAGGCCCTCGCTCAACCCGTTCCTTGCGCTGGGCGCGAGCGCGTGGGCCGAGGTTGCCGGTCGGTTGGCGGAGCTGGCCGATCCCGCGCTCCCGGGCTGGCCGCTCGGCGAGGTCGAGCTGCTGCTGCCGATCGAGGTCGGCGACTACGTCGACTTCTACTCGTCGCGCTTTCACGCCGAGAACGTGAGCCGCCTGTTCCGGCCCGATGCCGAGCCGCTGCTGCCGAACTGGCGCGCGCTGCCCGTCGGCTACCACGGCCGCGCGGGCACCGTCGCCGTCTCCGGTACCGACGTGCGCCGGCCGGTCGGGATCCTCGGCCCGGACGCGGTGGGCCCTGAGCCGATGCTCGACTACGAGCTCGAGCTGGCGTTCGTCACCGGCGCCGACGCGATCTTCGGCTTCGCCCTGATGAACGATTGGAGCGCGCGTGCGATCCAGGGCTTCGAGTACCAGCCGCTCGGCCCGTTCCTCGGCAAGTCGTTTGCCACCTCACTCTCGGCCTGGATCACACCTGCTTCAGCGCTCGAGCGCTACCGCGTCGACGGCGAGCCGCAGGAGCCCGCGCCCGCGCCGCACCTGCGCGACGCCGGCGTTCGCGTGCTCGATCTCGAGCTCGAGGCCATGCGCAACGGTGAGGTCATCTGCACCACCAACGCGCGCCACCTGTACTGGAGCCCGGAGCAGCAGCTCGCCCATGCGATCTCCAACGGCGCCACGATTCGCCCGGGCGACCTCTTCGGCTCCGGCACGATCTCCGGCCCGGACCCCGGCTCGCGCGCCTGCCTGCTCGAAACGCAGGGCCCCTTCCTCGCCGACGGCGACGAGCTCGTCCTGCGCGGCCGCACCCCGGACGGCGCGATCACGCTGGGCGAGGTCCGCGGCCGCGTGCTCCCTCCGGAGTGATGGCGCTCCGTGCCAGGGCTCTGCGATCCGCGGCGCGCTGGCCGGGTCATCGAGGGGAAGGTCCGTCGCCGAACCCGCGCGCCGCATGGCTTACAAATGTCACGACAGGTGGGACATTCGTCAGTCATGTGTCGCGACCGCGCGCGTGACGAAATCTCCGAAGGGCGGAGAAAACGTAAGCCGAAGGGCGCCAGCAGGCGCCTTCGGAACCATGCGTTACGCGGCCAGTGAGTCCGCCGCGGCGAGGTCGAAGTCACCGTGGTCGCTGCCCAGACCCTGGGCAACGAGCGCGGCAACCGCACACCCGAGGACGGCGGAGTCGTGCAGCGAGCGGTCCAGGGACAGGCCGCGCAGGAAGCCCGCGCTGAAGGCGTCGCCGCAGCCGGTGGTGTCGACGACGTCCACCGAGAACGCCGGGACCTCCTCCACCCCATCCGCTGAGACGACGACGGCGCCCTCGGCGCCGCGCGTCGCCGCCACGCAACCGACGCCACGGTCCAGCAGCCAGCGGCAGCCGGCGACGAGGTCGCTGGAACCGCTGAAGCCGAGCACCTGCTCGTCGTTGGGGAGCAGGTAGTCGAGGTGCTCGAAGGCAGGCGCGATCCACTCGGTGATCCCCGAATCGCCGGGAGCCAGGATGTCGGCAGATGTGGTCAAGCCACGCGAGCGCGCCTCGCTCAGGATCTGCGCAGCGGCCTCGCCGCCCATGAACTCCGGCCCGCCGAGGTGCAGGTGCGTCGCGTTGCCGATCGCGTTCCAGTCGACGTCGTCGGGCCCGTAGGTGGCGTTCGCGCCAACCACGTGGAAGGCCGGTCGCGAGCCGTCGGGCCGGATCGGCAGGACGCTCGCGGATGTCTGCACATCGGCACGGCGCAGCAGCAGCGAGGTGTCGACGCCGTCGCGCTGCAGCAGTGCCAGCAGCATGTCGCCGGCGGCGTCGGTCCCGATCGCGCCCGCGCTGCGCACGTCCGCGCCGAGCTTCGCCAGCACCAGCGCGGCGCCGCCAGCCGAGCCCGCGGCCGTCACCTTGATCTGCTCCACGAGCTGGCCGCCCTGGCCGTCTGGGATTGCCTCGACCGGGCGCACGAGCACGTCGAGCACGTGCACCCCCATCACCACCGCGTTCACGTCGCCTGCCTCCTGCCGTAGCCCCGCTGCGACACCGCATCGACGAACGCCTGCTGATCATCGGCGTCCATCACCCGCGGCCTGCCGACCTGACACGCGCGCCAGTAGACCGCGGACGCCCATTCGAGCACCTCGGTCGCAGCCAGCGCGCCGGCCAGATCGGCGCCCCACGTGACCGCGCCGTGGTTTGCCATCAGCGCCGCGGTCCGCCCTTCAAGCGCGTCGAGGACTCCCGCGGCCAGCTCGGGCGTGCCGAACGTCGCGTACGGCGCGACCCTGACCGCCCCACCGAGCATCAGCATCTCGTAGTGCACGAGCGGCAGCTCGTCGAGCACGCAGCTCAACGCAGTCGCGAACGGCGCGTGCGTGTGCACGACCGCGCCGGCCCCGTAGCGCTCGACGACGCCGAGGTGCAGCGCAAGCTCCGAAGTCGGCGCCAGCGGCCCATCGACCAGCGCGCCCGAGCGGTCGACGACCGCCACCTCGTCGGCCGTCAGCTCCTCCAGCCGCGCACCCGTCGGCGTGATCGCGATCAGGTCGCCCTCGCGCGCGCTGACATTGCCCGCCGTCGCGTGCACGACGCCGTCGGCGGCCAGCCGCCGGCAGGCGGCGGCGACGTCCTCGCGCAGGTCTGCCAGCGACATTGGCGGCGCATCCTACGGGCGCGTCGAGCAAGATGGGTCGCTCCAAGACAGGGGAACTCACGCATGCACGAAACGACTCGCCGGCGCTTCGTCGCCGGCGCACTCACTACCGGCGCCGCCGCGGCTCTCCCCGGCGTCGCCGAGGCGAAGACCAAGAAGAAGGCCAAGGCCAGGCGGCACCGCACCCGCACCGCCGACGTCTGCGTCGTCGGCGCGGGCTTCGCCGGACTGACCGCCGCCAAGAACCTCGTGGACGCGGGCAAGAGCGTGGTCGTGCTCGAGGCGCGCAGCGTCGTCGGCGGCCGCGTCCAGAACCACGAGCTGGGCAACGGCGAGGTGTCCGAGCGCGGCGGCACGTTCGTCGGCCCGACGCAGGACCACGTGCTCACGCTCGCCCAGCAGCTCGGCGTCGACAAGTTCGACACCTACGACACCGGCCAGAACGTGTACGTCTCGGGCGGCAACCGCTCGACGTTCAGCGACACCGGCCCGACCGGCAGCGCACCGTCGGATCCGACGATCCTGCCCGACCTCGCGACGGTCGTCGCGCAGCTCGACCAGATGTCGACGACGGTGCCGATCGACGCGCCGTGGACCGCGCCGAAGGCGGCCGAGTGGGACGGCCAGACGCTCGAGACCTGGATCAAGGCCAACAGCGTCAACCCGAACTTCCAGAAGCTCGTCTCGCTCGCAACCCGCCCGA
>Ga0308175_100003684_pt1 | contig 10652 bp, 6 predicted proteins | sample PhyCR1_3_FD_203893 | JGI IMG/M metagenome (GOLD analysis project Ga0308175, IMG submission 203893) | Soil microbial communities from UC Gill Tract Community Farm, Albany, California, United States - DLSLS.C.R1 | ecosystem: Environmental > Terrestrial > Soil > Agricultural land | place: USA...
CTTTCGCAAACACGATCTTTGGCGATATGATAGTGTGGGACCCGCAAAAACCGACCGACCCGAAGGCGCACGAATACGAGGTGTGTCTCCTCGCGAAGGAAACGTCAAAAGTTAGTAACCTGGCTCCAGATTTCGAGACATTCATCCAGGACCGATGTCTTTCGCCCAAGCTGGGAAAGTATTTGGACTATCCTGATTACAAGCCCGAGAATACATTCGTGCCTTTCGCGAGCCTGAAGCCTTAGCCATGTCTTGCCCAGGCGATCGGGGTGTAGAAGCGTCCCGGCACAATGGTTTGAAGCCACCGCAACCCGTGCGTTTGTAGCTGTACCTTTGTGATTCTATGTCCGCTTACTCGGAAGCGATCTGTCGAACTGTCCAGGCGCTTGACGGGCGCAAAAAGAACTTTCGTTATCTAGCGATTGCCGTGGTTGCTATCGTTGTCATGACGATAGCACGTGCAAGCATTATGCACTCCTGGGCTGCTCTTGCCGGCGTTCTTTTCTTGATTCCGACTTGCGGGTTCTTCTTCGTAAGTGACACTCGCCTGGTGAGCAGATGGCAGTATGACATAGTTGGACAGTGGGCCATTGGTCGGCTGGACGTAGTGGCCCTGCGGGATGCGTTACGCGCTCAACCGAGGCTGCCAAAAGAAACGCTAGAAGGCATGTTGGCGACGCTGCCCTCGGGAGGAGATCTCTTAGCGGAGCAACAGGTGCCATTGCCAACCAGGCGGGCCGTTGCCAATCTACACCGCTCAATCAGCCAGGGACGTGAGGATTTTCTCCTACTCACCACTCTGTCTTCTGCCGTTAGTTGTATTGGCCTGGTCACTGCCCTCTGGGCGAATACGTGGACCCCGCTCTTAGGGTTGGCTGCTCTAACGCTCCATTCGCCCGTTAGCGCTCGCCTGAGCCGAAGTCGAAGGAACAGCGTGGATAAAGAATTTGAGACGCTTCGGCGGGGTGCTGGATTTAGCGAGACAGACTATGTAAGGCTTGTGGCCACGCTAAAGCAGTAAGCGACAAGTACTCCGGTGTCGCTTGAGTGAACTGCACCAAGAGGCACATTCAGAGGGGAGGGCCGCGCGGCTTCACCCGAGCCCTCCTACCGCCCCCATCAGCCCCGCCCCATCTTTGCGCGCCGACGCCAGCGCTGCCGTCCACTGTTCCTGCGCCTTGGCATTCGTCCCGTGCGCTGTCTTCTTGTCATAGAGACCGACGACGCTCGATGATCCGGCCAGGTCCACTGCATGCCTTTTGTAGCGGCGGAGCACCCGGGCGACCTCGTCCTTGAGAGAAGTCTCGTCACGAAACCGTTTGGGTTTGGCCCCCGCTTCCCACCCCGTCAGCTCACTGTACAGATCGCGCCCCAGCAACGCCACGATGTCATAGTGCCCCTGCTCGTGCTGTAACAGGGCATCGCTACGATCCGCCTTGACTGACCACATCAAGCTGCGCTCCACCTCGACCTGCACCTGGACGTGGTCCACCCGATAACCGTGCGCCGCACCGCGGGCATCATCCCAGTCATAGTCATATGCCAGATCAAACCGCGCCGACGCAAAGGCAGCCTCACCGGTCGAACCTCCAGGCGGCGTGGCCTGGAAATCGGCCCAGATCAGCTTTTCTTCGTGACCCTCGAGAAACGAACGAGTTAACGTCATCGCCCACACTCGAGCGCGGACTTATCCCGCGATGAACCCCAGATTGACGTTGGGCTGCCGGCTCTCGATGCAGCGCTGGAAATAGGCGAGCAGGTCCTTGGTCACGGCGTCCACGTGCGGGTTACGAAGCAGCACGCTGAGCTCGGTCGCGGCGAAGACCTTGGTCGCTTCCACGCCCGAGCCGATCTGAAAGGAGACCTTCCCTTGCGCGTTGCTCGCAAAGATGCCCGACAGCGTCCGCCAGACGATGTAGCCGTCGGGTTGCCAGGGATCCTCCACGTCCTGCACGAAGGCGAGGAGGTTCGGATACGTCGTCCCGGGCACCGGGAGCCGCGCCAGAACGTCCGGGAGGGTTTCCTTGGAGGCCAGCTGAGGGTTGGACCGCTTGAGCTCGCTGATCTCCCGCCAGATCGGCTTGAAGAAAGACCCGGAGTACAGCAGGGTACGGTCGGGCGCCGCCCGGATCTGCCAGCGGAGGGCGGGGTGGGCCTGCAGAATGGAGAGGAGCGCGCGGGTACCCGGCTGGAGTGCCATGGCGCCGGCGCTAGCGACCTGCCGAACGGACCGGCAGCACGGTCGTCCTCGGGGTGTTCGCCGTTGGCATCATGGCGTCAGGGCGCCGGCACCATTCTGATTGATCCAGCGCTTGATCAGATCGATCACCGGCCCCGGCAGGAACTGCCCCGACGAGGGCATCAGCTCATCGGCCTGCAGGCTGGCGTCGTGCAGCAAAGCCTTGACGAGCAAGCTGTTGTCGGCATTGCCCGGCACCACCACGTTCCCGGCATCGTGGGCATCGGTGATGTGGGCGAAGCTCAGGTCGGGAACCTGGGCATTTTCGGGGAGATGGCAGCTGCTGCACGGCGAGGTCACACCGGCCGCGCCGAGGTCGAACGACACGTCGAAGATGCTGGCCTTGATGTCGGTGGCGAACGAGATCAGGAACGACACGCTCGCGGTCTGGGTGATCACCACCGCCGAGCCCAGCGGATCGACCGTTGCCTGGACCTGATAGGTGCCGCCCGTCGTGGACTTGAGGGTGCCGGTGGTCTGGCCGTTCGAGCCGGTAGATGACACGGGCTGGGTGATCGGCGCCGTGGGATCGCCTCCGGCTGACAGCGACACGGTACGGCCGCTCACCGGATTGCCGAACGCGTCTTTTACCGTCACCGTCACGGTCGAGCCATTAGTCAAACCGGTCACCGGCGACGGCGCCGACACCGTCGAATTGGCGGCGTTCGCCGCGCCGGCGTTGACGGTGACGCTCGCGGGCGTCGGACTCACGGTCGCGCCGCTGGCGGTGATCTGGGCGGAAATCGACTTCGCCTCCGCCTTGGTCGAGGTATAGGTCGTCGTGGCCTTGCCGAGCGTCGCCCCGTTGGTGCCCGTGGTGAGTGAGGTGCTCTGGAACGCGAAGTTGCTGCCGGTGGATGCCACAGTCACCGTGGCGCCGCCGATGAGGTTGTTGTTGGCGTCGCGGGCGGTCACGGTAACCGTGGTGCCGGCCGAACCGGCCGCGAAGGACGCGGGTGACACCGTGATCTTGGATTTCGCCTGGTCGATCGGTCCGGGCACGACACCGCCATTAGTGCCCGTAGCGTCGAACTGGACCGGACTGCCGCTCAGGCCGGTGGCGGTGGCGGTCACGGCATTGGCGCCGGCCACCGGTCCCATGGTCCAGGAGTCGAGCTTGGCTATGCCGTCGGCCTCGGTGGGGACGGCCGCCACCGGCAGGATCGCGCCACCGCCCTGCGTCACGGCAAAGGTCACGTCGACGCCCTCGACCGGATTTCCCGCTCCGTCCGTCACCAGAACGGCAGGTGGCTCACCCGCGCCGGTGCCGGCCTCCGCCGACTGCGGCGTCGCGGAGCTGGCCGCGATGGTGGTCGCCGCGCCAACCGTGATCGCCACCGGGGTGGACCGGACCTCAGTCAAGCCATCCGCCGTGAAGAGCAGGGTGTGCTCGCCCACCGGGGCGGTGACCACCAGACCGGTGAAGGTGGCCTGTCCCTGCGCGTCGGTGGTCACCGTCGTCTGGCCCGAGACGTTCCCTCCCCCCTCCATCGTGGCCGTCACATCGACGTTCGCCTGCGCGACGGGCGTGCCGTCTTCCGTCTGAAGCTGCACCACCGGACCCTGCGCCAGAGCCGTCCCGCTGGCGGCGGTGCTCGACGGCTGCGTGAGGATGGCCAGATTGGCGGCCGACTCGATGGTGAGCGTGACGGTCACCTTTCCCGTGTTTGCGGCATCGGGGCTGTCGATCGTCACCGTGGCGGTGTAGCTGCCGGCGGCGAGCGTGCTGTTGCTCACCTGCAAGGTCAGGATCGCCGGATCGTTCTGCGTGGCCGTCGACTTGCTGAGCGAGGTGGTGAGCCAATCGCTCGGGCCGCCGACGTAGGTCGTCGAGACGGTCAATCCCGAGAGGTCGATGGTGGCCGGGGTGATGCCGACCGCCTTCGATTCGAGCGCGCCGCCAGGCGCCGTGGTAAACACGATCTTGTTCGGAGCGAGGTTGATGGCGCCGACCTCTACGGGGCCATCGCCGCCGCACGACACCACCGCGGTGCACAGCAGCGCCAGGCCGACCGACAGTCGCATACGCGCGGGGATCATCTTGGCTGTCCTCATACCACGGCTACCTCGCTCGCGCCGGCTCCGCGACGATCATCGTCTCGGACCGGCGGTTAGAAGCTGTACTCCAATCCCGCGGTCCACGCGACGTCGGGCTGCAGGTACCCGCGGCGGATCGGGATCAGCGCGTTGGTGATGACGGTCAGGCCCGACGGCATGGTGAACTTGAAGCCGAACGAGCCCTGGATCACGTCGTCCTTCCGTTCGACGATGTTGCTGCGCGGGATGACGCGCGCGGAGACTCCCCCACCGACCGGGGTGTCGAGGATGACCGGGGCGGGTTGCCGCAGCTTGCTGGTGCCGACCTGCCACTCCGATATCATGTCTGCGGCGAAGGTCGCCCAGGAACCGAGCAGTTGATCGAACCCGACCGTAGCCAGGAACGCGTCGTTCTGGGTGGCGCCACCCCGGTAGAGGTACCCGACGTTTGCGTGCGCCCCGAAGTCACCATACCGCCCGGACAGGATGCCCAGACCGCGCGCCGAATACTCGCCCAGGCCGAGCAGATCTTCTTCCTTGCCGGTGGGGAACCGCACCTCGCCGATGAGGCCGAAGCCGGTCTTCGGGCCCTGCGCCACCAGTACCTTCACCCGGCCCGCGATATCACCGATGCCGGTCGCGGAGCCGCTGGTGGCGGTGGTCGCGGTGAGGCGGGGATTGGCCGGGGTACCGAGGTTGTGGGGCGTGTTGGGCTCGGCTGGAATGATCTGGGCGTCGCTGAAGCCGCTGATCGAGGTATGCACCAGGGGAAGAGCCACGCCGATATCCACTCGATCCAGCAACCCGTAAGTCAGCACCGCGGTAGTGGCGAACAGGTTGATGTCCAGGTCGGTGCGGACGTGGAAAATATCATTCTCGAAATCCTGGTCGCCCAGCGTGCCGTCGTTGTCGGAGTCGCTGTGGGTGAAGTCGAAGACCAGGCCGTTGAGCGGCGTGGTGCGGATGCTCGTGAAGTGGTACCCGCTCACGCCAAGGCCCATCAGAAAATGTCCCTTGCCGAGCGTCTGGGCACGTTCGGCGTAGAGGGGGCCGGCCGAGGTGGCGGTGCGCACGGGCAGACCGGACTCCGACTTGCCCCAGATAGCGCCGCTGGTCGCCGCGCTGACCGGGGCGTTCGAGACGGTGACCCCGATGGAGTTCTGCAGGAACGTGAGCAGATTGCCTTGCGCGTCCTCGATCGCCGGAATGAAGTGGAGTCCGTGCACCAGGGGGTCGACGTCGAGGCAGAGCGGCTGGCCGCAGCTCCCGAACACGAACAGGTCACGAATATTGTCGCGGAGGTGAGTGGAGGAGCTGGTCTGCGCGCTGAGCGGCGCGGCCGTCACCAGCAGGAGCACTGCCCACGGTACTAGGCGTGACATCGTCGCCGGTCCTCGCCAAGAAGGATTATCGCTCTGGGGGGTTCCGGTATACGATACAGTACGCCGCGAGGAGCGCTAGACCCGCCCGCCCCGGCGCGCGCCACGACTTCTTGGAGCACCCCTGTGTCCGATCTCTCGCCCGGAGGCATCCCTCCCGACCCCAGCGCCGAGCTGGACCGTGCCGCTGCGGAGATCGCCCGGCTGGCGGTCGGTCGGTTCGAGATTCTCGGGCCGTTGGGGCGGGACGCGCAGGACCTCTACGCGTTTCTGGCGCACCCCGCGGGACATCCCGGGCAGCTCGTCGTGCTCAAGTGCGTCGCCCACGATCCGTTTCAGCCACCAGCCCTCCAAGCGTTCGAGCGGCTGAACGCCTCGGTGCCGCCGCCATCCGGCTGCTGCCCGGTCTGCCAGGCCCCGTTCAAGGGCTGGGAGCCGGCGTGCCCCGAGTGCGGGACCGATCTGGCCGGGGCGCCGGTGACCTCGGCCGAACAGCGCGAGCAACTGCGCCGTGCGGTACGCGCCGCCGCCGACGGCTACGAAATCCTGGGCGACATGCCGCGCGCCCAGGGTGGCGGCGTCGTCTTTTTCGCCCGCGAACTGCCCGCCGGCCAGATCGTCGCCCTCCGGCTGGACCAGGAGCAGTCGCCGGGTGAGCGGCCACACTACACGGTGGCGGCGACCCGCATGATGCGGCCCAAGTTGATGTACGGCACGGTGGGGGGAGAGGTCACGCGGGCGGAGCCCTGGAGTGGAGCGCCGACGCAGCCCGCGAGCCATCCTCCCGCCCAGTTCGGGGCCAAGGTCTGCCCCCAGTGCGGCGACAGCTTCGAAGGCGACATCCGGTTCTGTCCCCGCGACGGCACCCCCCTGTCGACCGGCGCGGCCGAAGGCTTGATCGGCCGGATCATCGCGGAGCGCTACCGGATCCTGGACAAGCTGGGCGAAGGTGGCATGGGCCGCGTGTACCTCGCCGAGCACATTCACATGGGCCGGCGGTGCGCGGTCAAGGTCATGAGTCCCGCGTTGCTGCACGATCCCGATTCGATCAGCCGGTTTGCGCGGGAAGCGGCGAACGCGAGCCGGATTACGCATCCCAACGTGGCCGCGATCTACGACTACGGCCAGACGCCCGACCGCATCGTCTACCTGGCCATGGAGCTGGTCGAAGGTGGCTCGCTGGCGCACGGGCTCGAGCGCCAAGGCGCCCTGCAGGCCGCCCGCGCCGTGCACATTGCCAGCCAGGTGGCCGATGCGCTGACGGCCGCGCACGAGCTCGGCATCGTGCACCGGGACCTGAAGCCGGACAACATCATGCTGGCTCGGGGCCGCACCGGGCTCGATCTGGTCAAAGTCGTGGACTTCGGCATCGCGAAGGCCCAGAAGGGCGGTAAGCAGACGGTCACTCGCGCCGGCTTCGTGGTAGGCACGCCGGCGTACATGAGCCCCGAGCAGATCTTGGGCGACGAGCTGGACGGGCGGAGTGATCTCTACAGTCTGGGCTGCATTCTGTTCGAGATGCTTACCGGACAGCGGGCGTTCGCCGGGCCAAGCGGTGAAGTAGTGATTCGCAAGCGACTTACCGAGAACCCGCCGCCGCCGTCACAGATCCGGCCCGACCTGGGACCGGAGCTGGACGCCATCGTTACCCGCACCATGGCGCGTTCCCCCGACCAACGCTTTGCGTCGGCTGCGGAGCTTCGGTCCGCTCTCGAGGCGGTCTCCGTGGCATCGGCTCAGCAGCCCTGGTGGCGTTCTGCGGGCCCGTCCCCGGGGGGCATCGCGCCGGCAGGAGCCTCGCTGCTGGGTACGCCCGTGCAGCCTGACGCGGCCTCGCCGGGGTCAGTCTGGACCACACCGGCTGCGCCTCCCTCCAGGCTGGGCGATCGCTCCGTCGTCCTGCGCCGGCGCGCGAACGGTATGAACGTACCGCTAATCGGCGGTCTGATCGGCGGGACGATCCTCGTGGCGGCCGCCGGCTTCGTCGTATGGCGATTGCTGGCTCAACCGGAACGCACACCTGGAAACGTCACGCCCGACTCGGCGGTAGCCTCCCAGCCGGCCGGCAGCACGAACAGTTCGGGCGCCGCCGGTGGGAACGATTCCGGGGCGGGGCGTGGTGCCGCCGGTTCAACAGCCGATTCGAGCGCGGCTCAACCACCACCCGCTGGGACGATGGCGCGGGCCGACTCCGCCATCCTGGTGTTCGCCGCGTTGCCACCCGAGGCCCGCGTGACGGTCGATGGCAAGGCCGTCACTCCCCCGCTCGATGGAAGGCTTACGGTTGCTCCCGGACGGCACGTGGTCACGGCAAGGGCGCCTGGCTATCGCACGGGTACGGTCCGCGTGGCCCTCACCGCGGGCGAGGCTCGACCGCTGGACCTGACCTTGTCACCCACGGCCACGCCGCCCGCGAGCATTCCGGAGACCGCGGCGCCCCGAGCGTCGACAGCACCCCCGGCGGAACCGGCCCCGGCGGCACCGGCCCCGGCGCCATCCCCGTCCGCAGGGGCGCCGGGGCTGATCGTCATCATGGGGGCGGTGCCGCCCGGCGCCGAGATTCGGGTCGACGGAAAGCCGCTGCCCAGCGGCAGTCGGCTCGCGTCGGCACCTCCGGGACCGCACCGGGTGACCCTGTCGGCCCCCGGATACGGCAGCGATTCGACCCAGCTCGACGTGCGCTCCTCGGAGCAGGCACAATGGATCGTCGCCGACCGGACTCCGCCGGCGCCGCCAGCGGGTGAGCCAGGTGGGGCAACCGCAGATCGCGGTACCCTGGCGCCTAAGGTGGAACCCACCCCCAAGCCCTCGGAGCCCGGGGCCAAGGCCGACGCCGAGCTGGATGCGGGCGCACGGGGCCTGGTTCAGGCGTACGCGGCGGCCGTGAACGCGCGGGACATCAAGCAACTCAGGCGGCTGTACCCCAGCATGACCACCGATCGAGAACGGCAGTGGCGCGACCTGTTCCGCGACGAGGTCAAGGGTCTGACGGCCACCACCACGGTGGTCTCGGTCGCGCCGGGCAGCCCGCCGGAGGTGGACTTCAAGCTGAAGCTCGGGTTTCGGCCTGAGGGCGGGACGCCGCAGTCCTTCCAGGTGCACAACCGAGCCTCCCTACGCCGAGGGTCCATCGGCTGGCAGTTCGACCACCTCGACGAGAGGGGCGAGTAGCCACCGACGCGGCCCTGGCAGGGAGTTACGCTCTCTTCGCTCGCTCGCTGATCTTCGCTGGCGTCCGATCCTCATCGTGCCTGCTGCTCCGCTGACTTCCCCACGTCGATGCCCGATCTACACTGCGGGCAGCACGGATCGCTTCCTGCAATGAGCCAGGGGCCGTTGTAGTCCAGCCGTCCGACCCACCAGAGATCCCGGGTGCGCTGGTGACGCCGCAGCCGGAGCGTGGTGCTCGAGCAGCCTGGGGCGGGACAACGACGAAGCTGCCATTCGCCGGTATCGGACACCCGCATCTGGCCTCCCCCGAAGTGGTCGTTGGTGGACGGAGGGGAATCTGGCGCGGGCTCGAAGGGGAACATCCGGCGGGAAGCCGGAATCGGGGCGGACCATGGGCGGGGACGGGCCCCGACCAAAGTCAGGGGCGGTCGAGCAGGGCCTCGAACTCGGGATCGCCGTGCAGCGGGGCCAGGGTCCGGTCGATGGCAAACCAGCCGCGTGACTGCTGCGCGGGCACAGCGAGGATGGTCCGGAGCCGCGCGACGGCCGACACGCGGTCGCCGCTCATGGCGTCGATGCGGCTCCGGACGTAGGTCACGTAGGGGCCTTGAAGTCCGGAAGCGAGTGGCTGGAGCCGGCCCGCCTCGTCGGCGGCCGCGCGCGCCTCCTGCATCCTGCCGCCCAGGGCCAGCGAAAGCGCGCGGGTGGCGACGATCTGGCCGCGATCGCGCCGGTTCCCCCAGCCCGCCAGCATGGCGTCGTAGGCGGTCACCGCGCTGTCGGCGTAGGCGACCGATCGCGCCGAGTCGCCCAGGAACCGGTGCGCCTCGGCCAGCGCGAGGGCCCAGTCGGCCCGGCCGCCATCCAGATCGTCGGGCGTGAGCGTAGTGACCATGAGGAGCTGGTCGTCTTCCAGCGCCCAGATGAGGTCTTCGCGGAGCGCCACGTAGGCCGCCACCGCTCGCGGGCCCGACGCGCGCTCCATCTCGCGGAACACGCGCCGCGCTCCCGGCAGATCGGCTTGCGCGATGGCGAGCCGGGCACGGATGTAGGCCAGGCTCAAGCTCGCGGGCCGAAGCGCCTGGGCGCGCTCGAGCTCGTGGCGTGCGCTGTCGTAGCGGCGCAGCCGGTAGTACGTCGTCCCCAGCCAGACCGCGGCGTCCGGTGAGCGGGGGTCGAGCCGGGCCGCATGCTCCAGGTCGGCCACCGCTTCGGTCCAGCGGTTGAGCTCCAGCTCCACCGTGCCGGCGCCGATCAGGAGATCGCTCCGGTGCGGCGCGGCGCGGAGCGCCTCGCGGTAGTCGCGGAGCGCCGAGGGGAAGTCGCCCTTGACCCGCAGCTCGTAGCGCGCGCTCGCACCCAGCACGTCGGGCGACGTGGGCGCCAGCGCGATGGCCCGTTGGAGCGATACCCGGGCCGAGTCCGCGTCCGCCACCATGAGCCCGCCCTGCCGGAACACTTCGATCTGCGCCTGCGCCAGCTCGGCCCAGGCGGCGACGAAGGCGGTGTCCTGCCGCACTGCCTGCCTCAACTCGGTGATGGCGGCGCGCAACACCTCGGGGCTGGACTCGCCCGAGCGGAGCTCGCGGCCCCGGAGGTACCGCGAGTAGGCGTCGAGGCTGGTGGTGGGCACCGCGCTGAGCTGTGCGCGGGCGCTGTCGGTGAGCGCCAGGTGCAGCGCCCCCGCCACCTGCCCGGCGATGTCGGCCTGCACCGCGAACACGTCGGTGAAGGCGGCGTCGAACGGACGGGCCCAGCGAGTGAGGCCGGTGCCGGCCTCGATGAGCTCGGGACTCACCCGCACGCGGCTCCGCTTGGGCCCCTTT